>Ga0070664_100004487_pt1 | contig 11203 bp, 13 predicted proteins | sample KBSC73metaG_FD_65863 | JGI IMG/M metagenome (GOLD analysis project Ga0070664, IMG submission 65863) | Corn rhizosphere microbial communities from Kellogg Biological Station, Michigan, USA - KBS C7-3 metaG | ecosystem: Host-associated > Plants > Roots > Rhizosphere > Soil ... | reverse complement strand
GCCACTGCCGTCGAAAGCATCTTCCTGCGTGACATCGAAGTCCAACGACCACGATTTCACCCCGTAGAGCAACTGCACGTAACGACTGAATGGAACCTGCCAGCCATGCGCATGGACCGAATCCGCAACTTTGTAGGGAAGGATCATCGCGCGTATTTTGCGAGCTTGGAATCGATGACATCGAAGAACGACACCAGCTCGCCCTCGTGCATCGGCACCACCACAGGACTGCTGCCGAGCATTTCGCCTCGCGCGAGAATCACGCGAAACAACGTCTGCGTGTAGTCGTCAAACTCGCACAAAGGATCGGATGAACCGATCACGAGCGAGGCGGAGGAAATATCGCCGTTGGTGACCTCGCATTCCAGATAAAGGTTGTCACCCACGTCGATACCCATCCATCCGCCATCATCGGCGTCGGACGGATCGACCAAGCGGCCATCAATCTCAACCACCGTGAGTTCGCCGGAAACAAGAGCATCCCACAAATTGCCGAAGGGGCCGACTCCGACGTAGAGGTTATCCGAATCGTCCGTCCGGCTGTGGATTTTCAGCGCGATGTTGGCCGCGGGCGGATCTTGGGGCCTGCTTGAGCGGCCAGGCGATGAGCTTTTAGGAAACGGCGTGCTCGGCTGCGAGATCGTCGAGCGGTGGACCTGAACGTCGCGGATGGGCGTTCCACGACTGGTTTCCCGCTGCCGCTCCAGAGCCGCCGCATGACGATTCTCGCGCGCGATACGGCGGGCGAAATCCGCCAGTTCTTGTTTCGGATCGTTCATAACGTGAGGGAAGCGGCGTTGATGACTTCGGCGTAAACCCGCATCCACCCGAATTCCGAGTGTGGTTCGATCCTCACCAATGCGAGGTAATGACCGCTGGACGGAATCGAACTCGGGCTGGTAGCGGATAGGGAGGTAGGGCTCACCGAGCCTGCCGCGGATGACGACAAACTTGCGGCGGCACTGGCAGAAGGGAATCCGCCCCATCCGGCCCAGCCCACCTCCGCAGAGGCCGAGGCCGCCGCCGTGTTGGTGGCACCGGTGATCGTGATCGCGCCGTGGATCGTCTCCGGAAGGTTGACGGCCGTCACACTGAGCGCCACGTCAACCGACGTGCCGGCCCCCTGGGTCAGATCCTCCGAATGGCTATCAGAGCTGTCGGAGTAGCTAGCGTTCGCGCTCGCCCGCGCCTGCACCGCCACCTTCGCTCCCTGGAGGATGAGGGTGTGTGCCCTTGGCCTGAAATGCGGCCAACGGCTCACGGGGGCGCCGACGAGCGTCTCCAGCCTTGCGAGCAACGCCGCTTCGGAAAAGCTATCGTCCGTCAGCTTTGCGAAAAACACATACGCCATCGAAGGAATATCGTTCCCCTCCGGCTTGGTGATGTGGATCACCAGTTCAGGCTGGACGCCGGCGCTGCCCTGGGCGTCGCCGCTCTCGGCCCCGCTCAGGTGTTTCGACGTTCCGCTCGCAATCCCCGTCCAATCGGCCGAGTAAGAGCCGTTGCCGGCGGATGAGGACCAGACCACGGAAATGGAATCCAGCACGGCGGGAAGACGCAGGTCGACCGTGGACGCGTAGGAGATGAGATAGGACAAGAGCGCGGCGTCACGCGAAGAGGTCGTCACGACCACGAACCAATCGTCCGTCAGCTGGTTGCCACGTCGGACCGTGCCATCACTCTGGACGCCCCAGAACACATTGGCCGGATCGGCGATCAGGGCCTCGATCGTTACATCGCCGATTTTCTCGCCTCTGAAATACAGCGTGGAAACCTCGCCAACGCCCCGGCCGGTCGTTTGATCGATGTCCACCGTCCGGATCGACACCCGCTGCACATACTCGCGACGCTCGACGACGAAGACCGGCTCCAGCGGCAACCCGGTCGTCTGCACGATCCGATTCACCAAGATGTAGCCGAGTCCTTGGAACTTGGCCTCCGGCCCGTCCGGCATGGCAGCGCCGGCGGCCGGCGAGCTTTCGTCAAAATCCTTTCGCGGATAGACGTAGGTCCGGGAAACCCCGGCGTATTTCTGGCCGCCGAGATCGACCCCTACGAATTCGAAATTGTTCGCGTCCTGATCCTCCAGCTTCGGGATCCTCGCATGCGTGATGCGCTCGACCTTCTGGCCACCCTTCGGCACCAACACCGAGGCCACGACGATCGAGTCCTTCCACGACGCTCCCAGTATCGTCTCCATCGTGCCGCCGATTAGCGGTGTCCGGTTTTCCCCGGCGGTAGAGCGCTCGGTGGTGTAGATCGTGCCGTTCAACGGCAATGAAAGCCGCTGATCCGTGGTTCCTGGTGACCATGCTTCAGCCATGACGGGGAAATCAGTAAAGGGGGACGATGCGCGCGCCGGATCGCGTGCGGGGATTGAGCGAGTTGAGCAGCGATTTCGCCTCGCTGCTCGCGCGGGCGATTTCGTCGGCTCCTGAGATGTCGCGGAAGAACGGACAGGCCGTCAGCCGCTTGCGGGCGAGCGGCAGGAAGATCGAGTCGACGTATTGCAGCGGGATAGGAAGCGTGTCCGAGCTGACGATCGAATTCAGCACCGGCGCCGCCAGCATCGCCCGATAATCGATGAATACCTGGGCGGCCGGAGCCGGCCACAGCTGCATGCGCGGAGCCGGGGATGATTTCACATCCGGGATCCACGTTTCGACGGCGTAGGCCGAAGGCGTGCCGGCGGTTTGAGAAACACGAGCCACCGGAGGCGTCGCGGATTGGGGGCGAAACCCGAAATCCTCAGCCGCAGGCGTCCGCCCGAGCGTCGACACGGAGGGCACAGGATGTATCTGGCGACCCGCCACGCGCACCGGCTCGACCAGCTTTTGCACGCCAGGATCGAGCGTCACGCTGTCGTGATACACCGTGGCCAGCACCGTGCCAGTCGAGCCGTCGTGAGGGTATTTCAACCTGACTTGGCGCGAGGCGTTGCGGATCTGGTTGTCGATCGTTGCACCCTCGATCACCAGCGTGCAGCCGGCGAACCATTCCTGCCAGTCGTCCGCCGAAATCTCCGCCGCGGTCGATCCGTTCATCACCGCGATGGAGACCGACGTCGGCGCATGCAGCACCACGCCGAACTCGTCATGACGCACCCACGGGCTCGCCTCGCCGAACAACTCTTGCAGCGCGCCGTTGATCGACTGGAGAACCGCAGCGTTGCGTCCCGGGTAGTCTTGAGCGTCCGGGATGCTGCGCTCCTCGGGGGCGAAATGCAGCAACAACAGCGACGCGATTTCGTGGACGGTCATGACGTGGTGAGGTTAGGCGGTGGCCGAGGATCCTGCTTTTTCGAGCTGCTTCTGCCGCTTGCGCTCGCGCATGCGCTTCATCCGCTCGGCGGCCTTCGTTGCCTTCGCCTTGCGTTTGGCTTCGGCGATTTCTTCCGGCGATTGACCGGCGGGAGAGTTCGGGCTGTCAGGGACATTCGGACCATCGCCCGGGCCGGGTTCGATCTGCGCGATCGTTTCCGCCAGCAGGCGCTCGACTTCAACAGCCGGACGGCCGGAGGCAGCCAGATCGATCGCGGAAAGCATCAGCTCCGGTGCGCCGAGCTTCTCCGCGAACGTGCGGAGCGCGGCAAGCGCCGCATCGGGCCGATTTTCGGGAACCTCCGAACCATTTTCGGGAGCCTCCGCAGCCGGGTTCGACTTCGCGTTCTTCCACGGGACGATCAGGAACACCAGCGGCGCGAGAGCCGACCCGCGGTTGCCCTGCAGATCGTGGGCGATGGAGGTGTTCTCGCGATACGGACCTGACGGGAAATCGTGCATCCACACCGACGCCGGAACGTCCAGCACGTGGACGGAAAGCTTGGCATCGTGTTCCGCCGTGTATTGCCTCAGGCGCCCGCGGATCACGTAGGGTCCGTGATTCATCACCCGGCGGATCACCACGCGCACGGCGTGCGTTTCATCGGGAGACGCCAGCTTGGCGAGGATACGGTTGTCGAGCGCGTTTGGAATTTTCATGACGGGAAAAGTGAAAAAGAAAGCGGGGACGGCGACTCGGCGCCGCCCCCGCGGAATCAACTGGTGAACGATCAGGAGAAGTCGGCCACCGGAGTGGCGTAGCCTTCGTGCTCGATCGCGTGTTCCATCAGCAGGTAGCCGACGGGCTTCTTGAACGGGTTGGTCGTCACCCCGGTGCCGAAGATCATCTCGTAGCCGCGGCCGATGGTGAAACCAAAGTCACGGGTCTGTTCGATCGGCGACATGTCGATGCGACCGGAGGCAAAGCAGGCCGCCATCGAGCCGAAGACGAACGAGCGACCGATCTGCGCACCCTTGGCGTTCGCCTGGATGATGACGGCACCGGCCGCGAACTCGTCGGTGTAGGTCCAGCCGGTCGGCAGGTTGCCATCGCCGCCGGTCCACTCGTCGGGCGTCGCGGAGGCGTTGACCTTCAGCTCGCCCACGGTGGCGGCACCCTTCGTGGAGGTGCCCGCGCCGTTCTTCGAGAGGATCTTTGTCACCGTGATCTGATTGCCGTTGTTGCCGCTGCCGGTGTAGGCGACGAAACCAACGGAGCCGTCCGGGTTCACGATCCACGCGTAGTATTCGGCCGCATCCGGAGCCGCCGTCTGATCCTCTTCAAACAGATAGTCGTATCCGTCGAAGAACTGGAAGTAGAGCGACTTGGTGTTGGCGGAGTTGACGATCAGCTTGCATGCGCCGGAAGCCGAAGCGGCGCCGAACGCGGTGCCGAGCTTGGCCTTGGGCAGGATCGGCGAGCCGATGTAATCGTCCCACGCCTCGTCCACCGTCGGTTGCTCGAACCACGGCATGCCGCCCCACTGGATGAGGTCGCCCGAAAAATTGGCGTTCTCATCTCCGCGGGTGTGGCCCTGCGCGAGCGCCACCTGATATCCGTCGTCGTTACGGACCGGCAGCATCGCCATGTCCGACGCGAACATCAGATAGCCGTCGACCGGAGATCCGTTCTCGCCGAGGCGATGCTTGATCGGCCGGCCGCCGATGGTGCGGAGGCGGGCACGCGCCGAGTGCGCCAGCGAAACGCTGAGCTTGTCGGTCGGCAGGATCGCGGCACGGGTGAGGCGGTTGTTCGGCCGGTAGATGTTGCCATCCACCGACTTGATGAGCCGCATCATCATGTGGTTCTGCCGCAGGATGCCCATCTTCATTGCGAGCAGGTCGGCCGTGGTCTCTTCGAGCGAGCGGCCGGCGGACAGGAATTCAACCTGGTCCTTGGTCAGTTCGAAGCCGTCGCGATGCCAGCCGACTCGGACCTTGTAGGTCGCCATCTGCGACTTCGAGGTGTTGCCGGTCAGCTCTTGCGAGCCCTTCACGCCGGGACCGCCGGGCGGCCCGATGACGTTGAAGTTCACGCTGTCGCCACCGCCGGCCTTGAGGTCGCCCTTCTTGGCGAAAATCGACCGGACGCCACCCGCCGCTTTGGTGCGCGGGTCCATTTCGGAAGTCATCCGCTCGAAGGCGTTGTATTGGCCGGCGGACGTTTCCAGGATGCGGGCGTAGATTTCGCCCTTGAGCTTCGGGTCCATCGCCACGGCATCAGCGAGCTGCTGCACGGTGGCGTTCCCATTGTAGGTTCCAGACATGGAATGAGGGTTCTACTTGAGTGAGTGTTGAGGTTGCCCGTGATGCGCTTCAGCGCGTGAAAACCGCCTGTTTGAGCACGTCGATCGGGACGCTTCGGATCATCTGCCTCACTTGGTCCGTGGTGGGACGTGGCTCGTGCGCGTGTCCGGGTGCCAACGACGAGCCGGCCGGCCGCGAAGGTCGGGCGGGTGGCGTCGGCGGTTTGGCCGTCTGCTTCGAAATCCCAAGATCGGCCGCCACCTGGTCCGCGAACTCCATCAGGTAGTTCGGGTTCGCCAGCGCCTTGTCACCGCGGGCATGGGCCGCCGCCACCCGGTCGTCCAGGATGCGGTAGAATGCCGAGGTGTCATCGGTCGCTTGCGGATACTTCGCTTCCACCGCATCCACGACGGAATTGAATTTCTCCTGGTAGCTGTGCTGCGCCGCCTGCCGTTGTTCTGCGGCCCTCTCGGCCCTCAGGAGCTCGGCTTGCGCGTCCTCGATCTGATCGGTCAGCAGGGCGACGTTTTCGGTGTCGTAGTCCGCCAACGCCTGCCGGCGCTGATCGCGAAGATCGCGGATGCGGGTTTGGACTTCGGCGACGTCGGGATGCGTGACCGCTTCAGCATTCTTCGGCTGCGTCGGCGCTTCACCGGTTGCGCTCGGATCGCCTTGCACCGATTCAGCCGGCTCGCCGGCGACTTGCCGGAGGGCGTCTTGAATGGTGGCGGCTTTTCCGCTGCGCACGAGGTTCAGTGCGTCGGCCAGCTGATTCCGCTGATCGACCGGAAGGCTCAAAACGCTCAGGCGCTTCGGGCTATGTTCCGGCTCGGACGGTTGCGCGGGTTCGTCTTGGGTGCCTTGCGGATCAACTTCGGCCGGAGGATCCTGCGGTTTTTCACCTGCGGGGATTGCTTCGGCTTCCGTGTCCTTGGGCGGGTCTTGCGAACGGTCGGACGGGCCGGCTTCCGCAGCCTCCAGCACCTCACGGAGCTGATCGGCGCTCATGCCGGCGATTGCGGACGAAATGTCACCACCCTGCGGTTCTTCACCTGCGGGGGTAACGGACTCGTTTACGACCGGTTCTTCACCTGGTTCGTTTTTGGAGATGTTGTCCATCGCCGGGCATGATGCCCGCCGTGGCGCGCAAGCGTAACGGGCGCAACTGCCCGCGAGTTACGCTCTCAATTCCACCACCCGTTCCGCCGTGCGATGTCCTTCGCCACATCGTCGATCGGCAGCATCACGGCGGAATAAAGCCGGTCCGGCGAGTCCTTCGCGTCCAGCGGCACCGCCCGAACATCCCACAAGCCGCGGTCGTCATGCGTGCGGGAAAACCAACGGATCTGCATCCGGAACATGCTGCCGTCGGCCGCACTTTCCCGGAACGTGCGCAGGAACTCTTCCCGCTCGGCGGCGTCGAGAAATTGCAGGTAGGCGAGGCGCGATAGTTCCAGCGCGGCGTCCTCGACGTGGCACAGCCGGCCGAGCGCGAAAGAGACCAGCGTTGCCCGACCCTTCGCGTCGAGCTCGAACGCCGGGCCGCGCTGCGCCTGGAAATCGTGCCGGAATCGCGCCTCGCTGCGCTGGACGTAGCCGTCGAGCTTCGCGCTGATCCCTTCGAGCGTTTGCGCAATCTTCAGCTGCTTGTCGTTCATCGACCCGCCGCTGTTCGGCTTCACCTCGTATTCCACCGCCTCGATGCGCTTCGTAAGCCTCAAGATCAACCATGGCGCCACGAACGGCGTGGCGACGAAGCGTCCGGCTGCCATCACCCACTCGCGCCCTTTCGGGAATAACGAACACAACCCGGTCGCCACCCCGAGCACCCCACCGGCCACGCCGATCGCTTCTTTTGCGGTTTGCAAGCTCATTGGAAAATCGCGGGTTTCGGCAGGCCCGCGCGCACGGCGTCGAGCGCGTCGCACAGGTCCTCGACGGTGACCTTGTGCGCATGCTTGCGGGCGAGAGACGCGAGGTGCATGACCTGCAAGCGGAAGTCCGCCAGCTCGTCCGCACGCTCCGATCGGTGCCGCAGGCCGAGCGCCACCTTTGGCAGCTCGCTCAATGGCCGGCCGTGGCACTGGAGCACGTCACGCAGCTCCAGGATTGGGAGAGTCTCTTCGCTCATGGCAGGGTGCTTTCGATGAGGTTGGCTTCGGCTCGGCGACGGCGGCAAAGCCCGACGCCGTTCGAGGTGCCGACCCAGATGCGTTGGGATGCGAGGAAATGTTTCGGCACCGCCGGCATCGCGTTCGGTGTGTCGCGGCGGATAAGACGCTTTTCAAGGTCGCGCCCGCCGCTTCCGATCCCCTCGCCGCGGTTGAAGACCCAGCTCAGGTAGGCTCCCTGGGCGGAGGGATGCAGCGTCTCGACGCCCGGGTAGGCGCGGCGGGTCGCCTCGGCGAAGCGCGGGATGGTGCGCGTCTGGTAAACTTCCAGCGCCAGCTCCCACGGAATGAGAATGTCGCGCACCTCGCGGGCCTTGAGTTTCGCTGCGATGCCGGTGATGCCGGCGCACGATTGCAGGCGGGCGAGAGTCCCGGCCGGAAGCTCGCGCCAATCCCGGGCGATTTGCGCGCGGGTGTTGTAGCCGAGGTCGTAGCCGACTCCGATCGTCACGCCCGATTTTCCTTCCGGCCACGTCGGCCGCTGGAGCGCACGGACGTAGTAGGGCTTCCCTCCGCCGACCTCGTAATCGAGGATCAACTGTTGCCCGGCGGGAGAGATGGTGAGGCCGCCGGCGCGCAGATTGCCGGATGACGGCCGCACCAGCGAGGGCGAGGCTGCCATGGCGAGCATGGCAAGGACGGCGAGGGTTTTCATTTTCCGAAGCAGATAGCGGCTGCAATCAGCTCGCCGATGGCGACGGCGACGAAAACGTAGAATCGGGCACGCGGCGTCACGCCTGCCCAACCGGTATCAAACGATTCGCGGGCGCTGGCCTGCATCCCGGGCGTAAGGCCGTCTTTCCAGCGTTCCACCGGGTTCCCATATCGGTTGAGCGTCGGCCAGCCGAACGGGAGACCGATGAGCCACGCACAGGCGTGCGCGCCGACGAAGTTGGAGAACCCGGTCAGCATGGCCACGACGTTGGAGAGCCCGGGCGGGGCTCCATCAATCGCGGAGAGCCGCGTCACGACATCGGCAGCGACAGAGAACGCAATTGCGATGGCGAGGAACGCGAACAGGATTCGGAGGTTGGTGCGGAGGGTCTGGAACATGGGGGTGTTTGGTTCAGGTTCGGAGTTCAGCGGACCGGGGTCCGGTAGGGTGGAGAAGAACGCCAGCAGGTGCAGGAGCTGGCGGAAAATGGTCACGAGTCAGAGGCGCTTGAGGACGACGAGCTTGAAGATCTGCCACGCGGCGAGGATGCCGGAGGCGAGGAGGTAGAGGCGCGCGCGGCCGTGTAGGCTGGCGAGGGCGGACTTGGTGGCGGCGTGCGCCTTCTGTTCGGTCTTGAGTTCGCCTTCCAATTCCTTGATCCGATTCGACCCGGAATTGACGCTATCGGCCAGTGCTACCTGCGCTTGCTCCGCCTTGCTGGCCTTCACCAGCGCATCGGACGCCGCCTGCCGCGCCTCATCGAGATCGGCGCGGATGGCGTCGAGCGCCGCCTCTTTTTTACCCAGCTCGGTTTCGAGGAACAGGTTGCGCGTGGTCACCGCCTGGAGCGACTTCCACATGCCGTCCAGCTCCGCCTTGCTGGCGGTGCCTTGATCAGCCAAGCGCTTCGCCTCGCGGGTGGCCGCCTCGGCATCCTGCCGCGCTTTGCTCGCCTGATCGGCCAGGATACGCGCCTCACCCTTCAGCGTGCTCACCTTCTCGCTGGCGCGGTCGATGCCCGGGCGGATCGACTGGACGGACTCCACCACGTCCACCGTGCGCGGATGCGGCTCCAAGTAGACGGGCTTCGCCTTCGGCGCGCAGCCGAGAACGACCAACGGAAGCAGGATGGCGAGGAGCGTTTTCATCGAAAATGGGTGGTGAGAGCGAGAAAACCGAGGAATGCGACGAGCGCCACGAACAGGGCGACGAACAACAGCAGGCCGCCCAGCTCCATCGCCGCCTGCGCGGGCGTCAGATCTTCGCCCGCGTCGCAACGCCGGCGGTAGTCGCGGATCGATCCCCACGCCGCTGACACCGGCCACCACGCGAGGAGCGCGAGGCTGATAAGGGCAGAGCGGATGGGTCGGCGGAGGTTCACGACGGCAGGGTAGCGGCTTGGATGAACAGCGCGTCCACCTGCTCGCCGGACAGGCTGAGGGCGGCGGCGAGCTGGGCGACGATTGAGGAATTGCGGGCGATGGTGTTGCCGCGGTTCCAGACTTGGTCTGCGACCGTCTTGATCGGGTCATCGAGTGTCGCGATGAGCGCATCCACCGCGTGGCCGAGGTTGGTCGCGCCGTAGGGGGTAAGTTTGCAGATCGCGCGAATGCGCCACGTCGGAAGCTCGGTGGGAACGGGGATGGGAACGGGCACGCGCACCAGCGCGCCGGCGAGCCATTTGAGCTTACCAGATCCGTCCGGGATCTCCTCGATCTCGTGAGGCGTCCAGCCATCACGCGCGGGCGGCGGCAGCTTGCCTACGATCACTTCGCCGGTGGCGTTGTTGGAAATGAGGTGGAACATGGCGGTGAATTAGCAGACGATGCAGACGGCGCTGCGCGGCGGGCAGGGCAACGGGAACGAGTTGATTCGTGCGGGATACCCGGTTCCAAACCACGCAACGAAACCCGGGGTCGCTGTTCCGGCAAAGCCGATTGCAGGGCCATAAGCCCCAGCATCTAGGGCGAATCCGGTTGAGATACCCGTTTGATCTGAGACCGAGAATATTCCTCCTCCTGCAATTCTGAGATCGAGAGGGTCAACCCAACCGCAGTAGGTGGTCGCGGAATTAACGAGCTCAATACCGTTGACGAGAATGCCAGTTGATAGCGTGCCCGAAGAATCTTTGACGTAGAGCTCGACGGTGTTGCGCAGCACGAGCCAGTTGGCGTCCAAATTCACGAGGACCGTAGAAACGTGCGCGTCACCTCCTGTCCAATCAGCCTCCCACGGGTTAGCCTCCGATCCGGGCGCGGCGTAGACCACGCCGGAACTACAGTTGCTGTCGATTACCCACTTCGCACCGTCGTAGTAGACGGCGATGTTGCTGACTTCGGGCGCGCCTTCGAAAACCTGACGCCCGTTGGTTCGGTAGGGCATCAGGGAAAGGACGTATGATCCGGTCGTCGCGTAGCCGAAATCGTTGGTGACCACCACCGTGATCGCGCCGCCGGGCCAGTAGCGTTCGAGCCGGTTTCCTTGATCGTGGACGCGCACCAAGTCGCCGGGCACGAGCGGGGTGACGTCGTCGGCGCGGTGTCCTGCGAGGCGCTGATCGTTGGTGACGTCGTATACGGCGAAGGCAGCGCCACCACCATCGTCCGCTGGGGCCCAAGCCGAGCCGTTCCACTTGGGGATTTGTCCGGTAGTCGCTCCAGACTGCGTGATCTGCGAAAGCGGGTGGGTGTGCGTTCCGTCGGCTTTACCATCCCACGCCGCCTTCTCCGTATCCGTGGCGAATCGGTGCGTGGAGTCTTGGGCGATGTCCGAGCCGGCCAGCGTGACCGCTCCCGCCCGCCCCGCAACGG
>Ga0070664_100004480_pt1 | contig 11214 bp, 7 predicted proteins | sample KBSC73metaG_FD_65863 | JGI IMG/M metagenome (GOLD analysis project Ga0070664, IMG submission 65863) | Corn rhizosphere microbial communities from Kellogg Biological Station, Michigan, USA - KBS C7-3 metaG | ecosystem: Host-associated > Plants > Roots > Rhizosphere > Soil ... | reverse complement strand
TAGCCGCGCACCTTGCCGTACTGCGTCTTCGCAATGGCAGAACGCGGCGTCGTCAGATTTCCGGGCCCTTGATGGGCAGCCGTCTTGACGCTGTCCGAGGCAGCAGCGAAGTTCGATGCCGCAACGCCGACGCCGGCAGTAGAGGAGAGAATCAGCGCCTCGCGCCGCGTGAGTCCTGCGCGCTTTGTCGAATCGACCATGCATCACCCCTTCGTTGAATCGTTGCTGGATCAGCGGCCGCCGCGCATCAGCATGTGCGCGACAAAATTGCGGATCTTTTCGGCCTTCTCCGCATCGGGTCGACCCTGCAGGCCTCGCTGTTGCTCGGTCAGATGCGCCAGCGCTTCGTTGCTGTCCGAGAACACCAGGTGCTCGAACGCGCGCCGCCAGATCTCGCGACGCTCGGGAGACAGGTTTCGCACCGAAAGAATGGAATGCATCAGCGCCCAGAACGGCGAGCCCTGCCACGCGGGCACGTCGTCCCACCAGTAGTTCACGAGCACGTTGAACGGGTCGCGGGACTCGACGTGGTGCCACCACATATAGGGAATGAACAGCGCGTCGCCCGGCTCGAGCTCGGCGTACTGCGACGCAGCCAGCGCCGTGGCGAAGCGCGGGTACCTGACCGGGTCCGGCGCCTCGAGTCTCACCATGCTGATGGGCGGGCCCGCCAGTGTGAATTCGAGCGGCCCGATGTACATGTTTTCGAGCTGCTCTGGCGGAAACAAAGTGAAACGCCGGTGACCCGCCACGACGCAGGCTACGTTGTACGAGAGGTCGAAGTGGGTCTGCACCGTGACGCGGTTGCTGAGCCAGATCTTCGCCTCGACCTTCGAATCCACGAGCGGGAGGGAATTCTCGCGGCTGAATCCCGGCAGCTGTTCCGGGATCGGGATGGCGCCGGCATACAACGCGGGTGGCGCGGGCGCCTGCAGGCTCTGCATGAGTTGGCCCAGCACGCGGACGAACGGCACCGCCGAGGTCTCGAAGTTCAGCCCGGTGAGATCCGCGTTGTAGAAGAACCGACCGTCGATGGAGGGATCGCCGGTCATGAGCTTCACGTTCGCACCGGTGGAGAACCTGCGTAGATAGTCCGCAGCCTCCGCGGGCGAAGCGCGCCCGGCCTGTACGGCTGGCCAGTCACGCACCAGGCCGCGCAGCAGCGCGGGCTGGCCCGCGGGCAGAATTTCCTGCGTGAACCGCTCGGCGGTCACGTCGTGCCATTCGGTGACTTTCATACCTCGGCCTTGCAGTAACGCGCTATGAACTGCTCGTGCGACGGCATCGCATGCGCCGCCTGGATCATGGCCATGCGCATCGACTCCAGGCTTTCATGAACGTCCGCATGCGGAAGCGTGGCAACGATGGGGTCGAGCCGCTTCGGCACGATGTGCTGGCCGAGAAACACCGCAACCCAGCTCGGCTTCGAGAACAGCTCCTCCTCGTAACGAAACACGCGACCGGCCTCGCGGAACAAGGCGATCTTGTGACGCAGGCTGTCCGGGATTTCCATGTTCCGGCAATAGTTCCAGAACGGCGTGTCATCGCGCTCGGTGGCGAAGAAATGCAGCACGATGAAGTCGCGTACCTGCTCGAATTCCGTGCGCATGTGGCGGTTGTACTCGTCACGCACCACGTCCGGCAACGAGGCATCCGGGAACAGGGAAATGAAGCGGCTGATTCCTTCCTGGATGAGGTAGATGGACGTCGATTCGAGCGGTTCGAGAAAGCCCGCGGCAAGTCCGATCGCGATGCAGTTGCGCGACCAGAACGCCTGGCGGTGGCCCGCCGTGAAGCGGATCTGTCGCGGCGCCGCCAGCGCCTCGCCGTCGAGGTTGGCGAGCAGTATCGACGCGGCTTCATCGTCACTCATGAATTCGCGGCAATAGATGTGTCCATTGCCGGTGCGCCGCTGTGTCGGGATGCGCCACTGCCATCCGGCGGTGCGCGCCGTCGAGCGGGTGTAGGGCAGCAGCGGCCCGGCGTGCTGGCAGGGAACCGCCAGCGCGGCGTTGCAGGGCAGCCAACGGCTCCAGTCCACGTACTGCACACCCAGCACCTTTTCCAGGATCAGGGCCCTGAACCCGGTGCAGTCGAAAAAGAAGTCCCCCTCGACTGTCTGGCCTTTCTCGAGACGCAATGCCGCGACGTTCCCGCTTTCCGGCGCCTGCGTTATTTCCTGGATCTTTCCTTCGACTCGCCGCACGCCCCGCGCCTCGGCGTAGGCACGCAGGAAACGCGCGTAAAGCGTGGCGTCGAAATGGTAGGCGTAACGAATGTGCGACAGCAGCGAGCGCGGATTGGGATCGGGCAGCGTGAATTTGTTTTGTTTCCCGGCAACCGCGCACAGGCTGTACTGCTCGATCGTGTGCGGGCTGCCGCCGGCCCGCTCGTGCATCCAGTAGTTGTGAAAGTCGATGCCCCTCATGTCGACGCCGTGGACACTGAAGGGATGGATGTAGCGGTCGCCCTTGCGGCCCCAGTCCACGAACTCGATGCCGAGCTTGAACGTGGCGTGTGTGGCCTTCATGAACTCGGCTTCACCGATGCCCAGCATGCGGTTGAAGTTGAGGATGTCCGGGATCGTGGCTTCGCCGACGCCGATGATGCCGATCTCGTCCGACTCCACCACCGTGATCGACACGTCTTTCGGATTCAACAGGCTCGAGAGCGCGGCGGCCGTCATCCAACCGGCGGTACCTCCGCCGGCGATGACGATCCGTCTCAGCAACGGTTGCACGGTTTCACCACTGTTTCTGCTTCAGGTAACGAATCAGGTTCGCCAGATACTCGCTGTGCGAAGGCATGCTCGTCACCAGCTTCTCGATTTCGCGCTCGGTATTCTGGAACGCGGCCCGTGCCTCGGCCATGGGTTGTTGATCGGCGAGGCGATCGTAGCGCGCGGCGCGCCGCCCCATGCCGAAGTGCTGGATGGTCCATTCTTCCGCGTTGAACGGCTCCAGGTCGAAGGCCACCAGCAGCCCGCGACTCGCGAATTGCGTCAACTTGACCGCCAGCATCTCGTGCAACGGCTGCGCGCGGGCTGCGAGCCAATAGGCGGTGTCGAACGGCGACTGCGTCTCGAACAGCGCGCGATGGAAGTTTTCCGCATGCCGGTGATCGGCCGCGCCTTGTCGATTGAACTCGCGCCGCTCCACGGACATGTCGGGAGACACGGGAATCAGCGTCAGCAGCCGTTCGATCTCACGCTGGAGAATCAACAACGGCGCATGCGTCAGCGGCTCGAGCACTCCGGCCGCGTGGCCCAGGGCGACGCAATTGCCCGCCCACGCGACGTCGCGGCGGCCGATCACAACCTCGGCGTGGTGCGAAGGCGTCGCACCGTGCGCCGCGAGCGCCGGCGCTTCCGATTCCGGCGCATAGGCCGTGAGCCGCGCGCGGCCGCTCTGCAAGGACGTTTCGGATTGCCAGCCGAAATCGCGGGCCATGAGGGTGCGACACGGCGGGCCCAACTTGCCGCCGGGGTGGTGACTGAGCGCCGCCTTCAGTCGTCGGCCTTCCGGGGCGCGAACGCCCAAAGGAGTCAGCAGCCTCGCATCGACCCCGGTGCAATCGACGAACAGATCGCCAGTCACCGACTGGCCATCCGCCAGCCGCAGCGCCGCGATGCGGCCTTCCCGGCATTCGACCTCGGAGATGTCCGCAGCGATGAGCTGCGCTCCCGACGAGGTCGCGGCCGCCGCAAACGGCTCGCGATACGTATACGGATTGAACTGGTAGCCGTACTCCGCCCTGGACAGCGGCCCGGAACCGTTCTCGGGCGGGTGCGCGAAAACACCCCGGCGCGCAGCCGCCGCCGGCAGCAGCAAAGGCTCGAGCTCGCCGACACCGAGTCGCAGCAGGTGCTGGTGGTAGAGCACGCCACCCACGACGGGAAACGGCAGATGGAAACACTGCACCCAGGAGCGATGGTTCTCGCCCCAGTCGTCGAAGCGCGTTCCCCAGGAGAAAGCCGTGTCCGTCCCCAGGATCAGCCGCGGCTCGGAAACGCCCGCCAATAGATTGAAGGAATACGCGGTCGGGCCCACCACCCCGCCATAGAACAGATCCGTGTCGCGCGGATCCCGGCATTTCACCCAGACCACCTGGATGGAGCGCGGCAACTGGCGGGCCAGCGCGGCCGCGGCCAGGTGCGCCGCCAGGCCCCCGCCGCACACGACGATGCGACTGATGAATGTTCCCGGGACTGGCCGATCGCTCACGCCGTTGGCCTATCTACTATGGTCGACGGCGGGGCGACCATCGGAGCCGTCTCCGACGCAGCGCCGACCTGGCGGATGTACGCGGCATGATCCGGCGCCTTTTGCGCCGCCGCCAGCACATCGCGGCGCAGCGCGGCCACATTCTTCGCGAGCAGGTCCGCAGGCACGGCGTCCGCGCGCGGGTCGTGACCCCGTGGCACCAGGTTCTGCCCGAGCAGCACCGCGATCCAGCTCGGCGGCAGGAACACGCCGAATTCGTACTTGATGATCAACCCGCGCGCCAGCCACGCCTCGAGCTTCTCCTGCAGGCTGTCCGGCAGCTTCAGATTCTGGAAGTGCAGCCACATGGGGCTGTCATCGCGCTGGTTCGCCACGTAGTGGAGCAGCAGGAAATCGCGCACGCGTTCGAAGTTGAGACCCATGCGACGGTTGTATTCGTCAGCGTCGGACTGCGCGAATCCGCGGTCGGGGAACAGCTGGATGAGCTCGGTGATGCCGTCCTGGATGAGATGGATCGACGTCGATTCGAGCGGTTCCAGGAAGCCGGCCGAGAGGCCAATCGCCACCACGTTCTTGTTCCAGAACAGCCGCCGCCGCCCCGTCTTGAAATGCAGCTTGTTGGGAGCCGCGAGCGGCGGCCCTTCGAGGTTGGCGAGCAGGAACTCGGTCGCTTCGTCGTCGGAGATGAAATCGCTGCAGTAGACGTGGCCATTTCCAACCCGGTGCTGCAGCGGGATCCGCCATTGCCAGCCAGCCTTGCGCGCCGTCGCGCGCGTGAACGGCATGAGAGGACCGCGCGTCTCGCAGGGGATTGCCACGGCGCGATTGCAAGGCAGCCACTGGGTCCAGTCTTCATAACCGGTTGCGAGCTCTTTTTCGATCAGCAGCCCGCGAAAGCCCGAGCAGTCGACGAACAGATCGGCAGCGATGCTGTCGCCCCGATCGAGCCTGACGGACTCGACGAAGGCGTTGTCGGCATTGCGCCTGACCTCCACGACCTTGCCTTCGGTCCGCACGACACCATTCGCTTCCGAGTAGCGTCGCAGGAAACGCGCATAACGCGTCGCGTCGAACTGGTACGCGTAGCGGAACGTCGATTCGAGCCGCGAGGGATCCGTGGCCGGGCTCGTGAACCGCCCCATCTCCGCGAGCATGATGCCGAGCGAGTACTCGTCGAGACGCGTGGAATCGCCCAACTCACGCAACCGCAGCCAGAACTGGTGGAACGGCACACCATTGAGCTCGGAACCGAAGTCGCCGAACGGGTGGATGTAGCGGTCGCCGATTCGTCCCCAGTCGCAGAACTCGATACCGAGCTTGAGGGTCGCCTCGGTGGCCTTCATGAGCTCCGGCTCGCCGATGCGCAGTGCGCTGTTGAAATTGCGAATGTGGGGCAGTGTCGCCTCGCCCACACCCACGGTGCCGATTTCGTCGGACTCGATCAGGCGAATGGAGACTGCCTGACCCTTGAACTTGTGCGAGAGCGCCGCGGCCGTCATCCAGCCGGCGGTACCTCCGCCGAGCACGCAAACACTCTCGATTGGCCCGTTTCGAATCTGGTCAGGCAAAGCGGTTCCTGGCGCGACGCCGGGCCGCGATTGGCCTAGGGCTGCATCTTCGCGCGAATCTCCGAGGATACTTTTTTCGCCTCGAAGATTTCGGGAGCCTTGTTCAGTCCCTTGAACTTCGCCTGATCACCGCTGCCCATCTGGATCTCCAGTATGGTCTGCGGGACCTTGGCGGGCTGCCACCGTTCCAGCACCTGGTAAGGCACGTCGCCGCCGCCGAAACCACCGGTGCTCGGGCCGCCACGCGTCGTCGGATTGGAAACGCCGGGCTGCGTACCGCCGCCCGCGGCGCCGGATCCCGTACCCGCCGTCGGATTACCGCCGAGCGATCCGCCGGTCTTCGATGAAAGATCGCCTTTCCTCGGCTCGATCGTCACGGTGCGGGATGTCTTCCGGGTCACGGCGAACCATTCCAGGCCCGCCTCGCTGGTGAACTCGGCCGCACGCAACATCGCAAACTCCGCCACCTGCTCGCGCTTCATTCCCGGGGCGCCGGTGTAGACCACCGTGTAGCGGCCGTCGTCGGCGTTGGCCGTGAGCCAGCCGGAAGTGTCGAGGCCCGGTGCGGCCTCATAGGTTGGCTGGGGCGGCGAGCCCCCGGATGACGTGGAGGCACAGACGCCCAGGGCCAAAGCGACTGCCACGGAAAGAACACGTTTCATCCTGCGCATCGGATGCATTCTCCTTGGATGAGTGAAAAACGGGTGGGCCGGCAACCCCGACCCACCCGTAACTCCATGGCCGATCAGAACTGGTAGCGGATGCCCAGCACCATTCGGCGATCGTTGAGGAAGGAGAAGCGCGGCGCGGTCTCTCCTTGCTCGTTGAGAAGCATGAACGCCTTCTCCTTCTGATCCAGCACGTTCGCGATCGACGCGCTCACCTGCAGGTGCTCGTTGAAGTCATACCGGAACGAGGCATCCAGGAAACCGCCACCTGCAACGTAGATGGGGTTACCCGTGACCCAGTCGCGATAGGACGTCAGGTAGTCCGAGCGCCAGTTGTAGGCCAGGCGTACCTCGGCGGAACTATCCTGGTAGATAGCCACGAGGTTCGCGATGTGCTCGGATTGTCCGAGCAGATCCGAGACGTTGAACCGGAACAGCGTGGTCGTATCGTCAGGTACACCATTGCCATCGGCGTCCACACCCTTGCCCGGCGGATCCGCCGTGGCCTGGATGTTGGTGTAGTTAGCCTGCAGGCCCAGGTGCGACATCCAGCCCGGCAGCTGGTCGTAGAACTGCTGGTAAGCCAGTTCGAAGCCGTGCAGCTCGGCCGTGGTCTGGTTGATCTGGCCACTGTAGACGACATCGACGGTGCGTCCGTCCAGCGTCATCTGGCCCGTGGGCTCGTCTCCCGTGGTGATGATGTTCTCGAGATCCTTGTAGAAGGCCGCGATCGAGGCATAGCCGCCCTTGAAGTACCACTCGTAGGAGAGGTCGAGATTCAAGGCGGTGGTCGGCTCGAGCAGGGGATTGCCCTGCGTCAGCTTGATCCGGTCCAGCCTCACGTCCTGCAATCCGCGGTCCACCTGGTACAGCGGATCGGACGGATCCGTGATGGTCGGGTAGTTCACGCGGGTGACGTTGGCCTCGTAACGCTGCGATGCGCGCAGGTCCTGCACGTTCGGCCGCGCAACCGCCTTGCTCGCGCCGAAGCGGAACAACATGTCGTCGTTCAGGTTGAACTTGACGTTGAGCGAGGGCAACCAGTGCGTGTCCTCCCTGTCGACGATGATGGCGCTCGGTTGCTGTTCGAGGAAAGCCGTCGTCTGCGGCAGGAAGTCACGCGGATCGTCATGCAACTCGGCATCCGGCGTGCGCGGTTGTGTTCCACCACCCTGCGTGTCCGCCGCGAACGGCAGGTAGTACAGCGAGCCCGCCGAATCGAGCTGGGTCTGGACGTAGCGCACACCGATGTTGCCGTCGATCGACTTGCCGTTGCTGCCCATGTCCCAGCCGAAATCGAACCGGAAATAGGCGCTCGAGGTCTGCTCGGTGATGTCCGAGATTTCCTGTGGCCGATAGTCGCCCTTGCCGTCCATGGTCCCGCGCGGGTTCCACGGATGGTTGGTGCCGAGCAGCGGCTCGTTGTCGATGTATTCACGGAAGGCCGTGTAGTTCAGCAACAGGTCCCTGCGGATGTACGGGAACGCGGTGTTGCCGCCCGTCACCGTGCCGCCACGGAAGAAGTCCTTGAACTCGATGTACTCGTGCGCCGGCGTGCTGAACTGCGAGAACATGCCAGCGCCACCGGACCAGGCCGGAGCGATGGCGCCCCAGTTCAGGCCGATTTCCTTGTTGGTCTGCTCGCGTTCGGAGTAACGCACGCCGAAACGCACGTCCTTGAACCAGTGATCGTCACCGAATTCGTAGCGCGTATCGAGGCGCCCGGCCTTGAGCTCGCCCGTGCCCTCACGGAACGAGTCGCCCGCGTATTGCCAGTTGCCGTCGTTGGGGTCGGTCGTGCCGGTCGGGTTACCGAGGGTGCCCGTACCACCGGCGCGCGTATTCGAACGATTGATGTTCGTGCGCGGGTCGATCGTGAACCGGACGCGCGGGTTTTCGAGGTCCGGCTCGGTGTAGACGTTGGCGAAGAAGTTGCCGCCGCCCCAGAGCTCGACGTAATCGGCATCTGCCTGGGTGAGCTGCGCGTCGAATTCGAAGTACAGCTTCTCGGTCGCGTCCCATTTGAAATTGAGGCTGATGTCCTCGGTGGTCGACATTTCGTGTTTGCCGATGCCGAGTGTGCCCACCGCCGTACCGTACGCACCCCACCAGGATTCGCCGGTATCCGAAACCAGGCCGCCCGTCATGAGACCGCCGCCGATCGGGACCATGCGCTCGCAGTCGCCACCGCCCGGGCTGCCGCAGGCGGCAACGCCCGAGGACGACCACTTCGGATCCATTTTGATATCGGTCATCTGCACACGCGATGAGCCGTCGTGATCCGGGAACCACTCGGTCGTGTGCTCGAGGCTGTCAATGTCGTTTTCGACGCGCGTGTACTTCAGGGTGGCGCGCACGCCCTCCTTCTGCCACTGCGCGGCGACGTAGTAGCTGGTGCGATCGCGGTCGACTTCGTTGGTGCGCAGCTGGAAGCCGGGGATGTAGGCGCCAATGTCGGACGCCGGCACGCCAACGAACCTCGCGGAGTCGCGCGGCTGCTCGTCGACGCTGGGATTCAGGCGCGGCGTCGGCGCACCCTGCTGCCAGCCGTTGATCATCGAGTACAGCTTGGACGACGAGTAGGAAGCCAGCACGCCGAACTCACCGGCGCTATCGGTATCCCAGCGGTTGCCCGCGACCAGGTCGTACGTGGGCGCCCAGTCCTTGCGCACGTCGGCATACGTGGCGTCGGCCGCGAGGGACAGGATGTGGCCCGGGCGATCGAAAGGCTCCATCGTCCGCAGGTTGATCGTGCCGCCGATGCCGCCTTCGATGAGGTCGGCAGACTGGTTCTTGTAGACGTCTACCGCGCCGACGAGATCGGGCGGAATGCTCGACCAGTCGAGCGCACGGCCACCATTGGCAGTAAACGCGTCGCGGCCGTTGAATTCCGAGCGGACGAAACCGAGGCCGCGAATCAGGTTGCCGCGGCCTTCCGGTGACGGAAAGTCGGGCGAAGCGCCGCCGTAGGGAAAACGGGTGACCGTGACGCCCGGGACGCGCTGCAATGCTTCGGCCACCGAGAGGTCCGGCAGACTCGAGACATCCGATGCGGTGACCGAGTCGACGAAGGTGTCGGCGTTGCGCTTGACCTCCGCCGCGTTCTCGAGCGACGCGCGAATGCCGGTGACGACGATGGTTTGTTCTTCACCCTCGGGCGCCTGCGCGCTTGCCGGCTTGTTGGCGGATTCCTGCGCCTTCGCATTTTCCTGGGCCGTCGCAATGGCGGATGACACCGCCATGGCAATGGCGGACGTACCAATGAGCAAACGCTCCAACTTCGATCTGGATTTCATGCACACCCCCCTCTGTGGTGTTTTTTTTCGACCTGAACTACCCGCCGGGCTTCGAACCGAGCCATTAACGGGCTGACCTGCGGCGAGAGTTTTATTACCAGTACAAATGCGATTCAAATGTGATTTTTGCGCTGCGGGATATGGCTATTGGTATGGCTTTTACTATGGCAAGTTACTTTTATTTGCGCGTGGGCTGAGCCATCCGCTCGTCGCAAGCCAGTCCACGATCGTGCCCTGCCATCGATCACGGGGCATGAGGAAGAAGCCATGCTGGCCTTTCTCGAAGAGCCGCGCCTCCACCGGCATCCCGGCGCGTCGCAACGCTTCGAAGAACACGATGCTGTTGTCGACATCGACCAGGCGATCGTCCGCGGCGTGCAGGAGCAATGTGGGCGGCGTGTCGCGGGTCACGTGCAGCTCGTTGGAGAAAAACCGGAGCCGGGATTCCGATGGAGAATCGCCCAGCAGATTCTTGCGTGAATCCACGTGCGTGATCTTTGCGTCCATGCTGATGACCGGATACACCAGCACGAGAAAATCCGGGCGCAGGTTGATGTGATCCGGGTTGTCGACGTACGACTTGTCGAAGTGTGTCGCCAACGTTGATGCCAGGTGACCGCCGGCTGAGAAGCCAATCGCGCCTATTCGCTTGGGATCGAGATTCCAGTCAGCGGCATGCTGGCGCGCAAAGCGCATCGCCTGCTGCGCATCCTGGAGCGGAGCCATGGATTTATCGACCATGGTCCGGTCGTCCGGGATGCGGTACTTGACCACCAACGCGGCGATGCCGTGATCGATGAAGTACCTGGCTTGCTGCGTGCCTTCGAAGTCGAAGGTGAGACCGGCGTACGAACCACCGGGAAAGATGACGACACTGGCGCCGGTAGCTCTTGCCTTGGCGGGCAGATAAATCTGGATGACGGGTCGGGAGACTTTCCTGATCCAGCTTCCATCCGCTGACGATTCCTCGTCGGGGATCGGCTTGGCGTTTGGAATCGCCGCGTCGCCGTAGAGCGGGAAGCTCTGCATCTTCGGCGGGAAGTTCGCGGTGTCATCGGCGATCGACAAACCGGCGAGCAAAGCCAGGACAAATCCGGCACTGAACTTTTTGATCATTGCGACACCTTATCGCATGCTCTGCGCCATGACCTCATTCAACCATTGCGTCAAAATCTTTTCGGCCACAGCTCTCGTGTTGCTGGCGGCATGTTCGAATCCGAAGGCAGCGTCCGAGCCGCATGCCGAGGCTGCCACCACAGCGCCCGCGTCCCCGCCCCCGATGCCGCTCGTGAAAGCTCTCTCCCCCGCCGCCAGCATCGCCGAAATGCAATTACCCAGCGGCTACAAGCTCGAGCCGGTACTGACCGAGCCCGACATCGCCGAGCCGGTGATGGTCGCCTTCGATGGCAACGGCCGGATGTACGTCGCGGAGATGCGCACCTACATGCAGGATGCGGAC
>Ga0070664_100004475_pt1 | contig 11224 bp, 12 predicted proteins | sample KBSC73metaG_FD_65863 | JGI IMG/M metagenome (GOLD analysis project Ga0070664, IMG submission 65863) | Corn rhizosphere microbial communities from Kellogg Biological Station, Michigan, USA - KBS C7-3 metaG | ecosystem: Host-associated > Plants > Roots > Rhizosphere > Soil ... | reverse complement strand
GGGGGCTGGGCAAGCGCTTCGGCCCCGTCACCGCGGTTCGTGACCTGACCTTCGACGTCCCGCCCGGGCGGGTAACGGGGTTCCTCGGTCCGAACGGCGCGGGCAAGTCCACGACGCTGCGCATGATTCTCGGCCTGGTGCGGCCCACCACCGGGGAGGCGCTCGTCGGCGGGCGCCGGTACCCGGACCTGGCTGCGCCGCGCCGCACGGTGGGCGCGGTCCTGGAGACAACCGGGTTCCACCCCGGCCGGCGCGGCCGCGACCACCTGCGCACCGCCGCTCGGGCCGCCGGGCTTCCGACGACGCGGGTCGACGAGGTGCTCGACGTGGTCGGGCTCACCGACGCGGCGCACCGGCGGGTGCGCGGCTACTCGCTGGGTATGCGCCAGCGCCTCGGCCTGGCCGGCGCGCTGCTCGGCGACCCCGAGGTGCTCATCCTCGACGAACCCGGCAACGGCCTGGATCCGGCCGGGACCGCGTGGCTGCGCGGCCTGCTGCGCTCGCTCGCGGCCGACGGCCGGACCGTGCTGTTTTCCAGCCACGTCCTCGCGGAGGTCGCGCAGACCGTCGACCACCTCGTCGTCGTTCACGACGGCGCGCTCGGCTACGCCGGCCCGTTGGGCGGGTTCGCCGGACCCGACGGCTCGCTGGAGGCGGCCTTCCTCGACCTGACGGGAGCGGACGCATGATCGCCACCGAGATCCTCAAGCTACGCACCGTCCGCAGCCCGTGGCTGCTGGTGGCCGCCGCTCAACTCGTCATCGTGGCCGGCGCCGCGGGGGCCTTCGCCAACGGCGACGGCACCGACGCCGCCATCGCCCGCGCCGGGGCCGCCCATCTCGGGCTCACCGCGCTGTTCGCCCTGGTGCTCGGGATCATGGCCGTCGCGGGGGAGCACCGGCACCGCACGATCAGCGACACGTACCTGTCCCGGCCGCGCCGCGGCGAGGTCCTGACCGCGAAGCTCGCCACCTACACCGGCGCCGGCGTCGCGTTCGGCCTCGTCGGCGCGGTCACCGCCGTCGCGGCGACGGCGGTCGCGGCGACGATCACCGGCGTGACCGTCGACTGGTCCGACCCGGAGCTGTGGCGCACCGTCGGCGGCGGAGCCGCGTGGAACGTCGCGTTCGCGGCGCTCGGCGTCTGCGTGGGTGCGCTGGTACCCAACCTCACCGGAGCCGTCACCGGAGCCCTCGCCTGGATCGCTCTGGTCGAGGGCGTCCTCGGCCGGCTGGTCGGATCCACCGCGAGCCAGTGGCTGCCGTTCGCCGCCGGCACCGCCCTCGGCCGCCTGCCGACCGGCGGCGACCGGCTGCCCCAGTGGGGTGCCGCCGTGGTCCTGAGCGGCTACGTGGCGGTGCTCGCCGTAGCGGCGCTCGCGGTCACGAAGCGACGGGACATCACGTGACCCGCGTCGACCGCCGGAAACGGTTGAGACCGGGACGGCCCCCGCGTAACGTCGCCCGCTCGCTTTCGCAACGGACGAGGGAAACGGCAGGCGTTCGCCATGGCATCGTCGCCGCCGAGCCGCGCGGGCTGAACCGGCTGTACGTGGCGCTGACCCGCGCGGTCAGCACGCTGCTCATCGTGCACGCCGAGCGACTCCCGGCCGCCCTCCAGGCTCCGTCGCAGTGACACTGTGGTCGCTGGACGCGCTGCTACCGGAGTAGGCCGCGACGGGCTTGCCGGCTATGCGTCGACGACTGAGGCCCGGTCGAGCGCGGCGACCTCGCTTTCGAACAGGGGACCGAGCCGGGCACGTCGCGCGTCGCCGTAGGGGCCCGCCATGCCCCGGCTCGGTATCTCGATCAGCATGATGAGGTACAGGTGCAGGCGGTAGAGCGTCAACCGGCGACGCACGGTCTCGTCGACGACGAACGGCACGCCGGTCTCCGCGACGTAGCCGCGCAGGAACGGGTGCTCCGGCTCGTCTTCGATGCGGCGGAGCAGACACGGCGAGACCAGGTCGAGCAGGACGTCGCCGTACAGGTGGCGCTCGCCGTCGACCAGGCCGGTGAGCCGGGTCGCCCCGGCGGCGTCGATCGCCGCCAGCAGGTTGCCGTCCCACAGGTCGAAGTGCAGCAGTGCGGGTCGCTCGACGACGTCGAGAACGGGCGCGTGCCGGCCGACGACGTCTCGGACATGGTCGGTCGGCACGGGCAGCGTCACGTTCCACGCGGTGGCGTCGCCGAGGAGGTCGTCAATGATCGCGGTGAACGCCTGCCGCCAGGTGGCGCCGTGGGCCCGGTCGCCGGTGTAGCCGTAGCGGTCGCCGGTGAGGCGATGGATGCGGGCGACGGCCGCACCCGCGTCGTGGCGGGCACCCGCACCGTCGGCCGTCGTGGGGAGCGCGGGCAGGGCGGTGCCGTCGAGATAGCCGGTGAACAACCAGTCCTGGCCGTGGTGCAGCACCTCCGGAACGGGGGCGGCGCCGGCCTGGCGGACGAGCCGGAAATAGCTCGCCTCGGCCGCGATCAGATCCTTCTCGTACGAGAGCAGCCGGGCGTCCGGCGCAGGACCGACCTTGAGGACGGAATCGCGGCCATCGGCGAGGCGGACCCGCCATACGGCGGCGAATCCACCACCGGTCAGCGGTGCGGCGTCGGCGACCTCGGCCTGCGGCCCGAAGGAGATCCGCACGAGCTTCGCGACGTCGTGGGGGGTGAGTCGGCGCTGCGTCGGGCTGGGCGGGGCCATCGGATCATTGTGCGGATACGCCTTCGTACGTGCCGACCGGGGCGACCAACGCCGGTACGACACCGACGCGCCGGCCCGCACCACCAGCGCCGCGAACAACTGCCGCGGCAACCGGCCGCCCAGGCCGACCGCCGTGCCCGCGATCTCCACCTGCATGGGGCCGAGCACGCGTACGCGCACGAATCGATTGTCGTCCTTCCACGCGGGAGTACAGCCGAATTTCAGCCCGAAGATGACTCGGGACCGGCGCTCGCGCCGGTCCCGAGTCCGTGGACAAGATCAGGTGAACATGATCCGTCCGCCGCCGCCCTCGAACTGCTGCACAGGGGCGGGAGGGGTCTGTGGGTCGTCGGTCGTCGCGGCCCGAACAGCCAGGCTGGCACCCACCAGCAGCGCGAGAGCGACGACGATGGCGATGGTCCAGCGGGACAGTGTGGCGGTCATTTGAGAGCCTCCTCGATAGGGCTTGCCGTTTCGGCTCCCTCATGACCCCATCCGGCGGCTGCGGTCTGCCTGCAAGCGGGATGCATCCCGCTGCAATCGCTGCGTGACCAGCCTCGATAGCGTGGACCGGTACTGGCTCGACTTCAGCGGAGTGGAGTTGGACCCGACCGATTCGAAGCAGGTGGCAGCGACCGCCGCCGTCGAACGCGAAGCCAGCGGACGCGACCCCTACCGCCAGCTCAGCCACGTCTTCCACCCCGTGGGTCGCACAGGCGGCCGCCCAGCGTGATCGGCAAGTGCTACCCGATTTCTGGCGGGCGTCACCCGGTTTCTGGCGCATACCAGGCGTCGGTGGATTGGGGATGGCAATGACGACGACGGTGAAGATCGCCGCGGTGCAGGCGGCGTACGCGTTGATGGACCGGGCGGCGTCTGTCGAACGCGCCGTCGACCTGTGGCACAAGGCGGCTGCCGCCGGTGCCGGCATCGTGGTGTTTCCCGAGGTGTTCATTCCCGGCACGCCGATCTGGATCGACTCCCGGCCGATCTGGGACGGCGACGACGAGTGGTATGCGATGCTCGTCGACCAGGCGGTCGTGGTGCCCGGCCCGGTCACGGAGACGCTGGCGGCCGCAGCCCGCGACACCGGAACCTACGCGGTGATCGGAGTCGAGGAGCGGGAACCCCACGGGTACACGATCTACAACACGATCCTCTACTTCGGACCCGACGGCAGCCTGCTCGGCAAGCACCGCAAGCTGATGCCGACCGGCTCCGAGCGCACCGTGTGGGGGATGGGCGACGGCTCCACGCTGCCGGTCATCGACACGCCGTACGGCCGGCTCTCCGGGCTGATCTGCTGGGAAAACTACATGCCGCTGGCCCGGTTCTTCCTGTACAGCCAGGGTGTCGACATCTGGGTGGCGCCGACGCTCGCCCAGGGCGACGGGTGGATCGCCGCCATGCGGCACATCGCGCAGGAGAACCGCTGCTACGTCGTCGGGGTCAATCCGTGCGTCCACATCGACCAGATCCCGGCCGAGTTCCCGAACCGCGACCGGGTCTGGCCCACCGGCGACGAGGGCCGGCAGTGGGTGGAGCCCGGCAACAGCGTCATCGTCGGCCCGAGCGGCGGGACGATCCTGGCCGGCCCGGCCCGCCACGAGGAGACCATCCTGTACGCCGACCTGGACATCGCCGCGGTGCGGGCCGCCCGCCGCCTGTTCGATCCGGTTGGCCACTACCACCGGCCGGACGTCTTCCAGCTGACCGTCGACACGCGACAGCGGCGGCCCGTTGTCGTGCGCACCGATCTCGACGGGTCGGAGTCCGCCCAGTGAGCGTCATCGCCGTCCGACGATGGTGATCTCGCGCGCCGGCAACGCGGCAAGATGCGCCGATATCAACGGATCCGCTCGCAAATCGGATCACCTTCTCAGGGCATGTGGCGCCGATGCGGCGTGTCGCACGTTCGTCGACTGTCGTTCACCTGTGGAACACCGAACGCACGTCGGCCGCTCGATCTGTCGCGGCATCGTGGAAACTCCGGAGCCGCGCCATGGATCATCACAAGTACCTGCCCGACGAACTCGTACCGGGCCGCCGGAACGACGCGCCGGCAGTGCCGGCGCAGACCGGCCGCCGACGCTCGGCCAAGCCCGACCGTCCGGCCGACCGGTCCGAGTCCGACCTGCCGGCCGCCCTGACTCTCCGCACGTCGACGACGCCCTGACGGCTCGCCCTACTCCCGTTCGACTCGCCCTACTCCCGTTCGACCGTGCGCAGACCGTGCGCGGGTGTCCACCACTCGACGACGAGTCGGGTCGCCTCCGGGTTGAGGTGGGTGTGCACCACTTCTGCGATGTCGGCGCGGAAGCGGTCGCTCTCCGGACCCTCGGCGGCCGGTTCGCCGGCGATCGCCCGTCCGGAGATCTTCGCCTCGCCCGGCCACTGCGCCTCGGCGCCCTCGACCGGGTCGACCGTCGCGCTGTGCAGTGCGAACCGCGGATCCCGGCGCAGGTCCGCACCCTTGCGCGCGTTCGGCATCGAGCCGAAGACCAGGTCGCCGTCCTCGAAGACCGTCTCGATCCCGGAGATGCGCGGCGAACCGTCAGCCCGCACGGTCGCAATCGTCTTGTGCCTGTGCGCGTCGAAGAGCCCGCGCACCCGTCGGGCGAACTCCGGCTCGGCCCGTTCGACGTCCCGCCACGCGGTCATGCTGCCCATGATCGCACCAGCGTTCAGGCGACGTGGCGGACGGGGGTTTATGTCGCGGTGAACCGGTACAGGTTCGATTCGCGAAGCTGGAAGCCGAGCTTCACGTAGAGCCGGTTCGCCGCCACCCGCGACGGCCGGGACGTGAGGTCGACGGTGGTGGCTCCGGATGCCCGGGCGAGCCGGACCGCCTCCCGCGTCAGCGCTTCCCCGACGCCGCGGCCGCGGGCCGCCTCATCCACCACGACGTCTTCGATCCAGGCGCGCAGGCCGGTGAGAATCGGGAAGGTGACGAGCGTCAGCGTCCCCGCGATCTCTCCGTCGACGCGCGCGACGAGCAGACGGGTCCCGGGCCAGTCGACGATTTCCCGTAGCGACCCGGCGGTGACGGGCTCGGCCGAACCCGACAGCTGGGGCAGTAGTCGCCCGAACGCCCGCACCAGTTCCTCGGTGGCTGAGCGCACCACCTCGATGTCGACACTCACGAGCACGAAGATAAGCCGTCGCCGAGATCATTCACTGTGAACGGATCGAAGCGCAGCCCGGTTCACCTTGCCCGTGCTGGTGCGGGGCAGGTCGGGTACATAGTGGACGGTGCGCGGGTAGGCGTGCGCCCCGACGGCCGATCGGACCAGGTCCTGCAGCTGACGGGTCAGCTCGTCGCCGGGCGGTCCGGTGACGGCGGCGTCGAGCCGGACGAACGCGGTCACTGCCTGGCCGCGCACCGGATCGGGCAGCCCGACCACGGCACACTCGGCGACCCGCGGGTGCCGCAGGATCGCGGCCTCCACCTCGGCCGGCCCGAGCCGGTACCCGCCGCTCTTGATGACGTCGTCGGCGCGGCCGTGGAAGTACACCTGGCCCCGCTCGTCGACGTGAGCGGTGTCGCCGGTCAGCAGCCAGCCGTCGCGGACCTTGTCGGCCGTCGCCTCCGGCGCGTTCCAGTAGCCGAGCATGCACACCGGATCGTCGGCCCGCACGGCGAGCTGCCCGGCCGCATAAAACTCCGCCGGGCGGAGTTCCTCGTCGAGCACCGCCACCCGGTGCCCGGGGTACGGGCGCCCGAGGCACGCCGGGTCCAGCGGCCCCAGCACCCCGGAGTGGCCCACCAACGCGTTAGCCTCGGTCTGCCCGAACGCGTTGTTGACCCGCACACCCAGCTCGGTGGAGGCCCACCCGAACAGGTCGGGCTCGACCGCCTCGGCTCCGGTCACCAGGCAGCGCAGCCGCAGGCCGGCGGCCACCGCCGCGGCCGCTTCCCCGGACTTACGCAGCAGCCGCAGCGCCGTCGGCGGGAACAGGCCCACCGAGACGCCGCACCCGCGCATCAGGGCCAACGTGCGCCCGGCGTCGAACCGCGGCTGCCGGTGGGCCACGACCGGGATTCCGTGCGCGAGCGGGACCAGCAGACCCAGCAGCAGCCCGCCGGCCCAGGCCCAGTCGACCGGGCTGTACGCCACGTCGTCGTCGCGGATGCGGTCCAGGGCATACGTCACGCCGTGGTGGCCGAGCAGCACCCGGTGCCCGTGCAGGACGCCCTTGGGCTTGCCGGTGGTCCCGGACGTGTAGAGCAGCAACGCCGGCCAGTCCGGTCCGGTGGCCGCGAAGCCACCGGGATCTCCGGGCGCCGCCAGCAGATCGCGCAGCCTCGGTACCGGCCCGTCGTCGTCGGTGGCAACCAGCCTCGCGCCCGCCGCCGCGGCCAGCGCGGCCTCGCCGTCGGTGCCGGCCGCCACCAGCACCCGCGGTGCCGAGTCGGCGAGCCGGTGCCGGACGCCGTCGTCGCCCAGCACCGTCGAGATCGGAACCGCGACGGCGCCGAGGCGGAGCGCGGCCAGCACCGCGACGGCCATCTCGACGCCCTGCGAGAGCCGGATCGCGACGCGGTCGCCGGGCCGGACGTCGAGGCCGGCCAGGCCGGCGGCGCAGCGGGAACTGAGCCGGTCGAGGTCGCCGAAGGTGAGCCTGCGCACCGAATCGCCGTCGACGGCGAGGATCGCGACGCGGTCGCGGCCGGCGCGGCCCGCGACGCCGCGCAGGCAGTCGGCGGCGATGTTGTAGCGCTCGACGGCGGGCCAGGCGAAGCGATCCGCGGCCGCCCAGGAGTCCACAATGGACAGATCAGCCAGCCCGGTCATCCACTCACCCGCCCGATGAGGTCCTCGTCGAGGCCCAACTCGCGCAACACCTCGGCGGTGTGCGCGCCGAGTGCGGGCGGCGGCCGGCGCACCGAGCCGGGGGTGTCGGACAGGTGGACCGGAACCCCGGTCACCCGCAGCGGCCCGGTGTGGTGGTCCACCTCGACCACCATGCCGTTGTGCCGCACCTGCGGGTCCTCGACGAGATCGGCGTAGTCGTTGACCGGGCCGACGATGACGTCGTGCTTCCACAACAGGTCCAGCGCGTCGGCCCGGGGGAGCGCGGCGAGGAACCCGGCGACGACCGCGTCGAGCGCCTCGCGGTTGGCGACCCGCGCCTCGTTGGTGGCGAACCGCTCGTCGTCGCGCAGATCGGGGCGGTCCATGGCGGTGCACAGCTTGCCGAAGAACTTGTCGTTGTAGCAGGCCAGGTGGACGTACCGGCCGTCGCCGCAGCGGTAGGCGTTGTAGGGCGCGTACCAGCCGATCGCGTTGCCGGTGCGCGGCTGCTGGCTGCCGAGCAGGAAGAACTGGCCGGTGTACGGCGCCTGGACGTGCACCAGCCCGTCGACGAGCGAGACGTCGACCCGCTGGCCGCGGCCGGTGCGCTCGCGCGCGTGCAGCGCGGCCAGTGCGCCGGACGCCACCAGCAGCGAGCAGACCGCGTCGCCGATCGGCGGCCCGGCCTTGAGCGGACCGTCCAACCCGGTGACGCTCATGAACCCGCTCATGGCCTGCGCCACCGGGTCGATGCCGGGACGCCCGGCGTACGGGCCCGTCGCGCCGAACGTCGAGACGGACACCGAGATGACGCGCGGGTTGGTGGCCTGAAGCGTCTCGTAGTCGACCCCGAGGGCCCGGGCGGCGGACGGTCGCAGGTTGTCCACCACGATGTCGGCCCAGCGGACCAGTCGGTCCAGCACGGCCCGGCCGTCGGGGGTCCGTAGATCCACGGCGACGCTGCGCTTGTTGCGGTTCACACCCACGAACACGCCGCTGTCGGTGCCGGTACGCGGCCCGATCCGGCGGGTCTCGTCGCCGTTCGGGGGCTCGAGCTTGATGACGTCGGCGCCGAGGTCGCCGAGCAGGGTCGCGCCGTACGGCCCGGCCATCATCGAGGCGAGGTCGAGCACCGTGACGCCGGAGAGCGCGGTCATCCAGACTCCCTTAGTACGGGCGCAGGCCGAGATGGCGGGCGACGATGTTGCGCTGCACCTGCGACGTGCCGCCGGCCACCGTCGCGATGACCGAGTCGGTGTAGTGCATGGTCAGCGGATGCTCGGTGATGTAGCCGTAGCCGCCGAGCATCTGCATCGCGTAGCGGGCGGCGTCGGCGTACAGCTCGCCCGTCGCGGCCTTCGCCATCGACGCCTCCTTCTCGTGCGGCCGGCCGAGGTCGTGCAGTTCGCCGCCGCGGCGCACGAGCAGCCGCAGCGCCTCGGCCCGGGTGTACAGGTCGACGAGCAGATGGGCGATCGCCTGGAAGTCGCCGACCCGGCGACCGAACTGCTCGCGCTCCTTGACATGGCGCAGCGCGTCGTCGAGCACCTGCATGGTGGCCCCGACGAACCCGGCGCTGATGATCAGCCGTTCCAGCGGCAGCTCGTCGGCGAGCACCGCCCAGCCGCCGTTCTCGGGCCCGACCAGATCGCTTGCCGGGACCCGGACGTCGTCGAGGAACACCTCGAACACGCCGGTCAGGTTGCGGCCCAACGTCGGCAGCCGGGACAGCGTCACGCCGGGCGCGGTGGGATCGAGCAGCAGCATGCTGATCCCGCGGTGCTTCGCCGCGGCCGGGTCGGTGCGCACGTACAGCTGCACGAGCGTGTCCGGCTGCCCGGCCGCCTCGCAGAACGTCTTCTGGCCGCGAACCACGTAGTGGTCGCCGTCGCGCCGGGCGGTGGTTGCCAGCGCCGCGGCGTCCGAACCGGCGTGCGGCTCGGTGACCGCCACCGACAGCCGGATCCGGCCGTCCATGATCTTCGCGACGAGCCGCTCCTTCTGCTCCGCGGTGCCGTGCGCGACGAGCGTGCGCAGCCCGGACGCGGTCAGGCTGAAGCCGGCGACGAGGTCGGTGCTGCCCCGGCCGAGTTCCTCGGCCACGACGAGAAGATCGCTCGCGCAACCGCCGGCCCCGCCGGCGTCCTCCGGCAGGCCGATGCCGTACCAGCCGAGCGCGGCGATGCGGTCGAAGACCTCCTTCGGGTACCGGTGCGCGCGGTCCCATTCCAAGCACCGCCACTCGTCGCACTGCTCCGCGACGAACTGGCGCACCGCGTCGCGGAGCAGGTCGGCGTCGGTGGTGTCCCGCATGGTCGGGCTGGCGGTCACTGTCGCTACTCCTCGGTCCAGGCGAGCTCGGTCGGTGGGAACGGCGCGTGCGGGGCGAGTTGCCGCAGCGGATGCTTGGCGGCGGTCAGCGCCCGCAGCGGCCGGGTCGCGAGCGCGGCGGTGACGGCGCGGGCCTCCGCGGCGAGATCGTCCGCGGTCGGCAGGACCCGGCTGACCCAGCCGGCGGCCAGCGCCGCGGCGCTGCTGTGCACAGCGCCGCTCGGCGCCGCGCCGGCGTGCGCCGCGCCGATCGGCGCCGCGCCGCTGTGCGCGGCGCCGCCGAAGATGATGTCCGCGGCGCGGATCGGCCCGACGATCTGCACGAGCCGGGTGACGAGCAATGCCGGCAACCGCAGCCCCTTGGCCACCTCGGGCAGGGCGAAGGTCGCCGGCTCGGCGGCGAAGCACAGGTCGCAGGCCAGCGCCAGGCCCCACCCCGCGCCGACGGCCGGACCGTGCACCGCGGCCAGCGTCGGCTGTTCCAGCTCGCCGATCCGGCGCAGGTTCTCCACCACCAGCCGGAACCGGGGCAGCGTCGCCGCCGGCGGCGTGCCCGGCGCGAACTCGCGGAGGTCCGCGCCCGCGCTGAAGGCCGGGCCGGCACCGGTGAGCAGCACCACCCGCACCGACGGGTCGGCCTGTATGGCGGCGAGGTGGTCGCGCAGCTCCGTGAGCAGCGCGGTGGACAGCGCGTTGCGGTGGTCCGGGCGGTTGAGCCGGAGCTCGGCCACCCCGTCCCGGTCGACACGCAGGACCAGTTCAGCCACGGCCGGGCCACACCTGCGGGACGATCTGCGAGAGCAGCAGGTCGGCGGCCTCCACCGGATCGGGGCCGAGCGGCGCGCCCACGTAGAACTCGCCGTATCCCTGCGCCGCCGCGAGGTCGCGCAGCTCGGCGACCCGACCCACGCACTCGTCGGGCGTCCCGGCGATGATGAGCGCGTCGGCGAGCGAGGCCGACAGCCGCGCGGCGGCTCCCTCGATGCCGAGGCCGGCGTCGAACGCGTCCTTGACCGCGCCCGCGGAGGCCACGTCGAGGCCGACCGCTTCGAGGTCCGGCCAGAGCGCCGGGTTGCCGAGGACGAGCGCGAGCTGCCGGCGGGCGTGCGCGCGGGCCGCGTCGCCGTCCTTGGCCACCGACAGGTTGATGCCGAAGACGAGGCGCAGCGGCGGCGCTCCGGCGGGCCGGGCGGCCATGGCGTGGCCGAGGCCGGACAGCTCGGTGAACCGGCCGGTCGCGAAGGCGGCGTACGAGTGTGTCGGCAGGTTGCTGGCGGAGATGACCCCGTCGGCGTGCGCGCCGGCCACGGCGAGGATCCGCGGGCCGACCCCGGTCACCATGATCTCCGGCACCCGCTGCACCGGGTAGGTCAGCGTGGCCAGCGCGCCGGGGCGGAAGC
>Ga0070664_100004472_pt1 | contig 11225 bp, 5 predicted proteins | sample KBSC73metaG_FD_65863 | JGI IMG/M metagenome (GOLD analysis project Ga0070664, IMG submission 65863) | Corn rhizosphere microbial communities from Kellogg Biological Station, Michigan, USA - KBS C7-3 metaG | ecosystem: Host-associated > Plants > Roots > Rhizosphere > Soil ... | reverse complement strand
TACACGCATGATGATTGGTGGTCTTCAATGTCGATGGCCGGAGTGCTCAACGTCCTGGACCAGTTTCAAAAGTCTGGTAGTTCCGTCTCTCCAGTTCTGTCCAGTGCCACCAAACACGCCGATAGCATTTTCGTGAGCCGGTACTACAATTGGCGTCCGGGTTCTGCGAAAGACGCGTACACCCAAATCGCGTACTATCGACTCAAACCCGATGCGCCATCGGATGCGTTGGACACGCTGAGCAAGAATTTGTTTGTACCACTATTTGAGAAGTTGCTTGCTGAGGGCACCATTCTGGAGTATGAAGTGGACACTGAAGCGATTCACAACGAGGCGCCGGGCGCGTTTTGGCTTATCTACGTTTCGCCGACCGCCGAAGGTCTTGATAAGGCGACTGCAGCTCGGATCGAGATGCAGCGAGCTAACCCATTGGGCGGTCCCGCATTCGGTAATGTGGTTGACTTGAAAGGTCACCGTGATTACCTGTCGCGCACAAACTTGACTTATAAGTGATCCCGCGTGCCGCTTCCGTCCGCTTACTAACCCAGTTTCGTGGGAGGTCTGCGGACGGAGGTTGTCACGAAACGAATCCTACCCGCACTGACCTGTCGGAGTGAAAATATCGAGCCTTATTAGTAACAAATTGAACGAAAATATATCGCCCAACACCAAAATCGCTCAATACACAATTGTCTCCAAAATCGGCGCAGGCGGCATGGGTGAGGTCTATCGCGCACACGATTCACGCCTGAATCGTGATGTAGCTATCAAGCTACTGCCCGCTGAATTTGCGCACCACGAAGATCGCCTTCGACGATTCGAACAGGAAGCCCGTGCGACATCTGCTCTCAACCATCCAAACATCCTGACCGTTTACGACATCGGCGAACACGAGGGATCGCCGTTTATTGTTACCGAACTCCTCGAAGGAGAAGAACTCCGTCAACGTTTGGACCATGGTCCGATACCGCTCCGCAAAGTTACTGACTACGCCCAGCAGATTGTTAGCGGACTTTCAGCTGCGCACGAGAAGGGCATTGTCCATCGAGATCTCAAACCGGAAAACCTCTTTATCACCAACGATGATCGCGTCAAGATTCTAGACTTCGGACTGGCAAAACTCCGCGAATCAAAAACAACCAGCCAGGGTTCTGAAGACGCCACCATGAAGGCGTTGACGAACCCAGGCGTAGTGATGGGAACCGCCGGCTACATGTCGCCCGAGCAGGTTCGCGGGCAGGCTACCGATTATCGGTCAGACATCTTTTCATTCGGCTTGATCTTGCACGAGATGATTTCCGGTCGTCGTGCGCTCCAACGCGAGACGATGGCTGAGACGATGTCGGCAATTCTTAAAGAAGAACCTGAGGAGCTGACTCAATCAAATCCAAATGTAAGTCCGGCGCTCGATCGTATCGTCAGGCGATGTTTGGAAAAGAAACCTGAGCGACGTTTTCAGTCAACCTCGGATCTGGGTTTTGCTTTGGAGTCACTCTCTGCGTCGACAGGTTCGTCTACTCTGACAGTGCCGGAGGTAATAGCAGAACCCGAGTCGCCAAGACTAAGTCGCAGAACTATTCTCTACGCAGTTGGCTTCCTCTTGCTGTTAGGCGGAATCGTCGCGGGGCTGTTGGGTACTCGTCTGTTCCGGCAAACGCCGGTGCCAAACTATGAGCAGCTTACTTTCCGCCGCGGTTTTGTTTACCACGCCCGATTTGCGCCCGACGGCCAGACCATCGTCTACGGTGGAGCATGGAACGGCCATCTCTCCGAGATCTTTTCGACCCGAGCTGGTCTAAGCGAGTCTCGTTCACTTGGACTATCTAATGCGGACGTCCTGGCAATTTCATCTACTGGTGAGATGGCGGTGCTTCTTAAGCGTCAATTTATGGGCCAACTCATTTATAGGGGTACCCTCGCTCGGGTTCCCATGATTGGTGGCACGCCGCGCGAGATACTTGAAGATGTTCAAGAAGCAGACTGGTCCCCGGACGGCAAAGATCTCGCCGTTGTACGTTATCTGAATGGACGTAACCGTCTCGAATATCCGATTGGAAAGGTACTCTATGAAACGGCCGGGTACATCAGCTATCCACGCGTCTCACCTAAAGGGGACCGTATAGCGTTCATGGACCATGCACTGCAGTGGGACAATCGCGGCCGAGTTGCCGTGGTGGACCTCGCCGGAAACAAGACAATCATTTCGGAGGAGTACGCCGGTGAAGAGGGTGTCGCCTGGGCACCCACCGGAGACGAGGTCTGGTTCACAGCCAGTACATCAAACGACCCAAACTCACTATTTGCCACCACGCTTTCTGGAAAAACCAGGTTGGTGTTGCGAGTGCCGGCCGATCTGGAGCTTCACGACATCACCCGGGACGGTCATGTCCTCTTAACACGCTTCAAACAATCGACAGACCTGTTCGGATTCACTCCTGGCGAGGCAGCGGAGCGCGATATTTCCTGGCTCGATATGGGCGGTCTCGACGATCTCTCGGCAGATGGCAAAACTTTTGTCTTTTCCTATTGGGGACAGGGCAGCGGAACTAACTACTCGACCTATCTGGGTAAGACCGATGCTTCGCCCGCCGTTCGTCTCGGCGACGGCGGCAGAGGCAAGCTATCACCGGATGGGAAATGGGTTCTGGCGCTTCTTTCGCAGCCCTCGCAGATAGTGTTTTTGCCCACGGCCGCAGGTGAAATGAAGCGAATGGAACAGCACGGTATTGAACAGTACAACGATGCCGCCTGGTTACCTGATGGAAAGCAGATCATGTTCCTCGGACGGGAACCTGGACACCTTGCTCGTTGCTACATTCAGGCGATCGACTCCGGTGAACCGCGCCCGATCACTCCGGAAGGAGTTGAAGGCAGATTCGTCTCGCACGACGGAGGATCTCTGGTTGCGTTTGATAATAATGGTCGGGGCGCTATCTATTCTGTCAACAGAGATGAACAACCCAAGCTGATACCTGGCCTAACTAATAAGGATGCCATTTCAGGTTGGAGCGGCGACGGGCAGTCGCTCTACGTGTATTCCTGGGACGACGTCTCTCTAAAAGTGTCTCGGTTGAACCTGGCGACAGGGCGCAAGGAACTGTTAAAAGAGGTGACGCCAGCGGACAGAACAGGAATATTTTATCCGCCGACTATGATCCTCACACCTGACGGAAAGGGTTATGTTTACTCATTGCGCCGTATTCTGATGGAGCTTTTTCTAGTGGATGGATTGAAGTGACACGTGTTGAGTTATTTCGTGGATCATGTTCTTCTGGCCCTTTACGATCCACGAATTAACACGAACTCGCACTATGATTCCGCGCCGGGTAGCGACTCACACAAAACGTGAAGCCGTTCAGCGTCCCGGTGATCTTTTCCAAACCCGACACAACGGAGATTTAAACCCTGACTATGGACCATAATAGACTGCGGAATCTATCTGAGGCGTACACTGAGGCCTGGTGCAGTCAAAATCCGGTGCAGGTTGCATCCTTTTATGAAGAGGCTGGTTGGTTGAGCATCAACGGAGGTTTGCCCACCGTTGGTCGGGCGGCCATCGCTGAAGTTGCTCGTGGTTTCATGACTACCTTTCCAGATCTAAAAGTCTACCTCGATGATCTTGTGCTCGCCGATAATGAGATCCGTTATCACTGGACGCTCACTGGCGCCAGTACTGGTCCTGATGGGACAGGACGACAGGTTCGTATTAGTGGCTACGAAGTCTGGACCATAGGAACGAATGGTTTGATAGCAACTTCAAGAGGTCACTTTGATAGCGAGGATTATCGGCGCCAGATGGGTGAGTAAAGTCTTGAATTCGCGCCCGGGCGCGCAGGTTTTCGACTGCGAGGTTTTGTCGTTAGGCACCACGGGCCAGTAGCGGCGGTAGTTGGCGAAAGACACGAGAGTGCGGTGATTGATTACTTCTACTTATTAAATAGTGAATAAGGAACTGCCGGCCAACTCCATGCTGTCGCATTACCGCATCGTCTCCAAGATTGGCGAAGGCGGGATGGGTGAAGTGTGGTTGGCGGAAGACACGAGGCTCGGTCGCAAGGTCGCACTAAAACTTCTCCCGGCCCAATTCACCGAAGACTCAGAACGGGTGCGTCGGTTTACTCAGGAGGCCAAGGCTGCCTCAGCCCTCAATCACCCAAACATCATTTCGGTTTACGACATCGGCGAAAGTGAAAGCGGCCGTTTCATCGTGATGGAGTTTGTTGCCGGTCGAACCTTGCGCACTGTCATCGCGAAAGACAACTCACTCGAAACCTTCTTCACTCTCAGTGCGCAGATGGCAAAGGCACTGAGCGCCGCACACGCAGTGGGCATCACGCATCGCGACATCAAGCCCGACAACATCATGGTGCGTGACGATGGTTACGTGAAGATGTTGGACTTCGGCCTCGCACGTTTGCTCCCTACTACTGCGAGTGACCCCGAAGCCATGACGCTCGCGCAGCAAACAACACCAGGCACAGTGATGGGTACGCTTGCTTACATGTCGCCAGAGCAAGCGAGTGGTCAGACAGTCGGATCGGCTTCAGATGTTTTTGCTTTGGGCATCGTGTTCTATGAACTGGCAACGGGAAGTCACCCATTCAAATCTGAGACGATGATTGGTTACTTGCATGCGATCACTTCGCAGACGCCGCCGTCGATGACTAGTCTGAAATCAACTCTTCCGCCGGCACTTGATGATTTGATTTTGCGCATGCTTGAGAAGGATGCAAAAAACCGTCCTGCGGCAAGCGAAGTAGCGCAAGCGTTGGAGGAAATTCAGAAATATGGAGGTAGCAAGACACTCCCCTTCCGTGTCGTTTCTGACAAACCACGAGTTTCGGGTGCTGAAGAAGGCTTCTGGGTAGCGGTACTGCCGTTTAAGTATCGTGGCAACAACGCGGATCTCGAAGCGCTCGCTGAAGGTCTTTCTGAAGATATCATTACAGGCCTCTCGCGCTTCTCATGTCTACGAGTAATAGCTCGCGGGTCCACGCTACGCTTAACAAGCGAGAATTCCGATGTACGTTCAATCGGAAAACAACTTGGCGCAAGGTATGTGATGGATGGCAGTCTCCGTCAAGCGGGTTCAATATTGCGTCTTGTCGTACAACTCGTGGACGCGACTACGGGCGTGCATCTCTGGGCGGAGACTTATGATCGCGAGGTCGATACCGACAAACTCTTCGCACTCCAGGATGAACTTGTACCTCGCATCGTCTCCACAGTTGCGGACTGGTACGGTGTCCTAACGCATAGCATGAGTGAGGCAGTGCGGCTCAAACCTTTCGGACAATTGACGCCGTACGAAGCGGTGCTCCGCAGCTTCGGATACTACGAACGGGTCACGCCAGAAGAACACGCAGCATCTCGCGCTGCATTGGAAAGAGCTGTCGAACAAGCACCAGGGAATGCTGACGGTTGGGCAATGCTGTCGATGATGTACGGTGAGGAATTCCGATTCGGATTCAACGAACAACCAGATTCGATGGGGCGTTCACTCCAGGCGGCGCGGCGCGCGGTTGACGCAGCTCCAGCGAATCACTTCGCTTACCTCGCTCTCGCTCAGGCCCTCTTCTTTAACAAAGAATTTGACGCGTTTCACCACGCGGCAGAACGAGCTATCGCTCTCAACCCGATGGATGGCTCAACGATGGAATACGTGAGCCACCTGATTGCTTTTTCTGGTGACTGGGATTACGGCTGTGAAGTTGCCGAACGAGCCCGGCAACTCAATCCGAATCATCCTGGTTGGTATTGGGCCGTGCCCTTCTACAACGCTTATCGCAACGGCGACTATACCAGCGCGCGAGCCTACGCACTCAAGATTAACCAACCAACAGTCGACTTATGTCAGGTAATGCTTGCTGCTGTTTACGGTCAACTGGGAGAACGAGAAGCTGCAGACAGGACCGTGCGAACTCTTCTCTCGCTGACACCTGACACGGCAGTCACAAGGAAGCAGCTTGATAAGTGGTACCAACCGGAACTAGTCGAGAAGCTCATAGACGGACTTCGAAAAGCAGGGCTGAACATTGACGACCAGGTTGGTCCATCATCGTCACGGTCTTCTCCAACCGAGATCGGATCTAGTGATGGGTTCTGGGTCGCAGTTCTTCCGTTTAAATCTGCGGGCACGGCGCCGGAACTCAAAGCGCTAGCCGAAGGACTGTCGGAAGATATCGTTACGGGCTGTCGCGCTTCTCCTACCTGCGCGTCATCGCTCGCCATTCGTCCTTGAGCTATGACGGTCATTCGAGTGAGGTCAAGACGACTGGCCAGACACTCGGTGCACGCTACGTGATGGAAGGCAGCCTGCGACAGTCGGGGATGAAGTTGCGCCTCGCGGTCCAACTCGTCGATACAACAACCGGCGCTCATCTGTGGGCCGAGAACTATGAACGTGCGTTTAGTCCGGAGACTATTTTCGAGTTGCAGGACGATCTGGTTCCGCGGATCGTTTCGACGGTCGCTGATCAATACGGCGCACTGGTGCGTAGCATGAGTGAGTCGCTACGCGGCAGGAGCGCCGGTGACTACTCCGCGCACGAGGCTGTAGTGCGTACCTTCGGTTACTGGGAGCGCGTCACGCCCGGGGAACACGCGGAAGTCCGCGAGATCCTCGAAACGTCGGTTGCTCGCAACCCCGATCACAGCGACTGCCTCGCCGAACTGTCGTTTATCTACTGGCACGAGTACGCGTTCGGGTACAACCCCAGGCCGGATCCGTTGGGCCGCGCCCGGGCCGCCGCACAGCGAGCGGTCACATCTGCGCCGACCAACCACTTCGCGCACTGCGCATTGGCAACCGCGTTGTTCTTTCAGAAAGATATCCCAGCTTTTCGCACCGCAGCGGAGCGCGCCATCGACCTGAATCCAATAGATGCCTCTACCTTAGCAATACTCGGAATGATGATCGCTTATGCCGGTGACTGGGAGTACGGAGTCGGCGTGGTGGACCGAGCGATGCAGCTCAATCCACATCATCCGGGCTGGTATCACTACCTCCGTCTTACCGATGCCTACCGCAGGCGAGACTATACCGGAGCACTGGCAAGTGCACTGAAGGTCAATATGCCCGGCTACTATTGGCCTCACGCATTGCTAGCTGCAGTATATGGGCAACTCGGTGAACAACAGCGTGCGCGCGCCTCATTACAAGAACTGCACGCAATTTTGCCGAACTTTGGCGCGATAGCGCGGGTGGAGTTCAGCAAGTGGCATGACGCTGAGCTCACCGAGCATCTGCTTGACGGTCTCCGTAAGGCAGGGTTGGAGTTTGATGAAGATCGTCAAACGGAATAAGCGTTTGTCTATGCGTACGGTACCGTGCAAAATGGATGTCGAACTACCGCAGGGACTGAACACGCCGGGAGCCTTAGTAATCGTATACCCCTGATAGAAGATCAAATCGGTAATGTCACTATCCCCCAATTCATTACTCGCACACTACAAGGTCATTTCCAAAATTGGTACCGGTGGAATGGGTGAAGTATATCTGGCTTACGACACAAAGCTGGATCGCAAGGTTGCGCTGAAAATTCTCCCAGTTGATTTTGGCGAAGACGACATGCGGATGGGCCGCTTTATGCGTGAGGCGAAATCTGTATCCGCACTGAATCATCCGAATATTTTGACCATACATGAAATTGGAGAAGCGGATAACCAACACTACATCGCGACGGAGTTTATCGATGGAAAAACACTCCGGAACTTGATCGAACCGAAGCCCCTGTCGCTATCTCGATGCCTCGAGATTGCCTCGCAGGTTTCTGCGGCACTCAACGCCGCACACCATGCGGGAATAGTTCATCGCGACATCAAGCCCGAAAACATAATGGTACGATCCGACGGTTTAGTTAAAGTGCTCGACTTCGGGCTCGCGAAGTCGACTGTCACTGGAGGTAGCGATCCGGAAGGTCAGACAAAAATCTCGGAAACACAGCCGGGAATGATCCTTGGGACCGTGGCCTATATGTCGCCAGAGCAAGCGCGTGGACAATCGGTTGATGTTCGCAGTGATGTTTGGAGTCTTGGTGTGGTCATCTATGAGATGCTGACTGGTCGGAAGCCTTTTAGTGGCGCCACAGTCACTGACACATTGGCAAATATTCTGCATCAGGAATCTGACCTCTCCGCAATTCAGGCGATCTCGCCGCATCTCGCTCAGATTCTCAGTAAGTTGCTGGCCAAGAAACCCGAGGAGCGATATCAATCGATTGGTGAAGCTGTAGTCGCATTGAAAAATCTACAGAGACGCAACGAATATCAATCGCAGTTCGAACCTCATTCTACCGATCAAACAAGAAGTGAAGACCAGACCCAGGTAATTCTCTCAAGTACCCATTCGCGAGCAATAGAATCAGTTGCTGACTCGGGACCCAAACGCGCAGCCGAAGGTTTCTGGATTGCTGTTTTGCCATTTAAATATCGGGGCTCCAATTTTGATCTCGAAGTTCTCGCTGAAGGAATTTCAGAAGACATCATCACAGGCCTTTCACACTTTTCCTATCTCAGGGTGATCTCGCGTAGTTCAACGCTGCGCTTCAGTGGTGAGGCGTTAGACATTCGCACGGTTGGCAAGGAATTAGGCGCGCGTTACGTCATCGAGGGAAGTCTTCGGCAAGCCGGTTCAATGTTGCGTCTTGCCGTACAGCTAATTGACGCAAACACGGGAGTTCATTTGTGGGCCGAGAACTATAACCGAGCGTTAAGGGCTGAAGCGGTTTTTGAATTGCAGGATGAGTTGGTTCCGCGGATCGTATCTACGGTTGCCGATTCACACGGCGTACTTCCACGCAGTATGAGTGACGCTGTTCAAAATCGGACTCCTGAAGAGTTAAGTCCGTATGAAGCGGTACTGCGAAGCTTCAATTACGCTCAGAAACTTACGCCCGAAGCGCTTGCTGACGCCGTGTTCAGTTTGGAATTAGCAGTGCAGAAAGCGCCGACTTATGCGGACGCATGGTCTATGTTGGGAGTAATGCTTGTTGAAGACTATGCTCAGGGCTACAACGTGCGAGCAGATTCCCTGGCACAAGCTGAAAAGGCTGCGCGCAGGGCTGTCGACCTCGCCCCATCCAACCACTGGGCCTGGGCTAGCTTGGCCCGAGTGCACTTCTTTAAAAAGGAGCCGCAGAGCTTCCGAAATGCCGTAGAAAGAGCAGTTGCGCTCAACACGATGGACGGTGATTCTCACGCCTCCCTGGGTGAGATGTTGACCTTCAGTGGCGACGCCGAACGCGGGCTGCAGTTAGTTGAGCGTGCGAAGCAACTGAACCCTAATCATCCAGGATGGTACTGGTATGCCAACTTCTATCAGGCCTACAAAGAACGCGACTATCGCGCCGCACTCAATTTTGCGCTGAAGGTAAATCTACCGGGCCATTGGGCTGAACACTTGCTTACAGCGGCAGCTCGCGGGCAACTCGGTGAAATTGACCTGGCAGCCAAAGCTGTTGGCGAACTACTCAGGATTCGACCAAACGTCGGCACCACTGTGCGGAAAGATTTTATGAAGTGGTGGAGCGTCGAAGATGCCGAACATCTCCTGGATGGTCTGCGGAAGGCGGGACTGGAATGTGTAGTTGAGAAGGGCCAAAGTGGAGACGACGCGACGGAGCGAAGTCGCGATGAACATGTCGCTCTGCCAACTACTCAACCTGTCACTAACTCCTCCATCAGTTCTCATTCCTCCGGATCAATTATCAAGAGCATCGCTATCCTGCCTTTCAAGAATCTGTCAGGCGATTCGGAGCAAGAATTCTTCGCTGACGGAATTACTGAGGATATTCTTAACGCACTTGCACAAATTCAGGGACTTCGCGTTGCAGGACGTAGCTCGTCGTTTTCTTTCAAAGGAAGAAACGAAGACTTGCGTTCAATAGGTGCGAAGTTGAATGTCGGAACGATTCTCGAAGGAACTCTACGACGTTCAGGCGATCGTCTGCGGATCACTGCGCAACTGATCGATGCCAGCAATGGCTATCAACTCTGGTCGGAGCGCTACGACCGAGTTATCGACGACATCTTCAGTGTGCAGGACGAAATCGCGTCGACGCTCGCTGGACGCCTTCAGCTGTCGTTTAGTGAAGAACCAGCTGGAGATCAACCACCTACACGTAACATCGAAGCATACGAACTTTATCTAAAAGGGCGCGCACTTCTTTATCAACGCGGACTCAGCATCACGAAAGCAATAGATTGCTTCAACCAGGCTGTCGCGCTTGATCCTTCTTATGCGCAAGCCTGGGCGGGTTTGGCTGACGGGTACACAACCTCAGGCTATTCAGGGTTGAAACGGCCAGAGGAGGCAATGCCTCGAGCCATTGAGGCAGCAAAACGAGCACTTGAACTAGATCCCAGTCTCGCGGAATCACACAACGCAATAGCTTGCGCTACCCTCTTGTGGGAAAAGGATTATGAGCTCGCTGAAAGAGAATTTGAGACTGCTCTAAGCCTAAATCCCAACTACTCGCAGGCGATTGCCTGGTACGGCCTGTTTTTTCTTCAGTGGGTCTCGGGACGAGATCGTGAAGCGCTTCGCGAGATGTTGCGCATGGTTGGGATCGATCCGTGGTCGGCCTATACAAATGTGATTTTCTGTTTTTCTGCGATCTCGAGCGGTCGGATTGGGGAGGCAGTAGAACATGGACAGCGAGGTGTGGAACTCGATCCCCAGTCCTATCTGGCGCAATGGTGTCTTGCTGTTGCCCTTGAGTACGCTGGCAGATACGAAGAAGCTAACGCCGCCGTAGAACGTGCGCTTGGGCTTTCAGGACGTCATGGTTGGGCAATGATGACACTGGCATCCAATTACGCCGCCTGGGGCCATGCAGACAAGGCGCAAGCTGCATTTCTCGAGTTCGTGGCACGTAGCACGTGTGAGTATGTTCAGCCAGCCATGTTGGCGGCAGCAGCGGCGTCGATAGGAGAAATCGATCGAGCACTTGAATTCGCGCAACAAGCACTGGAGATCAGGGACCCAATGTTTCTAATGCTGGCTCGTTCATGGCCCGACTTCGAAAACCTGCGAAAGGACTCAAGGTTCCTCGAGATCGTGGCCCAACTGAATCTTCCAGGTTGGAACGATAATCCACAGGCACGCTGATTAGCCTATTAAAGCCTGAGGAGAATGATAGAGGAGAAAGTGTGTGTCATTACAGAGCCAGATTCGGAACCCTCTCACTTGCTTGAAACGCAACAGCTGTTTGAGTGAAAGAGGC
>Ga0070664_100004471_pt1 | contig 11227 bp, 12 predicted proteins | sample KBSC73metaG_FD_65863 | JGI IMG/M metagenome (GOLD analysis project Ga0070664, IMG submission 65863) | Corn rhizosphere microbial communities from Kellogg Biological Station, Michigan, USA - KBS C7-3 metaG | ecosystem: Host-associated > Plants > Roots > Rhizosphere > Soil ... | reverse complement strand
CCACTGTCGACGAGGAAGTCCTGCCACTGGCTCTCGCCGCCCTCGTCGCCTTTCAGCGAGACGTTGAGGCTGGTGTCGCCGCCCATCGCCATGCGGCGGTTCATGGACACGACCTCGTCCTCGGACACGCCGAGGTCGGTCGCGATCTTGGTCACGTCCTGCGGCTTGAGGTCGCCTTCCTCGAAGGCGTTGATCTGGTTCTTCATCCGGCGGAGGTTGAAGAACAGCTTCTTCTGGTTGGCGGTGGTGCCCATCTTCACCAGCGACCAGGCCCGCAGGATGAATTCCTGGATCGAGGCGCGGATCCACCACATGGCATAGGTGGCGAGGCGGAAGCCGCGATCGGGCTCGAACTTCTTGACCCCCTGCATCAGCCCAACGTTGCCCTCGGAAATGAGGTCGCTGACCGGCAGGCCGTAGCCGCGGTAACCCATGGCGATCTTGGCGACGAGGCGCAGGTGCGAGTTGACCAGCTTGGCCGCTGCGTCGGTGTCCCCATGCTCGCGCCAGCGCTTGGCGAGCATATACTCTTCCTCAGGGGAGAGGATCGGGAACTTCTTGATCTCGGAGAGATAGCGGTTGAGTCCGGCCTCCCCACCGGACGCGGGGAGCGAGACGATCCGTTTTTGCGTAGCCATTCCTGTCGTCTTTCTCCGTTTGGGCAGGGCGGCGCGCCGCCGTAGCTCGTTAATCCTTATACACCAAGTGCGTTGAACAGTTCCTGCATGTCCGCCGGCATGGGACTGGAGAACGATAGCCTGCGCTTCGTCACCGGGTGCGTGAAGCCAAGCTCGGTCGCGTGCAAAGCCTGGCGATAGAAAGCTAATTCCTTCAGCAGCTTGCCATGTGTTTTTCCACTCCGGCCATAGACGGGGTCGCCAAGCAAGGGATGACCGAAAGAAGCCATGTGCACACGCACCTGGTGTGTCCGGCCGGTTTCGAGCCGGCATTCGACCAGCGCCGCATCCCGAAGCGGCTCGAGCCGCTTCCAGTGAGTGACGGCGCGCTTGCCGCGCTTGCCTTCGACGATCGCGATCTTCTTGCGATTGGTGGATGAGCGGGCGAGCGGTGCGTCGATCGTCCCATGGCTCGCCTTCGGCACGCCTGACAGGATCGCCAGGTACCGCCGGTCGATCGAATGGGCGGCGAACTGCTTTGCCAGTCCCTCGTGCGCAACGTCGGTCTTGGCGACGACGAGCAAGCCCGACGTGTCCTTGTCGATGCGATGGACGATCCCCGGGCGAGCGACGCCGCCAATGCCCGAGAGCTGGCCCGCGCAATGGTGAAGCAACGCATTGACCAGCGTCCCGTCGAGGTTCCCCGCAGCCGGATGGACGACGAGCCCGGCGGGCTTTTCGATGACCAGCAGGTGCTCGTCCTCGAAGACGATGCTGAGCGGGATGTCCTGCGCGATATTGTGGGCCGCTTGCGGCTCGGGCACCGCGACAGACAGGCTTTCGCCGCCGCGAACCTTAATTGCCGGGTCTCGGACGGCCTTGCCGCCGGACTCGACCGCGCCGCTGCGGATCAGGCTCTTCAGCCTTTCGCGGGAAAGGGTAGGCACGACCACCGCAAGCGCGCGGTCGAGGCGCCAGCCCGCGTGGGTGGCCTCAAGGCGCACGTCGATCGTCTGATGACCCCCCATTCGCCCAGGAATATGGGCGCCTTCAGGATCGCTTCAAGGCAGGCCTTCTTGCCTGAAGTTAAACTCTGGCCCATTCAGCGCGCATGAACGCGGTCGACTTCGCCAGCCTGCTTTGTTCCCGGCTCTGCCACGACCTGATGAGCCCGGTCGGAGCCCTCAACAACGGCATCGAGCTGCTTGCCGACGAGACCGATCCCGAAATGCGCGAGAAGTGCCTTGAGCTGCTTTCGGACAGTGCCCGGGCATCTGCCAACAAGCTGAAGTTCTTCCGCCTGGCGTTCGGCGCCGCCGGTGGCTTCGGCGAGTTCGTCGACACCCACGAGGCCCAGGCGGCGCTGGAAGGCCTGTTCGGAGCCGAACGCCGGATCGAGCTCGGCTGGGTGGTGAGCGACGGCAAGCTGCCCAAGGGCGCGGTCAAGTTGCTGCTCAACCTGGCCTTGCTGGCGGGGGACGCGCTCGTCCGGGGTGGCCGGCTCGATGTGGGCGCGGAATCGAGCGACGGAGCGATCGAGCTTGCGGTGCGCGGCGAGGGGCCGCGGATCCTGCTCGACCCCGTCTTGCGGGAGACGTTGGCCAACGGCGCGAGCGGCGATGGAATCGAGCCGCGCGCGGCTGGCGCGTGGCTCGCGCACAGCCTGGCGGCCGAAGCGGGCGGCTCGATCCGCCTGTCGGACCCGGCGAGCGAAGTGCTGATGATCGGCGCCTCGCTTCCGAGGGCTCTTCCGGTCAGTCGCTCGCGACAGGGATAACGCCGCGTTAACTCCTGCGGGCCATAACGCCCCTCGAACCAGCGCTGGGGGCGGTCCTTTCCGATGGATGACCTGATTGCCGATTTCGTAGCCGAATGCCGCGAGATGCTCGAAGCCCTGGGCGGCGAGATCGTCGCCTGGGAAGCCGAGCCCGACGACCGCTCGCGGCTCGATTCCATCTTCCGCTTTGTCCACACCGTCAAAGGCAATTGCGGCTTCTTCGAATTTCCGCGGCTCGAGGCGCTGAGCCACGCCGCCGAGGATGCGCTGGCCGACGTTCGCGCCGGCCGCCGCGACGCCGATGGTCCGCTAGTCAGCGCAGTGCTCGCGATCATCGACCGCATCGGGGAAATGATCGCTGCGATCGAGGCGGGCGAAGAATTTCCGGCGGGCGACGATAGTGCGCTGATCGCGGCCCTCGCACCGGGCGCCGAAGGGCCGGCCATCCCCCACGCGGCTCCTCTCGAAGGGCAGGGCCGCACTGCCACCGCGCCGCGCACCATCCGCCTGTCGGTCGAACTTCTCGATCGCGTGATGAGCACGGTCTCCGACATGGTGCTGGCCAGAAACGAGCTGGCGCGGCGCTTGCGCGAATCTCCGACCGATGTTTCGGTCGACGGCGCGTTCGAACGCCTCTCCTCGATTATCGCCGAAATGCGCGACGCGATCACCCGCACGCGCATGCAGCGGATCGAGAATCTGTTCGTCGGGCTTCCGCGCATGGTTCGCGACCTGACTGCCGAGCTTGGCAAGCAGGTGCTGATCGACATCGAAGGCGGGGACGTCGAGCTCGATCGCGAGATGATCGAGATGATCCGCGATCCCCTGACGCATATCATCCGCAACGCCGTCGATCACGGGATCGAGCTTCCCGCGGACCGCCTGAAATCGGGCAAGCGCGAGATCGGCATCCTTCACGTTTCGGCGCGCCAGTCCGGCAACCAGATCCTGATCGACATCCACGACGACGGGCGCGGCATCGACGGCAAGAGGCTGGTCGAGAAAGCGATCGGCGCGGGCCTATTCGGCAAGGATGAAGCAAACGCGCTGAGCGATCGCGAACGGCTCGCGCTGATCTTCGAGGCGGGGCTGTCGACGGCCAACCAGGTGACCGCGATCTCCGGGCGCGGCGTCGGCATGGACGTGGTCCGCTCGAACATCGAGCGCATCGGCGGCATCGTCGAGGTCGACAGCAGGCTCGGCGAAGGCACGCGCATGACCCTGCGCGTTCCGCTCACCCTGACCATCATCCCGGCGCTGACCGTGTCGATTGCCGGCCAGCATTTCGCGATCCCGCGCTCGGCGATCGAGGAGATCGTGCGCGCCAACGGCGACGCGGTGACTCTGGAGCGCCTTGGCGGCGCCGGAGTCGCCACCATTCGCGGCCGTCGCGTGCCCCAGGTCTCGCTCGCCGACATCCTCGGCCTGGAGAGCGAAATCCCCGAAAGAGATCGTACCCTGATCGTGCTGCGCCTCAGCGGCGGGGACGTCTATGCATTGTCGGTCGATCGAATCCACGACCATGAGGAGCTGGTGGTGAAGCCCGCCGCGCCCGCGGTCATGGCGACCGGACTTTATGCCGGCACGACGCTTGCCGATGACGGCAGCCCGATCCTGCTGTTCGACGCAAGCGGCCTCGCCGAGGTTGGCGGGGTCAAGCTCGAGGCGCAGGAACGCGCTTCGCGCATCGCCGAGGGTCCTGCGAGCGAGGTTTCCAAATCGACCGCGGTCCTGTTGTTCAAAGGGCTGGACGGCGGGCGCCGCGCGCTTCGCCTGGCGGTCGTGGACCGGATCGAGGAAATTGCCGCATCCGCGATCAAGGAAGCGGCGGGTCAATTGCGGGTCCAGGTCGGGGAGGCGATCCTGCCGCTGGCCGGAGTCCCGGGCGCAGTCGGGGAGGGCAATGTGCGCTTGTTCCGCCTGAACGACGGCAATCACGAGCTTGGCTATGCCTTCGCCGAAGTGCTCGACTTCGCGGTGATCGACAATGACATCATCCATGCCGAGCGCCCTGGCGAGGTCAGCGGCGTTTCGTTGATCAACGGCGAGCCGGCGGAAATCGTCGACGCGCACTGGCTGTTCGCCAACCACGTCGGCGTAGCTTCGAGGGGCAAAGGCCAATTGGTTTGCCGCCTGCCAAGCGACGACCCGTGGATGCAGAACATGCTGCGGCCGATCGTCGAGGCCGCGGGCTATCGCGTCATCGGCGACGTCGACGAGCCGGCAGACCTGGTGATTGCGTCGCAGGGCAGCGATGTCTCCGGCGATGAAGCTGGGCAGACCATCTGGTTGCGGAGCGAAGCCGAGGCTTCGGGCAAGAAGGACTCCAGCATCTATCGCTACGACCGCGCGGGTCTGCTGATGGCCCTGAAGTCGGCCGGGACAGGGAGCGGGATATGAGTGAGCTTCTGCTGGTCGTCACCATCGCCGGTGAGCGGGTTGCGTTGCGTTCGGCGGCGGTCGAATCGGTCGTCGAGCTCGATGCGCTGATCCCGGTGCCGCGCGCTGCACCTCATGTCGCGGGCCTGTCGGCCTTGCGCAGCCGCGTGCTGACCGTGATCGACTGCATGCGGGCGCTGGAGCTCGGAGTGACGGATTGCTCGGACGGCATCCGTGAAGCCGTGGTCGTCGAGCTCGACGGCCATCACTATGCCTTGCTCGTCGACCTCGTCGAGGACGTGGTCGAGGCCATGTCCGAGCCGTCGCCCGTCCGGGCGGCGATGAGGCCGGGCTGGGAGCGCATCTCCGAAGGGATGGTTGAGACCGAAACCGGACCGCTGCTGGTCGTCGACGTCGCCGGGCTGATCGGCGGCGCCGAGGCCAAGGCAGCTTAATTTCTTCGTTACCCTTAGCGTTTAAAGACTGCGCCAGTTCAAGCGGAAAGCCGAAGCATGAAAAGCTGTTTGATCGTCGATGACTCGAAGGTGATCCGCAAGGTCGCGAGGCACATCCTCGAGACCCTGGAATTCGATGTCGAGGAGGCCGGCGACGGCCAGGAAGCGCTGTCGCGTTGCGAGGCGAAGATGCCCGACGTGGTGCTGCTCGACTGGAACATGCCCGTGATGAGCGGGATGGAATTTCTGAAGATGCTTCGTCAGCGCGGCCACAGCGACCAGCCCAAGGTGGTCTTCTGCACGACCGAGAACGACATGGCGCATATCCGCGCGGCGCTCGAAGCGGGCGCGGACGAATATGTGATGAAACCCTTCGACCGCGAGACGCTCCACATCAAGCTGCAGCTCGTCGGCGTCGCCTGAGTCCGCGACGTGGAGCGGGCGCTCGCCAGATCGCGGGACCGCCTTCCGGATTCCCGTCCCCTACGCCGTCGCATCCGGTTGATGATCGTCGATGATTCGACGGTCGCCCGGGCGGTGCTGTCGCGGATGATCGAAAGCGATCCCGCGTTCGAGATTTCCGCCATCGCCGGAACTGCCGAGGATGCTATCGAGGCGCTGGGTCAGGTGCGCGTCGACATCATCCTGCTCGACCTCGAGATGCCGGGCGCGGGCGGGCTCAAGGCCATGCCGCGAATCATCGGCGCGGCCGCCGGCGCGAAGGTGATGATTGTCTCCTCGCTCGCCGAGGAAGGCGCCGAGCAGACCGTCGCGGCGCTGGCGCTGGGCGCCGCCGATACCCTGCCAAAGCCGGGGACCGGGCGCTTCAACGGCAAATTCTCCGAAGTCCTGCTGAACAAGCTCAAGGTGCTCGGCTATGCGCAGGCTCCGGCACTCACGCCGATTGCTGCTCCCGCTCTCGGGCCGGACGAATTGTTGCGGCCGATGCCAAGCGATCCCATCGACGTGCTGGCGATCGGCGCGTCGACCGGCGGAATCCACGCGCTCGGCGTGTTGTTCCACGAGCTGCCGCTGCGGATCGGCGTGCCGATCCTCGTCACGCAACATCTGCCGGCGCCGTTCATGCCAATATTCGCGCGCCAGCTGAGCGTCGTCGCCCAACGCGAGACGCTCGTTGCCGAGGACGGAATGGAATTGTGTCCGGACCGGATCATCGTTGCTCCGGGAGACGCCCATCTGACGCTGGAGCCGGTGCGCCGCGGAGCAGTCGTCCGCCTCGCTTACGGGCCTAGCGCGAGCGGTTGTCTGCCGTCCGTCGACCCGATGCTGGCATCGGCCGGCGCGGTGTTCGGCGCGGGCGCGCTTGGCGTGGTGCTCACCGGCATGGGCCGGGACGGGGTCGAAGGGGCATCGCGAATGGTGGGAAGCGGGGGCTCGATCCTGGCGCAGGACCAGGCGAGCTGCGCTGTATGGGGAATGCCACGCGCGGTTCTCGAAGCGGGCCTCGCCTGCGCCGTGCTGCCGCCCGACAAGATTGCCCGCCGCATTGCCGCCCGCACCGAGGAGCAGCGCTAGTGCAGCTGAGCGACAGCTCCAGTCGAATCCTCGCCGGCTTACTCGAGGCGCGCACCGGCCAGCAGCTGACCATGAGCCGCCGCTGGCGAATCGAGACGGCGCTGTCGGCGCTTCTGCGCGAACGCGGCATCGCCACGCTCGACGAGCTGATCACGATTCTCGTCATGGGCAAGGAGCCGAGCCTCTCGCAGGAGGTGGTCGAGGCGTTGCTCAACAACGAAACCTATTTCTTCCGCGACCGGGCGCCATTCGACCTGCTCGCCCGCTACGCCTTGCCCGAGCTTCTGCAAAAGCGGGCAAAGACCCGCCGGGTGCGCATCTGGTCGGCGGGCTGCTCGACCGGCCAGGAAGTTTATTCGCTGGCCATGCTGTTCGCCGAAGACTCGGAGAAGTGGCGCGGCTGGACCATCGACATCCTTGGCACCGACGTTTCCACCCACTGCGTCGATCGGGCTCGGATCGGCACCTACAGCCAGTTCGAGGTGCAGCGAGGTCTCGGCATCAACCAGATGATCAAATGGTTCGAGGAGACCGCGGACGGCTGGCGCGCGGCGGAGGCATTGCGCCGCCCATTGCGGTTCCAGGTCCACAACCTGCTCGAGCCGCCGCCGCACCCGGGCGGCTTCGATATCGTGCTGTGCCGCAACGTGCTGTTGTACCTGAGCCCGGAGAAGAAGGCTTTGGCGTTCGAGCGGCTCGCCGCATCGATGGCCGAGGACGGCTGGCTGATGCTCGGCGCGGGCGAGACCGTGATCGGCCAAAGCGCCAAGCTCGGCGCCGACATTAAGGCTCGCGGCCTGTATCGCCTGACCGGCGACGGAGCGCGCATCGAAAAGCGCGCCGCGGACCGCCGCGCAGCCTCGGGGGCTTGACCCCGCCGCCCTGACTGTGCGCCATTGCGGGCGTCATGGACCTGGACTTCATCGAGCGGCCTTCACCCAACTTCGACGAGCGCATGCTGCCCGTCTCGATGATCGTCCTGCATTACACCGGCATGCCCGGAGCGGAGGGCGCGCTGGACCGGCTAACCTCGCCCGATGCCGCTGTCTCGTGCCATTACCTGGTTGACGAAGACGGCACGGTTTATCGCCTGGTCGACGAGGCGAAGCGCGCCTGGCACGCCGGCAAGTCGCGATGGCGCGGCGTCTCGGACGTCAATTCCGCAAGCGTCGGCATCGAGATCGTCAATCCGGGCCACGAATTCGGCTATCGCGAATTCCCCGACGAGCAGATGGCCTCCGTCATTCCGCTGGTAGCGGACATCAAGGAGCGGCACGGGATCGGCCGCGGCAACGTCGTCGGCCATTCCGATATCGCGCCGGCGCGCAAGGAGGACCCGGGGGAGCTGTTCCCTTGGTGGGAGCTCGCGAAGCGACGCCTTGCGCTCCCGAGCCCGTCACGCGACCTGATCGATCCGTTCTGGACCGACGCCGGATTTCTGCTGGCGTTGGAACGGTTCGGTTATGACGTGACGGATGAGCAGAAGGCGGTGATCGCATTTCAGCGGCGCTTCCGGCCTGACCTGATCGACGGCATCATCGACGGCGAATGCCGCGCGAAGCTGCTGGCGCTGCTGCTCCCGCGACCGCAATAGTCACATGGAACCGTGGTTCAAATGGTCTTGGCTATTGGGAATCAAGCCGATTCATCCAAACGGATGGCTCATGGTCGCGGTTTTCTGGATCATCGAGATCCCACTCATGTTGGCGGCTGGCGGGTACTTCGGTCTGGACCCGATCCTTCAATTCGCTGCCGCGATTGGATTTGTCGCTGTGGCAATTGTGACCTTCGCGATCACGTTCTGGAAATTCAAGGACGATCGCGAATTGTAGCTTCGCGTCGCCTGACTCGAAACAACGGCGGCTTTCCCCTATATCGCGCCTCGCCAGAGGGCCGGGCGGCCGCGGCGGGGATTTGTCCCCGGCGAGGAAAGTCCGGGCTCCACGGAACGACGGTGCCGGGTAACGCCCGGCGGTTCGCCATAGCCTCGGCGAAGGCGGGTCAGGGATAGTGCCACAGAAAGGATACCGCCCGGCTTCGGACGGGTAAGGTCGAAAGGGTGCGGCAAGAGCGCACCGCGGTCCTGGCGACAGGGCCGGCACGGTAAACCCCACCGGGTGCAAGACCGAATAGGGGCGGCATACGGGCCTGTTCCGGCTCGCCGCCCGGGTTGGTTGCTTGAGCCCCGATGCAAGTCGGGGCCTAGAGGAATGGCCGCACAGTCTCGCTCGCAAGAGCGCGACGGACAGAACCCGGCTTACAGGCCCTCTGGCATTTTTCTCGCGCAGAGCCGCAGAGGCGCAGGGACGTTGAGACGCGCTCTCACCTCTTTGCGTCTCCGCGTCTCTGCGCGAACCAATCAGCGTTTCCATTGCCAGCTTCCGCTGGCTAGTGAGCAGCCCAATGGTCAAGCAGAAGAGATCGGACGACTGGGGGTTTCCCCGCTGGCGCTCCTACGGCGACAAGAGCCGTTCGGCGGCGAAGGTCCGCCTGTGCGATCGTGAAGGCTGCAAGGAAACGGGCGACCGGCCGGCGCCCAAGGCACCGAACAGCCCCGAACGCTGGTATTTCTGCGAAGTCCACGCCGCCGAGTACAACAAGAACTGGAATTATTTCGCCGGCCTGAGCCCGGAGGAAGCCGCGCGCCGAGCCGCCGAGGACGAGCGCGGCAACGCGGGCTATCGCCAGTCAGCGCAGTGGAAATGGGCCGGGCCGGGCGACGGCAGCCGCAGCCGCGACGAGATGCGCGCTTTGTCGGTTCTGGGACTCGAAAGCGACGTCGAGTTCAAGGACATCCGCGCCGCTTACCGCCGGCTGGCCAAGGAACATCACCCGGACTTGAAGCAAGGCGACAAGGAAGCCGAGAAGCAGTTCCGCGAGATCCAGGCAGCCTACGACGTGCTGAAGAGCGCCGAAGAGCGGAAGACCGGCAAGGCCGTTTAGTCCCTGGGGCCGTTGCGGATGACCGGCCGTTCGTGAGATGCTGCGCGCGGGGGCAGTTGCATGGCTTTGTTGCGGAAGCTCACGAGCGACCAAAGGCGCACCATCGGGCATTGGGCGATGGAGCTCGTCGTCGTGGTCGCCGGCGTTTTGATTGCCCTGTGGCTGCAGGCGTTGGCAGAGCATCGACGCGCAGTCCACGACATGACGGCAGCCGAGGACGCGATTCACGATGAATTGCGCGCTGCGCTTACGAGCCTCATTTGGCGGGAAGCCATTAGCCAGTGTCACGTCGACCGGGCGCAATTGCTGAAGTCGATGCTGCTGAAGGGCAACGATCGGTGGCCCGGAATCACCGAGAACGCACTGATCCGCAACCTGAGCGAGGCGTCCGGCGTTCAATCGGTCGTATCGGGTGTCTATCAGCGCCCTTATGACATTTTGTCCACTGCGGCCTGGAATTCCGCGCTCACCACCGGATCCCTGGCCCCGATGGATCGCAAGCGCTTCGACAAGCTCGTCGCGCTGTACACCCAGATTGAATATTTGAACGCGAACCGGGACCGCGAGGACCACGCCGCGGCGACTCTGTCGGCCCTGTCGCTTCCGCAACAGCTGACGCCCGATACCAGGACCCGAATGTTTCAGGCGCTTTACGAGGTCGATGCCAGCCGGTTCATGTTCAGTTTCCAGGGTGCGAGGCCATTCGCGGAGGCAATGAGGGACTTGGGCTGGAACGACAGAGCGGAGGTAGACCGCTGGATCGCCGAGGACCGTGCCGCGAATGCCAAGGCCCACTGGCGCCCCTGCGTCCACGACTATAAGAATCCATTCGCGAGCTAGGCCCCCGCTGCGTAGCGCTCCGCGGTCTGCTTCACGAGCGCGATCATGTTCGGCACACCCTGGGTGCGGTTGGCGCTTAGATGCTTCTTCAGCTCGAACGGCGCCAGAGCGTCGCCGACATCCATCTTCGCGACTTCGGCCGCGGCGCGGTCCTGGACCGCCGACAGGATCAGCGCGACGATGCCCTTGGTAATTGCCGCGTTGCTGTCGGCGAGGAAATGCAGGCGTCCGTCGCTCGCGGCCGGATAGACCCAGACCGATGCAGAGCAGCCGCGAACTTTGGTCGCGTCGGTCTTAAGCGCGTCGGGCATGGGCTCGAGCTGCCGGCCGAGGTCGATCAGCAGCCGGTACCGGTCCTCGGCCTCGACCAGTTGATATTCTTCGAGGATGTCCTTGAGCGGGGGCAGGCCGGTCATGCGTCGCCCGTAGCATCGCTAGCGGTCGCGGAGCGACTCGATTTCCTTGGCGAGGCTGTTCTCTTTCTCGACGGCGATCCGCTCGAGCACCTTCAGCCGCTCTTTCAGCTCCTTCACCTCTTCGCGAAGGTGAAGCATCTCGGCGCGGTCCTGCGGATCGGCCTGAGCGATGCCGCCGCGGCGCTGATAGCCGTAGCGCGCGCGCAGGACCGAAGCGACCATCACCGCGACGACGATGACCGCGACCATCTCAAAAGGATTCAT
>Ga0070664_100004470_pt1 | contig 11227 bp, 12 predicted proteins | sample KBSC73metaG_FD_65863 | JGI IMG/M metagenome (GOLD analysis project Ga0070664, IMG submission 65863) | Corn rhizosphere microbial communities from Kellogg Biological Station, Michigan, USA - KBS C7-3 metaG | ecosystem: Host-associated > Plants > Roots > Rhizosphere > Soil ... | reverse complement strand
CGCGCGCCGTTCGGGTCATCATGCCGATCGTCATGCCGCCGATCGCGCCAATCGTCAGCGCATGAATCGCAAACGGCTGCGCGACGTAACCCTGCGCCGCGAGCCCACGCAGCAGCAGGTGCACGATGATCCACGCATACGACGCGTGCAGGATCCATACGAGCGGCACGGCCCGCGTCCGCATCGGGTGCCAGAAATATAGACGCGCCATGTGCAGAGCGGCGACACCGAGCGCCAGCGTTGCAAGCGCGCCACCTTCGATGCGCAACGCATCGGCGACGAGCAATGCGAGCACGCCCGCGAGCGCGATTCGTTCGATCCACGGGTTGCGCGCCGCAGCAGCACCGGCAATCGCATTGTTCGTGAACATCGGAACGACGCGCCCTGCAATCACGGCAATGATGAACAGCACGACGTCGAGGCCGACCTGCAGGCCCGCGCGCGCCGGCCATCGCACGAGGCCGAGTTGCGCAGCGTGCACCGCGACGATGATGGTTGCAATCAGCGTCAACAGCGCGACGAAAAAGTAATTGCGCCGGTTCGCGCTGCGCACGAGCGGAACGGCGAGCGCCGCTGCGACCGCCAGTGGGAACGCTGCATTCAGCGCGGCAGCGAGCAGTGGAAACGGCAGGAGCGTGCTGATGCGCCCGGCGAGCCATAACAGCGCGAATGCGGCGAGCAGCGCACCCGTGGGTGTCGGCAAGGCGGTCCAGTTCCGCACCGCGGTAAACAGGAAGCCGGTGACGACCGCCAGAACGAACCCGAACAGCATTTCGTGCGCATGCCACACAGGATCGCGGATGTAGCCTTGCGACAGATATCCGCTGTATTCCGCGATCCACAGGAGCATCGACATCGCGGCAAACAGGCTCGCCAGCAGATAAAACGGCCTGAACCCGAGGTTGAAGAGCGCGAACCGTGGCGTGGCGCGCGGTTTCGTTCGAAGGTCCGCCGGCGGTGGGTGAATCGCAGCGCGATGCGTCATATGCGCATGCTGCTGGAACGAGCGCGCGCTGTCCTTGATCTTGCGCATGGCCGCGCGTCATGACGTCTGACGCGCGCCCACTGTCAGACCGCCATCGGCGCCGTCAGCGGCGGGTGATGCCGATAGTTTTCGAGCATGAAATCGCTCGGCTCCACGCGATCGAGCCATTCGGGCTCGTAGTCGCCGGTGTCAGCGAACGCCGGCACGCGGTCGGAAAGCACGAGCCGGGGTGCTGGAAACGGCTCGCGCGTGAGCTGCTCGCGCAGCATCTCGAGCTGGTTTTCGTAGATATGCGCATCCCCGATGAAATAGCTGAGCCAGCGGGGAACATAGCCCGTCAATCGGGCGATCAGCGACAACAACACTGCCGCCTCGCAGAGGTTGAATGGGGCGCCGAGCCCGATGTCATTCGAGCGAACGTAAAGACACAGCGACAGCTCGCGCGTCACCGCATTGGGCAGGAACTGGTAGAGCAGATGGCACGGCGGCAGCGCCATCTGATCGAGCTGCGCACAGTTCCACGCATGGAAGAGGATCCGTCGATCCGCTGGGTCGTGGACGATCGTATCGAGACACTGCCGGACCTGGTCGATGGCTTTGTGCAGCAACAGCTTCGAGGTGCCGCTGTCGTCGATCGGGCCGATCGGCCGGTAACCGCGACCGATCGCATCTTCGATTTGCGCAGTATCGTCGACATCGAGCAGCTTGTAGGCGGGCCATTGCCGCCATTGGTAGCCATAGATCTCGCCGAGGTAATCGGGCGCGATCCGGTACGGATTCGCGAGCCACTGCGCGTTCTCGTTGGCGTTCTGGTCCCAGACCTTGCAACCCAGCGCGCGGAACTCGGCGGCGCTGCGGTAGCCGCGCAGGAAGCCGATCAACTCGCCAACCGCCGCCTTGAACGGCAGGCGGCGTGTGGTGATCGCCGGGAATCCGTCGCGCGCAAGATCGAAGCGGAGCGCAGCGCCCGGCACGCTGATCGAGCGCACGCCGGTGCGGTTTTCGGTCCACGTACCGGTTGCAAGTATCGATTCGACCAGTTGCAGATATTGCTTCATTGCGGAATGCGCAGCGCGTGCGCGCGTCGTGCTCGTCGACCGCCGAGCATAGCGCACTGTGCTGCACAACGAACAAGCCCGCGGCGAAGCGCGGGCTCTCGTACGTCAGGAACGCGCGGCGTCGAACGCGCCGCACCGGCATAGCGGGTAGGTTAAACGATGCTTCGGGCGGCGTTGATGCGCTCGACGAGCAGCTCAAGCGCCGCTTGCTGCGCGCGCTCGTCATCGCGCGTCGATGCCGTTTCAGCAGCGGCGGATGTCGTCATTCCGCTCGAGGACTTTTCCAATTCCGGGACCCGCGTATCCATGATGTCGGCTCGCTTTACGACGCGCACGTGCGCTGTGGTGGTAAGCGAGTTCAAGCAATGCATGTGCCATCTTCTCTAATCGCCCGATGGCTGGTCATTCGCCCCGAATCTCGCTCTACGAACGTCGAGAATTCGTCGCGAAAGACGCGACGCGCTTACATCTTCGATCAACGTTTGTCGCGCGCCGCCGACGACAAGTGTTGCATAACTGTTAAGGCGTTGATCCTGCGTAAGAATTGATGTCGTCAAACAGCGACGGTTGTCATCGCACTGCACAACGAAAGCGTCGACTAATTTTCCAGTCAGGTCTTCGCTTCCTTGAACATCCCGGGCTCGAGCCGATGACGCTGCAGCAGCTTGTAGAACTCGGTGCGATTTCGCTTGGCGAGCTGCGCCGCCTGCGTGACGTTGCCGCCGGTGATCTTCAGCAGTCGGACGAGATAGTCGCGCTCGAACGACTTGCGTGCCTCCTCGAACGGGACCAGTGCGGCGGCATCCTCCTTCAACGCGGCCTGGACGAGTGTCGCAGGAATCACCGGCGTCGGCGTCAACGCAACGGCCTGCTCGAGCAGATTCAACAGCTGCCGGATGTTGCCGGGCCATGGCGCCGCGACCAGGAGCGCCATCGCGTCGGGCGCAAGCGTCGACGGCGGTTTCCGGTAACGATCGGCCAGTTTGCGCAGGATGTGCGCCGCCAGCAGTGGAATGTCTTCACGGCGATCGGCGAGCGCCGGCAACTTCAGCGACACGACGTTCAGCCGATAGAACAGGTCTTCGCGAAACAGCCCCTGATCGCGCTGTGAATCGAGGTCGCGGTGCGTGGCCGAGATGACGCGCACATCCACAGGGATCGCCTGCGTCGAGCCGACCGGCCGCACCTCGCCCTCCTGCAGCACGCGCAAAAGCTTCACCTGCAGCGGCAGCGGCATGTCGCCGATCTCGTCGAGGAACAGCGTTCCTCCATCCGCCGCCTGGAACAATCCCTTGTGAGCCTGGATCGCGCCGGTGAACGCGCCGCGCGCATGCCCGAACAACTCGGATTCAAGGAGGTCTGCAGGGATCGCGCCGCAGTTGACGGCGACGAACGCCTTGTCTCGCCGCCTGCTCGCCTGGTGGATCGCGCGTGCGAGCAGCTCCTTGCCCGTGCCCGACTCGCCGAAGATCAAGACACTCGCATCCGAATCGGCGACGAGCTTGGCCTGGCGCAAAAGGTCTTCCATCCGCGCGCTGCGCGTGATGATGCCGGCGCGCCACTCACCCGCCGCATCGCCACCGGCCGCCTCGCCGCCCGACAGCTCCAAAGCCGCCGCGACCTTCTGCAACAGGTCCTGGCTGTCGAAGGGCTTGGTCAGAAAACCGAACACGCCGCGCTGCGTCGCACTGACAGCATCGGGAATCGTTCCGTGCGCGGTGAGAATGATGACGGGCAATGCCGGGTGCTGCCGATGGATCGCCTCGAACAATTGCAAGCCATCGATGCCGGGCATCCGCAGATCGGTGATCACGGTCGCGGGTCGCTCGACGGCGATCGTCGCCAGCGCGGTCTCGCCGCTGTCGGCTGTGCGAACGCGATACCCCGCCGACGTCAGCCGCAAGCTGATCAACTTCAAGAGATCTGGATCGTCGTCGACGAGCAGAATGTCACCACGATTCATCGTTGTCCTTTGTTCCCTTTCAGCGACCCGAGCCACCGGCACCTCCACCTCCACCACCCCCGCCGCCGCTTCTAACGCGGTCACGCAACAGGCTTCGCTCCATCGCACGCAACGCTTCGAGCTTCTGAATCGCGGAATCGGCTTTCTGCTGCTCGTCGCGAACTGCACGTTGACGCTCGATCACCTGCGAGTGCAGCACGGCAGCGAGTTGGCGCACGGCCGTTGCCGACGGCTGGCTCTTCGCGACGTTCTCGAACAATTGCACGGCGCGCTGATCGTCCTGCGGCGTTCGCAGCAGCGTGTACAGCACAGCGAGACGGACGCGGTTGACATCGGTGCGCTGCCGCGCCAGCGCCTGCGTTGCCAACGTCAACTCGCGCCTGACTTCGTCGTTCGACAGCGTGCCGAAACGCTGCAGATCCGCGAGCAACGCCAGCAACTGCTGATCCTCGCCAGGCTCGCTCGCCGGCGGTGTAACGACCACGACAGGCGGCGACGCGACAGGCTGCGTCGCTGGTGCAGCGGTTGCAGCGTTCGACGGTTGCGTGGTCGACGGCGCAGGGGGCGCGATCGACGGCAGGGCCGGCTCGACCGGTTCCACCGGCGGCGATTCGACCAGCGGCGTGAACTGAGGCGTTACATACGTGTCCGGATCGTACTCCTCTTCAGCGGGCATCACCGGCGTGATCGGCGTCGCACAGCCAGCGATCGCGACGGCCGTTGCCAGGCACAGCGCACGACGAAACTTCATCGGCTCGCGAGCGCGGCGGCTTGAGCCGGCTTGCGAGCGGCCTCCACCGTGGCCAACGGCAGCGATAACCGGAACCATGCGCCGCTCTTGCCGTCGCCGCGTCCCGCAACCTCGATGCGCCCGCCGTGCGCAACCGCGTACTCGCGTGCAATCGCGAGCCCCAGGCCCGAGCCCTTGACGCGTCCTTCGATCGGCGGCGGACCCTGGAAGAACGATTCGAAGATGCGACTGCGATCAGCGGGTGCGACACCGCGTCCCTCGTCGATGACGTCGAGGACGGCAAACCCATCCTTGGCGCCTACTCGGAGCGCGATCGTCGCGTTGCGCGGCGAATACTTGATTGCGTTGGAAAGCAGGTTGTCGATGATCGTGCGCAGCCGATCGGCGTCGCCGATCACGGTGGCCGGCTGCATCTTCGCGTCGAACGTCACCATTCGCGCCAGCGCCGCCAGCCGCTGCTCCTTGACGACGCGATGGACGACGTCGACAAGTCCGACCGGGCCGAGCGCTGCCGGTTCCATCGCTCGCGTCTGGTGATAGGCGAGCAGGTCCTCGATCAGCTTCTGCAGGGAAAGCGTGTTGTCGCGAACGATGCGGACGATGTCGCGCTGCGCAGGACTCAGCTTGCCGCCCACGTCGTCGCGCAACAGCTCCGCGCCCTCGCGAACGGCAGTAAGCGGCGTCTTGAGCTCGTGCGACACATGCCGCAGGAATCGCGTCTGCTGCTCTTCGAGCTCCGACAGGCGGCCGCGCAGCCATTCGAGCCGTTGACCGACGTAACGGAGATCCTGCGGACCGGTAACGGTGATCGCGTGCGTGAAATCGGCGCTGCCCATTTGCCGAATCGCGAGATCGAGCTGGCGAATCGGACGCGCTATCAGTGTCGCGAACAGGATCGCGAGCGCGATCGCGATGCCCACGGTCGCAAGGCCGACGTAGATCCATTTCTCACGGCCCTGGGTCGCCGTGTCCTGCAGCCGCTCGATCGCCTGTTGCGTCAGCTGGCTGCTCGCCGCCAGCATCGACTGCGCGCCGTCGACGAGCTGCGCGTAGCCCTCGGCGAGCTCTGCAGGAGCATCCGGCGGTCGGCGGGGTGCTACGAGCAGCTTGTGCAGACGGCTCTCGCGATCTGCGAGCGCCTCGAGTGCGCGTTGCGAGCCCGGCTCGAGCGGCAATGCCGCGAGCTGGCGCGTCGTCTGCCGGAACTCGTCGCGCAGCCGCGCGTATTCGTCGAGCAGCGCAGTGTCGTCGAGGATGATGTGCTGCCGCGCGACGCGCTCGAGTGTCGTCGCTTGCTCGTACAGGAGCCGACTCGTGCGGCCCGCCTGCGCCGCCTGCACGACTTCCTGCCGACCTTGCGATTCGAGCCGATCGAGCGACAGGATGAGCTCGGCGAGCGCGTAGACGAGCGGCAGGCTGACGAGCAGAAAGCCGAGCAGGATGAACTTTAGGAACGAGCGCGGGTAGTACACGCGGAAGCCGAAAGGCCGTTGTCGGGCTGGCTATAATCGCCGGATTATGACATTCCCGCCCCCGAAAACGCAGGCGTCCACGTTCGCCGCACGCGCGGCGCACATGAGATGCGTCCGGCGCTCGCCCTGATCGTAGCCGTCGCTGCAAACGGCGTCATCGGACGCGACGGCAAGTTACCGTGGGACCTGCCCGCCGACTTGCGACACTTTCGCGCGCTGACGACCGGTCACTCGATCATCATGGGCCGGCGGACATGGCAATCGCTGCCGCGAGCGCTGCCGGATCGCCAGAACATCGTCGTGTCGCGACAATCCGATTTCATCGCGGCTGGCGCGCTGGTCGTGCGCTCGCTCAACGACGCGCTCGGCGCCGTCGATCGACCCGCGCCCGCGTTTTGCATCGGCGGTGGCGAGCTCTATCGTGCTGCGCTTCCGCTTGCGCGGATCGCTTACGTAACCGAGGTCACCGGCGATTACAGCGGAGACGCATTTTTTCCTAAGCTCGATGCCGCGCATTGGCGCGAGGCGTCGCGCGAATCGCACGTTGCGGACGAGACGGGCGTCATCGATTACGCATTCGTCACCTACGAGCGGCGGGCCGCCGCGTATTGAGTAAAGAGGATCACGCATGTCAGAAGGCGCATTTCACGTTCACGGACCTCACGACCACGAGCTCGAGCATGCGGCGCATTCATCGGATCCGCTGTCGTCGCGCATCGCCGTGATGACCGCGATCTTCGCAACGATCGGCGCGTTCTTCGGCTACATGGGCGGTGCGACACAAAACGACGCGCTGATGTACAAGAACGACTCGGCGATTCGCCGCACCGAAGCGTCGGACCAGTGGAACTTTTATCAGGCGAAGAGCAGCAAGCAGAACCTCGCGGAGCTCGGCGCAGCGCTCGCAACGGGTGATCAGTCGGCGCGATACAAGTCCGAGGCCGATCGCTACAACAAGGAAAAGCAGGAGATCATGACGCAGGCGAAGAAGCTCGAGGAGCGCTCAGCGCAGTTCGAGGCGCAAAGCGAGGCGTCGATGCACGTGCATCATCGCTGGGCGCAGGCGATGACGCTCATCCAGATCTCGATCGCACTTGCCGCGATCACGCTCCTGACGCGAAGCCGCGGCTTGCAGTACGTGTCATACGGGGTTGCCGCCGGGTCGGTCCTGATTGGCGCTCTCGCGCTGGCACACGTATAACGTTTCGCGGGTGTCTTGCGCCGCGATAAAATGCGAGCCATCGATCGCGCGACGAATTGCGTGACGCGTTGCCGGGGTGGCGGAATGGCAGACGCAGCGGACTCAAAATCCGCCGGTAGAAATACCGTGAGGGTTCGACTCCCTCTCCCGGCACCAATCGAAGTCAAGCGCGCAGCTGTTTAAACGCCGCTATCGATCAGATAGCAGCGCGCGACCGAAGTCGCGTCTGTTTCAGCGCAGCTTGCCGATCAGATAGCCGAGCGCAAACGCCGCGCCGACAACCGCGTAAGGATTCGCGCGAATGTAATCGGCGCCCGCAGCAATGGCGTCGGTCGGCGCCTGTTTTGCGGCATCGACGCTATCGGATGCCCATTGCGAAGCCGCAGTGGCGCGATCCGCCACGGTGTTCACGGTGTCGTGAATCGATGCCTTGACGGTATTGACGGCACCCGTCGCTCGATCGGCAACGCGGTCGACCGCTGAGCGCGCCTGTTCGGCGACGCTGTCGATTGCTGGATTTCCCGCCGAACCGCCTGCTTTGCTCACCATCGTCGCCCTCCGAGTGATACGCGCGTGACGGACAACAATACTGCATTCATCGACCAGGTCGACCCGGTCCGCGCTGATAATCGCGTAGGACGCCGCCGCACGCGGCTCGCGGTCCTACAGCAGCAACCGAATCGCGCCGATAGCGGGTGCGAGTGCGGACGCCGAAGCTTCAGGCATGCATCAACTCCTCTTGGACGATCGATGGAGGGCACGATGGCATACGCACTGACGAGCACGTTTCACCGCACCAAGCTGTATTCGCCCCGTCCTCATCCGCGCGGTACCGACGCGCTCGGGCCGATGCGCGGCATCATCGGCTGGACGCTGATATCGGCGCTGGTGTTCTGGGTGCCGCTGGCGGTAGCGCTGATCGGTTGATCCATGGAATTGCGCGCCGGTGGTAACGCACCGGCGCTCGCACGGACACTGAGTCGAGCGCCTGTCGGCGTCGTACCGGCGCCCCCACAGACGTTGCGCCAGGTGTGCCGGCGGTCCCGGCCAAGGCGAGCGTGTGATCCTCGTTCCGGTATCGCAATCCTCCATCACCGGCTCGCGTAAAATTCTTCTTTGTCCATCGAACGTCGCGCACCGCGACCCGTTTTCCCATGGCCAAGATCGTCAAGTCCGATGCGGAGTGGAAGCAGCAGCTGACGCCGATGCAGTACAAGGTCACGCGTCGCGCGGCCACGGAAGCGCCGGGCTCCGGTGAATACGTCTATCACGACGAGCCTGGCATCTACACGTGCGTATGTTGCGGGACGCCGCTGTTCGAATCCGACACGAAATTCGATGCGGGATGTGGCTGGCCAAGCTACTTCAAGGCGCTCGATCCGGCAAACGTGCGCGAAGTTCTCGACACCAGTCACGGCATGCGGCGTACCGAGGTGATCTGCAACGTCTGCGATGCACATCTTGGGCATGTATTTCCCGACGGCCCGCCGCCGACCGGGCTTCGCTACTGCATCAATTCGGCGTCGCTCAAGTTCGATCCGAAATAAGCGCGTACGCGCATCTGTGCTGATGCCGGCGCGCTATAGCGTCGATGATTTCGACTACGCGTTGCCGACGGATCTCGTCGCGCAACGCCCGACCGTCGATCGCGCCGGCAGCCGCCTGCTGCACGTCGATGGCGATCGGCTGACGGACCTGCGCTTCATCGATCTTCCGGATTGCCTCGATGCCGGTGACCTGCTCGTGTTCAACGACACGCGCGTCATCAATGCACGCTTGCGAGGACGCAAGCCAACGGGCGGCGATGTGGAGATCCTGGTCGAACGGATCGATGGTCCCGACACAGCCAGCGTTCAGATACGCGCAAGCCACGCGCCGAGAATCGGCTCGGCGATCGAGCTCGCAGCGGGCGCACAGGCGATCGTCGAATCGCGCCTCGACCGGCTGTACGGCATTCGTTTCGAGCGCACGGGCCCGCTCGACGCGTGGCTCGAGCGCAACGGCGAGCTGCCGCTCCCGCCATACATCCATCACACGCCGGACGCCGCCGACGCCGACCGCTACCAAACCGTTTATGCGCGCGACCCCGGCGCCGTGGCCGCACCAACCGCCGGCTTGCATTTCGACAATGCCACGCTCGATGCGCTCGCACGTCGAGGTGTTGCGCGCGCGTTCGTCACGTTGCACGTGGGCGCCGGGACGTTTGCGCCGGTAACCGTCACCGACATTGCCGAGCATCGCATGCATGCGGAACGCTATTCAATTCCGCAAGCCACCGTCGATGCGGTTGCCGCCACGCGCGACAGGCATCGTCGTGTCGTTGCCGTCGGCACGACGTCGTTGCGCGCGCTCGAAGCATCGGCGGCCACGGGGAGCATCAAGGCCGGCAACGACGAGACGGCTTTGTTCGTCACGCCCGGCTATCGTTTCCGCGTGGTCGATCGCCTGCTGACCAACTTTCACATGCCGCGATCGACGCTCCTGATGCTCGTCGCTGCATTCTGCGGGTTGGATACCGTGCGCCGCGCGTACGCGCATGCGATCGAAGCGCGCTACCGATTCATGAGCTATGGCGACGCCATGCTCGTCGAGCGCCCCGTCGGGGACAACTCGGCCTGATCGTCCATTCCAAGTACCCGGCAGAGTCGATTGACCGCGGGTTAGCTTGAAGAAATGTCGCCGTCCGGCGACATTTCTTCGTTTGCGATCAACCCATGCAACAAACCCTCGCCCAGCAGCGGGTTTCAGCGCTGTTTCGATTGGCAAAACAGCGCGCGTCCGCTACGCTTCGGCCATCCCACTTCCTGCGGGGACCGCGCGAAACAAAGGCGGTGCCACGCGACTTAAGCACGATGTATTCGCTGTTCCGCGTTCTGGCGGCATTTGTCGTCGGTTCCCTGCTTGCGACCCCGTCGCAGGCAGCGCGTGTTGGCATATTGTCGAACGCGCTCGCCGCTCAGACTGCAGCCGACTACGCCGCCAAGATTCCGGGCAACACGTACACGGCGATCGACGTGTCGGTAACGGTGCCTTCGCTCGATTTCCTCGTTTCGAATTTCGACGTGCTGCTTTTGTTCGAGGATTCGGTGTTCGCCAATGCGACCGCGGTGGGGAATCGCGTTGCGGAATTCGCAAACAACGGTCATGCCGTCGTGCTCGGCACGTTTTACGATCAGGATCGCAGCGATGCGCTTTCCGGCACACCGGCGCCACACGGCTGGGGAAACCTGGAAGCGATCGATCCGAACACGACCGATGGTGTGGGCACCGCCTACGCAGTGCGTACGCTTTCGCCTGACTCGATCGTCGCGCACCCATTGACGCAAGGTGTTGCGACACTCGCGGCAATCCGCGGTAATCCCGGCGCGTACGCGGGTGGCAATCAGGCGAAGCTTGGGACGGTCGTCGTGGCCAATTGGTCGCAGCGCAACGCGCGCGGCGAGCCCGATCCGGCAATCGCGTATCGCGTGACGGGCCCTGCGTGCGTCATTCACATTGGCATTGCCCCGCAGTACGGCGTCGTCGCGAACTTCAGCACGTACGGGACTGACTTCAACGGCGACTTCTACCGCGCCTGGGGCAATGCGTTCGCATTCGGCGCGTCCCGCTGCACGATCGGCATCGTCCCGGGCGACCTTTCTCAGATCGCAAAAGGCTGGGCGAATCGCACCGAACTCGACGTCTGGCGCACGGGCTTTTCGTTCGCGATCATCCTCGACGGCACGTTTCTGCAAAGCGGCTTCGGTCCCGCGCTGCGGCTTTCCACGCAGCCCGGCGGCCGCATCGTCGCGATCTAG
>Ga0070664_100004468_pt1 | contig 11228 bp, 11 predicted proteins | sample KBSC73metaG_FD_65863 | JGI IMG/M metagenome (GOLD analysis project Ga0070664, IMG submission 65863) | Corn rhizosphere microbial communities from Kellogg Biological Station, Michigan, USA - KBS C7-3 metaG | ecosystem: Host-associated > Plants > Roots > Rhizosphere > Soil ... | reverse complement strand
TCGACGCGCCGACGATCGACCATCCCTTCGATCTGGACGAGCACGGCTGGGGCGCTTGGGAACTGGTGGCCCGCTACTCGGTCCTGGACCTCAACGACAACGTCTTCTCCGCCGTGTCGGCCGACCGCGTGCGTGGTGGTGAGCAGACCATCTGGTCGGGCGGCGTGAACTGGTTTCCCAACTCGGCAGTTAAGTTCTCGCTGCACTACCTTGATGTGAGCGTCGATCGTCTCAACAGCGCCGGGCAGCAGGCGGGCCAGGACTACCAGGCCGTGAACCTCCGCAGCCAATTCGCCTTCTGAGCTCCTTCCCCCAGAGAGACCCACCATGACCATCGACCTGAAGACCCCCTCGCGGCGCGGCGTGCTCGGCGGCGCGGCCATCGCGGCGCCGATCATCCTGACCGGGCTGGGCAGCGCGGCCCGCGCGGCTCCAAAGCCCGCGACCCTGCTCAACGTCAGCTACGACCCGACGCGCGAGCTCTACAAGGACGTCAACGCCGCCTATTCAGACTTCTGGAAGGGAAAGACCGGCCAGACCATCACCATCAATCAAAGCCACGGCGGCTCGGGCAAACAGGCCCGCGCGGTAATCGATGGGTTGCCGGCCGATGTGGTGACGCTGGCGCTCGCTTACGACATCGATGAGATCGCGGCGCGCGCGCACCTGATGCCTGGAAACTGGCAGTCGCGCCTACCCAACAATTCCTCGCCCTACACCTCGACCATCGTGTTCCTGGTGAGGAAGGGCAATCCTTGGAAGATCCGCGATTGGGACGACCTGATTAAACCCGGCATTGGGGTGATCACGCCTAATCCGAAGACGTCGGGCGGCGCCCGCTGGAACTACCTCGCCGCCTGGGCCTGGGCGCAGAAGAAGGGCGGCTCGCCGGCCGCCGCCAAGGACTACGTGGCGAAGCTCTACAAGCAGGTTCCGGTGCTTGACACGGGCGCGCGCGGCTCGACCACGACCTTCGCGCAGCGCGGCATCGGCGATGTGCTTCTGGCCTGGGAGAACGAGGCCTTCCTCGCCATCGAGGAGTTCGGGCCGAAGTTCGACATCGTCTATCCGTCGCTGTCGATTCTGGCCGAGCCGCCGGTGGCGCTGCTCGACAAGAACGTCGACCGCCACAACACCCGTGAGATCGCGCGCGGCTATCTGAACTTCCTCTACAGCCCGCTGGCGCAGGACCTGATCGGCAAGAACTACTACCGGCCCCGCAACGAAGCGGCCGCCGCCAAGTGGGGCAAGCGGTTCAAGGACATCCCGCTCGTCACCGTCGATGGCGCGTTCGGCGGTTGGCAGAAAGCGCAGCGGACCCACTTCAACGACGGGGGCGTCTTCGACGCCATCTTCCGGAAGTGAGGACGCTCACGATCAGGCGATGGCGTGAGCCGTCGATCCTCCCCGGGTTTGGCCTTTCGTTGGGTCTCGCCCTCGCCTGGCTTGCGGCCATCGTCCTGATCCCCCTCAGCGCCCTGGTCATCAGGCCATGGGAACTGGGGGTCGATGGCGTCTGGAGAACGCTGACCGACCCAAGGGTGCTGGCCTCACTGAGATTAAGTTTTGGCGTCTCGGCGGCGGCGGCGCTGGTCAACGCGCCGCTGGGACTGCTCGTAGCCTGGGTGCTGGTTCGATACCGCTTCCCTGGCCGACGATTGTTGGACGCCTGCATAGACCTGCCATTCGCGCTTCCAACCGCTGTGGCGGGCATTGCGCTGACCGCCATCTATGCGCCCACCGGACCCCTCGGTGGGCTTTTCGCCAAGGTAGGGATCAAGACGGCCTATTCGCCCATCGGCATCTTCATCGCGCTCCTCTTCATCGGACTTCCTTTCGTGGTGCGCGGGGTCCAGCCGGTGCTTCAGGACCTCGATCGCGAGGTGGAGGAAGCCGCCGAGACGCTGGGCGCGAGCAACTTCCAACGCGTGACACAGGTCGTTCTTCCGGCGGTCATGCCCGCGCTGTTGACTGGCGTGGGTCTCGCCTTTGCTCGGGCAGTTGGGGAGTATGGCTCGGTGATCTTCATCGCCGGGAACATGCCCGGCGTCTCCGAGATCGCGCCCCTGCTGATCGTCATCAAGCTGGAGCAATACGACTACGCCGGCGCGGCGGCAGTGGGGCTGGCGATGCTCGCCATTTCCTTCGGCGCGCTGCTTGTTATCAACCTCATCCAGACGCGGCTCTCGCAACGAGGCGCCGCATGAACAGGCCTCGCACATTCGAAGCGCCCGGCATCGCGCCGCTGCTGATCCTGCTCGCCGTGGCGATCATGGCCGTGTTGATCGTCCTGCCGCTCGCCACCGTCTTCATCGAGGCCTTCAGGAAGGGGCTGCCGGGTTTCCGCCAGGCGCTGGTCGATCCGGACGCCATCTCCGCCATGAAGCTGACGTTGAAGGTGGCGGCGATTTCGGTGCCGCTGAACGCCGTCTTCGGCCTTGCCGCCGCCTGGGCGATCACGCGGTTCGAGTTCGTGGGCAAGAGCGCGCTGTTGGCTCTGATCGACCTGCCGTTTTCCATCTCGCCCGTGGTCTCCGGCCTCGTCTGGGTGCTGCTGTTCGGGGCGCAGGGCTGGTTCGGCGAATGGCTGGCCGATCACGACGTCCAGATCATCTTCACCACCACTGGCCTGGTGCTGGCGACCATCCTGGTGACCCTGCCCTTCGTCGCTCGCGAGCTAATCCCGCTGATGCAGGAGCAGGGCGCCGACGAGGAGGCCGCCGCCATCACGCTGGGCGCCGGGGGGCTGACCACCTTCTTCGCCATCACCCTGCCCAACGTGAAGTGGGCGCTGCTCTACGGCGTGCTGCTCTGTAATGCGCGGGCCATGGGTGAATTCGGCGCCGTCTCCGTCGTCTCCGGGCACATCCGCGGCGAGACCAACACGCTGCCGCTGCACATCGAGGTTCTCTACAATGACTACAACTTTGTCGGAGCGTTCGCGGTCGCGACCCTGCTGGCCGGGCTCGGCCTCGTCACCCTCCTCCTCAAGACGGCGCTGGAAGTTCGCTATGCCGGCGAACTCAGCGCCACGCGGAAGCACTGACATGTCGCTGCGCATCGACAACGTCGCGAAAGCCTTCGGCCGCTTCCCGGCTCTGGGCGGCGTATCGCTGGATGTCGCCGAGGGGGAGTTCCTGGCGCTGCTGGGACCTTCGGGCTCAGGCAAGACCACGCTGCTGCGCATCCTCGCCGGTCTGGAGCAACCCGACAGCGGGTCGGTGTTCTTTCAGGGCGAGGATTTCCTGGCGTTGTCGGCGCGTGAGCGGCGTGTGGGCATGGTTTTCCAACACTACGCCCTCTTCCGCCACATGACGGTCGCCCAGAACATCGCGTTCGGCCTGAAGGTTCGCCCGCGCCGGGAGCGCCCCAACCGAAACGTCATCGACGCGCGGGTGGCCGACCTCCTGCGCCTCGTGCAGCTAGAGGGGCTGGAGAAGCGCTACCCGGCCCAGCTCTCGGGCGGCCAGCGCCAGCGTGTCGCGCTCGCCCGCGCTCTGGCCATCGAGCCCCGCGTCCTCTTGCTCGACGAGCCATTCGGCGCTCTCGACGCCAAGGTCCGCCGGGAACTCCGCAAATGGCTGCGGGAGGTCCACGACAAGACCGGCGTCACCACCATCTTCGTCACCCACGACCAGGAAGAGGCGCTCGACCTAGCCGACCGTGTGGCGATCCTGAAGGACGGCCTGCTCATCCAGACCGGCGCGCCACAGGTGGTCTATGAGCATCCCGCCACGCCATTCGTCTTCGACTTCCTGGGCGACGCCTGCTGCCTGCGTGGCGAGGTGAAGGATGGGCGTATCCATATCGACGCCTGGAGCGGCGATGCGCCGGCCGGCTCACCGGAAGGTGAGGTCGAGGTGTGGTTTCGATCCAACGAGCTGTCGCTTGAACCTCCCACGGGCGAAGGCATTCCCGCGTCCGTGCAATCGGTCTCACCGAAAGGCGCAACGCTGCACCTTCGCGCCCGCGTAGGCGATCAGGACATGGACCTGGAGATACCGGGCGGGGTTGCTCCCGGTTGGCTCAAGCAGAAAGGGAGCCTTCGCTTGAAGCCGCGCCACGTCAGTGTGTTTGCTCCAGTAGCAGTGGATCCGAAATAGCGGAGCAACAAACGAAGCCGTGGATCGCGGCCTCCGCAAAGCTCGGGCCACGGCGCTTCTCAGAAAGAAGGCGCCGCGGACGGTCCGTTCTGGAGCATCCCCTGAATTTCCGCTTTTGGCGCTAAACAGGCTCTGCAAGCGCACGAATTAGCGCAAGGACATTCCGGCGAACCCCCGGAGCAGCAATCTGAGTAAAAAAGTCCGCAACCTGGAGGCCCTCGAATGACGGCTGCAAAGGTGGGGAGTTGGGAGGGAGTTCTTCGTGACTCGCCAATTCAACTGGATCGGGTAGTCCCTCAAAAAAATAGGAGATGGACGTCCTTAGGGCCGCCGCTATGGCGTATAGCTTCGAGGCGCTGACGCGATTCATGCCGCGTTCGTACTTCTGAATCTGCTGGAATGTGAGGCCAACTGCGTCGGCCAGCTGCTGCTGAGTCGTTCCGAGCATCTTTCGCCGGAGGCGAATGCGCGCACCGACGTGAATGTCGATGGGTGAGGGTGGGGCGGCTTCGATCGTCGGCTCTCCACTTGCAGCGCCAGTCCCAATGGCACTTTCGTTCTGACGGCTTTCGAACGCTACAGTGCTGCGCTCAGCGGCGGTAGCCCTCATACTCCAGGCGGGTCAGGGCAGCGGCCAGCCTCAGCTCGCTGGCCTCGTCGAGGTTATCGCTCGCCGAAGCCAAGTCACCAACCTCGCCATTCAGCCATAGCATCGGATCCTGTCCCTCGATCCAACCGAGGTTGGGTCGGTGAAGTTGATATCCAAGTAGCCGCTGGACTTCGGGAGGAAGCAAGCGCGCTTTCTCGGGCGGGACAGAGAGTAGAAGCTTCTCGGTAGGTGCCAGCCAGCCCAGCCGATAGCTGATGACGACGCCGTGCCTGATCTCACCGCTCATGTTTGCCCCGCCGCCGTGGAGCAGTCCGCCAAGCCATACGATGGCGGAACCGGCTAGGGCTGAGACCGAAATTGCCTCTCCCGGCGCAGGTAGTCGATCTCGCGGCCAGTCGTGGCTTCCCAGTATGAACCTAGTCGCGCCATTCGCTTCGGTGAAGTCGTCCAGCGCCCACATGACGTTGGCCATGATTTCGTAAGGCAACTCGACGGGCCATAGCGCTTCATCGCGGTGAAGAAGCTGCGCAGGCTCTCCCGGTTCGATGCCGATCGCCTGAGTCAGATTAAGTTCGATGACGTCGCACCGAGGGACGGCCTCTGCGCCCTTCAAAACCCGTTCGATTACCGGAAGAATCGTCGGGTGCGCGGCAAGGACGGCGGTGTCAGGAGCCTTGGCGAGCACGCCACCAAACCGCCTTGTGCGACGCCCGAACAGTGGGCCCTGGCAGCAATGCGCCGCCTCGAACCAGGGCTTCAACTGCGATCTAATTGCCTTGAGGGTCGAGGGCGCGAGCGCGCCTTCCACGACGGCGACGCCGTCTGCCAGCAGAGTCTGCTGCAGGCGCGCTGGCGTACAGTCTGGCGGGAAGCGCCTCACTGCCGCAGACGTATGCTGCGCGGTGGCGGGCACCGGTCAGGCGGCCGCTCCAAGGGCGGTCACGGTTGCCTCGGCGCGGCGGTAGAAATCCTCACACAAACGTACCGTAAGCGCCTGAAGTGCTGGTGCGGCAAATTCCCGGATGCGGTCGTAGTCGCCCTCGCACACGTCGATAGCGACAAGGTGCACGGCTTCGATCATCTCGGGGGGTAGCGACGCCCAGGGAGCGTCTTCGGGCACGCGAAGCAACACAGGCGCGGGCGAGCCGAGGCGGGTCCTCATATCGGCAAGCGCGTCGTCAGAAACTTCGAGGGCGATGGCAATACCGTTGCCCTCGCCGTAGGACTGCGCTTCTCCAAGCGGACGCGTGCGCCAGCCGCAGCCGAGTGCAGGCCCGAAGTAATAGGTATCGCAGACGCCCACGACGGTGTGGACGCCGGCCATCAGTGCGGCTTCGATCAGAGAAAGGCGAAGTTCCCGCCCGATCTGAAGGCCGAACTCTCCAGCGGCGGCGCGACCCACGGCGAAGTAGCGGGCCATCTCCCAGATTTGCGGCGACTTCAGCTGAGCCGTATCGCCTTCGACCATGTGCGGCAGGACGTCGGTTACGCAGCTCCAGTCTTCGGTTGGGCGGCCGCGGATACCGACGACGACGTCGCCGTCGTCGTCCAGGCCTAAGAGATAGATGGCCTGATCGTCATCGCCCTCGTCGTACTCGCCGCCGTCTTCAAGGACCTTCAGCGGCCAGCCACGTCCCTCGACAAAAACTTCCCGCCGCAACTGGTGCATTTGCGCCAACTGCCGACTGTAGAGGTGTCGGTTCGCCTGGTTGATCAGGTGGATCATCACTCGCCCTCAGGATTTCCGAGGTGCAAGCGTGCGAAAGGCCGGTGGCGCGCGCGATTGGGCCACCTAGCCCAGTTGTCAGGTGCTGCAGGCTATATCCGGCACGAGGAGGCCTGCAGACCATGCCCTCAAAGCGAGGTGAAGCCGCGAGCTGACGCCCAGTTTGCGCTTGGCGTTTTCCACATATTTGTGGGCCGTCCGAGGATGAATGCTGAGGATAGCGCCAATATCGACGTCGGACTTGCCCTGACTGGCCCAGTAGACGCACTGGAGCTCCCGCTTGCTGAAGCTGGGCAGTGGCTCCGTCGAAGCTGGTATTGGCTCACTGGTGAGTGCGTTTGCGAGCGTGGAATAGAGCGCACCAAGCGCCATCATGCGCGTGCGAACTTCGGAATGGATGTCCATTCGCCCATCCATCATCAGGTTGACGACGCTGACAGAGCCGAGCGGCCCGCGTACGGGGACAATCAATGCTTCAGCGGCCCAAATCTCGCGAGCCTCGCCGATCATGGTGCGGTAGGCGGGATTCGGCGCTCTGACCTCAACCTCTGCCCAGGTTATCGGCCGGGTAGCTAAAAAGGCGGCGGGAATTGCCGCATCGATGTTCTTGTATCCCTGCGTGGCGTAACGCTGGTACCATTCGGCGTTGTCCAACCCACTGATGGGACGGGGTTCGATGAGCCCACGGCTTGCGAGGCGGACATGGGCCGCGAATGAGAAGCCATAACCGCCGACAACTCGGTCAAAGAGCGTGTTCAACCCCGCAAGGTCGCCAACGCTTGGGGCGTCTCTCAGAAAAGCCCATCCGTTGTCTGTCATGACTCGCCCCCGGCGCCAGTGGGCGACATATGATGGCTAGGGTCAATGGGTTAGCTACCGGACAGCGTTCTCTGCAAATCGCCTTCTACGTGGCTGAATGTCGGCAGGTGGCCCTATGACTCAGGTCCAGTGTTGGCGCTTAGTGGCTTTGACGGCGAGCGGGCTATCAGCGCTCCGGGACTAGACGAATGCCCGGCGGAACTTGACGCGAAGGCTTCGCTAAGCCGTCAACATCCACGAAGAGCTGACGAGGTCGCTCGGGGGGCATCCCGTCAGAACGGCCCTTCATCGGCTGGCAATTTGCACTCGTCATCGACGATGTACGAGTCGTCCTCTGCATCGAAACGTTTGATGACGACGCCGCCGCTCACCACGAAGACATATACCTCGGCCCCGACGTAGCCGCCGTACCGATTTTTTGCGTTGATCGAGTAGCACACGATGTCGCCTGACCATCGGTCAGAGAAGATTTCTTTGATCGATCCCGCGCGAGGTCCGCGCATCATCTTCCTGATGGCCGAGTTTGGGTCGATCAGGAAGGTTTCGAGTTCCGCCTGTACGGCCACATCCGCAGCTTTGGCTCTTGGGTTGTCGGGCACGCCCGTCGCAGATGGCTGTGGATCGCAAGCATCCGCCGCGGTGCTAAGAGCCCACGCTACCGCGGCAGCTGCAAGTGTTCGTGAAAGCATGCGCATCTCATCCCCTCTGGTGATCGGGGAGTTGAGAAGCCTCGATCAGGAGACCGCCACAGCCTTTAGGCTTTCGCCCTGGACATACGCTGTGGCCTCCCCGACCGCATGGGTAGGAGAGTGCGTCACGGTCGCACTGGACCGCTGATCGAGGGGTTCTCACGCCCCGAGCCGCCGGATAGGCGGCTTGAGGGCAAGCTAAGGGTTGCACCGCCGCAACTCAAGCGCCGTCAACGCCTGCGCCGTAGCGTCCTCCGGCGGGTCATGAAGCGGGTCCGGAGGAGCTGCACGTGTCGGGTACCCGAATGGTACGCTATTGGTCGTTCTGGGCCATGACCTAGTGAGGAATGGCCAGAGAGCCGACACCAAAGCCGCTCCGTGACTTTCCGCGTACTAACGCCGACTTTCTGTCGGAGAACGCGCGATGGTGTCGCTTGAGCGATCGGGGCCGCTCGGTGTGAGCCCACCTGGAAAAACGCGCGAAATTAATTGCGACGCGAGTTCCGGCTGAAAACCCTGTAATACAGCGGCCCGAGAAGGATTTGAGCAATAGGCATGCGTCGCCTTCCGCATCCTCCCCTCCCCAACCGGGAGGGAGCGGTGTGGAGGGAGCGCTCTTGACCCGGTATAGCCTCACTGCCTTTTATCGGGGGCCAGCCGTTAGGGGGATAAATGGTGAGGTTTCCCCTTAGCCCGCGCTCGGGCGTCAGGGCGGTCGGAAGTCCCTGATGCTACTCAGGGCGAAGTTCCCGCCGGGTCTAGTCGGCAAGCGAATGGGCCGACGCCATTGAGGCCGTTCATCAGAACCGACAAGTGTCGGGCAGCGACAGGGGCAACGCCTTCAAGACCGCCGCTGCGGCACTGGCCGTCAGGTTTCCTTCACTGCCGGGCGTGGCCAGCTGGCCTCCCAGGCTTGGAGGTCCGATAGACGCCAATACCGCCGTCCGTTGATCACCAGGGGTGCTGGAAACGAGAGCCCATCTTTCTTGAGCCACCGATCGAGCGTGCGGTCACTCACGCCGTATCGGCGCTGAACCAACCTCGTCGGCAGGTGGGTCTCGGTCGTTTCCATAACCATCTCCGTCAAAGGGCGACATGCGGACCCTTTGTCGGACTGGCGGGAAAGGTCAGGGACGAACCGAAGTGAAATTCATTCGGTTCGTTGCGGCTCGGGCTCCTCGAGAACGCGCTTGCAAGCTCGGTCCACAGTCGGCGGTTCGTCCAAGCGCTGCGCTGCTTGAACGAGACACTCGGTCAGTCGAATGAACCGTCCTTCTCGGTACTTGGTTAGACGAGCGGTTGGATCCGCTTCCAGGAGAAGCGCCCTTGCCTCTCTCGCGGCCTGCCGGTGAAGAGTGTCAACCCTTGGCCCCGACGGCTTGACGTCGATGCTGTCAGCGAACTGAAGCGCGCCGTTCCTGATTTCAGCGCAAATCTCCTGAAGGGCCAAACCTCTCGGCATCGCTGAAAGACTCTGGAGCGATGTGAAGGGGAGGTTTTGGAAATAGGTTGGCAGCGCAGCGACCGCTAACTCGACCGCTCGAAGCTTGGCGGCTAGACTTTCGAGATTGCGTCTGATCTCCGCTGGCGCCGGCGGTTCCGACCCAAGCGCTAACAGCTCCAAATACCCAATCGTGAGCCGAACCTTGGTCGCCCAATCTTCCGAATCTTTGCCCAGAATCCCGAGGGCTTCGTCGATGCAATGCTGGAGGCCGCTCATACTGCGGTCGGCAAGCGAACCACGTTTGAACCAATAGAAGCCGAGCCGAGCTGGGCCACGTAGGATGCCCAAACCTCCAATGCGTCTGCTTTCTCGGCCGTGAACCGATGGCGCTGATAAACTCCCACGACGCCGGCAAACGTGCCGGACGTATGGTTCAAGACCTTCTCGATAACCGCGACGGAGACGCCAAGCCGCGCCATGCCACTGGCCGCTGTGCGGCGGAGGTCGTGGAAGCGCCAGTTCGGTAGCGGTTTCACCGTGGCCGGGTCATCCCCTTTCTCCTCCGCATCTTTCTGGCGAATGCGCAGGACGGCCTCGTCGAGCTTCCTCTTGGCCTTGGAGAAGCCCGAGATCGGCACAAGCCGAAGTTCCGCTTCGGTAGGCGCTAAACTGCGTCCTGAGCCAGTAGTGAGGACGTAATCTGGCTCGCCAGCCAACTTCGTGAGGCTGTTCAGCACCTCCACGGCATGGATCGATAACGGAATCTCATGAGCGGTGTCGTTTTTCACCCGCTCCCGCGGAAGGGTCCAAAGACGTTTCGCGAGGTCCACCTCGCTCCATCGCGTGCCAGCGACCTCGTCGCGGCGCTGGGCAGTCAAGATCAGGAGCTTCACGAAGGCACCGAACGGCTCGCCGAGTTCCCCGGCGGCCCGCCAGATCAGCACAAGCTCTTCGTCGCTGAGCACACGGTCCCGGCTGACCTCCTGGACGGGAGGACGGACGCCGGCGCAAGGGTTCGCCGAAAGGATGTCTCGCTCAATGCACCAGTTGAACAGGCGCCGCACGGCAGCGAGCGTGCGATTGGCGGAGAACGGCGCTCCTGCCTCGGCAATGTCGTCCAGGAGTTCGATGACATCCCGGCGGCGGATGTCGCCGATCTTCCGGCCCCGCCACGCCGGCAGCACCTTGGTCCGCAACAGGCGCTCCGTCTCCTTGGCCGAGCTGGCGCGATTGTTCGGCCTGACGTAGCGCTCAATGAAATCCGTGGCGACGGTCTCGAAGTCGTCGCGAGCCTCCCGAGCCGCGGCGCGGCTCAGGCGCTTCTTTGCCGCCGGGTCTTCACCACGCGCCACCTTTCGGAGAAGCGTGCTCGCCAGGTCGCGCGCGGCTCTCAGCGTCAGCGGTTTGCCGACTTCCGGGTCGCCTTCCGGCTCTCGCTCGCCGTCTTCCAGCAACAGCACCGGCCCGAGTGTGAGCTTCACGGGGTTGCCTTCGGATCGATAGCGCAGAGCCCAGCCCTTCGAACCGCCAGGCTGCACAACGAGATAGAGGCCCGAACCCGCGTCAGAAATCTCGCGACGGCGGGCCGGGTCGGGCTTGGCGTTCCGTACGGCGACGGTGGTGAGCTTGGCGGCCATGAAGTCCGGGGTAACGCTAGGGGTAACGCCAGAGCCATGTCTGACGATGTCCGTTAAGGTCGGCGACATTAGCCGTCATGGACGTGAAGTCTATAGAGCGTAAGGGATTTTGGCGTGGAAAATGTCGCTTCGAGTCGGGGGTCGTCCGATGATGTCCTCAGACTACGAATCTGAGGGTCGGGCGTTCGAATCGCTCCGGG
>Ga0070664_100004465_pt1 | contig 11230 bp, 10 predicted proteins | sample KBSC73metaG_FD_65863 | JGI IMG/M metagenome (GOLD analysis project Ga0070664, IMG submission 65863) | Corn rhizosphere microbial communities from Kellogg Biological Station, Michigan, USA - KBS C7-3 metaG | ecosystem: Host-associated > Plants > Roots > Rhizosphere > Soil ... | reverse complement strand
TGCAGATTTGACCGCGGCCGTCTCGGCGGCCGTGCAGCGCGAGGCCGAGGCGCGGGCCGAGGCCTGTTTTGCGCAGGCCATGAGCCGGGCAGGCGACTGGCGCGAAATTCGCTAGATAGTCCAGGAACGCCCGTGGCCGGTTGCCGGCCCATCCGGCCGGAGGCGGCGCGCGGGCGTCGTAACCGTTAGTCCTCGCACGCATTTAAGGTTGCGAGGCAAAGAGAGGCCTATAATCCAGCCATGCTGATCAAGAAGGCACCGGATATCCGTTCTTCCGAGATCACCCCGAAGAGCGTCTACCTCAAGCGCCGCGAGTTCATTCAGGCAGGGTCCGCGGCCCTGGCAGGTGCCGGGATCGTGGCAGCCGGGTGGAACGCGTGGAGCGGCGACGCGCTCGCACAGGGCGGCGGGCTGCCCAAACTGCCCAACGTCAAGAAAAGCCCGCTCAGCACCACCGAGGCACCGAGCGCCTACGAGTACATCACCAGCTACAACAACTTCTACGAGTTCGCGCCGGGCGCCGGCGACGGTCCGAAGAAGAATTCGGGCAAGTTCAAGGCAACTCCGTGGACGGTCGAGGTGGACGGCCTCTGCAACAAGCCGGGCAAGTACAACCTCGAAGACTTCATCAAGCCGTTCGCGCTCGAGGAGCGCATCTACCGCTTCCGCTGCGTCGAAGCCTGGTCGTTCGTGATCCCGTGGGTCGGCATCCCGCTGTCGGAGTTCATCAAGCGGGCCGAGCCGCAGGGCAGCGCGAAATTCATCGAGATGACCACGCTGGTCGATCGGGCCCGCTTCCCGATGCAGAGTACCGACCTTCTCGAGTGGCCCTACAAGGAAGGGCTGCGCCTCGACGAGGCCAACCATCCCCTGACGATTCTGGCGGTCGGCCTCTACGGCGAAGTGCTCCCGGCGCAGAACGGCGCGCCGCTCCGCCTGATCGTGCCGTGGAAGTACGGGTTCAAGGGGGTCAAGTCGATCGTCAAGATGCGGTTCGTCGACAAGCAGCCGATCAACACCTGGCAGGCGATGGCGCGCAATGAATACGGCTTCTACGCCAACGTGAACCCGATGGTCGATCACCCGCGGTGGAGCCAGGCGCGCGAGCGGCGGCTGCCCAGCTTCATCGCCAACCATAAGACCGAGATGTTCAACGGCTACGCCGACCAGGTGCAGAGCCTGTACGCCGGGATGGATCTCCGGCGGAATTTCTAGGGAGCCGGAGCACCGGCTCCGCGGCGGTGCCAAAGCCAATCACCATCCTGAGGGTCGCGCTGTTCATCGCGGCCCTCATTCCCGCCGCACGGCTCGTCTGGGGCTTCTACACCAACGACCTCACCGCCAACCCCGGCGACTACATCACCGATCAGACCGGCACCTGGATTCTGGGGACGCTCTTCGCGTCGCTCTGCGTCACGCCGTTGCGCAAGCTCACCGGCTGGAACGATCTGATCAAGCTGCGGCGGATGCTCGGCCTGTTCGCGTTCTTCTACGCCACGCTCCACCTCCTGACGTGGATCGTGTTCGTCCACTACTTCGACGTGAGCTTCATGATCGAGGACGTGTTCAAGCGGCCGTTCATCACGGTGGGCATGACCGTGTTCGTGATCCTGTTCGCGCTGGCGGTCACGTCGAACCGCTGGTCGATCCGCAAGCTGGGACGGAAGTGGGGAACGCTCCACCGCCTGGTGTATCTCGCGGCCATCGGCGGCGTGATCCACTTCTGGTGGCTGGTGAAGGCGGACATCACGCTGCCGCGCCGCTGGGCCGCGGCCTTCGCGGTGCTGCTCGGCATGCGCGCCTGGTGGTGGTATCAGAAACGCGTGACTACTTCCGCAAGGCGTCCAGTCGCTGCTGCAAGCGGCCGTTAGGGAATACCTTCAGCACTGCGTCGAGCGCCGCTGCGGCGTCGGCCTTGCGACCAGAGGCCTCGTAGGCATCGGCCAGGAGTCCACCCTTCCGGAACGCCATGAAGCGATTGTCGGCGGGGAGCTGCAGCGCGTTCAGCCCGTCGATGGCAGCTTGCGGATCCTTGCGATCGACCAGTTTCGACTCCGCCGCCAGCATCTGCACTTCGGGATCGCCGGGGTAGCGCTCGGCCGCCTGCGCGATGAGCGTGGCGGCCTGCTCGTGCCGGCCCGCCGCGCGGTCCGCCATCGCCTGGTGGTAGTAGCCGGCCAGCAGCAGCCGTTCGACATCCTTGGGATCACCGCTCCGCAGCCCGACGCCGCCGGCGTAGGCATACACGAGCTCGCCGCCGTGCTCTCCGGTCTCGTAGACGGCATAAATTCCCGCCAGACCGACCACCGCGGCCAGCACGTGCACGGCCTTGGCCTTGGGCGACTTCCGCATGGCGAGCCCCAACAGTTCGATCGCGCCGGGCACCAGCAGTACGATCTGCGTCCGCTCGCCCCATTCCTCGTGCTCCATCACGGGCGGGCGCGCGCCGGGAGCGCGTTCCACCGGACCGTGGGCCGCGGTGCCTGATCGCACCGACACCACCGCCGCCAGCGCGGCGGCGATCAGCAGGGTCGACGCCGCGGGGCTGGCAAACGCCGGCCGGCCGAAGAGCGACACGAGACGGAAGATCACGCCGACGATGACGAGGACGATCGTGAAGTGGACGATCTGCGGGTGCAATGCAGCCATGAATGATCCTGATTGCCTCTAGTCTTCAGCCTCTGGCCTTCCGGGGCTCCTGCCAAAGGCTAGAGGCTGAAGGCAAAAGGCTCAATTGGAACTGCCGCCGGTGGACGCCATTGCTCTGGCGACGACCACCGACGAGTCTGCCGCGCCAGCCTTGTAGTAGCCGAGGAATCTCGCGGGCTCGGGCGCATCATACCGCCCCAGATTATGTGCCCATCGGTAGGCAATCGACTGATACCGGAGCTCGACGTCCACGCGGTAGGGGCCGGCCGTGGTTGCGGGCACCCGGTAGCGGACACGGTCGCCGCCGCCGGTGAAGTCGGTGTCGTCGGCAGCTCCCCCGTAGACGCCGATCTCGGTGGCGGCGGAGCGCTTGTCGAAGCCGCGCGGCAGCAGCCGGTTGTCCTTGAGGTACCGCACCGCGGTCAGGAGCCCCGTCGTCGGTGTGCCGCGGCTGTCGCCGAGGATCGGCTCGTAGATCTGCACCTGGTCCGGCCGGGTGATCTCCTCGTAGTGGGGCTCGAAGGCCGACGGCGCTTCATCCGCATCGTTGCCGCGAATGGCACCACTGTCGTCGAGGCCCCCGGAATCGAACACGACCCGCCCGCCGGCGTCGTGCACGGTCACGTGAAGCCAGGTTCGGCGTGACGGATAGCCGGTGGGGAACTTGTGGCCAGTCAGATTGGTGACGCCGACCTCGAACGTCAGGATGCCGGCCGTGACCCGCGGCTCCGAGACGGCGAGCTCCGCCGTCTCATGCTGCAGCTGGCGGACGGTAGCGCGCGCGGTGGCGTCGAGCTCCGCCGGCGAGGCCTCGACGCCGAGCTCGCTGCGATAGCGGCCGAGGAGCCCGACCATGAACGCGTTGCCGCCGACGAACAGGTGACGCGACAGGCTGTCGCGGGCGTCGCCGAGCACCGACGAGGCGCGGATCGGCCCCTCGGCCTTCGGCATGTGACAGGACTGGCAGCTGCGCTGTTCGCGGCTGAAGGCGCTGTGCTGCCACTCCTGATAGTTCATCTGCTCGGGCAGCGAGCCGATCACCTCGCCGTCGGGGCCGTAGGCCTGCGTGATGAGCGTGTGACACGAGGCGCACAGCTCGGACTGCTTGATGTGCGGCGCTTCGGCCTGCACGAAACCGGTGACGGAGCGCATGATCGTCCGCCGTCCCGGATCGATCGCGTAAGGCCCGAAGATCGGGCGGGCGCCGTCGCGCGGCGTCGGCTGCATGACGAAATTCGAGTTGAAGCTCTCGGGTGTCCCCAACCGGTCGGGCGCGATCTGGTGGCACACCGTGCACGAGACGCTGTCGGCGGCCAGCCGCTGCAGCGGCGAGCCGCCTGCGGTCATCGGCAGGTGCGCGAACACCTGCCCCTGCCCGCCGCCGGCGCGCTCGATCCGGGCGCTCATCGGCATGTGGCAGGCCGCGCACTCGTCCTGGATGGCCGCGGCGTGTTTCGGATGGTCGATCGTCTCGCGGCGGACCCCGGCCTGCCAGTACGGATCGCGCGCCGAGTTCGCCATCATCGTGGAGCGCCACGTGGCGCCGATCGACACGTCCTCGCCCGACGGCGCCGTCAGCCCGTTGTGGCACGCCACGCAGTTGTCGGAGTGGGAGAACAGCGTCAAGTCCGCGTGCGCCTTCTTGCCGCCGGCGCGCGGCGAGGGCTGCTGGGCGGCCGTCGTCACCAGGCATGTCGTCAACAGCCACATGAGGCAACCGAGCGGCACGGCGAAACGGAGCGGGTGGCGGCGCATGCGGGTCACTTCCAGAACTGGAACAGGCCGCCGTCGAACCAGTCCCAGATGCAATAGGTGAGCACCTCCGGCTTGCGCTCCTGCCGCTCGTTGATCGGCACACGCACGCCGACGCTCACCAGCACGTGCTGCAGCTTGCTGAGCGACACCTGCATCTGCGGCACGACGTCCCACTCGGTGGGGCCGCCGGCCGGCCGCGCGATCAGCAGCTCGGCCATCGGCGACCACGTGCGGCCGAATCCCTGGTCCTGCGCCAGCGTGTAGCCCACCGCCGTCCGGAGAAACCCTTCGTTACGCCCGGCGACGTGGTTGCTCGGCACCTCGAGACCGGTGTGCATCTGTAGAAAGCCGTTCGTCCCGAGCGTCTGGCCCCACATCGCGAACGGCTCGACGATCGTGTAGCCGTTGCCGAGCCCACGGTCCTTGCTGCCGGTCGCCAGCGTGACCGCGCCTCCCGCGGCAAAGATGCTGCCGCGCTCGTGGCTCGCAAAAAGCGTGCGCCGCACCGCCAGCTCGATGTCGCCGAGCCCGCTGGCCCAGCCGCCGGCCTCGCGCTGCTGGCGCGAGAACGGGATCGTCACTTCGTACTGGCCGCGCGCGCCGATCCGGTGTTCGTAGACCAGCGCATTCGTCATGGCCTTGCCGCCCGTGGTGGTGACGCCCGAGGTCCACACTGCTTCGTTCTCGGGAAACGCCTTTTCAGTGAAGAACGCGCGCGGAAAGTTGAGGTCGCCGCGCGGCCAGGCCCGATCGGTGCAGAACGTCCACAGATGCCTGACGGCGCGCTCGATCTGCTCGGGCGAGAGCGCGTCGCCAAACGCGGGCATGTGGCGATCGAGCCCGCGCACCGTTCCGCCGCGCGTCGCCACCGCCACCCAGTCGCCCAGCGGCTCCACGGTATTGGTGGGGCAATCGGTGAAGTCGGGGAACTCGTGGCCGTCGGGCAGCGGCAGTTCGAAGCCGACGACGCTGCGCGGCGATCCCTTGCCGTCGGGGCCGTGGCAGGCCGCACACGCGGCGCGGAAGATCTGTTCACCGGTGGCGTCGGCCGGAAGCGTCCCGCCCGGTACGCTTTGCGCCCACGCGCACGCGGTCACCGCAACGGTGATTGCCGCCGCGAAAGCAGAAATCGATGGGGCGTGTGGCACCGGCCCGACGGTACCGCAGGTGTGTCACAGCGCGTGAGCTTGCAAGCGATTCTGAGAATCAGTCTTGATGACGCGATGCGTGGCCTCGTCCACGCCGCGACCGTCGCCGACGAAATTCACCACGCGTGTTCCGTTCTGTCACAGCGACACCGCGAGGTGTGGCAGGCGCCGAGTGCAGCTACAGGTGATGGCGGCGTTTTCCACCTCGCGCGATACCCGGTGCGGGCTAACGCGGGTCACGCGGCGCCATGGCCGCGCGTTTGCTGAGGCTACTCGTGGTACACGGCACGATTTCGGGAGCCCGGGATGGACACCACGCACGTTCAGATTCGTCAACAGCTCGAAGCGCAGCTCGATCGCCTGGTGCAGCCTCGCGACCAGGTCGTGACGCCGCTCATCACGGAGCCGCCCGAGCGCTCGCGCAAAACGCTTCGCCTCGAGGTCGCGGCGATCCAGTCGGCGCTGACGCGGCTCGAAAACGGCACCTACGAAGAATGCTCGAAGTGCGGCAAGCCGATCGATCCGCGGCGCCTGGTGGCGCTGCCCACCACGACCACCTGTCTCCGCTGCTCGATCTAACCGCCGCTACGACTCGTCGTCGCCCGAGCCGTGCATCTCGAGGTGCAGCCGGTGGAGCAGCCGGTGCGCGGCTGGCGCCAGCAGCATCGCCACCATCGTCAGGAACGCCACCCCGCTGAAGAGGGCGTAGGCAATCCCGAAGACCTTGCCGGCGGGTGTTGTGAGCGGATTGACGGGCCCCATGCCGGTGAGGATCATCGCGGCGTTGAGCGTGGCGTCCAGCCACGGCAGCCCGGCGAACTCGTGGTAGCCCGCGGCACCGAGTGCCAGCGAGGCGGCGATCAGGCCGCTCACGTAGAGGAGGTTTCGCAGCAGGAGGAGCGCGAAGACTCGCCGCGGCAGCAGGGTTTTGTGGCGCATCACTTGCGGAAGATACGCCGATATCCGCCTGCGACGAGTACGGCCACGTCGGCCAGGATACGGGGAAGCTTCAGGCCGCCGCGGTAGGCAAGGTAATGGGGCTTCCATAGCGGGTGGAACTTCTCCTTGTAGGCGCGCAGGCCCTGGAACCGGTAAATCCCCTCGCCGTGCGTGTAGAGGAACCGCCCCGCGCGGGCCCACAGCGGGGCGATGGGCGAGGATTCGAAGCCGGACATCGGTGCCATGCCGAGCGCGAACCACTCATAGCCCTCGGCCTTACCCCACGCCAGCACGTGCACGACCAGCGCCTCCATGACGCTGCGCGGCGCGCCGCGGTGATAGCGCATCAGATCGATCGAGAGCTCGCGGCGGTCGCCGCCGGTCCACAGGTTGCCGAAGGCCACGATGCGGCCGGCGTGCTCGACGACGGCGACAGGAAAGCGTGCGATGTAGTCGCGGTCGAATGATCCGAGCGAGAAGCCCTTTTCCGCGCCTGACTTCGCGTCGAGCCAGTCGTTCGACACGGCCTCGAGCTGATCGAGCGCGGCGGGCACGTCTTCCGGTGGCACGATGCGGAAGGTGCCGCCGTCCTTCTCGAGGCGCCGTATCAGCTGACGGTACTTGGCGCCCTCGCCGCCGTCGAGCGAGAAGCGCGACAGGTCCACCCTCGCCTCTTCCCCGAGCTTCACGAAGGTGAGCCCGAAGTCGGCGTAGAGGTGCAAATGCTCCGGATCGATCTCGTAGAACACCGGCGTGCCGCCGAAATCGTCGCAACGCTCGAGGAACAGGCGAATGAGGTCCGGAACACGCCGGGGCGGACCGACCGGATCGCCCATCGCCACCCAGCTGCGCCCCTGCACGGCATACATCAAGAAGGCATCGCGCTCCTCGGTGAACAGCAACGCCTTGTCGCGCAGGAACACCAGGTTCGGGTAGGTGTGCGGCTGCCCGGCGATGATCGCGGCGGCCGCGGCGAGATCCGCGTCGCTCGGCGCCTCGATGGCGGGCGGCGCCTGACGCAGCAGGCGCGCCACGGCGAAGACAAGGGTCAGCGCCGCCGCGCCGACCGAGCCGCGGAGGAAGCGCGACACCTCGGCGTCGAGCGCGAACTGCCACCACAAGTCGTGGGCGTACTCGACGTGGCGGAACGCGACGAACCCCAGCCACACCGAGGCGACGATCGCGCCCGCGACCGCCGCCACCCACGCCGGCGAGAAGCGGGTCGCAAAGAAGGCGGCGTTGCGCCGGAAGGCGGGGCGGGCGCGGACGAGCACCGCCAGCAGCGCCGCGAGCAGCAGCGCTTCCTCGTAGTCGCCGCCCTTGAGCAGCGACGTGGCGATCCCGATCGACACCGCCGCGACGGCGAGCGCGTGCGCGGCGTCGAGCCGCCGGGCGAGCCCTTGCGACAGCAGCAGCAGGCCGGCGCCGGCGACGCTGCCGATGAAGTGCGACGTCTCGATCACGCCCAGGGGCAGCACGCGGTCGAGGAGCGCCAGGCGCCCCTCGGCGGCCGGCGTCGCGCCGGAAAAGAGCAGGACGAGGCCGCCGGCAAAGGTCAGCGCCGCCAGGACGCGCGGCGTGATCTGCTCGGTCAGCCGTCCTACCCGCGCGGCCAGGCGTGCCGTCCGGGTGCGATGGACACGCAGTTCGTCGGCGAGGAGCCCGATCAGCGCGATGCTCAACGGCACGAGGTAATAGACCAGGCGATAGACGATGAGCGCGGGCACCAGGGCCGACGAGTCGATGTCGTCGCGCAGGAAAATCACCATCAGCCCTTCGAACACGCCCGCGCCGCCGGGCACGTGGCTGGCGAGTCCCAGGATCTGCGCCGCGAGAAAGGCGCCGAGCACGGTGAGAAACGACGCCCGCCCGCTCGGAAGCAGCACGTACAGCACCGCGCCGGCGAGCGCCCAGTCGAGGGCCGACACCCCGAGCTGCATCAGGGCCAGGCGCGCCGTCGGGAGCGGCAGCTCGAGCGAGCGCACGCGAATCGGGGCTCGCCACACGGCGGCCGCGATGACGTATCCGACGCTCGCCGCCACCAGCGCCCAGCCGATCGGATGGACCAGGTTCGGCAGGGTACCGGGCCCCAGTGGCAGCGGGCTGAGCGCCAGGCTGAGCCCGCCGAGCGCCAGCAGCCCGAGCCAGAATGTCACCGAGTACGAGAAGACGATTCGCGACAGGTCGCTTCCTGTCAGTCCCCAACGCGAATAGAACCGGTAACGGACCGAGGCGCCGGACAGCATGGCAAAGCCGACGTTGTTGGCCACCGCGTAGGCGATGAACGAGGTCATGGCCACGCGGGCACGGGCGAGGCGCTTGCCGATGTAGGCGAACGCGATGAAGTCGTATCCGGTCAGCACCGCGTAGTTGAGCACGGTCAACGCGAGCGCCGCCGCGAGCAGCGACGGCGGCGTTTCGAGGACGTCGCTCGAGAGCGTGTTCCAGCTGACGGCGCGCAGCTCCCGGCGCAGCACTTCGAGCGCCAGCAGAAAGATCCCCAGCCCGAGCACCGCCGGAAGCGCCCGGCGCATCCGCTCGGGCAGGGGCGTTATCGCGGCTGGTGCTGCCCGATCCACGTGAAGGCCTCCATCAATCGCTGCTCGAACTCCGGCCGGTTGTCGCTGAACCGGTGATCCCGTGCCGTCACGATCCACAAGGTCGAGGGCGACCCCGCGCGCGCCAGCACTTCCCGGGCCTGGCTCACGGGCACGAACTCGTCGTTGGTGGAGTGAATGGCCGCGAGCGGCAGCGGCGCCACCGCCGCCACCACGTCGCGAGTCATGAACGTCGGCTCCTTCGGCACGCCGTGCGTGACGTAGATGAGCGAATCCTTCCAGCGCCAGCCGAGCTCGTTCACATCCGGCAGTCCGAGCGCCACGACGCCAGCGATCAGGCTCTTCGTGTCCGCGTCTCCCGCCGCGAGCACCGACAGTCCGGCGCCCTCGGAGACCCCAACCAGCAGCGGCTTGCCGGACGCCGCGCGGGTCGCGTAGGCGATGAGCGTGCGGTAGTCCGGCGGCACGTCCTGCGTGCGCAGCGTCGCGGAACTCGAGGTGAACGATTCGAGATACGCCTTGACATCGAAGCCAACGACGAAATACCCGCGCGAGGCCAGGAGGGAAGCCACCTGAGGGCCGAGGTGAACCCAGCCGCCGTCGCCGCTCGAGACGATGACCGGCGGCCCGCCTCGCATACCGTAAAGGTGCACGGTCTGCTGGTGGTCGCGGATTCGCACCGTGTCGGTCGTCTGCGCGGCCGCCGGCGCCGCGACACACGCGACCGCGGCCATGATGCATGCGGCCCGCGTGAGGGCGCGCTGGGACGTCGTCATCGTTGGGCTGCTCCGAAGCTTTGTCCTGTCCAGGCCAGGGCGTCGAGCAGCGCCTGCCGCAGCGCGCCCTTTCCGCCGCCGAACCGATGGTTGTCGGCTTCCACCGCGAAGAAGTGCCTGAAAGCCGTGTCGTCGCCGAAGAGCACGCGCGCCTGGGCGGCGGGAAGATACCGATCGCCTGAGGCCTGCACGACCGCTGAGCGCCGCGGCGCGATCCGCGCCAGCAGCGGATACATGAGGAGCGCGTGCGCGGCAGTGTGCCGGCGACTCGGCGCCGTCGCCTCGGCCCGCTCCGTGGGATCCGCGTCGTTGCCCGGTTCGAGGTCGAGCTCTTCGTCGCGCGGCAGGCCGATGGCCACGATGCCGGTGATGCCGCGATCGGTCTCCGGCTCCGCCGCGGCCAGCACGGCCAGCGACGCTCCCCGCGACCAGCCGGTCAACACCGCCGGCGCGTCGGGCGGCAGGGCCAGCGCTCGCCGGCCGGTCTCGAGGATGGCGCGATAGCTCTCGGCGATGTGGTTGCCGGAGAGCGGCGAGTGGCCGCCCTGTTCGATCTTGAGCAGCGCTCGCGAGCTGAATCCGACGACCGGATACCCTTCGGCGGCGATCATCCGGAACATCCCGACGGCGGCGCCGAACCAGCCCCCGTCGCCGCTGGCATAGAGCACGAGCGGGAGGGCGCGGGTGCCTCCGGCGCTCGGACCGGCGAGATGCAGCGTGAGCATCTCCCCGTGGAGCGCCACGTGCGCGGTGAGCTCTCGGGCGGCCGGCTCGCTTCCCGGCAGCACGGGGCGCGGCGCGCACGAGACGCCAGTGGTGACCAGAAGCGCGACCGCGCTCTGCCGTAGCCTCACATAACCATTGGACGGTGTGTCCTTGAGCACGACATGAAAGCGGCATTAAGTCTGGTTAATGCCGCGATTGCCGGTTGCAGGCCCGGAAGCCCCCCTGTAGTCTGAGTCGACGGGCTTGTGCCCGAGGTGCCGATGCGAATTCTCGTCATTGAAGACGACATCAAGCTGGCCAACTTCGTCCAGGCCGGTCTGCAGCAGGAAGGCCACGCCGTGGACGTGCTCCACGAGGGCAGCAAGGCCGGGGATCAGGCGCTGGCGGTGGATTACGACGCCGTGGTGCTCGACGTGATGCTGCCGGGCCGCTCGGGTTTTCAGGTGCTGCGCGACATCCGCGCCCGTAAGGCGTCACTCCCGGTGCTGATGCTGACCGCCAAGGACTCGGTGGAGGACCGTGTGGCGGGCCTCGACGCCGGCGCCGACGACTACGTGGCGAAGCCGTTCGCGCTCGCGGAGCTCACCGCGCGGCTGCGGGCGCTGTTGCGGCGCGGGGCGCCGCGCGAGAGCGTGCTGAAGGTGGCCGACCTGGAGATGGACACCATCAAGCGGCTCGT
>Ga0070664_100004459_pt1 | contig 11244 bp, 7 predicted proteins | sample KBSC73metaG_FD_65863 | JGI IMG/M metagenome (GOLD analysis project Ga0070664, IMG submission 65863) | Corn rhizosphere microbial communities from Kellogg Biological Station, Michigan, USA - KBS C7-3 metaG | ecosystem: Host-associated > Plants > Roots > Rhizosphere > Soil ... | reverse complement strand
GTCACGCTCGTGAACGAGGTCGCCGACGCGCTGGCCTACGCACACGCGAACGGCGTCGTCCACCGTGACGTGAAGCCCGCCAACGTCCTCCTCGATGGTCGTCACGCGGTGGTCGCCGACTTCGGTGTGGCGAAGGCGCTCGCGCTCGCCGCTGCCGAGCACGAGCGTCCTGAGCGCCTAACGGGCACGAAGGACCTCTCCGAAGGGCTCACCATGGCGGGATTCGTGCTCGGCACTCCTGCGTACATGAGCCCGGAGCAGGGTCGCGCCGAGTCCGTCGACGCGCGCAGCGATGTCTATAGCCTCGGCTGCATGACGTTCGAGATGCTCACCGGGCAGCTGCCGTTCCCTGATCAAACCCTCGAGGGAGTTGCACGCCGCGCGAGCCCACCAGCGCCGAGCACGATCGGTAGCGACCTGCCCGCAGGAATCGACGCCGTGGTGGCTCGCGCGCTCGCGCCCCGTCCTGACGATCGGTTCCAGAGCACCACGGCGCTCGCTCAGGCGTTGAGCGACGCCGCTGCATCGGCGTTAGGCGCTGGGAGCCCGGCGCTCCCCACCCGCCGGCCCGCGTGGCGCCGTCCATGGGCCATCGCGGCGGCCGTGATGGGCGTCGCGAGCGTCGCGGCCGGCATCGTGGCGATGCGGCGGTCGGCAACCGGCGAGCTCTCCGGCAGTGCGATGCCGTTTCCCGCGGCCGGACCGACGCTGGCGGTCCTGCCATTCGAGAACGTCGGCGCGGCCGACGACGCGTATTTCGCCGCGGGGGTGAGTGACGAGCTCGCGAGCCGCCTGACGAGCGTGGCCGCCGTGCGCGTGATGTCGCCCGGCAGCACGCGACAATACCGCAACACGAAGAAGCCGCGCGAGCAGATCGGCCGCGAGCTCGGCGTCGACTATCTGCTCGACGGTCGCGTGCGATGGGATCGCTCGGACACGACATCACGCCGAGTGCGTGTGACCGTCGAGCTGGTACGGACGCGCGATGGCAGCTCCGTGTGGGCGGACCATTACGAAGCCAAGACGGTCGACCTGTTCGACGTGGAAGGCCAGATCGGCCAGCGGGTGGCCACGGCCCTCGAGATCGCGCTCGGCGCGCGGGAGCGAAAGACCATCTCGGCGCGGCCGACCGAGAACTTCGAGGCGTACTCCTATTTCCTGCGCGGCGAAGCGCTCCGCACCGCCGAGGAGGACGCACTCAACAACTCACCGCGGGCGGTCCAGATGTTCGAGCGAGCCGTCACGCTCGATCCGAAGTTCGCGCTCGCGTTCGCACGGCTCGCCAAAACGCACGCCGACATCTATTGGGCGAACACGGACCGGACGGCGAAGCGTCTCGCGCTCGCGAAGGCCGCCGCGGACTCGGCGTTGCGTCTCGATCCCGAGCTTCCCGAGGCCCACATTTCGCTGGGCTACTACTACTCGTGGGGGCTTCGCGACTTCGGTCACGCGCTGGCCGAGCTCTCGAAGGCTGCCGAGCGGCAGCCCGGTAACGGCGAGATTTTCTCGATCCGCGGCGCGATCCTGCGGCGATCGGGGCGCCTTCCGGAGGCGGTGGCGAACCTCGAGCGGGCGTTGGAGCTCGACCCACGCACGCCGCAGCTTGCCTTCAACATCGCCAACATCCACGGCGCGATGCGCAACTACGCCGACGCGGTTCGGTATCTCGACCGGACGCTCGCGCTGAACCCGCGATGGGCGGGCATCTACGCGGACCGTGCCACGTTCATGTTGAGCGGGACAGGCGATGTGGCGGCCGCCCGGCGTTCCATAACGGATGGGATGGCGTTGCCTGACGCGGGGAAGATCATCGACCGGCTGCGGTTCGGGGCGGAGGTGTTCGTCGGCTACACCGCGCGAGATAGCGCTGTCCTTCGCAGCCTAACGCCCGACCTGTTCCGCGGCGACACGGCGCAGTACATGGTATGGACGGCGGACTGGGCGCGACGCCACGCGCAGCCGGAGCGCGCGCGTGCCTACGCCGACGCCGCGCGAGTGATTCTCGAGCGGCACGTGGCGGCCGAGCCCGTGGAAGCCGGGACGCGAATGCAGCTGGCCATCACGTACGCGGAGCTGGGTCGCAAAGACGACGCGTTGCGTGAAGCAGCGCGCGCCGCGGACATCCTGCCCGTGTCGCGCGACGGGAACGACGGCGCGGACCTGCAGCAGGACTATGCGCTCGTCGAGACGCTGGTTGGTGAGACCGACGCCGCCGTGAAGCGGCTGACCTACCTGTTGTCGATCCCGTCGGACCTCTCCGTGAACCTCCTGCGGTTCGATCCCACGTGGGCCCCGCTGCGCGGCAACCCGGCGTTCCAGCGCCTCATCGGCCCGAAATCGTGAGGCACGCGCAGCGGTGTCGCAGAGGTCTGGTTATCGCCGCAGTCATCGGCATACCGTTAGGCATGTTCGCCTGCTCCGAGAAACCGCGGTCCGGCAACCCGATCCTTCCGGGCTGGTACGCGGACCCCGAAGCCCATGTATTCAAGGGCGAGTATTGGATCTATCCCACGTACTCGGCCGCGTACGACAGCCAGGTGTTCATGGACGCATTCTCGTCCAAGGACCTGATCACCTGGACAAAGCATCCGCGCATCATCGACACCTCCAACGTGAAGTGGGCGCGGCGCGCGATGTGGGCACCTTCCATCATCGAGAAGGACGGTTGGTACTACCTGTTCTTTGGCGCGAACGACATCCAGAGCGACAAGGAGCGCGGCGGGATAGGCGTCGCGCGATCGCGAAAGCCGGAGGGCCCGTTCGTCGACTATCTGGGCAAGCCGCTGATCGACGCGTTCCACAACGGGGCGCAGCCGATCGACCAGAACGTGTTCCGCGACCGCGATGGCTCGTACTACATCGTCTACGGCGGCTGGCGGCACTGTAACATCGCGAAGCTGAACGACGATTTCACGGGGCTCGTACCGTTGCCCGACGGCTCTCTCTTCAAGGAGATCACGCCGGCCGGCTACGTCGAAGGCGCGTACATGCTGCCCAAGGACGACAGGTACTACTTCATGTGGTCCGAGGGTGGATGGACGGGGCCGGACTACGCGGTGGCGTACGCGATCGGGTCGTCGCCCTCAGGCCCCTTCGAGCGCATTGGCAAGATCCTCCAGCAGGACTCGACCGTCGCGAGAGGAGCTGGACACCACTCCATGCTCAACGCGGGTGACAAGTGGTACATCGTGTACCATCGTCGTCCGCTCGGCGACACGGTTCGCGATCATCGGGTCGTCAGCATCGACGAGGTCCGGTTCGACGATCAGGGGCGGATTCTGCCGGTCGTCATTACGAAGATGGGCGTGGAGCGCCATCCGCTGCGCTGACTACGCGCGATTCGGTGTTCCGTTCGACTCGCCTGACGGCAGCGTCACCGTGAACAGGGCACCGCCGATCGGCCGGTTCTCGGCATGAAGTCTCCCATTATGTCGCTCGACGATCGAACGCACGATCGTTAGGCCCATCCCGAGCCCGTGAGGCTTCGTCGAGAAGAACGGCTCGAAGAGCCGGTGCTGCACGGCGGGAGCAAGCCCGGGGCCCGTGTCGGACACGTGCACCTCGACGTCGCCGTTGCTCCGCACCGTGCTGATCGCGGCTTCGCGCTCCGACGTCGATGCGGACACGGCATCGAGCGCATTCAGCGTCAGGTTGATGAGGAGCTGCTGCAGCTGCACGGGGTCCCCGCGCACCGGCGGAGCATCCGGATCGAGCCGGAGGACCAGGCGTGCCCGGCGGCCGGTGACCTCGTGCTCCACCAGCTGCGCAGTCGTCCGGCACACCGCGTTGAGATCGACGGTCGTGCTGATCGGCTCCTGCTTGCGAAGGAGGGCTCGGTAGTGGTCGACGACCTCCGCCGCTCGCACATCGTCTCTGACGATCGCCTGCAGAGCGAGGCGCGCCTCCTCCACGTCGGGCGGGGTCTGCGTCAACAACAGGCCTCCCGCTTCGGCATTCATGCGAATGGCGGCGAGCGGCTGCCGCAGCTCGTGTGAGACGGCAGCCGCCAGTCCATTCACCGTCGCGACGCGCGCCATGTGCTCGAGCTCCTTGCGGGCCTGCTCGACGGCGCGCTGCGCGCGGACTCGCCGTTTCCGTTCGATCAGCAGGAGTGCGATCAGCACCGACTCGACGACGAAGAGCCCGAGCGCGGCCAGCATCCCGCCGCGATAACGCTCCCACAGTGAGGCCGGACGGAACAGAACCTCGGTGCCGGGGGGGAGACGGTCCGGGGACAATCCCCAGCGCTGCAACTGCCGCCAGTCGACGACGAGCCGGTTGACCGCCACTTCCGAGGCGGGCATCGCCTCGTTAGGCGCCCGCGCGAGCACTCGCACCAGGAGATCCCCGGTGCGCGCGCCGTCGTTCCCGAAGTCCATCACGCCGCCACCCACGATCCCATCGCCGACCCAGTTGCGCGCGATCCCGAACACGGGCACCGACGCCACACGGGCGAGGGTGGCAACCAGATCCCCGGCGATGAATTTTCGCCCCCGTTGATCCCTCGAGAAATCCGACAGCAGGACGACCGTTCGAGGCCGGAGGTGACGAAGGCTGTCGATCAGTCCTTCGTATGTCCAATCCTGATAGACCGTCAGCCGGGTTCCATCGACGAGCGGCGTGATCTGGCGCCGAGCCTCCTTGATCAGGAGCGAATCGTTAGGCGATGCACCACCGACCAGCACGACGCGTTCCGCGCGCGGCTGGAGTGTACGAGCCAACGTATAGGTCGACGCAAACGGCAGCGTCTGCCGCCGCCCGACGACATTGCCAGGAAGCGTGGAGTAATCGATGACCGGCTCGAACGTGCCGCCATACACGACCGGGACGCCCGGAAACAAACCCAGCAGCCGATCCATCACGAATCGCAGCGCCGGTGCCCCTTCAGCGACGATCGCGTCGGGCCTGAACTGATACTTCTCCGCGAAGTACCGGGCGAGCTGCGCCGAGCGAGCGGGGTCCGAGAATCGATCGACGTCGAGGTACTCATCGTAGATCTCAGCGCGGCCCGGCACCTGCTCGCGCACCACTGCCTTCAGCTGCCCTGCGAATGCAACGACACCAGGTGAGTTCGGGTTGTGCGCGTACACCATCAGCACCCGCTTCTCCTGCACCGGTGGCCGCCGCACCGGTCGCTGCACCGGCTGCGCGAGCGAGGACGCGCCGGACGTCGCGATCATCGCGGTTACGAGGATCGCGCCGACCAGCCGACGGACACGCGCGAGCAGATCGTCTTTCCCGAACGGCTTGCGCAGGCAATTCGCCATGGCGTCGGCGTCTCGGCTCATCCGCATTGGAAGGTCCGAATGTGCCGTCATGAAGATGATCGGCAGCGTCCTGCCCTCGGACTCGAGCCGTTCCTTCAGCTCGTAGCCGGTCAGGCCCGATCCCAGATGAACGTCGAGCAGGACGCACGCCGGATCGGGCGCGTCCGCGCGACTCAGAAACTCCTCAGCGGAACCGAAGCCGTGCGCATGAAAGCCGGCGGTCCGCAACAGCAGGATGACTGCCGCGCGAAGGGATGCATCGTCGTCGATCACCGACACCCACGGTTGCTCACTCATTCGTGATTTCGAGGGTCAGTAGCCGACCGCCGTGCAGCCGAGGAAAGTAAGGTCCGTCCCGGCCGGCCGCCACGCACACATCGCACGAATCGCGGCGCGCATTCGGTCCCGTTCTCCGGGCTCGTTTTTTTGGTACGAGGCGTTGTGATTCGATGACGCATTCAGCACGGGAAGCTCGCACCGTGCCGCCATGCGATACACCTTCTATCACGCCGGCGTCCTCATCGGCGAATCCAAGCTCGAAGATGCCCGCAGTAAACGCGAACGGGCCGGGGTCTTTCATCCCACGGCCTACGGACTGGACATCTTTCCGCGCCTGACCGGCATCCTCTCCGCGGGTCACGCGCTCGAAACACACCTCCGCGAGAACGGCCTGTCGCTCGACGATATGGAGAGGGCCGAGATCGAGCACCTGTTCGACACGAACCCGGCGGGGCAAAAGATCATCGACATCGGCCGCATGCTGAGCGAGGTCGAGATTCAGGCGCCTAACGGCTCACGGAAGGAATTCAAGCAGATCGCGTTCATCGATCAGCTCGAGTGGAAACGCGTCGGGAATCTGTTGCGGCACCCGGCCGCCAAGCCCGAGAGTGAGGACTGGTCGCCCGGCGTGCCGCGATACGTCGTCTCAGTGACGTTGCGACACATGTCCTCGTTTTCGAGTCGCGATCGCAAGCCCGTCCGGATGCCCTCGCACTGATCGGCCGTGATTCAGGGTGCGGGCGGGCTTATTCGAACGAGGTAGACCGTCCATCCGACCACGGTGCCGAGGAGTGCGCCGGTAGCGGCCCCGAAGGCCGGGCCCGTCAACGGTTGCATGTTCTCGCCCGTCATGCGGGTCTCCGCATAGATCGCGATCGCCAACCCGGTCGCCATGCCAATACCGGCACCGGCTAACAAGTGGCGCCCGAGCGAAGGTTTTTTGCTGGTGGAGTCGGCGTCCGGCCAGCCATGGCGTGAAAGCCCTCGATCCGGCTGCGCGGGCTCACGACTCTCGGCATTCCGCGCAGCGGTCATCACGCCGGCCGTTAGCGCAGCACGATGCTGGGCAAGCAGCGGAAGCGGGACGACGGCGTGGCCCATCGCGACGGCGAACACGACCGGGGCGAAGCGGTGCATACGCAGTTCCTTCGAGCAGACCGGCCGACGATGCATCGGTCCGGCCGCAAGCGCTGTACGTCACCTGACGTAGCTGTGGTTAGGGCGACCTTTGCTACCGCACCCAGTCGTTCGTGTGGATGTCCGGCATCGCGCGCACCGCCGCGCGCAAGGCGTCGAGGTCGTCCGGTCGAAAGACCTTCCCGCGCAACACCACCGCCGAGATTCGCCGAGTGTTATCGATGTTCGCGAGTGGATTGGCATCGAGCAGAACGAGGTCCGCCACGTTTCCCGGAGCGATCGTCCCAACGGAATCCGCCACTCCGAGCCACTCGGCGGGTTTTCGCGTAGCGCTCGCGAGCGCCTCCATCGGGCTCATTCCCACCGAATCGACGAACAGCCGCAGCTCCTCGTGAAGCGACAGACCGGGGAAGACGTTCAGGACCGCCACGTCCGAACCGGCCATGATCCGCACGCCGGCTTCGCGCATCTCGCGGACCTGCCGGAGCCAGCTCGGCCAGGCGCGCTCGAGACCCGAGCGACGCTGCGGTGTCACTTCCTCCACCTGCTCGCGCCAGTCGAGCAGCATGAATTTCGAGACATATGGCCGGAGCGGATGCGCGGTGCCTGTCGTATCCGCGACGAGCGCCTGGTAGTAGCTCAGCGGGCGGAACCCGGACTCGACGACGGTCACGAGCGTCGGCACCACGCCGACGTCGCGCTTCGCGAGCTCTCGCCAGAACGCCATCCGCTTATCGCGAGGGAGCGAGTCAAACGAGAGCGGGAACCCGTGTTCGACGCCGTCCTGTCCTGCCTCGAGGAACAGCGCGGGCGACGCGGCAACATAGTGCCCGACCAGCCGCTTGCCGTGCGCGTGTGCGGCACGTGCCAGCGCCAGATACGTCGCGCTGTCCTGCACCGTGCGAACCTTGAAGTGATCGAGCTCCAGCGCGGAGAGCGAGTCGATGACGCGGCGGGCATCCGCCGGCGAGCCGATGGGAATACGCGCGCGCTCGAACGGTTCCACGCGCGATTCCGGCGGGTCTCGGCGCATACGCTGGATGTTCCGGAGCGATTCCAGGTACGGCCCCGCAATGAACATTCGTGGGCCGACGCGCGAACCGTCGCGGATCTCTCGGCGCCACTTAAGCACCTCGGCGTGTTCGCTTCCCTGGTCGCGGATCGTAGTCACGCCGTATACGATGTAGAGGCCTAACGCGGAGCCCCTGGTCTTCGACGTATGGGCGTGCATCTCGACGAGGCCGGGAATGAGATACTTGCCCGTGCCGTCGACGACGTCCGCCCCGTCGGGAGTACCGATTTGCGCGGACGATCCGATCTCGGCGATCCGTCCGTTTTGGATGACGACGGATTGGCGCGCGGTGGGCTCTGCTCCCGTCATCGGAATCACGGTGACGTTCCGGATCACCACCGAGCCCTGCGCGACTCCGGCGGCCGGAATGGCCAACAATACTGCGATAACGACCGTGACGAATCGAATCATGGAGACCTCGTTCAGAGCCTCGGCTGGTGTCGAGTGCGAGCGCTGTCGCTGCGGCAGCCAATCTTGCACGGGCTGGGACGACCCCCACTGGCGTGGCGGCGACCGGCGTCGTCATCGCGTCCGTGACGAGTGTGCTGGTGAACTGGCCGCTCGCCTGGCGCGTGAGCAAGGATCGGCAGCTCGCCCACCGGCTGCTGTTGGGGTTGGCGTCGGTGGGCGCGGCTGGCGTGATCGGCGAGTTGGCGCGATTCGGCTGGGCCCGCCGCCGTTGATCCCGCCAGCCACACCAACCGCGTTAGGCGAACGCGAGCGGTGAGAGCGGCTCGAGGCGAACGCGCTGTCGACGAGTGGCTACGGCTCGACGACGCCGACGAGGGCACGACCGTCCAGATCGGTTGGCGGCGTGACACCAATGATCCGGGCGAGCGTGGGCGCGAAATCCACAGTGGCCGCGCGCGTGGTGTCGCGCCCGGCGGTGATCCCGGGGCCCAAAAAAATCATGGGAACGTGGCGATCGTACCAGTATGGCGTTCCATGCGTCGTTCCCGTCGCCCTGGCCATCCACCCTTCCTCGTAGCGGACCTCGACGCCGAACCTGCTGAACTCGGCGCCTGCGCGGCCGGGATACAGTGACCGCCGCTCGAGCACGCCGAACGAATCAGCGGGTAATCCGCTGAGAAGTGACGCATGCGTGTACGCGGCAGCGACGAACGGTAATCGGGCGAGAGCCGTGGCTGTTTTCGTCGCCACGGCGCTGTCCGCCGCCTCCTCCATGGCCTCCGCGTCACGTGCGATCGCCCTCACAGCCGCACGCTCCTCACGTGTCGCCCGGCGTCCTGCGGCCGATTCACCGGGCTGCGGAAGCGTTTCCGGAGCGAGCAACGCGCCGTGGTCGGCAGAAAGCCCGACGACCCAGCGTCCCGCTCCCACGTTGCGGTCGAGAAAGGTGAAGAAGCCGCCTAACGCGCGGTCGAGATGGAGCAGATTATCCAACTGCTCGCGGCTCATCGGGCCGTAGGCGTGCCCGATACGGTCGGTCTGCGACAGTGAGATGTTCAGGAAATCCGGGTTCCCGTCGTGCCCCAGACGGAGCGACGTGACCAGGGTCTTTGCGTAATCCAGCGTCGCGGCATCGAGCATCGGCGTCGTCGCGAACCAGTCCCAGAAGCGGCCCGGGCGCCCCTCCTCCACATACCGGTGCGGAAACGCCGTGTGCACGCCGTCCCCCTCGTACGCTGCGGTGTCGACGGAAGCACGCGCGAGTGCGGATGGCGGGATGCGGCTCTCCCACACGCTGTCGCGTGCGTACGTCGTAAGGACGCGCCGCGTGAAATCATCGGCCCAGGCCGGATATCGGTCACGATAATACGTCGACGTGACGAACCGGCCGGCCCGGGGGTCGAACCAGTACACCTGCCCCCGCGCGTGCGCCGCCGGCAGTACCGCGCCACGGTCCTTCGCGGAGACCGACGCCACCTGCGAGCGCGAATTCGCGGCGACAATCCAGTCCGCGAGCCCCGGGCGCATCAGATGGTGCGGCGACACGCCAGGCAGCTGCGGATAGCCGACGATCTGGACGGTCGAGTCTCCGACATTCGAGACGTCCACCCAACCCGCGCGCGTCCGCTCGGTCCAGTCGTTGGCGACGATCCCGTGCCGCATCGGGTAGACGCCCGTGGACAGCGTGGCATGACCCACGGCGGTTTCTGTCAGGGCATGATCGTGAGTGGCGTTGGTGTAGAATCGCCCCTGGTCAAGGAGGCGACGGAGTCCACCAGTGAACAGATCGCCGTAGCGCTCGAGGTACGGCTCGCGGAACTGGTCTACGACGACCATCACCGCGAGCGTGGGTTGTGGGCCGGTCCCGGCTCCCATCTCCGCGGCGTTGGGGACGGCGGGGGGCGCCGAGGCGCATGCTGTGAGCGCGAGCATGGCGGCGCATGTGGCCGCGCGGCGGACGGGCTGGTTGGTCATGAATCGCCAGGATGCGGGAACGAGGTCCTCGAGGAGGATAACGGGAGAGAGTATTCTACCGTTGTGTCACTTCACGGGATGCGCCCGGCGGCGACTACGCCGTCTGGCACTCCCGGGAGGGGCCGCGGCGTTCGGGAGGCGCGAAGGCCTTCTCACGCGGCGGCGCTGCACCTAACGCTTACGAATCGAGGGATCGAAACCGCAATGCGATCATGGCGGCCAAACGCCCACGTGGGCCAGGGAGCGACGCTCGCCCGAGTGCTGTGTTCCACACTGCTCGGATCCGGACTCGCGCTGTTGCCCACACCTGCGGCCTCGCAGGGCACCGCCGCCGAGTATGCGCGGTCCGAGGGATTGCGCGCACGAATCGACAACCTGGTCATTGACGCCGCCGAACCGCCACTCTGGATCGGGTCGCCGAGCAATCAGTTCGTCTACCGGAAATCCGTTCAGGGCGGCTCGGCGTTCGTCCTCGTGGACGCAGTGACGCACGAGAAGCGCCCCGCCTTCGATCACGACCGACTTGCGGCCTCCATCGCGGCGACCGTGAAGCGCGTTGGCGGCCCACCGATCACCGGCAAGTCGCTCCCGTTAGGCAGGCTCGCGTTCGTCGACTCGGGGCGCGCGATCGAGTTCACGCTCACGCCTCGGCCAGGCGAGTGGCAACCCGATACGACTCGCTGGCGCTGCACGCTCGCGGACTACGTGTGCGGCGCGCGCACGCGGCCGGACACCAGCTTCAGGCCTCGACGCGAGGTTGGCGGCGGGCTGTTCGGCACTCCGTCCGCTCCGGACGCCCGGCCCCGCGTCTCGCCCGACGGCAAAATCGAGGCGCTCGTCCAGAACTACAACGTCGCGATCCGGGCGGTCGGAAGCCGGGACGTCACGCTGCTCAGCACCGATGGCTCCGAGGGCGACGCGTACGACCCGCAGTCCATCGTGTGGTCGCCGGACTCGAAGCACCTCGCGGCGTATCGCGTGCGGCCGGGGTATCGCCGCGAGGTCTATTACGTTCAGTCCTCGCCCGAGGATCAGCTCCAGCCGAAACACTCGACGCTCCTGTACAACAAGCCCGGCGACATCCTGGACCAGGGCACGCCGGCG
>Ga0070664_100004457_pt1 | contig 11246 bp, 9 predicted proteins | sample KBSC73metaG_FD_65863 | JGI IMG/M metagenome (GOLD analysis project Ga0070664, IMG submission 65863) | Corn rhizosphere microbial communities from Kellogg Biological Station, Michigan, USA - KBS C7-3 metaG | ecosystem: Host-associated > Plants > Roots > Rhizosphere > Soil ... | reverse complement strand
CCGGGATAGGAGACGAAGGCGAGATTGCCTTCGGTCTTGGCGCCAAGCTTGATCACCCGGCAGCGGTACATGCCGTTGGGGATGGTCGGGCCCGCTTGCGCCGCATCGGGGTCGAGCAGGACGCCTTCGCGGGCGATCTCAGCCGAGTGGCCGGACTTACGCGCTTCGGCCAGCGCGTCCTGGAACGTCTTGCGCCAGTCGCGCAGGCGCACCCGATCCGTTTCGCTGATCACCCGGCGATAAGCATTGGTCCATTCCGGAATGAGGCCAGACGGCTGCTCGATCACGTCACAGCCGGACGTGCAAATGGCGAGCGTCAAAAGGGCTAGGATGCGCATCGGCGCCAGCCTAGGCCGCGGTCCAACCCCCGTCCATGCTGAGGTTGGCGCCGGTGATGGACGCCGCTTCGTCGCGGCACAGGAACAAGGCGAGCGCGGCGACTTGCTCGGGCGTGACGAACTGCTTGGTCGGCTGGGCCGCGAGCAAGACGTCGTTCATCACCTGCTCGCGGGTGAGCCCACGGGTCTTCATCGTATCCGGGATCTGCTTCTCCACCAGGGTCGTCCAGACGTAGCCGGGCGAGATGCAGTTGGCCGTAATCCCGTCGCGAGCCGTCTCCAGCGCCACCGCCTTGGTGAAGCCCGCGATGCCGTGCTTGGCGGCGACATAGGCGCTCTTGTTTGGCGAGGCGACGAGGCTGTGCGCGCTCGCCGTATTGATGATCCGGCCCCATTTCTTCTGCTTCATCCCCGGGACAGCCAGGCGGGTCGTGTGAAATGCGGAAGACAGGTTGATGGCGATGATCGCGTCCCACTTCTCAGGGGGGAAATCGTCGACCGGGGACACGTGTTGAATGCCGGCATTGTTGACCAGGATGTCGGGCCCTCCGAGCTCGTCTGCGCAGCGTTTCATCATTCGTTCGATGTCGGCGGGCCTGGACATGTCCGCGCCATCGTGGATCGCGCCGAGCTCCTGGCATTCGCGCTCGATGTCCGAAGGTTCGCCGAAGCCATTGATCATCAGCTTCGCGCCGTCGGTAGCAAGCGCCTTGGCGATGGCGAGGCCGATGCCAGAGGTTGAACCGGTGACGAGTGCAACTTTGCCTTGAAGGGTCATGCGAGCGAGTCTCCTTTGCCCGGCTCCCTCGCGGCGGCGGCGTCGAATTGCAACCGTTCCGCCCCACGCGCATTACGGCTCCGGAACAGGAGAGCGCGATGCGGTTCGGCGACGAGCGAGAAAGCAGTAACTTCGAGGACGCGACCGGCCGCAGCGGCATGGGCTTCGGCGGAGGAGGCGGAAACGCGCTTGGCTGCCTCATCCCAATGATTGCCAGCCGGTTCGGGATTGGCGGCGTCATTGTGCTTGTGATCGGTTACTTTCTGCTGAGTTCGCTCGGCGTCCTGGGTGGAGGTGGAGGGGGCGTTGGCCCGTCGACGCAGAGGAGCGCGCCTGCCGGTCAGAGCACGCTCGATCAAAACACCAAGCGCTTCATGCTTCAGGTTCTCGCGTCAACGGAAGACACCTGGAACAAGCTGCTCGGCGGCAAATACCAGCCGACTACCTTGGTAGCCTACTCGCAAGCGTACCAATCGGGTTGCGGCGCCGCCCAATCGGCGATGGGCCCATTCTACTGCCCTACGGACAAGAAGATTTACCTCGACACCGATTTCTTCAACGAGCTGTCGCAGCGCTTCCAGGCTCCGGGAGACTTCGCCCAGGCGTACGTGATTGCGCACGAGGTCGGGCACCATGTTCAGGATCTCCAGGGGACGCTCGACCAGGCCCATAATGCTCAGGCGCGCGCCGGTGAGGCCGACGGGAATGCGATTCAGGTGAAGGTCGAGTTGCAGGCCGATTGCTACGCGGGCGTGTGGGCAGCCAATGCCAAGGACCCGCAGGGCCAGCCCGTGATGGAGCAAGGCGATTTCGAGGAAGGGATGCGCGCTGCCGAGGCGATCGGTGACGACACGCTGCAGAAGCAGAGCCAGGGCATGGTCGTGCCGGACAGCTTCACCCACGGCAGCTCGGCGCAGCGGATGGAAGCGCTCCAGCGCGGATTCAAGAGCGGCGATCCGAGCGTCTGCAGGTTCTAGAGCCGGACCAGCATCTTCCCGGTATTCGCGCCCTCGAACAGGCCGACGAAGGCGTCGGCCGTGCGCTCAAGGCCGTCGACAATGGTCTCGCGTGATTTGACGGTGCCATCTGCGACCCACGGCGCCATGTCGCGGTAGAATTCGGGCATGCGCGGGAAATAGTCGAACACGATGAAGCCCTTGAGGCTGATGCGGGCAGCGATGATGCGCTGCACGAAACGAAAGGCCATGGGCTCGCGTTGGTTATAGCCTTCGATCATCCCGCAGATTGCGAAACGGGCATTGTTCCTGGCAACGGCGAATGCCGCGTCGAGGTGATCCCCGCCGACATTGTCGAAATAGACGTCGATGCCGTCCGGCGCGGCGGCCGCCAGGCCCTTGAGGATCGGCTGGCTCTTGTAGTCGATCACTTCGTCGGCGCCGAGCGACCGGACAAAGTCGCATTTCTCTGTCCCGCCGGCGGACGCGATCACCCTCATGCCTTTGGCTTTGGCGACCTGCACCACGACGGAGCCGACGGCGCCGGCGGCGGCGGAGACGAAGACGATGTCGCCCTCCTTCGCCTTCGCGGCATCGAGGAGGCCGAAATAAGCCGTGATTCCGGTGACTCCGAGCACACCCAGGAAACGTTCCGGCGGAGCGCCGAGATCAGGAAGCTTCTGGGCGGTCCGGGCGGCGACCACGGCTTCGTCGCGCCAGCCGCTCATATGCTGGACGAGGTCGCCGGCTTGAAATCCCTCGGCCTTGCTGTCGACCACCTCGCCGATCGCGCCGCCATCCATCGGCTCGTCGATCTGGAACGGAGGGACATAGCTTTTCACGTCGTTCATCCGCCCGCGCATGTAGGGGTCAACCGACAGCCAGCGGTTCCGCACCCGGAGCTGGCCCTCGGCGAGATCGGGAAGCTCGAAATCCTTGAGCTCGAAATTGTCGTGGGTGGGCATGCCGCTGGGACGGCTCTTGAGGTGCCAGGCGCGGGCCATTCGTCGTTCCTCCTGCTCTGACCGCGCATAGGAGTTGCGGCCCGCGCACGAAAGACCCGGCGGCCAAGGGGAAAGCCGCCGGGTCCGTTCCAGCCTCCATCAAGGAGGCTCGGCTTGCCACCGCTTAGCGGTAGGTGCCCTCGAAGCTCCGATCGAGCATGCGCGGGCCCATCTCGCCCTGGTCGTCACGTTCGAACAGAGCGCGGCTGCGACTTTCATCCCGCCAGCGCTGCCGGGCCTGTTCCGCCGAGCAGTCGAGGATTACGCGATCTCCCTCGACCCGGTCGATCTCGGAACAGCTCAGCGAATGGTGAGCACCGCCGCTTTCCGGATCCGACTTCGCGAGGATGATGCGATCGCCCGCGCATTTGTCGACCTTTCCGACATGCTGGTCGTCACTGCCGACGACTTCCATATGCTCGCGGATCTGGCCGAGAAGGCCGCGCTTGCTCTGACGGCGCTCGCGCCAGCTACCGAAGTCGCTTTCGAACTGCGACTGATGCTCGCGGCGATAATCGTCATAGTCACGGTCGAGCTCGTCCATGTGGCGCTGCCGCCAGCTGCTGTAGTGCGGATCCTCAGGACGCGAGCGATCGGACCAATCCGACGCGCCGGCGCGGCTGTTGCGGCGATAGTCGTCGCGACCCCACGGTGCTTCCCAACGGTCGCCTCGCAGATCGAGATCGCCGACGGCAGGCTGACCGCGGCCGACACCGCTCGCAGCGAAGAATTGCTCGGACTCGCGTCGGCTCCGGCCATAATCGCCGCTCAGCGGACGATAGTCGCGCTCGCGATCGCCTGGACCGGACAGCTCGCGGCGCCGATTGCGGTTGTAGTCGGCTTGGCCGAAGCCGCCGCGATCATGCGTGCCGCGCGTTTCGAACCAGTCGTTGCGGCCACGGTCGCGACGCGTCTCGTCGCTCCAGTAGCGATCGCGGTTCCAGTCGTTTCCGGAACTGCGCTCGCGGTCATGTCCGCTCCAGCCGCGCCCACGCCCTTCTCGAAAATCGTCCTCGCGGCGTCGGCGTTCGGCATCGTCGTCGCCAAACCATGAAGCTATCTCATCGCCGGCGCGCTCGAAGAAGCCGCGCTCGTCGCGGCGTCCCTGAGGATCGCCGCCACGCCAGTCGCGTTCCGACCGATCGGCTGGGCGGTCTTCGCGCCATCGCGAACGCTCATCGCGCGTGTCGTAACGGTCATATGCCATCGCTACTCTCCCAACAGGAAAGGCCGGTGGGGGCACCGGCCGGATACCATGGAAGAAACGAACGGCTGCTGATCGCCGTTCCGGTCGTAACGGCGCGGAAAGGACCGCAAATCGGCGGGCCGAAGCTATAGCGGGACAGGCGATTGCATGGGTGGAAAATCGCGGCTAGGGAGCCGCTTCCCAAGCGGCCCGACCCCATCGGGCCGGCCTACCGGCTGGAGGCGCGGGGCTGTAGCTCAGATGGGAGAGCGCTGCAATCGCACTGCAGAGGTCAGGGGTTCGATTCCCCTCAGCTCCACCAGCCTTTTCAAATATTCGTAGCGGCACGTTGCGGCCGGGCGCTCGCCGATATCCGCATGTCCCTCCTGCACGATGCGCCTTGCGTTCCATGACCAACGCGGTGGACGAGTCAGGCCGGGCGGAGGCCGAAGAAATCGCTGATGCCCGTCAGCAGGAATTGCATTCCAATCGCGATCAGCAGGAAGCCGAAGATCCGGGTCATCGCGTCGATCCCGGCGGGGCCGAGGAATCGGGCCAGAGTGCCTGAAGCCCGAAGGATCAGGAAAGCGATGAGGACGACGATTACCAATCCTGCCGTCACGCCGAGATAAATGGGTCGATAGTTCTCCGGATTGTGCCGCTCGATCTGTGATGCTGCCGCGATGACGACGGAGAGCGAACCCGGTCCGGCAAGGCTCGGCATCGCGAGCGGGGTGAAGGCGATGTCCCGGTCCGCCATCGGTTCTGCGCCCAAGCCGGCCACCGGGGCAGGGAAGAGCATGCGAAAGCCGATGGCCGAGATGATGAGGCCGCCGGCGACCCGGATCCCCGGGACCGAGATCCCGAAGAAATCGATGATGGTGGCGCCCAGGAAAAGAAAGCCGATCAACAGCGCAAACGAATAGAGGCAAGCCTTGAGCAACTCACGGTTGCGTCGTCGTTCGCTCATTCCGGCCGTCAGAGACAGGAAGAGTGGAACGGTGCTGAACGGATTCATGATCGGGAATAGCGTCCCGATCGTGAGTGCAGCCGCGTCGCCGAAAATAGAGATCGGACCTCTCCCGGAAATAGGGAGGGCTATTGCTGTTGGGGGTCGAGCTCCAATCGGGCATTTCACCTAAAAAGGCCGGTATCGCTCAGTTCGGCTTCCCAGGATCTTCCGCATCCATCACGGTAGCCTGCGTCCCCATGGAGCTGGCATCCACGGACGCCTGCGTGACGAGCACCGTCGTCCCGGGCGCAATGATGGAGCGCATGTTGGCGACGAATGCGGCGGGAAGGTGCATCTGCTCGACCCGCTCGGTCGAGATGATCTCCGCGCTTTCGCCTTTAAGGTCGGAAACGCCGACCTGGATCCACTGCGGCTTCGCACCGCCGGCGAACGTCATCACCTGCGCCTGGGTTGTCGCCTGCGCCACCTCGGCATGGGCACGGCCGATTTCGACACCGTTGCGGAGCACGACGACCTGCTGGTCGCCAGTCGAGATGATAATGGAGACTGGGCCGGACGAAGCAGCGTCCGGGTTCCAGGTGAAGCTGCCTTCGCCGGCTAGCGGCGTCGCAGGGGCGGGGGTGACGCCGGCCATCGCCGGCGCCAGGACACCTGCCGCCGGTCGCTTCACGGGGTCTTCGTGCCCGCCGGCGATCACGACAGTTCCGCCCATCGGCGTCACCTCGAACAACTTCTTGGCGAACTCGAGAGGAAGCCGAATGCAGCCATGGCTCGCGGGGAAACCGGGGAGGTTTCCAGCGTGCAAGGCGACGCCCTTCCAGGTCAGCCGCTGCTGAAAGGGCATGGGCGCATCGTCATACGTGCGCGAGCGGTGGTCGCGGTCCTTTTCGAGAATCGTGAAGACGCCGGTGGGAGTCTCATAGCCGTCCTTGCCGGAGGAGATGGTGGTCACGCCGATGCGCACGCCGTTCCGGTAGACGGTCGCCCGCTGCCGGCTGAGATCGACATAGACCAGCACGGGCCCGCTTTTCGCAATCTGCGGAGCCCAGACCCATTCGCCGGGCTTCAGCGCTTCCGACTGCTTCGCGAGTTGCAGCTGCGCGGACGTCGGCGCACCCTGCGCGAACAGCACTCCCGCGGGTCCAAAGGCAAGATAGAGGCAAGCCGCAAACGCCATGCGCAACAAACGCGTCACAATAACCCCCTTTGTCTGGATGGACTCCAATAACCGGCGGAGATCGGGGGAAGAACGGGAAGCTTTTGCCAATTCCCGCCGAAAAGCGGCGGAAGTTGCCGTCCGTCGAACGGGAACGGTCCACCAATCGACTCGAAGGAGCCTATTCCCGCAATGGTGGCGGACGATCCGGCGGACGTCCGAGTTGGTTCGAAGACCAAATAAGCGATATATTGCCTGGGCCGAATCGCATGGACCTTGGGGGGTCTATGGATATCGATTCACGTGGTTCATCGGATCGAATCGTGGTGCCGGCGAAATGGGCGCTCCGAGCTTCCGCAGCCTTTTTCCTGATCGCCGTTACGGCATCCCTCACCCAGCAAGGTCGCGCGCAGCCGACCGACGCCGGTGCGAGTCCGATTGGAGCTCAACTCCCGGCCGGCTCCGTCGTATGGCTCGATCAAGGATGGACAGAACAGCAGCGGCGGGTCTTCCATAACCAGTCCCAGGGCACGCTCTCGCTGCCCGTGCCGACAAGCTGGTTCATGGCCCTCCAGCAGCCCGAGACTTTGTTTACGGAGGCGGGTCTCGTCAGCGACCCCGCTTACCTCGCGAAATTCGGCTACATCCCGAGCCTCGTCGATCCCGCGACCAATCCAGCCGGGCTGCCGGTCGGCTTTGCACGATCCATCGGGAACGATCCGAAAACCGGTCGACCGTTCGATCGCATAGGGTTCACCTGCGCCGCCTGTCACACGGCCAGGATTGAGTATCAGCGGCGCACGATCCTCGTTGATGGCGGCCCGGCGATGGTCGACATGATCGGTTTCGGGACCAAGCTCGCACTGGCCCTTGGCAAGACTGACGTGTCGCTGCCCAGGTTCGAGCTCTTTGCACGCCGGGTACTCGGCAATGGCAACAACCTGGCCGCACGCCTTCGGCTTCATCACGAGTTGCATGAGGTCGTTAAGCAGGGGCTTGGGGATCTGCTGCAGACGCCGAGCGGCGGCGTTTCGGAGGGTTTCGGACGGCTCGATGCCCTCAACCGCATCGGAAACACGGTCTTTGCGGATGGAATGGGCATAGGCCGCAACAGGGTCGCGACCACCGCGCCCGTCGCCTACCCGCACCTCTGGGACGTGCATTGGTTCTCCTGGGTCCAATATAATGGATCGATCGAGCGGCCGATGGTTCGCAACGCGGGCGAAGCGATGGGTGTCGGCGCGGTGGTAAACTACAAGAATTCGCCGACCCCGGTGTTTTCCTCAACGATTCCGATCGACCGGCTCCATGATCCCATCGAGATGAGTCTCGCCGGTAATCAGCAGCCGACTAGCCTCGGTCGCTTCGGAGGGCTTACAGCGCCGCGATGGCCGGAGAACATCCTCCCGCCGATCAATCGAGCTCAGTCGCTCCGCGGTGCTGCGCTTTACCGCCAACATTGCCAAGCGTGTCATTTGCCCGCTCCGAACACTCCGGAGTTTTGGGCCAGCAGTCGTTGGCTTCCCGCGAATGCGGCCGGAGAGCGATACCTCGACCTGCTCATGATTCCCATCGACAGCATCGGCACCGACGCGGAGCAGGCGCGCAACCTGCACGACCGAAAGGTTCTGGTTCCGCTTGTGCTCGGCATTCCGGGGCAGCTTGCGAGGCAGGGCGATTACGGGGTTTATTCATATGGTCCCGCATTGGGCGCAGTCGTTCAACGTGTTGTCGACCGCTGGTATGATTCCCGAGTGCCCCCGGTAAGCCTGGCGGACCGCGACCGGATGAACGGCTATCGAGCGAACGGAATTCGCGACCCCCTGGCGTACAAGGCACGACCATTGGACGGGATCTGGGCAACTGCGCCTTACCTGCACAATGGATCGGTCCCGACCTTATGGGACTTGCTGTCGCCCTACGGCGAGCGCAACACCAAGCCGGAGCTGCGCTATGGCAACCATGAATTCGATCCCGTGCGGGTGGGCTATGTCGATGGCGGCTCCTCGACGGTAAAGACGCGGCTGCCTGGCAATCGAAACACGGGCCACCTGTTCGAAAGTCCGCCGACGGCGGCAGAACGCCGTCCTGGAACGATCGGCCCGTACCTTAGGCCAGAGGACCGCATGGCCCTGATTGAATACCTCAAGACGCTGTAGCGCGGCAAAGGCCCCGCGATCGCTCGCGGGGCCTTTTTCGGCAAGCTGACGAAGTCGGTTAGCCGAAGACGTAACCGGGATCGGCGAGGCTCGCGTAGTTCGAATTGATCTGATAGCCGAGGTCGCGGAACGAGGCCTCGCTCATCGCGGTGAAATAGTTGGGGCCGTCGTTGATATACCCGGTCATCAGCTCGTTGTTGAAAGTCTCCTCGTCCCAGTGCGAGCCGGCGGTACCTGCGCCGCCATCCTGCTCCACCGGGATTCCTGACGGCGTCCCGTTCACCATCAAATCATATTCGTGGACCGCGTTGGCGCCGGTGAACTGGCCATTCGTCACCAAACCGAGGCGATCCCAGATCGAGCCGAAGCCGAGACTGTGCGACATTTCATGAAGCACGACCTGGGCGAAGGTGGCGGCGCCCATCCAGTCGACGTCCGCAACGTCGAACTGCATCTGCGCCGTGGCGGGCAGCGAGCCGCTGGTGCGGACCGAGGTCGGACCGGCCTGGCCGAGGATGCCGTAAAGGCCGTCGATCTGTCCGATCTCGGCGGTAATACGGATATCGTCGACAGTCTGCGGACCGCCGCGCTGACCGTAAACGGTCACGTTGGGGAGGTCGCCGACGATGAGCGTACTCAGCCGGTTGGCGGCATCGACGAAGATCTGGTGATACGTGTCGTTCCAGCCCGTACCGCGGAACTCGATCGTGATGTTGAAACCCGCGGCGCTGTTGACTGGCCCGCTGGTGTAGAGCGGGTAGGTGGTGCCGCCACCGCCACCGCCACCACCGCCGCCACCGCCGCCGCGCGCGGCGGAGACGCCGATGTCGTCCGTGTGGATGATATGGGTGAGGTCGATTCCGATGAGCCGATCGGTGCTCTGCGGAAGGTCGACCCGAAGGTCCAGGCCTCGCGCAAGTCCAGGATGGTCGAAGTCCGAATTTTCGTTGATGCCGCCGAGCGGCCGCCCTTCACGCATGACTACTCTCCCCTGTTCGCAATGGCACCGGTGGTCGGCGCAATTGTCGGCACAGGGAGCTTATCTCAAAGAAACAGTCTGACAACCCCTTGTTTGCACAAGGTAATTTGAACGCTCTGCTAGCGCGCGGCTCGCGACGAACGTCCCGTTACGGAACAGGAACAACAGGGCAATTGAACCTCGCGAGCGACGGTGCAGTTGTTCGCTGCATCAAACGAAGTCGCGGGGAGCATCAGAAAATGGCGGGTTTCGGCAAGCGAATCGATGGTCCCGGCGGCCGACGGCGGATTAAGCGGAAGCCAGTCAGCATTCACGGTTCCGCCGTAGCGATGGACCGGTCCATGTGCGTCCTCATCGAAGACCTGTGTCTCAGCGGGGCGCGCGTACGCGGCCGCGAATTGCCGTCCGAAGGTAGCGAGCTCCTGCTGAGAAGTGGCAATCGCGCGATCCTGGGCCGCGTCGCCTGGGAGCGAGGCGACCGTCGCGGGATCATATTCAGCGGGGTGCGGCGGTAGCGCCAAACCCATTCGCTTACGCAAAAAGAGGCCCCGCGAGTGATCGCGGGGCCTCTTCATTTGACAGGCCCAGACCCCGGCGTTCGCCGGAATCGGGTCAAGCCTTACTCGTCGTCGCCGCCGGTGAGGAAGGCCGGAGCGAATTCGGGCGCAGGCCCTTCTTCGCCACCCTGACCCTCACGGCGAGGACCACGGTCGCCGCGATCTCCGCGCGGTCCGCGGTCGTCACGGCCGCCGCGTTCACGGCGCGGTCCGCGGTCGTCGCGTCCGCCGCGATCCCGGCCACCGCCCCGATGACGATCACCACGATCGCCGCGGGGACCGCGGTCGCCGCCCTCACGCGGCTCGCGCGGGGGACGCGTGTCGGGCAGCTCCTCGCCGGTTTCCTGATCGACGAGGCGCATCGACAGACGGACCTTGCCGCGCTGGTCGACCTCAAGCAGCTTGACCTTGACCTCCTGGCCTTCCGACAGGGCGTCGCGGACGTTCTCGACCCGCTCGTTCCTGATCTCGGAGACGTGCACCAGCCCATCCTTGCCGGGCATGAAGGTCACGAAGGCGCCGAAGTCGACGACGCTGGCCACCTTGCCGGTGTAGATGGTGCCGACTTCCGGCTCTGCCACGATGCCGCGGATCCAGTTGCGGGCGGCCTCGATCTGCGAGAGGTCGGACGAGGAAATCTTGATGACGCCCTCGTCGTCGATGTCCACCTTGGCGCCGGTCGTCGCGACGATCTCGCGGATGACCTTGCCGCCGGTGCCGATGACTTCGCGGATCTTGTCCTTGGGGATCGACATGGTTTCGATGCGCGGCGCGTGGGCGCTGAGCTCACCGCGGGTCTCGCCGAGGGCCTTCGCCATCTCGCCGAGGATGTGCGCGCGGCCGTCCTTCGCCTGGGCGAGGGCGGTCTTCATGATCTCCTCGGTGATCCCGGCGACCTTGATGTCCATCTGCAGCGAGGTGACCCCCTCACTGGTGCCCGCGACCTTGAAGTCCATGTCGCCGAGGTGATCCTCGTCGCCCAGGATGTCGCTGATCACCGCGAAGTCCTTGCCTTCGAGGATGAGGCCCATCGCGATGCCCGCGACAGGGCGCTTCAGCGGCACGCCGGCATCCATCATCGCGAGGCTGCCGCCGCACACCGTCGCCATCGACGACGAGCCATTGGACTCGGTGATGTCGGAGAGGACGCGGATCGTATA
>Ga0070664_100004451_pt1 | contig 11255 bp, 11 predicted proteins | sample KBSC73metaG_FD_65863 | JGI IMG/M metagenome (GOLD analysis project Ga0070664, IMG submission 65863) | Corn rhizosphere microbial communities from Kellogg Biological Station, Michigan, USA - KBS C7-3 metaG | ecosystem: Host-associated > Plants > Roots > Rhizosphere > Soil ... | reverse complement strand
CCGAAGCCCATTGTGCCAAGTCCACCTGAGGTCAACCAAGTCCGTGGCCGGCTACCTTTGAAATATTGCGCCGCAAACATCTGGTGTTGACCGACATCCGTGGCGACGATCGCTTCATGTTTCGTCAGGTTGTAGAGCTTTTCAATGACGAACTGCGGTTTGATGACCTTGTCGTCCTGCTTGTAAGCGAGCGGATGGGCTCGCTTCCACTCCTCGATCTGTTGACCCCAGGGCTTTCGTTGCGCGGCAATCTGCGCAGAGTTACCGTCAAGCGATCGCAAAATCACATTCAGTTGGCGCAAAACGGCCTTGACATCGCCGACGATGGGAATATGCGCATGAAAGGTCTTCTTGATGGAAGTTGGATCGATATCAATATGAATGACGCGCGCTTCCGGACAAAACTCCGAAAGCTTGCCGGTCACGCGATCGTCAAAGCGCGCACCGACGGCGATCAGGAGATCGGCGTAATGCATCGCCATATTCGTCCAGTAGCCACCGTGCATCCCAAGCATGCCGAGCGACAATGGATGGTTGCCCGGGAAACTGCCGAGCCCCATTAATGTCATCGTCACCGGGATCTGGGTAATCTCCGCGAGTTCGAAAATCTCTTGCGCGGCATCGGAAAAAACCGCCCCACCGCCCACATAAATGATCGGTTTCTTTGACTTCAATATTTCTTCAGCCGCTTGCCTGATCTGATTCTTGTTACCACCGACCGTGGGATTGTAGCCGCGCAGATTGACTTTTTCCGGGTATTTAAATTCCGCCTTTGACGTGCTGACGTCCTTTGGAATATCCACCAACACCGGTCCCGGCCGGCCGCTTGTCGCGATGTAAAAAGCCTCCTTGATCGTTTGCGCTAATTCATTAACGTCCTTCACGAGCACGTTATGTTTGGTGCAGGGCCGGCTAATGCCGACATTATCCGCCTCCTGAAACGCATCATTGCCGATAAGATCGGTTGAAACCTGACCTGTAAAAGCGACCAGTGGAACGGAATCCATATAGGCGTCGGCGAGTCCCGTAACAATATTCGTCATACCGGGACCGGACGTGACCAAGACGACGCCGGCTCTACCGGTAGCCTTGGCATAGCCTTCCGCCATATGAGCCGCACCCTGTTCGTGACGGGTCAATACGAGATCGAGATCTTTTTGTTGGCAGAGAACGTCGAAAATTTTTAGCACGACTCCGCCCGGTAGACCGAAGATGGTTTTGACGCCTTCACGCCTAAGCGACTCGCAGAATATTTCCGCTCCAGTCAATTTCATCAATAAACAACTCCCCTAATGATCGGCGCTGGCATGACGATGCTTCTCAAGAATTTGCATCATGCGGTCCTTGCCGATTAGTTTCAGTTTCTGGATTTTTTTCATTTCCACTTCTTCTTCGGGTGTTAGGTAATGCTTATGTTGATATTCAGCCAGTTTCTTTTCGAGTTCCCGATGTTCGTCGTAGAATTTTTTTAGCTCTGGATCTTTATCCAACAGGGAGACAATCACGTGTTCCTCTCTAAGTTCCATACGGGCGCCTCCTTTTTGAGTATGAAAAAATTTTTCGCGGGACTCAATTTAACTTAGGCTAATTTCTTTGTCAACGAAGTTTTCCCTTACTTTTTCAATAGTTTACATATAATTTTCTCACTTCAGCCTCAGGCCGACGTAGATAAACCGGAACCAATGAGCCTAGCTCATCCACCGATTCGCTGAGCAGACGTTCGCGAGCGAGCAACGCAACCTGCGGAGCGATCGATGGATGCTGATTCTCGGAGCTTAAAACAATTTTTTTTCCCAACGCGTCGGTCAACTTTTGCTTGTGTGCGTCGCCAGCATCGCCGATGATCCGAACTAAAGCAGCGCCGGTTTGCTCCTGATAACCCCGCGCACATTCTATCGCCCTATCGATCGGGAGCAGAGCATCATCAGTCAACCGCGAAAGAATCTTGCCGGCGCGCCGAAACAAACCCAGATAGACGTCATTTTTCCGAGCATCGAGCAAAGAACAAATTATGCCATCAAAATCTTTTACACCTGCCGCGAGCGCCAGCAAGGTCGAAATACCGATAAGCGGAATGCCACCCGAATAGGCAATACCTTTGGCAGTTGCCAGGCCGACGCGTAGCCCGGTGAACGAGCCGGGTCCGATTGAAACCGCTATGGCGGAGAGATCAGCCGGTGCTAAATGGGTTTTCTCGAGAAGGGACTTGATTAACGGAACAATAATTTCGGCACAATTCCGAACAGAATCCGACGCGCCGACATTGACCGAGTGTCGTTTTTCCGATTTCTGCTCGTCGATTGCACCTTCATCTTCGATTAAAGCTACGCTAGCCGTACGTGTGGCACTGTCAATGCCGAGAATTCTCATCCGCCAACCTGCTTCTCAAAGAATCTCACGATATCGTTGTAGAACGCGTAGATCATGAGTAGTGCAAGGAGACAAATACCAACCTGTTGAGCCATTTCCCGATACTTCAGTGCAACTGGCTTTCGCGTCACTGCTTCCACGAGAAAGAACAATAGATGTCCGCCGTCGAGCACAGGCACAGGCAATAAATTTAGCACGCCAAGATTGATGCTGAGGACGGCGAGAAAGGCAAGAAAACTGCCGAGGCCTTCCTGCGCTTGCTGCCCGGCCATTTGCGCGATCAAAATCGGACCGCCAATATTGCGCGGCGACACGTCCCCGACGATCATTTTGAACAACGCGACGAGCGTGAGCTGGGCATAATCATAGGTTTGATAAAACGCGCGCACTATGGCCAAACCGGGGTTGCCTTTCTCGATCGAAACCTGACTGCCAATTCCGATAATCCAGTCGTCCTTGCGTTCGCCGAAGAGATTGCGGCCCTCCTTTTTCATCGGCTGTACGTTGACATTGACCGTCTCTGTGCCACGGCGAATCTGGAGCGCTAAAGCTTTGCCGCCGCTCGATTTGATCGCCCGCGACAACGCTTCCCATTCTTTAACCGGCGTTCCATCGATCGCAATAATTCGATCCCCTTTGAGAATGCCCCCTCGCTCCGCCGGCGAGCCCGCTTCGACCGCGCTTACTTGCGTCGACATGACCGGCACGCCATAGAACGTAAACACACCCATCAGAAGCACCAACGCAAGCAGCAAATTGAAACCGGGGCCGGCAACCACGATGGCGATCCGTTTGAGCAGGCTCTTATGGGCGAACGATTTTTCGATATCTTCCTGACGCACCTCTTCATCGGGATCCTCGCCAACCATTTTGACGTATCCACCGAGCGGAAATGCGCTCAATGCGTATTCAGTCTCACCCTTTTTTCGCACCCAGAGCTTGGGACCGAAGCCAACTGAGAAAGTCAGAACGCCCACTCCAGAAAGCTTGGCGAGCAAGAAATGACCAAACTCATGGAAGACGATCAGCAATCCAAGTCCAATCACCGCTGCACCGATTGAATAAACCAAGTTTTCCATCCACATCTCCTTGCCCGTGAGTTAGTGAATCAGCGATGACGCTTTTTCTCTCGCCCAGCGATCGACTTCCAGAACGTCGTCGATGGCCGTTGCCCGACGGTTATTATGTTTCTGCATGATATTGCCAATTATACGATGTATTTCGCGAAATCCTATGCGCCGGTGCAAGAATCCCGCTACCGCAACTTCATTTGCCGCATTGAGCACTGCCGGCATTGTGCCACCCTCGCGCAGCGCATGATACGCCAATGCCAATGCGGGGAAGCGCTTCTTTTCAACCGAAAGAAAGTTCAGCAGTTTTCGCTGCGTAAGGTCGAGCCCCTCCCAGCTACCTTTGAGCCGATGCGGAAATGCCAGCGCGTAGGCAATGGGAATGCGCATGTCGGCGATGCCGAGTTGGGCAATGATCGAACCATCTTGGTAACGCACCATCGAGTGCACCAGGCTCTGCGGATGAATGACGACGTCGATACGGCTAGGCTCCATATCAAATTCCCAGCGAGCCTCGATAACTTCCAGACCCTTGTTCATCATGGTTGCGGAATCGATGGTAATCTTTTGGCCCATTTTCCAATTGGGATGTTTCAGGGCCTGTGCGACGGTAACTTTCTCTAAACGATGGAGAGGCGTCTTTAAAAAAGGTCCGCCGGAGGCCGTCAAAATGAGCTTATCAACTTCGGCTCGATCATTCCCTTGCAAACACTGAAAGATCGCGCTGTGCTCACTATCGACCGGCAACAGACGAACGCGTTTCTTTTTTGCCGCGCTGACAAAAAGCTCGCCTGCCATAACCAGCGCCTCTTTATTCGCCAGCGCAATTTCTTTTCCCGCAAGTACGCCGTTGAAAGACGGCATTAATCCGGCCCCGCCGACAATGGCAGCGAGCACGATATCAACCTCCGGCGCGGCCGCGACGGCCGATGCGCCGGGTTCGCCGTGAAGAATTTCTACCTTTTGGCGCCCAATCAACGCTCTTAGCCGCGGCACGTCCTCTTCACGCTGAATCGACACACAGACAGGTGAAAACTCACGGACTTGTTTTGCCAGCAGGGGCAGATTTCGGCCAGCCACCATGCCGTGAATGTGAAATTTTTCGGGAAATTCCCGAACCAGCGCAAGGGTGCTGACCCCGATGGATCCCGTGGAACCAAGAAGCGCGAGCTTTTTCACCGATGGAATGCCTGCAGATACGCTGTGGTAAATACGGCTGGAAAGATCAGGCTATCAAGCCGGTCCAGCAGGCCGCCATGGCCCGGCAAGAGGTTACCTGAATCTTTGACTCCAAAGGCCCGCTTAATCCATGACTCGAAAAGATCGCCCATTTGCCCGAGAATACTAAGCGCCACAGACAACACTGAAATTTCAACCCAATTGATCGATTCGAACAGCGCAAAAGCCGCAAGCAAGCCGGCGATGACTGCGCCAACAAAATAGCCCCACATCCCGGCAACCGTTTTTCCCGGGCTAATCTCAGGTGCAAGCTTGCGCGCGCCAAAACGTCGGCCAATGAAATAAGCCATCGTATCGCCACTCATAATAACCGCTAAGACCCAGAATACCCAGGCACGACCTCCGGGCAAGCGAAACAACAAGACCCAATGGGGCAGAAAGTATCCCACATAAATTGCCCCGAGCAAACTAATCGCAAGCCCGTTCAGCCGATCAACTAGCGCTCCGCCGCTCGAGATATAGACGCACAGGCCTATTAATACGACCATATCCACCCAAATTAGGGAACCCACATGGTCATTCAGGAAAATTGCCCCGGATAAGGAAATTCCAAACGCGATCCCCAGTCGCCGATCTCTGCGCCGGTTCGGAAACACTATGGTAAAATATTCATGTAAAGCGCCAACTGTCACTATAAAAAAAACTGCGGCGAACAACCACGATGGGCTCCAGCCAACGAGAAGCACCAACAAGGGCACGCCAAGCGCTGCCGTCAGAACTCTGGAGCTAAGATTGCCGTCCACCAGCACCTAGTCGAAGAGTAGAATCGTCGATCTGTTCGTCAGTTCGACCAAATCTCCGCCGCCGACGCTGGTAATCCAGCAATGCCTCAAGATATTCCCGCTCCCGAAAGTCGGGCCATAACGTCGGCGTCATGTAAAGCTCGCTATAGGCGAGCTGCCACAGATAAAAATTGCTGATGCGCATTTCGCCGCTGGTACGGATCAATAGGTCCGGGTCCGGTACTCCGCAGGTATCCAGTTGTGCCGCAACCATCTGTTCATCGATCATCTGGGGAGCGATCTTGCCCTCGAACGCTTGAAGAGCCAGCTCTTTCGCCATCCGGACAATTTCGTCTCGCCCGCTATAGCTGAGGGCGAGGATCACCGTCATACGTTGGTTCTCGCGCGTCAGTTCTATGACCTTTTCCAAAATCGTGCGCACGTTGGCGGGCAGGCGTGATCGATCACCGATCGCCAGCAGACGAATGCCGTAGCGCATCATCTTCGCCTGCTCCGCCGCGAGATAATGTTCCAGTAGCCCCATTAAGGCGTCGACCTCATCGTGAGGACGAAACCAGTTCTCGGTGGAAAATGCGTACAGCGACAGATAACGAATGCCGATTTTGCGGCTCATCTCGACAATGACGCGAACGGACGTTTTGCCCCGCCGATGACCCTCGATGCGATTCTTGCCGCGCAGCTTCGCCCAGCGTCCGTTGCCGTCCATAATGATGGCGACATGTGTCGGCAGGCGCGATTTATCTAGGTTCTGTAGCTCCATTGCTGACTGCGTTCGCTTCGTGGCATCCGGTGAGAAGCCCTCGGGGCGAGGTTGGTATCAAACAGGAAGGACAAATTGATTGATAGCTCGCAGGCCCGGAGTTAGACCGCCATCACTTCTTCTTCTTTGGCTTTGACGATCTTATCGATTCGGCCGATGAACTCATCGGTGATTTTTTGTACGCGGTCGTGAGCGTGCTTTGCATCGTCGGCGGTAACCTCCTTCTTTTTTTCGGCCTCCTTTACGTGCTCGATCGCCACACGGCGGTGATTGCGCACTGACACGCGGTACTCTTCGGCAATTTTCTTGACGTGCTTAACAAGCTCTTTGCGCCGCTCCTCAGTGAGCTGCGGGATCGGAATCCGGATGATTTTACCGTCATTGCTCGGCGTCAGACCGAGATCCGACTTGAGAATCGCTTTTTCAATTTCACTCATCGCCCCGCGATCGAAGGGCTGGATCACCAATAATCTTGGCTCGGGCGCGCTCAAGGTCGCGAGCTGGATCAGTGGCGTTGTCGCACCGTAGTAGTCCACAGTAATATGTTCCAGTAACCCGGTGGAAGCGCGACCGGTGCGGATTTTTCCCAGCTCTTTCCTCAGAGCGCTTACCGACCCATCCATTTCCTTTTGCAATTGGGTAAAAATGGCTTCATTCATCGCTTTCCTCCGCTCACCAGTGTGCCAATTGGTTCGCCGGAAACGACTCGTTTGATATTGCCCTTTTCCATCAGATTAAAAACGATAATCGGCAAATTGTTGTCCATGCAGAGGGAGATCGCCGTCGAATCCATGACCTTGAGCTCACGGTTCAGAACTTCGATATAGCTAAGCTCATCGAATTTTCGCGCACCCTCGATCTTGAACGGGTCGGCGTCGTAGACTCCATCGACTTTGGTTGCCTTGAGAATGACCTCAGCGCCCACTTCCATCGCGCGCAAGCTCGCCGTCGTGTCAGTGGTAAAATAAGGATTGCCGGTACCACCCGCGAAGATCACCACTCTGCCCTTTTCCAAATGCCGAGTGGCACGCCGCCTGATATAAGGCTCGGCGACCTGTCGCATCTCGATGGCCGAGAGCACTCGAGTCGAGACGCCAAGCTTTTCAAGCGCATCCTGGAGGGCAAGGCTATTGATGACGGTTGCGAGCATTCCCATCGTATCGGCGCTCGCCCGATCCATGCCGATCTCACTGGCAATCGCGCCGCGAAAAATATTGCCGCCGCCGATCACCAATGCCAGCTCGCAACCGAGCTCCTTCACTTCTTTGATTTCTTGTGCGAAAGCCTTGACGGTGTTTCCATCGATACCGAAATTCAGTGGTCCGGCAAATACCTCCCCGGTAACTTTGAGAATGATCCTTTTGTACTTGGGGGCGCCGTTGTCCATGAACTTTCGGTGCCGCCTAGTCCTTCGTCACCGCCTCACCCAGATGGTATCTCGCGAACCGCCGGACCTGAATGTTTTCGCCCAGTCGCGCGATGGCGTCGTTGACAACCTCGGCGACTTTTTTATCGGGATCTTTGATGAACGCTTGCTCCAGCAAACACACTTCAGAGTAAAATCGCTCAATTTTCCCGTCAACAATTTTATCGACTACTTTCTCCGGTTTTCCGGTTTCGAGAGCCTGTTGCCGATAAATGCTCTTTTCCTTATCGAGATCCTGAGGCGAGACTTCCTCCCGCTTGACGTACTTGGGGTTGGCCGCAGCGACCTGCATGGCGATGTCCTTTACCAGCATCTGAAACTCTGCCGTGCGCGCGACAAAGTCGGTCTCGCAATTGATTTCGACCAACACGCCGATTTTGCCCCCCGGATGCACATAAGCACCCACAGCGCCATCGGCCGCGACGCGATCGGCCTTTTTCGCGGCGGCAGCTAAACCCTTCTGACGCAAATAGTCGATGGCTTTTTGCACGTCGCCGCCACACTCGCCCAAGGCTTTCTTACAGTCCATCATGCCGGCTCCGGTTTTCTCCCGGAGTTCTTTTACGGAGCTCGCACTGATTTCCACTCTAAACTCCTGCCGCGGCCGACAATTCATTCACGTTTGGCGCATCGGCGCGTTCTTCTTCCTTTCTCTTGATCAAAGATTGCTCGTACAGCGTGCGCCCTTCATTGATCGCGTCGGCAACCGCGGAACAAAATAATCGGATTGCTCGGATGGCATCATCGTTGCCCGGAACTTTGTAGTCGACCATGTCGGGATCGCAATTGGTATCGATTACCGAGATTACAGGAATTCCCAGTTTGCGGGCTTCCTTTACGGCGATCTCCTCCTGCTTCGGGTCGATGACAAAGATTGCATCGGGAAGCTTGCGCATCGCTTTAATGCCGCCAAGAGCCTGTTCGAGTTTGGCTTTTTCCCGCTTTAGTCCCAACATCTCTTTCTTGGTCAAAGCCTCGACGATCTTCGGATCATTTTCCATCTCCTCGAGTTTGCGCAAACGCTCGATGCTTTGGCGGATCGTCGAAAAATTTGTCAGGGTACCCCCGAGCCAACGATTATGGACGTAATACATGCCCGATCGTTCAGCTTCCTCGCGAATGGCATCCTGAGCTTGCTTTTTGGTGCCGACGAAAAGGACATGGCCTCCCGAAGCCGCCAAGTCGCGCACCACCGCTTCCAATTCTTTGAACATCGTAACGGTTTGCTGCAGATCGATAATATGAATGCCGTTTCGTGCACCGAAAATGTAGGGCTTCATTTTCGGATTCCAGCGGCTAGTCTGATGTCCAAAGTGTACGCCCGCTTCGAGTAGTTGTTTCATGGAAATATCACTCATGCTTTTCTCCTCTGGTTTTTTTCCTCCCTTTCGTCATTTCCTCACCGGACCCGAAGGCACCTCGATGGGGATCAGTAAAGGTGTGAATTTATGAACCGGACAGTTCTCGTCGGCTGACTACTGCCAAACCGCCGGGAACTAAAAAATGTCAAAGACTACGATAACGTTGCGTTATTAACAGAGTTTAGCGGGTGACGCAAGAATGAACGGAGTGTGGCCGGCTATTGATTCATAGATTCGAGAAATTCCTTGTTGGTTTTGGTGCCGCGCATCTTGTCGAGCAGAAACTCCATCGCCTCGACGACGCTCAGTTGCGACAAAACTTTCCGCAAAATCCAAATGCGATTGAGGTCCTCGCGGGCGATCAATAATTCCTCTTTGCGCGTTCCCGACTTGTTAATATCGATGGCTGGGAAAACCCGCTTATCCATCAACCGGCGGTCGAGATGAACCTCCATATTTCCGGTGCCTTTGAACTCCTCGAAAATCACCTCATCCATGCGACTCCCGGTGTCGATCAAAGCCGTCGCGATGATCGTGAGACTACCGCCATCTTCAATGTTGCGTGCAGCCCCGAAGAACTTCTTCGGTTTATGCAGGGCATTCGAATCGACACCACCCGAAAGTATCTTTCCGCTCGGCGGCACGACGGTATTATAGGCCCGCGCTAACCGGGTAATACTGTCGAGGAGAATCACCACGTCTTTTCCATGTTCGACCAGACGCTTCGCCTTTTCGATGACCATTTCAGCAACCTGCACGTGGCGCGTAGCCGGCTCGTCGAACGTGGAACTGATAACTTCGCCGTCGACCGAACGCTGCATATCGGTAACTTCTTCTGGACGCTCATCGATCAACAAAACAATCAGGATGACCTCTTTGTGATTGTGGGCGATCGCTTTCGCGACGTGCTGCAGCATCATGGTTTTCCCAGTCCGGGGAGCCGCCACGATCAGACCGCGCTGTCCCTTGCCGATTGGGGTCAATAGATCCACAATTCGCGTCGTATAGTCATCCGGCTGGCATTCCAGCAGCAAGCGCTGGTTGGGATAAAGCGGCGTTAGATTATCGAAAAGTATTTTTTCCCGGGCTTTTTCTGGATCTTCAAAGTTGATCGTTTCGACCTTAAGCAACGCGAAATAGCGTTCGCCTTCCTTGGGTGGCCGAATGTGACCGGAAATGATGTCGCCGGTTCGTAAGTTGAACCGACGAATCTGACTGGGAGAAACATAGATATCATCGGGGCCGGGCAGATAATTGTAATCGGGAGCCCGGAGAAAACCGAATCCATCTGGCAGCGTTTCCAATACTCCCTCGCCGTAGATGTGCCCATTCTGCTCGGTTTGCGCCTGCAAGATCGCGAATATCAGTTCCTGCTTGCGCATGTTGGCCGCGCCTTCGATATTGAAGTTCTTGCCGATCAGCGCCAGATCGCTGATCTTTTTCTCCTTGAGGGCTTTGAGGTTTAACCCATTATCTTCCACCGTCTCGGGCTCGGCGACTCGAGTTCTACCACGAACCATATGCTACTATTCTCCTTTCATCACGTCGGGCCAGCGCCTGCCGGCACAGCATTAACCAGAGTTGTCGATGTTATCCGTAAACGATGCCACCGCAGCACTTCAACACGCGCTGATTTAGGCGCAAAGGACCGAGCAACCAATCGATCGGCGCGGCTCCAGGCACAGACATGTCAATGCGACAGGATGTAAGACGCAGTCGGAAATCTCTCTATATCAAATCAAGTTCTGAACGCTTATGCCGGGTGATTTATACTCGCGTGGGGAATGATTCAAGAAATCTGAAAAGATCTGTTCTTGTCACTTATCCTATTTGATAGCCGGTGAGTTGTCAACCCCTCTGCGACTAAGTCACTGTCGAGAGCGCAGATAACTCAACAATTCGGCGAAGTCTGGCGAAAGCGGAGCGACGAACTCAGTTGGACGCGCTGTTTTACCCAGCTCGATGCATAACCGTTCAGCATGTAAGGCTTGACGTCGAAAGCGTTCGAAAATTGACTCCGCTGCCACTTGGAATGGCGCCTTCGCCCTGCGGCCGTATACCCGATCGCCGACTAATGGATATCCGAGATCTGCAAAATGCACCCGAATCTGATGCGTTCGGCCCGTTCGCGGCCGAATTCGCAACAAGGTAAATCCAGCTCGCCTACCCGAACCTGCCGTGCTAGCTAAAAACCGCTCTTCAAGCTGCCATTCGGTCACAGCTTCTCGGCTTTTTTTCATCGGATATAAGCTAGACATTCTCTTTCGATCGGAGCGGTGCCGACCG
>Ga0070664_100004443_pt1 | contig 11262 bp, 9 predicted proteins | sample KBSC73metaG_FD_65863 | JGI IMG/M metagenome (GOLD analysis project Ga0070664, IMG submission 65863) | Corn rhizosphere microbial communities from Kellogg Biological Station, Michigan, USA - KBS C7-3 metaG | ecosystem: Host-associated > Plants > Roots > Rhizosphere > Soil ... | reverse complement strand
TTCGAGCACTCCGAAGCTCTCGACGTCGGTCCACTCCTGGCTCGCGTCACCTCGGCCGCCGGTGAAAGGAACCTCGATGTTGAAACCGGCATCCCGCGCGGCCTTCTCAACCGCCGCCGTGCCGGCAAGCACGATCGCATCGGCCATCGAAAGCCCGCCACGGATCTCGTCGATCCTGCCGAGGATTCGCCCAAGCTCCTCGGGCTCGTTGACCGCCCAGTCCCTTTGCGGAGCCAGGCGGATGCGGGCGCCGTTCGCGCCTCCGCGATAATCCGACTTGCGAAAGGTCGAAGCCGACGCCCAGGCCGTCTTGACCAACTGGCCGACCGTGAAGCTCCCGTCGAGGATCTTGTCCTTGAACGCGGACACGTCCGAATCCGACGGCCTCGAACCCGCGGGGACGGGATCCTGCCAGATCAGGTCTTCCGCCGGAACTTCAGGGCCCAGATAACGGACCTTCGGACCCATGTCGCGATGGGTCAGCTTGAACCAGGCGCGCGCGAACGCGTCCTTGAACGCTTCGTGGTTGTTACGGAACTTCTCCGAGATCACGCGGAATTCAGGATCTTCGCGCAGCGCCATGTCCGCCGTCGTCATCATCGTCGGCACGCGCTTCGACGGATCGTGCGCGGCCGGCGCCATGTCTTCCGGTTTCTGGTTGATCGGCTGCCACTGCTGCGCGCCCGCGGGTGACTTCACCAACTCATATTCATAGTCGAGCAACAGCCGGAAATAATTCTCCGTCCATTGCGTCGGAGTGTTCACCCAGGACCCTTCGATGCCGCTGGTGATCGTGTGCTCCCCGAAGCCGCTTTCGTGCGCGCTTGCCCAGCCCAGCCCCTGAAGGGAGATGTCGGCGCCTTCCGGAGCAACATCGACCAGGCTCGGGTCGCCGGCGCCGTGCGCCTTGCCAAAGGTGTGACCGCCGGCGGTGAGCGCGACCGTCTCCTCATGGTTCATCGCCATCCGCTCGAAAGTGATCTTGATGTCGCGCGCGGACTGCAACGGGTCGGGGTTGCCGCCCGGGCCTTCGGGATTGACGTAAATGAGGCCCATCTGAATCGCCGCGAGAGGATGCTCGAGCTCCATCTCACGCTCGGGCTGGATGCGCGTTTCCTCTGCTTCCACCCACTTTTCCTCGGCGCCCCAGTAAACGTCGCGCTCGGGCTCGAAGATGTCTTCGCGGCCGCCGCCGAAGCCGAAGATCGGTCCGCCCATGGATTCGATCGCAACGTTGCCGGCGAGGATGAACAGGTCCGCCCAGCTGATGTTCTTCCCATACTTGCGCTTGACCGGCCAAAGCAGCCGCCGCGCCTTGTCGAGGTTGCCGTTATCCGGCCAGCTGTTGAGCGGGGCAAAGCGCTGGTTTCCGCTGTTCGCGCCGCCGCGGCCGTCGCCCGTGCGGTAGGTGCCGGCCGCGTGCCAGGCCATGCGGATCATGAATGGACCGTAGTGGCCATAGTCGGCCGGCCACCAAGGCTGGCTCTCGGTCATCAGTGCGGTGAGGTCGCGTTTCAGGGCCTGGTAGTCGAGCTTCGTGAATGCCTCGGCGTAATTGAAGTCGTCACCCATTGGGTTGGGCGACCCGCCGCCTTGGTGAAGGATTTCGAGCGGAAGCGATTCCGGCCACCAGTCGCGGTTGGTTCGGCCGAGGAGCGAACGCACCGTCGTCGGACGATCTACTGGGCATCCGCCCATCTCTCCGGTCTTCGCGTCCATGACTCGCCGCCTCCTGATTGGATTGGTTTAGGCAGCGCGTAGGCTTTAGAGATCGTCGACGGAAACGATTAAAGTTGGTCAGTCAGACACGGAAAATCGATTAGTCCATGTGCCGAAGGCCAATTCGCAGATAATCATAGCCGGTTACCAGGGTCAGCGCGGCGGCGACCCAAAGGCTGACGATGCCCACGAGATGAACCCACGGCGCCTCGGGGACCGCCCCGCCGAGGATCAGCGCGCCAAGCGCCACCATTTGGAACGCAGTCTTCCACTTGGCGAGTGCACTCACCGGAATCGACACCCGCAAGTCGGCGAGGAATTCCCGAAGCCCCGACACAATGATCTCTCGAAGGAGGATCACGAGCGCAGGGATAATGTGGAGGCCCGCGATCTCGGGCAACGGGTTGGCCTTGCGGCTGGAGATCAGCATGACGAGCACCGCCCCGACCATGATCTTGTCCGCGATCGGATCGAGGAACTGGCCGAGGCGCGAGATGCGGCCCTGCGCGCGCGCAAGATAGCCGTCGAAATAATCCGTGAGGCCGACAAGGCAGTAAAGGACGAAGGTGACTGCGTAATCGAGTGGCGCCGGTCGCCACAGCAGGAATACGAGAATCGGGACCGCGAAGATCCTTGATAGCGTCAGCAGGTTCGGCAGCGTCAGCATCTCGTGGACAACGCGTTATAGCGTTTGGCGGCATGCGCAAAGCTGGCTATGCCTCACGCCCAACGTCCATGGCAGCCCCAGCCCCGCAGTCTTGATCCAGAACGTCACCCACTTGCTGCGCGCGCGGCGCTTCCTGCCGTTGTTCGCGACCCAATTCCTTGGCGCGTTCAACGACAGCCTGTTCAAGCAGGCCGTGGTACTGTTCGTCACCTACCAGCTCTATTCGAATCCGGCGAAGGAGTTCCAGTTCAGCGCGATCGCGCAGGCGCTTTTCATCCTCCCCTTCTTCCTCTTTTCCGCGCTGTCCGGTCAGCTCGCCGACGATCACGACAAGGCGCGCCTGATCCGGATCATCAAGCTCGCGGAAATCGGGATAATGCTGGTCGGCGGCGCGGGGCTGATGCTCGCCAACATCCCGCTAATGCTCGCCGCCGTTTGCGCGATGGGCGTCCATTCGACGTTCTTCGGGCCGATCAAATATGCGATCCTGCCGCAGCACCTGCAGAAGGACGAGGTGCTGGGCGGCACCGGGCTCGTCGAAGCCGGAACCTATCTCGCGATCCTCGGCGGAACGATACTTGCCGGAATGCTCGCGGCGAACCCATCGCTCGCGGCAGCCGCAACATTCGGCCTGGCGGTGTTGGGCTTCCTTGCGGGTCGTCAGGTTCCCCCGGCGCCGCCTGCGGCCGAACGCATTCCGTTCAACTGGCACATCATCCACGCCTCGATCGAGCTCGTTAGCGCGACGCTCCATATTCGCCGCCTGTTCCTCGCGATCCTGTCGATCAGCTTCTTCTGGACCATCGGCGCAGTGCTGATCATCATCTTCCCGCCGCTGGTGAAGAACGTGCTTGGCGCGAACGAGCAGGTTGCCAGCCTCTTCATCGGCATCTTCTCAGTCGGGATCGCCATCGGCTCGATCCTGATCAACAGGCTACTGAAAAGCCAAGTTTCGGCCCGGTTCGCACCCGCGTCCGTAGTGGCCATGGGCGTGTTCGTGTTGCTGTTGCACTTCGTCGCTCTGACGTGGGGCAAGAACGGACCCGATCTTACCACGCTCGGCAACTTCATCTTCCATCCGATGGCTGGACTGATGATCCTCGCGCTGCTCGGCGTCGCCATCACCGGCGGCATGTTCGTGGTGCCGCTCTATGCGTTCCTCACGACGACGGTCCCAAAGACGGAGACTGCGCGAACAGTCGCCGCCAACAACATCGTCAACTCAGGCGCGATGGTCATCGGCTCCTTGCTCGCCTTTGCGCTTAGCAGCCTTGGCGTAGGGCCGACGGGCCAGCTGCTGATGGTGGCCGCGATGTGCCTGATCTCTGCCTGGCTCGGGTGGAAGCTCCACCTCGCCTGCGATTGATCGCCTCTATTTAAGCTCCAGCACCACAGGCCCCGATACGGGATCCGTGACATTGCCCTCGCCAAGCTCCTCGAGCGTGTCTCGAAAGCTATCAAGCGTCGACAACATGAAGGGCCGCGCCGCGGCAAGGCTGTCCATGTCATCCCACTCGCCGATGATGCAATAGTCGTGATCACCGGTCTTGATGAGGTTGACGTTCCGCAATCCGGGCCAGTCGCGATCGACCGCGCGATGGGCCTCGATGAACTCCTCGTCACGGCCGGGCTTCACCCGGAAACGCACGGTGTTGAATGCAGTCATGGCAGCTCTCCCGCGTCAGAAGACAGCGGGACCGCTATTAGACGATCAGGATCGAAACGAACAGGAAGCCGCAGAGGAACGTACCCGCGAAGAGCTTGACGTCGTCGCTGATCGAGGGTTGCGCCGGCGCCGCGACAGCAACCGCAGACGCACGCCGTCCGAAACGACGCGGGTCGGGTGCATAGGCGGGGCGAGCGAGCTGCATGGCAAATCCTTAACGCGGTTTTTACCATGTTCACAACTCGGCAATTCGGCGAATGGCTCCGCCCGTCCCGCCGCGGGACAGCGCGCTGTTAAAGGACTGGTTGATTAGCCGTGGAGGGCGTCGGACAGCGGCAGTTCGCTCGCACGAGCGCGGGCTGCGAGCAGCTCGCGCGCTTCCTCGGCGGGCATCGGCTTGCCGAAGTACCAGCCCTGCCCGATCGCGCATCCGAGCGACAGGACGGCTTCATAGGCCCCCTCGTTCTCGATCCCCTCGACACAGACCGGAACGGACAAGGCCCCGGCAAGAGTCGTGACGGCGCGGATAATCGCCACGCTTTCCTTTTTGGCCTGAACGTTGGCGACGAAACTGCGGTCGATCTTGATCATGTCGAACGGCAGCGATTTGAGGTGCGACAGCGAAGAGAAACCCGTGCCGAAATCGTCGAGCGCCAACCGAACGCCCTGGTTTTTCAGGCTGGTCACGATCGACCGGGCGAGATCGATATCAGTGAACAGCGAACTTTCCGTGATTTCGACCACCAGGCGTTCCGCTGGAAAGGCCGTTTCCGAGAGGATCCGGACGATTCGCTGCGCTAGCCAACTGTCCGCCAGCTGCATCGGGGAAATGTTGACCGAGATCTTAATCGACGGATCCCAGTTCGCCGTTTCCCGCAAAGCTTCGGCGATGACTTGCTCGGACAAGCGTCCGATTACGCCAATCTCCTCGGCGACAGGAATGAATAGGTCCGCGCCGACGACCCCCGACAATGCATGGTTCCATCGGGCGAGAACCTCGAAACCGACGATTTCCCCGGTCGTGAGGTCCACCTGCGGCTCGAAGTAAGGGACGAACTGATGATGCTCGAGGCCGTAACGGATGCCCTGCTCAATCTCGCCCTGGGCGATCAGCGCCCGTTCCATTCCTGCGTCGAACCAGACCGGGCGGCCCACGCGACCATTGCGAGCATGGTCCATGGCAATATCGGCGCGCCGCAACAGGTCGGGGATCCGGGCACCCGAGGCCGCGACCGAAGCGATGCCGGCGAAAGCGCCGACCTGCATAATTCTCTCGTCGATCGCAAAGGGGCGAGTCACCGCGTGCAGGATCGCCTCAGCATGTTCCTCCGCTCGACGTAGCTCGTCCGGCGCGAGAGCCAGCGCAACGGCGAACTCGTCGCCGCTGAGACGCGCGGTCACAACGTCGGAGCCCAGCTCGTCCACCAAAGCGGTTGCGATGGATTTGAGCAGGCGGTCGCCGACCTCATAGCCATGCTGGTCGTTGATCGTCTTGAACCGATTGATCTGCAGCGAGATGATGACGAGGTTCGCGCCTCGCGCGGCGGCAGCGGAGCATAGCTCTCCGGCGTGGTCGGCAAATCCTTTGCGATTGTAGAGGCCGGTGACGAAGTCGGTACTGGCCAGAACGACCGCTCGGCGCTCCTGCTCGGCGCGCATCTCGGCTTCATGCTGCAGATCCACATAACGCCGCCAGCCGAACAGAATCAGCGCGACGTTCAGCGTCAGTGCCGTGCTTGCGATCCGGATCTCGTCGCCGAAATCCTCGCCGGCGAAACGCAGATTGTTAAAGAAGGCGTTGCCGTTCCAAATCAGAAGAAGAACGGCGGAAATGAGAATGGCGAGTACCACGACATCCCGACGCGCACTGACAAGCCGCGAACTCGACTTTGAGGTCTCGGAAGGGACGCCCAGACTGGTCACATAACCGGGTTAAACGATCACGCTTAATAAATTACTGTCCGATATGGAGACGAATACCCGGCTGCGCGCTGGGCGCCTTCGCTTCGAGGCCTCAATACGACCGTTTTCAGACGATCGAGCTTGAGGCTGGTGCGGACGGCGGGACTCGAACCCGCACGCCCTTCAGGGGCAGAAGATTTTAAGTCTCCAGCGTCTACCGGTTCCGCCACGTCCGCATGGGGCGATTACCATGGCCGCCTGCCCGCCGGACAGGGCGCGCCAGAGATCATAAGTCGGCGAAGGCGGCTTCCTGCAGGTTAAGACGCTCGCGCATCTCCTTCCCCGGTTTGAAGTAAGGCACGCGCTTCGCGTTGACGGACACGGACTCGCCTGTCCGCGGATTGCGCCCCACCCGAGCATCGCGCTGACGAGTGGAGAATGCGCCGAAGCCGCGCAACTCGACGCGGCCGCCCTTCGCAAGTTGGTCGGTGATTGAATCGAAGATGGCGCTTACGACGCCCTCGACCTCACGCTGGGTGAGATCGGGAAAGTCGGTGCACAGCTTTTGCACCAGTTCAGAACGGATCATGATTATCCCCGCAGCAGCTTTGGACCGATCCCGGAACTCCCCCATCGTACGCGCCGGGATTGCTTGTGCCGAAAGCTGTCAGGAAACCAGTTTCGGCGCAAGCGGGATTTAAGCGGCACTTCTTAAAAGAAATGACGCTTTTCCCGTTACTTCTTCTTCTTTGACGGCTTCTCTGCGGCCTCCGGCGATTCACCCGCTTCGGCCGTTTCCATGACTTCGGCTTTCTCGGCCTTGGCTGGCTTCGCCGGCTTCTCCGTCTTTTCCTGGTTCTGGGCCTTTTCCGGCTTCTCGGCCTTTTCCGGCTTCTCGGCTTTTTCCGGCTTTTCGACCTTTTCAGCCTTGGCGGGCTTTTCCGCAGCTTCGGCCTTCGGCTTCGCGGCCTTCGATTGAGCCTCCTTCAAAGCCTGACCGAGAATATCGCCGAGCGACGCGCCGGAATCCGAGCTGCCGTACTGCGCGACTGCCTGCTTCTCCTCGGCGATCTGAAGTGCCTTCACGGAGAAGTTCGGCTTCTTCGAACGGTCGAAGCCAATGACCATCGCGTCGAGTTTCTGGCCGACCTGGAAACGCTCGGCGCGCTGCTCGTCACGATCGCGGCCAAGGTCGCCACGCTTGATGAAGCCGACCGCACCGTCGTCGCCGACCTGAACGTCGAGGCCTGCATCCTGAATCGCGCGAACGATAACCGTGACGGTCTCGCCTTTATTGACGCCGCCACCCGCGCCGCGCGGAGCACCGGTGGCCTTCCCGGCACCGCCGCCCTCGAGCTGCTTCATGCCGAGCGAAATCCGCTCCTTCTCTACGTCGACATCGAGAACCTGAGCCTTCACCATCTCACCCTTGCGGTGAAGCTGAAGCGCCTCCTCGCCGGATACGCCCCAGGCGATATCGGACATGTGGACCATGCCGTCCACGTCACCCTCGAGACCGATGAAGAGGCCGAACTCGGTGGCGTTCTTGACTTCACCCTCGACGACCGAGCCAACCGGGTGCTTCTCGGCGAAGGCCTCCCAGGGGTTCGACTGCGCCTGCTTGAGGCCGAGCGAAATCCGGCGCTTCTCCTCGTCGACTTCGAGGACCTTGACGTCGACTTCCTGCGACGTGCTGACGATCTTGCCGGGGTGAACGTTCTTCTTAGTCCAGCTCATCTCGGAGACGTGGACGAGGCCCTCGATACCCGCCTCGAGCTCAACGAAAGCGCCATATTCGGTGATGTTCGTAACACGGCCGCGGAACGTGCCGCCAACGGGGTACTTCGCCGAAGCTCCCTCCCACGGATCGCTCTCGAGCTGCTTCATGCCGAGGCTGATGCGCTGGGTGTCACGGTTGATGCGGATGATCTGCACCTTCACCGTGTCGCCGATGTTCAGAACCTCGGACGGGTGATTGACCCGCTTGTACGAAATGTCGGTGACGTGGAGCAGGCCATCGATCCCGCCCAGATCCACGAACGCTCCATAGTCGGTGATGTTCTTGACCACGCCCTCGATCACCTGGCCCTCGGTCAAGGACTGGATGAGGCCGCTGCGCTGCTCGGCGCGGGTTTCCTCGAGGATGGCGCGGCGCGAAACGACGATATTGCCGCGGCGGCGGTCCATCTTCAGGATCTGGAAGGGCTGCGGCAGGTCCATCAGAGGCTGGACGTCGCGAACCGGGCGGATGTCGACCTGGCTGCCGGGCAGGAAGGCGACGGCGCCGCCGAGATCGACGGTGAAGCCGCCCTTCACCCGGCCGAAGATCACGCCCTCGACGCGGTTGCCGGCTTCGAATTCCTTCTCAAGCTTGTCCCAGGCGGCTTCGCGGCGCGCGCGGTCGCGCGACAGCATCGCTTCGCCCTGGCTGTTCTCGACGCGGTCGACATAGACTTCGACCTCATCGCCGACCTTCAGGTCCGACTTGTGGCCCGGAGCAGCGAATTCCCGCAGCGCGACACGTCCTTCGGACTTCAACCCCACGTCGATGACCGCCATATCGTTTTCGATCGCGGTGACGGTGCCCTTCACCACCTTGCCTTCGAAGGCTTCGTTCTCGCCGCCGAGGCTTTCGTTGAGGAGCGCCGCGAAATCGTCGCGGGTCGGAAAAGTCGTGGTCGCCATAAGGTCGGTAATCTCTCTTACAAAACGGGCCTGCCGCTCAGGTCGCCACCATGGCGGCCTTCCACTGCGGACCTGGTCAAATGCACTGCCGCTGCGGCCCCGTGCCGAAACGGCGCCCTTGACAGCGATCCATTGCAAAAAGCGCGTGACGGTCCAGGCTCAAGGCCGGTGAACCGTACGCGCTCGCCAAAGGACGGGCTGCCGCGGCCGCTGAAATAGAGCGCCCGCCGGACGGCGCGCGCATTAGACCAGCAGCCGTCTCAGGGCAAGGCTACGCCGGTCGGCGGCGGATGCGCGGCGTGAACCGTTCGGTTTCGCTCGAGTCCTTCGCCGGTGGCGCCTTGGGCTCAGGACTTGCGCTCTTATCGCTTATGTCGAGGAAGGTCCGCACGGTTTCCGCGGAGACGGCACGACCGAACAGCCACCCCTGAGCCTCCGAACAGCCGAACTTCTTTAGCTCGTTACGAATGTGCTCGGACTCAACGCCCTCGGCCGTGATCGGCACGTTAAGCGTATGGCCGAGGTTGGCGATGGTCGAGACGATGGCCGCGGTCTGCTCGCTTTTCACGAGCGTGGCGATGAAACTCTTGTCGATCTTGATCCGGTCGACCGGCAGCGTGTGAAGCTGCGCCAGACTGGCGTAGCCGGTACCGAAATCGTCCAGGCTGATGCTGATGCCGACGTTCTTGAGGCTCTGGATGATGGTCGAGAATTGTTCGCGATCCTCAAGGAGCGAACCCTCGGTGATCTCGATCTCGAGCCGGTGCGCCGGGAAGCCCGTCGCGGCCAGCACCTTCATGATCTGCTCAGCCAGGGCCACGTCACGGAATTGGACGGGCGAGATGTTGACCGCGATCTTGAGGTGCGCCGGCCAGGAACGCGCCTCTTTCAGGGCAAGCTCCATGACCCGGAGCGTGAGCGGTCCGACGAGACCGGTAGCCTCCGCGACATCGATGAACGCTTCGGCTTCGACGAAGCCGCGTGTAGGCGAGCGCCAGCGGGCCAGCGCCTCGAAGCCGACCAGCTCGCGCGTCTCGAGGTCGATCAGGGGCTGGAAGAAAGGCACGAACTCGCCGCGCGGAATGCCGGCGCGGATATCGTCTTCCAGCTTCAGCCGCTCGGTAAGCTCGCGTTCGAGTTCCTTATCGAACCAGGCGAGGCAATTCCGTCCGGCGCGTTTGGCTGCGTAGAGCGCGACATCGCTCTGGCGCAGAATATCCTCTTCCGTCTGGCCGCGGACGATCTCCGAAAGCCCGATGGACGCCGAGACCTGGACCTGGGCACCACCGAGGAACACCGGGGCGCTGAGCTGGGCGATGATGGAGCGTGCGACCTTTTCGGCGGCCGCCGGACTCGTCCCAGTCAGGAGCATTACAAACTCGTCGCCGCCGATCCTGGCGCAGCATGCGGCATTGGGGGCCGCCCGGGTCAGCGTCTCGGCCAACACCGTCAGCAGCCGGTCTCCCGCGAGGTGGCCGTGGAGGTCATTCACCCGTTTGAAATGATCCAGGTCGAGCAGCAGCAAGGCCCCGCAAGTCTTGGTGTCACGGATCTCGGCGAGACACCGCAAGAGCTCGCGACGGTTCGCTAGCCCCGTAGCGGGGTCCGTGTTGGCATTTCGGCGCGCGACCCGTTCCGATTCTTCGTACGCCTCGAGCGCTTCCTTGAGATCCTTTGAGCGCCGCCAGCCGAAGAGGATAATTGCAATGTTGAGTAGGAACGCGACGGTCAGCGCGCTATTCGCGTCCGGAACGGGCGCGCCGAGGAGAGCGTTCGGCAGCACCTGGCTGCCGAGCCCAACAAACAGCACCAGCGCGGCAATCGTCGCGCAGCTCGTGATTAGGTGACTGCTCGCAATGCGAACGGCCTTGCGGCTTGCTCCCTGCACCAAACGACCACTCCGGTTGAAACCCCTGCACCCCTTTCGCAGCAAAACATTGAGAATGGCTTTACCTACCGATCATGAAAGTGACTCTCAGCGTAGGAATTTCCCTATTGCATCTAGGGAACATATAGGGAACATTGGGGTTCAGGAGTCGCGTTTCCATGCTTGTTCTCGATCCCTCGATGGTGATTGCGGTCGCTGCGTTGATTAGCAGCTTCTCAGCCTTGGTCTGGGCCGTACGGCGCAAGCCATGAACGGCGTTAACCAAAGCCCCTGACCAAAGCTTAGGCAGTTCTTGCGATGCTGCGGCGATGATCGCAGCACGCTTCCTTGCCGCCGCCGCCGTGCTTGGCCTCACCGCTCCTGCCCCCGCGCAGCAATGGAAGGGGGCAACCGGCCCAGTCGCACAGCGCCTGCTCGACGCTCAAAACCGCGAGCGTGAGGCCGTCGGCGCGGCGCCTTTACAGTGGGACGCCGAGCTCGCGGCGCACGCAGCGTCTTATGGTCCCACCCTCGCAAGCATACGAATGCTCGTACACTCGCCGCGCGACAGCCGTCCGGGCGAACGCGAGAATCTCGCTATGGCATGGCACGGCACCCTCGCGCCCGAACAATGGATCGAGCTATGGGCGCGGGAGAAGCGGATGATCGAGCCGGGCAGTCCCGGAATCGGCTGTCCGCAAGCATATGGCTGCATCAGCTTTCCGGCGGCGAGCCGCACGGGCCGCTGGGAGGACA
>Ga0070664_100004439_pt1 | contig 11266 bp, 5 predicted proteins | sample KBSC73metaG_FD_65863 | JGI IMG/M metagenome (GOLD analysis project Ga0070664, IMG submission 65863) | Corn rhizosphere microbial communities from Kellogg Biological Station, Michigan, USA - KBS C7-3 metaG | ecosystem: Host-associated > Plants > Roots > Rhizosphere > Soil ... | reverse complement strand
GGGGGCGTCGCCCCCGTTTCAGTCACCGGGAGCCCGGCCTCGGGCAGCCTGTTTCCCGTCGGGCCGCCGACATCGGTCACCGTTACTGCGCGATCGAGCGACAACCAGACTGCCACCTGCGGATTCTCCGTCACTGTCACCTCCACCGGCGGCGGGTCGACCACCTGGACGGTCTGCGCGAACGAAGGTGGAACGTGCGCGTTCAGCGGCACGCAACAGGTGCGATACGGCGCCAACGGCTTATATGCCTACAAGACTTTGACGGGCGGCACCGCCTGCACCAATGCCGTATTCGGCGATCCGGCACCCGGTCTCCCGAAACAGTGCGCGATCGGTGCGGCATCCGTGGCACCGCAGCCTCCGCCGCCGCCCCCACCGAGTTCGGGATACGGCCCGCAGTCAACGATTACGTGTCCGGCCGGCGCCGTCGACATCACGCCCGGTCAGCCCATCCAGACCGCGGTCAACAACAACGCGGGCGCGACGACCTTCTGTCTGCGCGCGGGGGTGCATTATCTGACCAGCTCCATCACCCCCAAGACGGGCAATACCTTCGTCGGCGAGTATGGTGCCATTCTCGACGGCTCGAATTGGTCGACGACCGACACGACGCAGGCGGCGTTCCGCGCGCACAACCAGGATATCGACTACGTCACCATCCGGAATCTCGTCATCCGCAAGATGCCGCAGAAGGGCATCCATGCGTTCTACTGGTTGACCCCGGACCACTGGACCGTCGAATACAACGAGATCGCCGAGAACAAGACCGGCATCCTGTTCCCGGATCACTCCATGATTCGGAACAACTACATCCATCACAACTATGACGACCCGTCAGCCACCGACCCCGGCCGGCGCGGCGGCGGCTATGTCGGGTACTACGCCAGCTACACGACGTTCGAGAACAATGAGATTGCCTATAACGGGAAAGAACAAAAGATCATGGAGTCGGTGAGCGTGACGTTCCGCAACAACTTCGTCCATCACAACCAGGCCGATGGCATCTGGTACGACGGCGGCAATCCCAGCGCGCTCATCGAAGGCAACCGCGTCGAGGATAACGCCCGCAACGGGATCTTCTACGAGGCGAGCAACGGCAGCATCATCCGCAACAACACGGTTCGCCGCAGCGGGGACACCGGAATCTTCATCTCGACGTCGCAGAACGCCGACATCTACGGAAACACGGTCGAAAACAATTTCCGGGCGATCACCTACTTCGTCAACTGCGGCGGAATGGTGGGCCGAGACATCGATCTGCAGAACAACTCGGCGCACGACAACACCATCCGCCTTGGGACGCAGAGCGGCGCGTTTGCCACGGGGATGAGCTATACGTCCGACTGCACGGCGACGCAGGTAACCACGTATCACAGTGGCTCCAAGAATCTGCGGTTCACGCACAACACGTACTACGTGCCGGATGTCGGCGGCTGGTACTGGCTCTGGAACGGCATGAAGCAATGGTTTCAGTGGCAGGGCATACCCCAGGATCTCGACGGAACAGTTCAATAGTCACAACCACGGAGTGGGGCGTCCGCAATTGCAGTGCGGGCGCGCCACCCCAATGTTCGACGTTCGTTCTCTGTAGAACGGCCTGAAGTAAGGAATGGTTCAATGAAGCTTCGTTCTCTCCTGTTTTTTGTGTTTGCAGTCGGCATGTCTATGCTCGTATCACCGGCCGAGTCCTCAGCGCAGACCTGGACGTTCTGCGCGCGTGAAGGCGGAACCTGCACATTCAGCGGCACGCAACAGGTGCGATACGGCGCCAATGGCTTGTATGCCTACAAGACGCTGACCGGCAGCACTGCGTGTACCAACAGCGTATTCGGCGATCCTGCGCCGGGTGTCGTGAAGCAATGCGACACTGCGGCGACCTCGACGTCAACGGGCAGTTGGACCGTCTGCGCGAACGAAGGTGGATCGTGTGCGTTCAGCGGGACGCAACAAGTGCGATACGGCGCCAACGGCTTATATGCCTACAAGACACTGACTGGTGGCACGGCATGTACCAACGCGGTATTCGGCGATCCAGCGCCGGGTGTCGCGAAACAATGCGCGACTGATGGCAGTAGCAGTACGGCTCCTGCGACTGGCAGTTGGAGTGTCTGCGCGAACGAAGGTGGAACGTGCGCGTTCAGCGGCACGCTACAGGTGCGATACGGTGCGAACAGCTTGTATGCCTACAAGACGTTGACCGGCGGCACGGCATGTACCAACGCCGTATTCGGCGATCCTGCCCCGGGCGTCGTGAAACAGTGCGCGATCGACGGAACATCTTCGTCGCCGCAACCACCTCCGCCAGCACCCACATTGACTTCGGCATATGGCCCGCAGTCCACGATTACATGTCCTTCAGGCGCGATCGACGTCTGGCCCGGTCAGCCCATCCAGACCGCGGTCAACAACAATGCGGGCGCGACGACATTCTGTCTGCGCGCGGGAGTTCACTATCTGACCAGCTCCATCACCCCCAAGACGGGCAATACCTTCGTCGGCGAGTACGGGGCCGTCCTCGACGGCTCGAGCTGGTCAACCAGCGACTCGACGCAGGCGGCGTTCCGCGCCCACAACCAGGACATCGACTATGTGACGATTCGGAATCTCGTCATCCGCAAGATGCCGCAGAAGGGGATCCATGCCTTCTACTGGCTGACGCCGGACCACTGGACCGTCGAATACAACGAGATCGCCGAAAACAAGACCGGCATCCTGTTCCCGGACCACTCCATGATCCGGAACAACTACATTCATCACAACTTTGACGATCCGTCCGCGACCGACCCCGGCCGCCGCGGCGGCGGCTATGTCGGGTACTACGCCAGTTACACGACCTTCGAGAACAACGAGATTGCCTATAACGGCAAAGAGCAAAAGATCATGGAGTCGGTGAGCGTGACCTTCCGCAACAACTTCGCCCACCACAACCAGGCCGATGGCATCTGGTACGACGGTGGCAATCCCAACGCGCTCATCGAAGGCAACCGCGTGGAAGATAACGCCCGCAACGGGATCTTCTACGAGGCGAGCAACGGCAGTGTCATCCGGAACAACACGGTCCGCCGCAGCGGGGACACTGGGATCTTCATCTCCACCTCGCAGAACGCCGACATTTACGGCAACACGGTCGAAAACAATTTCCGGGCGATCACCTACTTCGTCAACTGTGGTGGGATGGTGGGCCGCGACATCGACCTGCAGAACAACTCGGCGCATGACAACAGCATCTTCGTCGGGACGCAGAGCGGTGCGTTTGCCACCGGGATGAGCTACACAGGCGACTGCTCGGCGACACAGGTGAACACGTATTTCAACGGTTCGAAGAACCTGCGGTTCTCGCACAACACGTACGATGTGCCAGACGCCGGCGGCTGGTATTGGCTCTGGAACGGCATGAAGCAGTGGTTCCAGTGGCAGGGCGTGCCCCAGGATACCGACGGATCAGTTCAATAGTCCGCAACAGGCTGAGTGGCGCGTCCGCAATCCGGTCGGACGCGCCGCTCGGCGCCCTCATCTCTAGCCGCGCTCGCTTTCAAAAGCGCGCCAGCCCAGCGTCTTTCCGAGGTGGAACAAGCACCTGACTCGGAGTACGCTGTGGCGTGTCAGCTCCGCACAGAAGAGTCTCGTCGGTGGTTGGCGTAGCGCTCGCCATCGTCGCGCTGACCGGAGTTGCTGCGGGCGTGATCGAGTCAGTCCGTCAAGCTCCCTCCCCCAAACCTGGATCGGACACGACGACGGAAGTCCCGTGGGCCGGCAGTGCTGGTCCCCAGCGCACTATCACGTGTCCCGCCGGCGCCGTTGACGTGCCAATAGGCGCGGACATCCAACGTGTCGTTGACGCGCGTCCGAGTGGGACGACCTTCTGTCTGAAAGCTGGTGTGCATGCGATCACCTCCGCAATCACACCCAAGAGTGGACACAATTTCGTAGGTGAATACGGCGCCGTGCTCGACGGAACCGGATGGAAAACCACGGACCGGACTCAAGGGGCGTTTCGTGCGCATAACCAGGACGTCGACGATGTGACCATTCGCAATCTCGTCATCCGCAACATGCCGCAAAAGGGCATCCATGCGTTCCGGGATTTCTCTGACCGGTGGACAATCGAATTCAACGAGATCGCCTCGAACCAGACTGGCGTGTCGTTCCCGAACCATTCTGTGCTCCGGAACAACTACATCCATCACAACGTGGGGAACCCATCAGCGTCCGATCCAGCCGAGCGGGGTGGAGGTTACGCCGGATATCAAGCAGCCGACACCATCCTTGACACGAATGAGATCGCCTACAACGGTCCGGAACAGAAGGTCATGGAGTCGATGAACGTGACGTTCCGGAACAACTTCGTCCATCACAACGTCGGTGATGGCATTTGGTACGACGGCGGCAACCCTGGCGCCATGATCGAAAAAAACCGCGTCGAGGACAATCAGCGGAACGGTATCTTTTTTGAGGCCAGCCATGACGGCGTGATTCGGGACAACACCGTCCGACGCAGTGGCGACACCGGCGTGTTCATCTCAGCCTCGCAGAAGGCCGAGATTCATCACAACCAGCTCGAATCGAATGTCAGAGGCCTTATCTATTTCATCGACTGCACGCTCACCGGCCCCAGTCGTGGTCTCGACCTCGCCAACAACTCTGCGCATGACAATACGATCCGCGTCGGCGCGCAGCGCAGCGCGATTGCCAACGGCTTCACCTACCGCGACTGCGATTCCACTCAGCTGGCGGCATACCTGAACGGCTCGAAGAAGCTGACGTTCTCGCGCAACAGCTATTACGTGCCGTCGCTCACCGGGTCGTACTGGCTCTGGAACGGATCCCAACCATGGTCGCAATGGCGGTCGCTGGGGCACGATATGGATGGCGCCATCGCGCCCTAGCCCCGGCATGCGGATCCTGCTCGTCCACAACATGTATCAGCAGACCGGCGGCGAGGATCTCGTCGTCCCCGACGAGGCTCGGCTCCTCTCGTCCCGAGGGCACGACGTCGCTCAATATTTTGTTCACAACGACCAGGTGAACTCCCTTTCACGGTTGACGCTCGCACAGCGAACTGTCTGGAGCCAGCCAGCGTATCGCGCTGTGCGAGCTGCCATCACGACGCATCGGCCACAGGTTGTTCACGTCCACAACACGCTGCCGCTGCTGTCGCCGTCCGTCTATTACGCCGCCAGCGCGGAAGGCGTGCCGGTCGTACAGACGCTACACAACTACCGATTGATGTGCCCCGCTGCGGTGTGCTTTCGGGATGGTCACGTGTGTACCGAGTGTGTCGGGAAACCTGTCGCCTGGGGAGCGGTCCGTCACGCGTGCTATCGAGGAAGCCGATCCGCAAGCGCCGCCATCGTGACCATGCTCTCGGTTCATCGGATGCTGGGCACCTGGGAGCACAAGACCAGCGTGTACATTGCACTGACAAATCTGGCGCGCCGCATGTTCATCGAGTCCGGGTTGCCGGCAGAGAAGCTCGTCGTCAAGCCCAATTTCGTCAGCCCCGACCCAGGGATCGGAACCGGAAGTGGTGGATATGCTCTGTTCGTGGGGCGACTCTCCGCCGAGAAGGGCCTTCACACATTGCTGCACGCATGGCGGACGGTCGGGGACCAGCTCCCGCTGTGGGTCGTCGGTGACGGGCCGTTGGGTCCGGACGTGGCGGCCGCCACACAGGACACTCGCGGAATAAGATGGCTGGGCAAGCGTGCACCGCAGGACGTGGTCCCGCTGCTCCAGGAGGCGACGTGCCTGGTCTTTCCGTCGGAATGCTACGAAACATTCGGGCGAGTCATTGTCGAAGCGTTTGCTGCGGGAACTCCCGTCGTCGCCGCCGGACACGGCGCAGCCGCCGAGTTGGTGGCCGATGGGATTACCGGGGTTCATTTTCGACCTGGCGATGCTGCGGACCTCGCGGCCAAAGTGATTCAACTCAACTCTCATCCGCCGCTTCGCGAAAGGATGAGAGTTGCTGCCAGGACCGACTTCGAAAATCGATTCACGGCCGATGTGAATTACCGCTCGCTCCTGGCTATATACGAACGCGCGATCGAGGGAGTGACCGCATCACCGCTCAGCGCCGCAGAGTGACCTGGGGATGAAAATCCTCATGTCGGCGTTGGCGTGCGAACCTGGAAAGGGTTCGGAACTGGAGGTGGGCTTTCGAGCGCTGATGGCCGCCGCCAGTCATCACGAAGTGTGGGTGCTGACAAACAGCGCCACTGTTCCCATTGTGCGTCGTGCTATCGAGCCATACAGCTGGGCTGCCCGGGTCCACTTGGAAGGAATCTACTTCGACGTCGATGAGGCGCTTTACCTCAAGCTGACCGCTCCCGGCTTTCACCGGTATTACGACCGATGGCAGCGTCAAGCCGCGGCGCGGGCTTTGGCGTTGGATCGGCGCATTGATTTTGATGTCGTTCACCATGTCACGCTGGCGGCGAACTGGACGCGAGCCGGTGTGACCGTCGTCGACAAACCACTTGTGTGGGGACCGGTAGGTGGCGGTGTCGAACCGCCGGTCAGTCTCATCGGCGAACTCGGCTGGCAAGGCTTGTTCGATGAGGCTGTCCGCATCCTTGCGCGCCGCCTTCTTGTACGCGTCGGGCCCGCACGCCTGACGCAACGGCGAGCGGCCGTGATTTTCGCCCAGAACCAGGACACTGCCCGGCTCATGGGCGTCGACGACAGCCGTGTGCGCGTCGTGTCGAACGCGACATCCATCGACGTCCGCGACATACAGCCAACGGGTACCAGGCGCAAAGATATCGTGCTCGCAGCGCGCTTGCTCCCCTGGAAAGGGGGGCAACTGGCGGTTCGCTCTCTGCGATACGTCCGACACCCCGACGCGGTGCTCCGGATCTTTGGCGACGGCCCGGAACAAGCGAGGATTGCGCGCGCTGCGGATCGATGGGGTGTGGCCGACCGAGTCCGGTTCGAAGGTCGTGTGAACCGTGCCGGGCTGCTCCGGACAGTTGCCACGGCTGGGGTATTCCTCCACCCCGCTTTCCATGACGAGGCAGGCCTCGCCGTCGCCGAAGCGCTTTCACTTGGTACTCCCGTGGTGTGCATCGATCGAGGTGGACCACCGGAGCTTCTCCGGTGTTGGCCGGACGCGCGCGCCGCCGTGATCTCGCCTGACTCGCCAGAGAAAACCGCGCGCGCGATCGCCGCGTCGATCGATCAGTTTCTGGTTGATGCGCCGCCAGTTCGACAAGCTCCCGAGGCACCCGTCACCTCCTTCCAGAAGGAGCTGTTGGCAGCCTATGAAACGGCGTTCGCCCACCGCCGTGAAACGAGCCGCGCCAAAGTGTGGGCTTTCCCACTCGGCAAACCCCAGTTGTTTACGGAGTCGCCTCGGTCGCTGTCGGAAGGCGTCATGGTGTACGGCTTCGGACGCCGCGTGGCGACGTGGATTCAACTTGCTGTGGCATGGCAAGTCCGGGTGCCAGGTGTGCGGCGCCTCTTCGCCGAACGAAAAATGGAGGAGCCACCAGTGTGCGGCTGGACGCACTGGGGCCATATCGAGGAGGAACTGAGGCGGCGCAACAGCCTGTCATGGTTGTCGTGGGTGCACTTCCGTTCGCAATGGGGGAAGGAGCGCTCCAGTATGTTGGGGTTGGATGCAGACGGGACACCGCACGTATTCGTCGTCGTAGAGCCGCGAGACAGGGGGAATCTGGCCGAGCGATTACCGGCAACTCGATCGTTCCGCGTCACCACATGCCTTGATTCGTTTTGCCACGAGAGCTGGTCGGTGCGCCTGTACGAATCGCTTCCACGCCTGCATAAACCTGCTCGGTGGGACGCTTCGAGGATTCGACAGGTCTCCGAAGAAGTGACCCGAGTACTCGAGCAACTGCTCGCACCAGTCGAGGGCATCCCGGGGCACTGGCGCCCGATGCATGGTGATTTCGTACCGTGGAATCTGCGTGAGGATTCGCAGGGACAACTGTGGCTACTCGATTGGGAGGACGTGGGGTGGGGACCGCCACTTGCTGACTTCGTCCGCTACGTTGTGGCCTACTATTCGCTCGGCGGGACGAGTCCTGCCCGGATCGCAGCAATCGTCGGGCAGGCTGTCGGGCCCGAATCATTGCCTGCGCTCGCGGAGGTGGCCTCGTTCTGGCTGTCACATCGCAACATCGATCCGGAAGACAGCAGCGCAAATGTCACCCGCCGGCGGGCGAAGGATTCCGCTCGTGCCGCTCGCGAAATAGCCGCGTTTCGCGTAATCGGCGCACTGCCGACGTCGCCGTGACATAAGACCGCTTGACAATCCTTTCGACCCTGCTAACGTTCGTGTACTCCCCTCCCAGTACGCTTCGTGCGATCGCTGACAGTTCGCCGTTCTCATTGGACGTCTGAACCCATATACTTCACCGTCCGTCTCGGCCGCAGCCCGCTGTCGAGTCTTTCAGGTGTCGTTGCTGTTGCATTGCGCAGTCGGCACAGAGTGTTGCGATGAAACTGTGTTCCGTTTTCCCGCTGTTGCCGCTTTGCGTCGCTGCCATCGTCTTGACGCTGCCCGAGTCAGCGTCGGCTCAGACCAGTGATTGGACGTTCTGTGCCTCCGAGGGCAGTAACTGCAACTTCAGCGGCACCACCCAAGTGCGTTATGGCGCGAACGGTGCGTATGTCTACGCGACGCTGACAGACGGCACGCCGTGCACCAATGACGTGTTCGGCGATCCCGCTCCAGGGATTCCGAAAAGCTGCGCCGTCGCGAGTGGTGAGTGGACACTCTGCGCCTTCGAAGGCGGCTTCTGCGCATTCAGCGGCACCAAGGACGTACGTTACGGGGCCAACGGCTTGTATTCCTACAAAGCAGCAACCGACGGGATCGCGTGTTCAAACAGTGTGTTTGGCGACCCCGCGCCCAACGTCCCGAAGCAGTGCGCGATGAGTGTCCGCCAATCGGCGGTCGTCGCGTCAGTCACCGCATTGGCGGCCTATGGTCCACGGGCCACGATTACGTGTCCGTCCGGTGCCGTCGACATCACGCCCGGTCAGTACATCCAGGGCATCGTCGATCTCTATCCCGGCACGACGACGTTCTGTTTGCGCGCTGGGGTGCATTATCTGACCAGCTCCATTACGCCCAAGACGGGTAATACGTTCGTCGGCGAGTACGGCGCCATCCTCGACGGTACGAACTGGTCGACCACCAACTCGACTCAGGCGGCATTCCGAGCGCACAACCAGGACATCGACTACGTGACGATCAGGAATCTCGTCATCCGCAACATGCCGCAGAAGGGCATCCAGGCCTACTACTGGATGGCTGACCACTGGACGATCGAGTCGAACGAGATTGCGGCGAACAAGACTGGGATCGTGTTCCCGAACAACTCAATGGTGCGGAACAATTACATCCACCACAACTACGGCGATCCCTCGTCGGCCGACGCGTCGCTGCGCGGCGGTGGGTATGTGGGGTACTACGCCACACACACGACGTTCGAGAACAACGAGATCTCCTACAACGGCAAGGAACAGAAGGTGATGGAATCAGTCGGCGTGACGTTCCGCAACAATCTCGTCCATCACAACCAGGCCGATGGCATCTGGTTCGACGGCGGCAATCCCGACGCGCTCATCGAAGGCAACCAGGTGGAGGACAACGCCAGGAACGGGATCTTCTACGAAGCGAGTAACGGCACCATCATCCGGAACAACACCATCCGACGGAACGGCGATACCGGTGTGTTCATCTCCACGTCGCAAAACGCGCAGATTTACAGCAACACGCTCGAGAATAACTTCCGGGCAATCACCTACTTCGTCGACTGCGGCGCGGTGGCCGATCCGACGCGGTCACTGGATCTGGCGAACAACGTCGCGCATGACAACTCGATCCGCGTGGGCCCTCAGGCCGGCGCGTTTGGCAGTGGCTTCAGCTACACGGCCAGCTGTACGTCTGCGCAGGTCGCCACGTACACCGGTGGGTCGAAGAACCTGACGTTCTCGCACAACACCTACTCCGTGCCATCCGTCGGCGGGTGGTATTGGTTCTGGGCACAATGGATGCAGTGGTCGCAGTGGCAGGCCGTGGGCAAAGACGTCGACGGAATCGTGACGCAATAGCGAAGGCACGCTGAAATTGACGCCGATTCAGGGAAGACATATTGTTGGATTAACACCATTAAATGACGCCTTGCGTGCAGCCTGCCCGATTCTCTCTCCTGTTGTTTTTCGCTGCGATGCTGTCACTGGCGGCGGGAGCGCCACCAGTGCTTTCAGTCACTTTGGCCGGTCAGGTGAGAGCTGCCGCACCTGGACGGGTCCTGCCGGCGGAAGTTCCCGCGCCGCTGGTGGTGGGCCCACAACCAGGCATCTCGTGCCCGGTTGGCGCCGTTGATCTGCCGCCCGGCACGGACATCCCACGGGTTGTTGATGACTCTCCGGGTGGGACGACTTTTTGTCTGAGGGCCGGCATGCATGCCGTCACCGGCGCGATCACGCCGAAGACAGGCGACACCTTCGTCGGCGAGTACGGCGCGGTCCTGGATGGAACCCGCTGGACGACGTCGGATTTGACGCAAGCGGCGTTTCGCTCGCACAACCAGGACATTGACGACGTCACGATTCGGAACCTGGTGATCCAGCACATGCCTCAGCGTGGCATTCACGCCTACCCCTTTATGTCCGACCGTTGGATCGTCGAGTACACCGAAATCTCGGGAGGGCAAGTCGGTATCCAGGTGGGCAATCAGTCAGTGGTTCGCCACAGTTGGATTCATCACAATGTCGGGAATCCCCTCTCGCCTGTTCCGTCGGACCGCGGCGGCGGCTACAACTTGTATCAAGCCATCGAGGTGCTCTTCGAGAACAACGAGATCAGCTACAACGGTCCGGAGCAGAAGGTGTCACTCTCGACCAACGTCACGTTCCGCGACAACTTCGTTCACCACAACCGGTTCGACGGCATCTGGTATGACGGCGACAACATCGGGTCGGTCATCGAGGGAAACAGCGTCGAGGACAATCCGGGCTCCGGAATCTTCTACGAGATCAGTGGCCGTGGCGTCATTCGCAACAATGTCGTCCGGCGCAGCGAACATGGCGTGTTCATCTCCACGTCGCGAGACGTCGAGATCTACAACAACACGCTTGAAGACAACTTCCGTGGCATTCAGTACTTCGTCACGTGCAGCGCCGTTGGCGGCGGTGCGATTGGGTGGGATCTCGTGAACGATATCGCTCACGGCAACATTGTGAAAGTCAGTGCCGTCACCGGATCGTATGCGAGCGGTCTCTCTTACACGCC
>Ga0070664_100004436_pt1 | contig 11270 bp, 12 predicted proteins | sample KBSC73metaG_FD_65863 | JGI IMG/M metagenome (GOLD analysis project Ga0070664, IMG submission 65863) | Corn rhizosphere microbial communities from Kellogg Biological Station, Michigan, USA - KBS C7-3 metaG | ecosystem: Host-associated > Plants > Roots > Rhizosphere > Soil ... | reverse complement strand
GCGGCAAGGAAGTCTGGCGCTACGTCGGCGACCTCGACTGGACCAGTCCGGAGGCCGCTAAGCTTCTCTCGGAAGCCGGCGCTTCTCCGCGAAAAGGCTGAGCAGCCGCCCGTCGATCGCGGCGAGGCCGAGCGCGATCAGCCCCAGCCCCAGGAAATCCTGCGGCGCCAGGACCTCGTTGAGAAACAAGGCGCCCAAGAGGATCGCGACCGGCGGCACCAGCAGCGTGACGAGCAAGGCATTGGTCGCGCCGGAGGTCTCGATCAGGCGGAAATAGAGCACGTAGCCGAAGGCGGTGCACAACAGCGCCAGTGCGAAGATCGCACCCCAGGCAGTGAGCGGCGGGAAGGCATGCGTCCACGGCCGGTCGATGAACAGCGACATCGGCAGCATCATCAGCGCCCCGGCGCTGAGCTGGCCGGTGGTGATGGTGAGCGGCGAGATGCCCTGGCGGCGGAAGCGGCGCGCCCAGACCGCGGCGAGCGCATAGCTGAGCGACGCGGTAACGCAGGCGAGCTGCGCCAGCCCGCTGGTGCCGAGGCTGGACAGCAGCGACGGGCCGATCATCGTCGCGACCCCGCCAAAGCCGAGCAGCACGCCGGCAATCTTGCGCGGGGTCATCCGCTCGTCCTGGGTGAGGACGTGGGCGACGACTACGCCCCAGATCGGCGTCGTCGCGTTGAGGATCGAGGCGAGGCCGCTGGCGATGTGCGTCTGGCCCCAGCCGAACAAGGTGAACGGCAGCGCATTATTGAGCAGTGCCAGCAGCAGGATCGAGCCCCAGGCCGAACGCGGCAAATCGAGCTTCCCGCCTTTGAAATAGAGATATCCCCACATCGCGGCGGCGGCGATCGTCAGGCGCAGCCAGACGTAGGTCAGCGGCTGCACGTGGCGTACCGCGACTCCGATGAAAAAGAACGCGCCGCCCCAGATGACGGCGAGCGTCGCGAGGATCAGCCAATCGGCGCGATTCATCTGCACGCGGATCACGTGGGCATCCTGGCGCGGCAGCGGCCGCGGCGCTTCCGCCTGCTTGCGGTCAAACGACTGGGGATCGGCGGGTTTCATGGCCCGGCGGAAATACCGGTTACCGTGATGTGACCGCCAACAAATGCCCCGAAGCGGGCAATAAGCTCAGCTTATCTAGTCTCTCAGCAGCTCATTGATACTGGTTTTTGAGCGGGTGCGCTCATCGACGCGCTTGACGATTACCGCGCAGGCGAGTCCCGGCCCGCCGTCCTTGCCCGGGAGGCTGCCGGGGACGACGACGGAATATTCCGGGACGCGGCCGTAATGGAGCTCGCCCGAATCGCGGTCGACGATCTTGGTCGAGGCGCCGAGGAACACGCCCATCGACAATACCGAGCCGCGTTCGACGATCACCCCCTCGGCGACTTCGGAACGGGCGCCGATGAAGCAATCGTCCTCGATGATCACCGGCCCGGCCTGGAGCGGCTCGAGTACGCCGCCGATCCCGGCGCCGCCGGAAATATGGACGTTGCTGCCGATCTGCGCGCAGCTCCCCACGGTCGCCCAGGTATCGACCATCGTCCCCTCGCCGACCCGCGCGCCGATGTTGACGAAGCTCGGCATCAGCACAGCACCGGGCGCGATGTAGGCGCCACGGCGGACAATGGCGCCGGGGACCGAGCGGAAGGCGGCGGCGGCGAATTGCTTTTCGCCCCAGCCGGCGAACTTGGACGGCACCTTGTCCCACCAATGCGCGCCGCCCGGCCCGCCAGCGATCGCCTCCATCGGGTTGAGGCGAAAGGAGAGGAGCACCGCCTTCTTCAGCCACTGATGCACGACCCAGTCGCTGCCCTGCTTCTCGGCAATCCGCGCTTCCCCGCTGTCGAGCGCGGCAACCGCGGCATCGACCGCCTGGCGGAACTCGCCCCTGGTGCCCGCGCCGATGGAATTGCGCTCGTCCCAGGCGCGTTCGATCACGGGTTGAAGGTCATTCATGCTCGTCCCCCAAAATGCTTTCGAGCCATTCGCCGACGTCGGTCACCCGGACATCGACGATGGCTGCGTCATAGCCGTGGCTACCGCGCTCCGACCCATTGTCCACCCAGACAGTGGTCATTCCGAGCTCCTTGGCCGGAGCGAGGTTGCGGACCATGTCCTCGGCCATGGCCGCGTTCTTCGGATCGATCTCGAACTGGTTGAGCAGCTTCCGGTAGCCGTGCAGCTCGGGCTTGGGAGTCAGGTCGGAGGCGAAGATGTCGTGCAGGTGATCGACCACTGCGGCGATGCCGAGGCGGTCGAGAACCTTCCACGCATAGTCGGCGTTGCCGTTGGTATGGATGAACTTGCGGCCGGGGAGACGGCCGAGTGCCCCGACCAGCCGGTCGTCGCGCTCGAGACGGTCGAGCGGAATGTCGTGGACGTCACCCATGAAATGGTGGGGATCGACATGGTGATACTTCATCAGCCCGGCGAGCGTCGTCCCGGAGCCGTGGAAGTGCATCTTCTGGACCCGTCGCGCTTCGACCGCATCAACCCCGAGCAGCCGCTCGATATAGGCCGTCATCCGCTGGTCGATCAGCTCGAACAGGCGGCTGCCATGCGGGTAGAGGCAATTGTCGAGATCGAAGATCCAGTCGCGGATATGGGCGAAACGGCGGTCCATCGGCCGCCAAGCGCCTAGAGCCGTTCCCGGCCTTTAAGCAAATTGAAAGGAATCATAAACCATAAAAGACCGTGGGAAGCCGTGATTTTTCAACGGCTTGAGCGGGGAGAGAAGATGACTGAGCGGCTGTTGACAACGGGCGCGTGCGCGCTGGTCATGGCCTTCGGCCTCGGCGCCTGCGGCGGCGCCGGCGGCGGCCCCGCGCCGATGCCGTCCGCGCCCATCACATCGACTCCGACGCCCACGCCGACTCCAACGCCGACTCCGACCCCCACGCCAACCCCGACACCCACCCCGACGCCAGGCGTGAACTACAACACCGCCGAGTATCAGGCGTCGCAATATTCGGTCGTTTCGAACGCCATCGCCGCCTACAACGCGGGCGCGACGGGCAAGGGCGTCAAGATCGGAATCGTCGACAGCGGCATCAATCCCAGCCTGTCGGAATTTGCCGGCAAGATCGATCCCGCCAGCGGCGACGTCGCCGGCAGTCGCGGACTCAGCGACGAGGGTGGCCACGGGACGGCGGTGAGTGCGGTCGCGGCGGCTGCGCGCAACGGACAGAACGCGATGGGCGTAGCGTTCGATGCGACGATCGTCAGCGAGCGCGCCGACCAGCCGGGGTCATGCGGACAAACCGACGGCTGCCAGTTCTTCGACAGCGCCATCGCTGCCGGAATCGACGCGGCGCGCAATGCGGGTGCCAAGGTGATCAACTTGTCCCTTGGCGGCGATCCACCCGGCCAGTCGCTGCTCAACGCGATGTCGCGCGCGGTCAACGCCGGGGTCGTCATTGTGATCTCGGCCGGCAATGATGGCACCGACCCGGCCAAGGGATCGAACTCGGACCCGTTCGCGCTCGTTCCTGCGCAGAATTTTCCAGGCTCGGTGATCATCGCCGGTTCGGTCGGCGTGAGCGACGGCGCCGGGGGGACCGACGCCAGCCAGATCTCGGATTTCTCCAATCGCGCGGGCAGCGGGGCGCCATTTTATCTGATGGCGCTCGGCTATAAGGATCGGGCGCCGGACGAGACGGGCGCCCAGTTCCTGTGGTCCGGCACCAGCTTCTCGGCGCCGACCATCTCGGGCGCGGTGGCGCTGATGGCTCAGGCCTTCCCCAACCTCACCGGCAAGCAGATCGTCTCGATCCTGTTCCAGAGCGCCGACGACCTCGGCGCCGCGGGCGTCGATTCGATTTACGGCCACGGCCGCCTCAACATCCAGAAGGCCTTCTCGCCGATCGGCCAGACCAGCCTCGCCAGCAGCCAGGCGCCGATCGCCGGAAGCGATTTGCCGCCGGCCGCCGGCGACGCCGCGACCGGCAAGTCGCTCGGGGCGATCATCCTCGACGGGTATAGCCGCGCCTTCGTCATGAATCTCGCCGCCACGCTGCACCACGCCGAGGTCGACCATCCGCTGGCACGCTCGCTTCAGAATGACGTCCGGGTCAACAGCACCCAGGCCGGTCCGGTCAGCATCGCGATGACCGTGAACCAGCGGCACGACCTGGCCGGCGGTTACGCGCTCGACCGGATCGGCATCGGCCCGGAAGATTTGCGCAAGTCGCGATTGATTGCGGGCTCAGCCGTCGCCAGGCTCGACAACAGGACCGCGATTGCATTCGGCTTTGCCGAAGGCGCCAAGGCCATGGAGCGCCGCCTCAGCGGCGCGAACGCCGGCTCGTTCCTGATCGCCAGCGACATTGCCGGAACGCCGGGCTTCGCCGCCAAGCGCGGCAGCAGCATGGCCGTGCGTCACCAGTTCGGCCGCGCCGGAATCACCTTCTCCGGCGAAACCGGCAGCGTCTGGCAGGAGGTCAAGACAACGGCAACCGGCTCACCGTACCGCTATGCAAGCGTAGCCGCGGACAAGAGCTTCGGCCGCAACTGGCTGTCGATCGGTGTCAGCCGGCTCGAGGAGAAGCAGTCGCTGCTCGGCGGCCGATTGTCCGGTACGCTCGGCGCCGGTGGTGCGAACACCATGTTCGTTGATGCCGAGGCGCGCCACAATTTCGGCAGCGGTTTGACCGCGACCGCGACTGCCCGCCGTGGCTGGACCGATTTTGCCGGCGGCAAGTTCCGGACCGGCGCTTACGGCTTCGACCTCGCCAAGCGCGGCGTGCTTTCGGGCAAGGACAACATCGGCCTCCGCCTCTCGCAGCCGCTGCGGGTCGAGCATGGCGGCCTCGCGATGCTGCTGCCGACCTCCTACGATTATGCGACGCTGACCGCGACCCGCAGCCTGAGCCGAATGTCGCTCACGCCCAGCGGGCGCGAGCTCGACGCCGAGCTCAGCTATGGGTCGAGCCTGCTCGACGGCCGGGCGTGGTTCGGCGGCAATCTCTTCTACCGCCGACAGCCGGGCCACATCGCCAGCGCGCCGGATGACAAGGGTGCGGCGATTCGCTTCAGTCTTGGTTTCTGAAGATCAGGCGGCCGAGCTTCGACCGCTCCGTCGTCTGAAACGCGGCACCAGGCCGCCAACCCCTGCACGGTAGCGGCGGTAATCTTCCCCGAAGAGATTGGTCAGGTCGCGCTCCTCGTAGCGGATGGCGATCAGCATATAGATTGAGACACCCGCGGCCAGCAGCAGATGCCCCGCGGTCATTTCCGGCGCCGCCCAGAAAGCGAGGAAGAAGCCAGCGTAGAGCGGGTGCGCGACCCAGCGGTAGAAAAACGGATGCCTCAGTTCCGGCGGCGGTGCCTGGCGATCGCGCACGTGGAACCAGGCTTGCTGCAGTCCGAACAGCTCGAAATGATTGATCAGGAAAGTGCTGACCAGCACCGTCGCCCAGCCGATCCAGAACAGCGCCCAGAGCAGGCTGGCGAGCAGCGGGTTGGTGACGTTCCAGACGATTGCGCCGATCGGCCGCCAGCCGAGGAACAGGATCATCAGCGCGATGCTAGCGGCGAGCACGTACACGCTTCGCTCGGCGGCAGGCGGGACGATCCTGGTCCACCTCGCCTTGAAGGCGGGCCGCGCCATGACGCTGTGCTGCAGCCCGAACAAGGTAATGAGGGCTACATCGATCAGCGCCGCGGCGAGTGGGGCAGCCTCCGGCCCGACGTCGACCGTCCGACCCGAGAAGGCGAAATCCCCGACGAAGACGATGAGATAGAGGAACGTCGCGAAGAATATTGCGTAACAGACGATCGCAAACAGCAGGGTAAGTAGACGTGACATGCCGATCTCCCCTTGTTTCGGCCTGTGGCGCTCAGCGCCGGCGCGGATTTCGATAGTCGGTCAAGGTCAACGGGGCGGGACAATGGTCGATGCGACGATCGACCGCCATGAAGGTTTGCGCCGGCGGAAGCTTGCCGAGCGGCACGGCCCTGGGCTTCTTGCCCATCTTGCGAGCCATCGACATCGGAGTTTCCGGGCACAGCGCCCGCTCGGGCGCCGGATTGAAAACGGGCATGTCGCGGGCGGGCTCGGCACTTGCCGAAGCGGCGAACAGAGCGACGGTGAAGAGGAGCATCACCCACTCTCCTTTCGAAGCCGGCGCTTTACCACTTCTCCGTCAGACGGTGAAGCTTTCCCCGCATCCGCAGGCGCCCTTGGCGTTCGGGTTTTCGAACACGAAGCCCGCCGCGAAATCGTCCTCGCTCCAGTCCATCGTCGAGCCGATCAAATAGAGGACGCTGGCGCCGTCGACGTAGAAGGCGCCGCCCGGTGTCTCGATCTTTTCGTCGAATGGCTGCTCGTCGGTCACATAATCCACCGAATAGGCAAGGCCGGAGCAGCCGCGGCGCGGGGTCGACAGCTTAACGCCGATGGCGCCGCCTGGCGCCCTGGCCATCAGCTCGGCGATCCGGGCCTCGGCGCGGGGCGTCAGGGAAATGGCGGCGGGGCGCGCGCGGATTTTGGATTCCTTGTTCATAGCATTCCCAACTCGAGGCGGGCCTCGTCGCTCATCTTCGACGGATCCCACGGCGGTTCCCACACCAGGTTGACGACCGCATCGCGGATGCCCGGAACCGACAGCACCCGCAGCTCGACTTCCTGCGGGAGCGATTCGGCGACCGGGCAATGCGGAGTCGTCAGAGTCATGGTGATGGTCGCATCGCCATCCTCGCTGATATCGACGTCGTAAATCAGGCCGAGTTCGTAGATATCGACGGGAATCTCCGGGTCGTAGATCGACTTCAGCACCTCGACCACCGACGCCTGGAGATCGCTCCCCGCGCCGCCGGTTGGCTCCTCGTGCTTCTCGCCGGCAAGGAAACCGGCAAGATAGTCCCGCTTGCGCTCGAAGCCCTCGGTGACGCGGGCGCGCGGCGGCGGGGTCACCGCGTCGACCTCTTCGGTCTCGATCTTCTTTTCCCGATTCATGCCGAAAAGATCCGCTTCACTTGGCTAATCCCGCGCACCAGCGCCTCGATGTCCGAGCTGTCGCTGTGCGCCGCAAAGCTCGCCCGCGCCGTCGCGGCGACGCCGAGCCAGTCCATCAGCGGCTGGGCGCAATGGTGGCCGGCGCGGACCGCGACGCCCGCATCGTCCAATATGGTGGCGGTGTCGTGCGCGTGCACCCCATCGACGTTGAAGCTGACGATTCCGGCGGAGTCGTCGGGGCCGTAAAGTGTCACGCCGTCGATGCTGCGCAGCGCGTCGCGGCACTCGGCGACGAGCGCGCATTCGTGCGCGTGAATTGCGTCGAGGCTGAGCTTCTCGACCCACTTGACCGCCGCGTGCAGCCCGACCGCGCCGACGATGTGCGGTGTTCCGGCTTCGAACCGGGCGGGCGGATCCAGATAAGTCGTCTCCTCGAATGTGACCTTGTCGATCATCGATCCACCACCCTGCCAGGGGGGCATTTTCGCGAGCAGTTCAGCGCGTCCCCAGAGGCAGCCGATGCCCGTCGGGCCATAAAGCTTGTGTCCGGAGAACGCGTAGAAGTCCGCTCCCAAGGTCACAATGTTCACGTCCAAGCGGGGGACCGCCTGGCATCCATCGAGCAGCAGCACTGCTCCTTTCGAGTGAGCCATTTCGGCCGCGCGCCTGGCGTCGAGGACCGAGCCCAAGACGTTGGATACGTGGGCGAAACCTACAATACAATGTTCCTCGGTGAGCATCGCTTCGGCGGCGTCGAGGTCGATCTGGCCGTCGGGCGTTAGCGGCACCGCGTCGACCTCGAACCCAGCGAGCTGCCACGGCACTATGTTGCTGTGATGCTCCAGTTGCGACAGCAAGACGCGGTTGCGGCCCTCCTTCGGCAGCGTTCGGGCGACCAGATTGATCGCTTCGGTCGCTCCGCGCGTGAAGATGAGCTCGTTGGGTTGGCCGCCGATCAGGTTGGACGCAGCCGCGCGGGCGGCCTCGTAGCTCGCGGTCATGCTCGCGGAGCGCTCGTACACGCCGCGATGCACCGTCGCATAGTCGCGGGAATAGGCCTGGGTGATCGCGTCGATCACCGCCTGCGGCTTTTGCGCGGTCGCGGCGCTGTCGAGATAATGCCAGTTCAGAATCGCCGGGAACTGGTCGCGGACGTTCAGCGCGGAGTTGATGCGGGTGGGCGCGTTCATGAACCCTCTCCCCTTTGCGGGAGAGGATTGACTCGCGCGCAGCGCGAGCGGGGAGAGGGGGCGCCCCCTCTCCAAGCTCCGTTAGGCAGCAAGCTGCCAAGCTCCGCTATCCTCCACCGCGTTGGGGGGAGGAGCTGCGTGGCGCGGCGCATTACACGACCCTCCGCAGCGCATCGCGCGCCGCTTCGGAAATGGCGTCGCCGCTTGTCGCGCTGTCCCACAGGCCCGTGACGAAGCCTTCGAGCAGCAGCGCTCGGGCGCTCGCCGGGTCCAGCCCGCGCGACTCGGCGTAGAACAATTGCATCGCGTCCAGCTCGCCGACGGTGGCGCCATGGGCGCACTTCACGTCGTCGGCGAAAATCTCGAGCTCGGGCTTGCAGTTCGCGGTCGCTCCGCGATCGAGCAGCATCGCCTTGACCGACTGCTCGGCGTCGGTCTGCTGCGCGCCGCGCGCGACCTCGACCTTGCCGAGGTAGGATCCGACCGCCTTGCCGTTCAGGACCGAGCGGATCACCTGGCGCGAGCGGCCCCCCTCGCCGACGTGCTTGACCGTAGTGACGAACTCGTTGGTCGAAAGGCCGGTGCCGATGTTGGCGCCATAGAGCTCGAAATCGGCGCCTTGCGCGAGGCTCACCTCTAGCTCGACGCGGCCGTACACGGGCGCGGTGTTGAGCGCGAAGATGCGCGCGCTCGCGCCTTTGCCGAGCGCCAGCTGGACACGGCGAAGCTGGACGTCCTCGCCAGCCGGAAGCCAAACCTCTTCAAGCTCTTCCCCGGCCGCCACGGTCATCGTCACCGGCTGAGCGAAGCGCTCCCACACGGGCTTCAGCGCGTCGAGGTCGGCGTAACGCCATTCCTCCTGCTTGTGCGTCGGGAAGGGCGCGGTCATGCCGCAGCCTCCGCATAGCCTTCGCGTTCGAGCTCCTTGGCCAGTTCGGGACCGCCCGAGCGGACGATCCGACCGGCGTTGAGCACGTGCACGCGGTCGGGCTCCACATAATCGAGCAGCCGCTGGTAATGGGTAATTAGCAGCACGCCCTTGTCGGGGGCGCGCATGATGCGGTTGATGCCCGCGCCGACGCTTTTAAGCGCGTCGATGTCGAGCCCGCTGTCGGTCTCGTCGAGCACCGCGAAGCGCGGGCTCATGATGCCCATCTGGACCATCTCGGCGCGCTTCTTCTCGCCGCCCGAGAAACCGACGTTGACCGGGCGCTTGAGCATCTCGGCGTCCATGCCGAGCAGGCCCGCCTGCTCGCGCGCGAGCTTGATGAATTCGGCGCCCGACAGATCCCCTTCGCCGCGCGCGCGACGCTGCGAGTTGAGGCTCTCGCGCAGGAACTGGAGCATCGACACGCCGGGAATTTCGACCGGATATTGGAAGCCGAGGAATAGCCCCGCCGCCGCGCGCTCGTGCGGCTCCATCCCGAGCAGGTCGAGCCTCCCACCGTCATTGCGAGCGAAGCGCGGCAATCCAGTTTCCGACGTCGCAGGCTGGATTGCTTCGTCGCTACGCTCCTCGCAATGACGAGGAGAAAACGTCACCGACCCCTCGCTCACCTCATAGCCGGGGCGGCCGGCGAGCACATAGGCCAGCGTCGACTTGCCCGAGCCGTTCGGACCCATGATCGCGTGCACCTCGCCCGCGGGCACGTGCAGCGACACGCCGTTCAGGATCGGCTTGTTGGCGACCGTGGCGTGTAGGTTGTCGATGTTCAGCATCAAAAGGCTTTCACGATCCAGGAGGTCACGTCCGCGCCCGCATCGCGATCTTGGGCGATGCGCAGGTATTCGGACGAACTCAGGAAACCACGGGCGGCATCTTCGTTTTCAAACCGCATCACCACGATCTTGTCGACGTTCGCGCCGTGGCCGGTTTCCAGCTGCGGCGCTTCATCCGCAGCAAGCATTTGGCCGCCGCTATTTTGGAACACGGCCGGGAATGCGGCCGCATAGCGATCGTACCTTGTTTTGTCCTTGAAGCGGATATTGGCGACCACCAGAGCGCGCGCCATCAGCCGACGCTCCCTTCCAGCGAAATCCCCAGCAACTTCTGCGCCTCGACCGCGAATTCCATCGGCAGCTGCTTTAAGACCTCGCGGGCGAAGCCGTTGACGATCAGCGCGACCGCGCTTTCGGCGTCGAGGCCGCGGCTCATCGCGTAGAACAATTGGTCCTCGCTGATCTTCGAGGTGGTTGCTTCGTGCTCGATCTGCGCGGTCGGGTTCTTGACCTCGATGTACGGCACGGTGTGGGCGCCGCAGTCGCTGCCGAGCAGCAGCGAATCGCACTGGGTGAAGTTGCGCACGTTCTCCGCGCGCGGGAGCACGCGGACCAGCCCGCGATAGGTATTGTTCGACCGACCCGCGCTGATACCCTTCGACACGATGGTCGAGCGCGTGTTGGAGCCGATGTGGATCATCTTGGTGCCGGTATCGGCCTGCTGGCGGTTGTTGGTCAGCGCGACCGAGTAGAATTCGCCGACGCTGCCATCGCCCTTCAAGATGCAGCTCGGATATTTCCAGGTGATCGCGCTGCCGGTCTCGACCTGGGTCCAGCTGACCTTCGAGCGGTCGCCGCTGCACAGCGCGCGCTTGGTGACGAAGTTGAAGATGCCGCCCTTGCCTTCGGCGTCGCCGGGGTACCAGTTCTGCACGGTCGAATACTTGATCTCGGCGTCGTCAAGCGCGACCAGCTCGACCACGGCGGCATGGAGCTGGTTCTCGTCGCGCATCGGCGCGGTGCAGCCTTCGAGATAGGAGACGTAGCTGCCCTTGTCGGCGACGATCAGCGTGCGCTCGAACTGGCCGGTGTTCTCGGCATTGATGCGGAAATAGGTCGACAGCTCCATCGGGCAGCGCACGCCCTCGGGCACGTAGACGAAGGTGCCGTCGGAGAAGACCGCGCTGTTGAGGCAGGCGAAATAATTGTCGCGCTGCGGAACGACAGAGCCGAGATACTTCTTCACCAGCTCAGGATGCTCGCGGATCGCCTCGCTGATCGACAGGAAGATGACGCCCGCCTTCTTCAGCTCCTCGCGGAAGGTGGTGGCGACGGAGACGCTGTCGAACACCGCGTCGACCGCCACCCTGGCCGCGCCTTCGACCCCGGCGAGCACC
>Ga0070664_100004431_pt1 | contig 11279 bp, 17 predicted proteins | sample KBSC73metaG_FD_65863 | JGI IMG/M metagenome (GOLD analysis project Ga0070664, IMG submission 65863) | Corn rhizosphere microbial communities from Kellogg Biological Station, Michigan, USA - KBS C7-3 metaG | ecosystem: Host-associated > Plants > Roots > Rhizosphere > Soil ... | reverse complement strand
ACGCCCGTTGAGTTTGTGCTTGTGGGTTTAGCCAGTTGTCTTACCGCAGGCATTGCAGCGGTGGCGCAGCTTCGTCAAATAAAGTTGCGTTCTGTGTCGGCGACGTTGCAGGGCAGCATGGACGTTCGCGGCATTCTCGGCGCGGACACCGACGTACGCAACGGCTTCGATGGTATCGAAGTCATCTACAACATCGACGCCGATGCGTCGCCTGACGACATCAAGGCACTCGTGGCCCAGTCGCAAAAGCGTTCGGCTGTCTACGACATCCTTACCAATCCCACGAACGTGAGGGTGGAAGTCCAGTGATTCACGCAATCGGCAGGAGAGACAGGCGTTACATCAGCACTGTCATCATCGGCGCCGGCCATTCGGGATTAGCCATGAGCCGGTGCCTTGCGGAACGCTCGATCGATCATGTGGTGCTCGAGCGTGGCGAGATCGCAAACTCGTGGAAGACCGAGCGTTGGGATTCGCTGCGCCTGCTTACCCCCAATTGGCAGAGCCGACTTCCCGGCTACGAATACCAAGGCGATGACCCTGACGGATTCCGTACTATGCCGGAGACGATCGAGTTCATCGAACGATATGCAAAGCTCATTGCCGCACCGGTGCAGACGCACTCTGCCGTCATTTCGGCTCGCCGTAGCGACAACGGCTATGAAATTCGCACGCGTCAGGCCACTTGGCACTGCGACACTGTCGTGCTCGCAAATGGAGCGTGCAACATCTCGCAGGTGCCCGCGCTTGCTAGCGCGGTGCCGGCGCGAATCGCCATGCTTACCGCGGCTGAGTACCGCAGCCCGACCCGGCTCGACTCTGGCGGCGTGCTGGTTGTCGGCGCGTCCGCTACAGGAACCCAGATCGCTGATGAGATTCAGCGCTCGGGTCGAAAGGTAACTCTCGCAGTGGGGGAGCATATTCGCGTGCCTCGCACGTATCGAGGCAAGGATATCCAGTGGTGGATGGATGTCGCCGGTGTGCTCGACGAGCGTTACGACCAGGTCGACGATATCGTAAGGGTCAGAAACAGCTCATCGCTGCAACTCGCGGGTTATCCGGACCGCCGGATGACCGATCTCAACTCTTTATCTAGCATCGGCGTGAAGTTGGTCGGCCGTCTGGCAGGTATCGTCGGTGGCAAGGCGCAGTTCTCCGGATCGCTGCGCAACGTCTGCGCGTTGGCCGACCTCAAGATGAGTAGACTGCTCGGCACCATCGACGAATGGGCGAGCACGAACGGGTTGGACGCCAAAATGAGTCCACCGCACCGTTTCGAACCGACCGGGGTGGAAGCCTCCCCGCCGCTCGTCATTGATTTGAGGAGTGGTGACATCCGAACCATCATCTGGGCAACCGGATATCGTCCCAACTACTCATGGCTAGAAGTCCCGCTGTTCGACCACAAGGGGTACGTCCGCCATGACGGCGGGATCGTCCAATCCCCCGGCATGTACATCATGGGCATGCCGTTCCTGCGACGGCGCAAGTCGACCCTTATCGATGGTGCCGGCGATGATGCGCGGGACTTGAGCATCCATCTAGCCTCATATCTCAGGCGAAAATGCCGCGTGTTGCCACGCGCAACGCGACTACGTGAAAGCACAAGTCGCCGCTGACTCGAACTGAAACCAGACCCATCAGCTTGTTTGCGCGCAGTGCCAGCGATTGTGGAGTCGTCTGCCACTGCATATTGAGCGCATCGTCAGCGCCGTCAGCATAGCGATAACATGATCGACCGACTGACTGCTCTGACAGTAAGTGCCCCGTGTCGCTTTGGACGCAGAGGAAACTCATCGCCCGTTAGTGCGCAAAGTCTGCGCATGTAGGCCATCGTCGCCGATCCACTCGGTTGTCGCCTGGTTACGAGCCTGGCGCGCCCTGGCGGAAACGCCATGGGGCTGCCTATTATGCTCGCTGAGTTTAGTGCGAAGCGACTGGAACTGCTAAAGACGCGATGCCGCGCATTACGCGGGTCGCGGTTCTCTGGGATCCCCCCACCGCATACCATACAACAGCAATCGACGGTCTCAAGGCGGGGAGCACCCTCGATGGGGATCGGATTGAGCTTCATCGAAGTGCGAACGCCCGAGCAGATTGATTCGGCCTCTTCACGCTCATTAGTGTCGCGAGCTGAAGCCCTTCACGTCCTCGATTGCCCGCTTTTTTAATATCGAGCGATAGTTGTCAGGCTCGCGTCCAACTCGCGTCTTCCCGTGATCTCGGGCGAGAAACCATTCGCCAACACAGGAGCACTAATGACGTACGGGGCGGACTACGCGGACCAGATACGCCGGTCGCCGTGTTACGTCGACACAATGTTCAAAGGCAGAAAGCGCAACCACTTACCAGTCGAACAACCAACCAAATTGGATGGTGATCAATAGAAAAAGCGCGAAGGCGTTTGGCATCCCGTTTCGCAGTTCGATTCTCGTGCAAGCGACCGAGGTCATTGAGTAAGATTTCGAACGCCGCCCCTCATGGCTCGATGTGAGCTAAGCCTCTGCCTATGCAGTGTCTGGTGTGTTGCATTCACCGATTAAATCCGCGGTCACTGGCCGGCATAGCGCCACGCTTCAAAGTGGGCACACATCACCGTTTACTCGAGTCACGAAATCACGAAAACGGCGTACAGTTGTTTGGTAATAGTTCGAAGGCAACCTTCCTCTATTTCTGTTTGGCAATTATGCCGTCCTTGATCTTGTCGTACACTCCTTGCGGGATGATGTTCTTCTCGACCAGCTCATCCTTGGCCTTATAGGGACGGCCTTTGATGATAGCCTTGGCACGAGCCTCGCCGATGCCATCCAACTTCATCAGCTGGTCGGCCTTGGCATGGTTGATGTCGATTTTGTCATCTGTCTTCGCTTGCGCGGCGGCGGGCTTCGCGGCGCTCTTTGCATCCTTGTCGGCGGCATGAAGCATGCCCGATATTGCGAACATGATGGCCAGCAACACAGTTGCGAACGTTTTCATGTCATTCTCCTCATTGCGTTGATGGAAGTGCGGCGCTCGACGCCGCACTGTGGGCGTTATCGTCTGTCAAATGCAACAGCTTTACATTTAACGCTATGCCAGCGGGCTCACGGTGGCACCAAGCGCCGCCACTGGTCCTAGCCAGCAGCCATCTCAGTCGGTTAAAACGAAGGTTACCTTCAAGATGACTTTGTAACCAGTTACTTTGCCGTTATCGATCGTCACTTCCTGTTCTTTGACCCACGCACCTTTTACATTCTTCAGCGTCTTATTGGCGCGGGCTACGCCTTGGATAATGGCGTCTTCAAAACTCTTCTGACTAATGCTGCTGATTTCGCTAATTCGTGCGACTGTCATATCGGCTCCTTGAAAGTTACGGGCGCTGCGCCCGAATCCTAGTCTGCGCCGGTCCGGCGTCAGTGACAACAAGCAATGGCGCAAGCGCGTGATGGCTAGTGCCTTACAGCGTGGTGCGACTCGCAGGCGCTGTGTGGCGGCGGGAGTGCTTCCTTGATTTCGAATGGGAAAGGGAGACGGCTTCATCTGCTGGCGTGATATACGAGGTAGAGGCATCTCTCTTTCATTCGCAATTCAAGGTAAGGAATGCTCGTGCGTATCATTCGCGGCATTTGTCGTGGGTTCGTCTTAAGCGCTCAGGCGCTCGCGATTGATCTCAACAGTCTGAGCGACACGGACGCGGTCAGCGCTTTGAAGGACGCCTTGGCACAAGTTCGGCGGTCGCGGTGTCGAAACTGCGCGTGGAAAATGGCTTCTTGGGAAACGACAAAATCGAGATAGCTCTTCCACCTTAAAGCGCATGGAGAGTGGGTTTTCGCCTGCTGCGCATGATGAATTACTAACCGGGGTAAATCGGGCTGCCGAGCAGGCGGTGCCGGAAGCTAAAACGTTACTCGTGGACGCCATCAAAAATATGAGCGTGCAGGATGCTAAGGTGTGCCGACTGGTGGCGACACAGCTGCAATAGAATATTTCCGCAAGACGACGAGCAGCAACTGACGCAAAAATTCCTGCCGATCGTCACCAAAGGTGACTTCCAAAGTCGGCCTCGCCGACAAATGCGACAGCCTTCCGGGGCAGGACCCTCAGCTCGGTCTCGTTGATGTCAAGGAAGCCAGATTGAGAATTGTTACGCAGAACCCCCTCGACGGACTTCTCGTGATGATTGCTGAGCAGGAAAAAGCCATCCGAACAGATCCGGGCGGTGCGGCTAGCGGCATGACGCAAAAGGTATTCGGTATGCTCGTACAATAGTCATGGCAACAGCTACTTCGATATAGACTACTTACAGGAGGCTTAAATGAGTATGCGCACGGAATTCCAGGAATTCGCGGTCAAGGGTAATGTGGTCGACTTGGCAGTCGGCGTCGTCATCGGGGCTGCTTTTGGGAAGATCGTATCTTCGTTCGTAGAGGACATTATCATGCCGCCGATCGGCCTGTTGTTGGGTGGAGTCGATTTCAAATCTCTGGCGATTACACTTAAGGCGGCACAAGGAAATACCGCCGCGGTCATGATCAACTACGGCAAGTTCATCCAAACGCTGGTCGACTTCATCATCATCGCGTTTGTCATCTTTATGGTGATCAAAGCGATCAACAGGCTCAAGCGTAAGGAAGAAGTGGCGCCTACAGTCGCACCGACCCGTGAAGAAGTTCTGCTCACCGAGATCCGCGACTCACTTAAAGTCCCGGCGCTGGTTCGCGGCGTGCGCGAGTAAGTGACCGTAATTGCCTCATCCAAATGCGCAACGTCAGCAAACGTCTCTCAGGCTAATGACTAGCGCGATTTGTATGTGCTCAAAGACTTGGCGAGCTGGCCACAAGGATCTTCACGCCAGCGAGTCGCCTTGGCGTCGCTTGTGTGGTTTAGGTGCCGTGGACAACTTCGCGCATGACGAGCAGTCCCCTGACAATTGATAATTCAACTGGAGATCACTGATGAAGCGACTACTCTTAGCGTTTAGCTTGTTCTTCGCCTTATGCGGAATAGCAATGGCAGCGGTCAACGTCAATACGGCGACCAAAGAAGAACTCGATGGATTGAAGGGAATTGGTCCAGCGAAGGCGCAGGCGATTATTGACTATCGCAGCAAGAACGGTCCGTTCAAGACCATCGATGAGCTGGAAAAAGTGCCGGGTATCGGGCCCAAGACACTGGCGGACATACGGAAGGACGTCTCGGTGAGCGGTGGTACATCGTCCAAACCGCCGGCGTCAGGAAAACCGTCTGAGCCAGTCAAGGGAACTACCCCTGCGCCCGCCACAAAACCGGCCGACGCGGCCAAAGCGGCACCCGGAGCCAAACCCACGGACCCCGCCAAAGTGGAATCGAAGTCGAGCACGGCGGCTGATACTAAGTCCGGTTCAAAAAAAGCGACAAACAAGTCTGATAAAACGGGCGAAGCCACCAAAGAGCCGACAAAGTCTCCGGACAAAGAAGCGGCCGGTAAGGACACGAAGAAGGAAGACAAGAAAGGCGACAAGAAATAGGGGGCCTGCCTAGTGGTCAACCGCGACTGTCTATCGGGTCGTGAGAGTTATATGTATAACGCAGGTATGACCTGTAGAGTTCACTTACGCGCCATCATTATCCATGCAGGTTACGTTAAGGAGTGATACATGAAATCGACTCAATTGCGTCTAGCGTTGTTCACAGTAGGCATCTTAATATTCTCCATGAACTCGAGTCAGGCTCAGGGGATGCTCGATGCGGGCAAGAGCCTGTTCGGCGGGGGAAACACAGGAGCCGCCACTGGTGGGACCGCAGGCGTTTTAAGTGCCTTGCCGCTCGATAAGATTATTGAGTTAGTCCAGAAGCAGGGATATTCCAACATTACGGGACTGGCACCCTCGCCCTCGGGTAACACACTACAAGCGGCCGCGACGAATTCTTCAGGTAGTCCCGTTAATTTGCTTATTAATCCGACCAGTGGTGGCGTTATCTCCGCGTTAGGAAGATAGCTTATCAGCGCGCGGTTCAGCGCTCGCTGTTGGAGTAATCGGCGCGATAAGCACACCCGTTCCCCTTGGAGAAGTGGTTCTAAGCCCGGTGACCCGGGCCGGCATCGATAGGGAAGGGGGGCATACTTCTAGGATGGATCGGATAACGTGTAGCAGGCACGACTTTGTCAGCGACACCTTTCAAAACTCGTCCTTTATGTTATCCCCACTGAACCGCCTCTCGCGATGGCGTCGAAATAGATATTAGGAAACGGCAGGTGCATCTGAATGTTCACAGACGCTCGTAAGCTAATGAGTACGTTTGGGAGGGCAGGCTGACATCCGAGCAAGCGTTTTCAGCATATCCAACGTCTTGTTATGCCGCGTGGCTAGACCTATTGGCGTATTGCACGCATAACGCTCTAGCGTAGGATACGCGTAGTTCCAAACGTGCTGACGTCACCAGCGGCAACGCTTGTGGAAGACGATGCAGGGGCTTGGCTGACTATGTCGCAAGCCTCGTTATCTTTTTTCTCTTACGGACGCGGAGGAAATAATTATGCGATGGCACGGTCAGTTGATGCATCTCTTGACGGTTGGTCTATCTATGACGACACCACTCGCGCACGCAGCTGAAGCTCAGGTGGGCGTGAGAGCATTTGCCGCCGATTTGCTCTCTGGCGCGCCTTTTATTGCGAACACTGATGGCAGTCCAGCGACAGGCTTTGCTGTTGCATCGAAGGCTGTTGTGACCACGGCCGGCAACTCTACTTCGCAGTCTGAGGCGCAAGCAAACGCGTTGAGCGGAACGATCAAGGAAAAGGCGAGCGCCGGAGTCGTAGCAAGTAGCTTCGTTGTCGGCCGCAATTCCGGAGCGTCAAGCGGAGGGAGTATTAGCGGCAGCATCACGTTGGCCGGCCCTGCGGTCCCGGGGCCCGCAACATTCACAGCGCTGTTAGAGGGCGCATATAGCGTCACCGGACAACAGACGTTCGACAATCGCGTCGGACTCCATTACGAATTCATCGTCGGGACAAGCCCGCAAATGGCAGGCGATTTACTGGAAGTGTGCTGCGTGGCAGGAACGTTCAGTATTCCGTTCACTTGGACGCAGTTAGTGAATCCAGGAGATGCGATCTTTTTTAGCTTGTTTCTCACCACCGAGGTCTTTTCCGTCGCGGGCGGTTCCGCGATCGACGCTTTCAACACCTTCAAAATCACTGGCGTCGGTTTGCCGCAGGGCTATACGTTCACGCCCGACGCTCAGGGATTCCTTTCACAGTTCACGTCATCAACAGCCGTTCCCGAACCAGCTTCGTGGTTACTCACCGGCCTTGGCTTGATCGTATTAGCGCTTGCGCGGCGAGGTACCGCGACGCGCAAGGCAAGGAATTCGTAGCAATCGATACCTAAAAAAATATTTAAGGGCGCAACGCCAGCCGATTTTCGATCGAGCAACCTACGAAATTTGAGTTGGTCGTCATCACGAAAACGGCCAAGGCGCTCGCCATCAATATCCCGCAGTCAATGCCGCCGCGCGCTGACAAGGTGATCGACTGATCCCGCCGGCGACGGCGGTTTCTTGCGGGCAGCTTCGCCCATGATAATTGCCAATAAGGTAATCGAGAGCTTTGGCCTCGTTGCGACCGGAGTGGCACGCGCCGCAAGGGCTCAGCCGCGGGGAAAAATCTCGCGATCGAGTTTCGTGACCGCGCGCGGTCGCACTGACTCGATCGATCCCGACTTCATCGGCGCATTTCCGCGCGGCATGCGCGAGCTTGGTTATGTGGAAGGCAAGAACCTAGTCATTGAGTGGCGCTTTGAGCCCAAGCTTGACGCTCTTACGCGCGTGGCGGCGGAATTGCTGCGCCTAAACTGGACGTGATCGTATCTGGATCGTCGCAGGCGATCGCCGCGCTTCACAAAGCGACGACCGGCATTCCCATAGTGATGGCAACTTCCGGCGATCCGATCCGTAGCGACTTTGTCAGAAAGCTAGTCCGGCCGCGTGGGAACATCACTGGGCTCTCGAACCTGACGAGTGACATCGGCGCGAAGCAATGGAGTCGTTACACGGAATGGTACCGAAGTTCTGCGGCGTGTGGCTGTTCTAATAAATCCTATAACTCGTCTCTCGTCTCGTTTCTTAAGAACGTTCAGTCGGCATCTCGCATGGATGGCGTGAACATCGTGCCGTTAGACGGCACAGCGCACGAGATGTTAATAACCCTTTCAGCGCAACTTCTCGAACCAATGCCAACGGCATAATCGTAGCGACTGACGCGCTGTTCATGCAGCACCACCGCAAGATTGCAGGGCTCGCCGCGAAAAACCGATTGCCTTGCGTGTCGCATCCTTCTTTTCGCTGCGTTCTTTGTTTGTCGTAATTCCGGTTGCTGTTGCCGTTCGTCACCACCACGCTCTGTAGATTGCGACACCAAAGTACGGAGCTGTAGATAGAGATACACTCGTGTGCGAACGCCAAGCGCATGAAAACTGAAGTCACAGGAGAGACCCGTGCCCGATAACAGTGGAGAACGTAAACCCCGACAGGCGGTCGTGATCATCCATGGCATAGGCGAACAGACGCCAATGGCTACACTTCGGGGCTTCGTCCGGGCTGTTACGGAGTGTCGGTTCAGCAAAAAATCTGCTCCGGATGATCAGGCACTGAGTAAACCGGATTACATCTCGCCGACTCTTGAGCTACGGCGAATGGCCGTAGCGGGCAATGACCGGAAATGGACGCCGGGAGACTGGGTGTCCACCGACTTTTACGAGCTCTACTGGGCCCACATGATGACCGGCACCGCCTGGCGCCATGTGACGGCTTGGGCGGCTAGCCTGCTTCTGCGGTTTCCCAACCAAGTGCCAGATCGGCTGCGTACGCTTTGGATTGTTAGTTGGCTGGCGGTCGTTCTCGCAGCTGTCCTGTTCGTCTTCCGAGACTCTATGCCTCAAGGAACGACATGGCTGGCGGTCCTCGCCGGTGTTGTACTGCTGTTCAAATGGAAGGGTAGGTACTTTGGGTTGCAGTATATTGGGGACGCGGCGCGATACCTCAGCCCGACGCCAGAAAATGTAGGTGTCAGGCAGGCAATCCGCTCGGCCGCGGTGGAACTGCTCGAAGGTCTGCATGATGATCCGACGTGGCGCCGTTATCATCGCATCATCCTCGTGGGACACAGTTTAGGAAGCGTCATTGGGTACGATGCGATAACTCATCTGTGGCAGCGCCGGCATCATCCTCTCAAAGTTTACCCGTCAGTCGAACAAGACGCTCAAGCGCAGTACCAAGAACACCAATCACAGCGTCGCCATTTTTGCACCCAACAAGCCCGAGCGCTGCAGTCGGCACTTTGGCGGGAGCAGCGGCAGTTGGGCGTCCAATGGAAAATCACTGACTTCATCACACTGGGAAGCCCGTTGGCGCACGCCTCGTTCCTATTGGCCACCGGGAGAGATGATTTAGTAGAGCGCATAAGGCAGCGCGAGTACCCGAGCTGTCCTCCTCAGCCCGAAGATCATCGTGACCGACAATACAACGAGTCGCTGCTGCAGAGCGCATCTGGAGCCAAGGTCCTCCATCATGGCGCTCCGTTTGCTTGCACGCGCTGGACAAATCTTTACTTCGATCGGGATTTTGTTGGGGGTTGCATCAATGACTTGGGGATATGGTACGGAAAACACGGACAGGCCGAACGCGGAGAAAACTGGATCGACAATAAGCCGGTCCCGAGGAAGCGAGCCTGCCTGTTCCCGCACACTAAGTATTGGCACAAGAGTGCAGATCATTCAGTTCTGGTCAACGCGCTCGACCTCGTTGACTGGTGGAAAACACCAGAGAACACCGCAACGGCTCTCAGCGCCCAGGACCGTGACACGAAATTATTCCCCACCGAACGCGACAAGTGGATGCGAGGGCCGTTTCGCGATAAGTTGCGGCGAGACTCGTAAGTCGCGCCGGCATAAAGCTACGAGGCTAGGTGTCGTCGGGAACAGCGCGGTTTATCGTATCAAGTCAATAAAGGACACTAACACTAACTCTAGGATGGGAGTGCTCTTAGGACGCACCGTTCAGCCATTACTTGCCGCTGATATCAAGGACGTGAATGGACAATACCAACATGCAGCCGATGCCGTAGGTGCAAGGGCGCGTAGACAAAGATCGCAATACTAAGACCACGCGAATCACTCAATGGCATTGACTTTGATTCGCGCTCCGTCCGCCGCTAGTGGCCAGCTCGCCTTCCATTTTGAGCCGGTCCGTATCAGCGCAACAAGGAAGCTTTCGCCAGACGGCGGCGTGATCTGAGCGACCACTTCGAGATCACCCGTACGGCGCACGCCGTTCTGAACCACAGCGACATGTCGAAATGTGCCTTGAGGTCCGGTTCTGGAGTTATCTAGAACGACGACCGACCCGTACCAAGGTCTGCCGAGCGCATCGTTGTCGCGCCAGTAATGCAACAGGCCGGGAGCTCCGGGAATAATCAATTCCAAATTCCCTATCTGACCGAAGTTCGATTGCAACAGCGCTGGATTTCCCGTGAGGTCTCTGATGACTCCCTTGTCTGTCGCGATGTTAGTTTCTGCCCAGCCCATCTGGCCCCTCTTAAACATCGACAATCGATTGCCGCCGAGGTCAAGGTCAAGTAGGACGATGACCTCGAGCTCGCCCGTGCTAGTTTGCACCAATGAAACTGCGACTGGCGTAACCGGTGCTCGTTGTGGTCCAAGTCCACTTGGCGCTGCTAATGAATAATCATCGATGACGAACGGCCCGTGCCAAGGATAGCCCGGTGTGTCGTTGTCACGGAAGAAGTGAAGGAGACGCTTTCCAGCCGGGACAACGATCTCGAAGTTTCCTGTGGTGCCAAAAGCTGATTGCAAGAGGGCAGGATCGCCCGTCACGCCCTGAATCCGACTTCCGTTCACTAATATTGGCGCGGGCGAACTCCATCCACCAGGGCCTCGGACAGTGTGTGCAAGCCAATCGCCTGCAAGGGTACCCGACATCCTGACTATCGCTTCAAGATTACCTGGCTTTCCAAAGCGGCTCTGAATGAGCGAAGCGGCTAATGGTTTGGTGCCAACGATTCCACGGGAATGATCGCCCGCACCGGGCAACGCCGGAGGCGCGGCCAAGATCGGTCCGTGCCACCGCCGTCTCGGCGGGGTCGCGGCTGACCGGACTGTGATGGTTCCTGTGCCTCCGAGTTGTGGGATTTCGGAACTCGAGGATGAAATATTCGCTTGACCCGCGCGACGGCGAATAGAGAATGCGGGCGCCGGTCGCGTCAGGGACGCCTGGAGCCACAAGGCGAATTGGCATCGCCAGTG
>Ga0070664_100004428_pt1 | contig 11284 bp, 12 predicted proteins | sample KBSC73metaG_FD_65863 | JGI IMG/M metagenome (GOLD analysis project Ga0070664, IMG submission 65863) | Corn rhizosphere microbial communities from Kellogg Biological Station, Michigan, USA - KBS C7-3 metaG | ecosystem: Host-associated > Plants > Roots > Rhizosphere > Soil ... | reverse complement strand
GGCGAGGTGGCGTATCTGGCACGGCGGTGCGCCGTCGGTGGAGAGCAGTTGCCGAGCTCGATCGAGGCATTGGCCGGCGGTTCTGGTGTCGCCCTGACCGGCGGCGAGCCGTGCCGACAGGACGTGCCGGGTGAACGCCGATCTGTCAGCGGACACGCTCAGGGTCCGACTCCGTGCGGGCGCGGCGCGTGCAGCCGGTGGTGTATGCCCTGTAACCCGGACATGACGTATGCGGTGCCGCCTTCGTCGAGGCCCCAGAGCACCTCGTGCCAAGGTCCCATCCGGTACCGGTCGAGCGACCGCTCAAGCTCGTCGGCGCCGGGCGCATAGACGCGCAGGAGACTGTCCCGGAACCGTGGAGGGGTGCCGTGGACGACCCAGGCCAGGTCCATGGCAGGGTCGTCGAGGCCGGCGTCGGTCCAGTCGATGACGCCGCTGACGCACCCACCCGCGACCAGGAGATGCTCCGGCCCGAGATCGCGATGCGCGAACACCGCCGGTGCCGGGCGCCTGACCCGATCGAGCAGCGCCGCCCCGGCCCGCCGATCGGCGGACTCCAGCAGAGGCAGAACCTCCCTCTCCATCCGCGCGACGGTCGGCAGGAACAGATCGTCGCGCTCGACGGTCAGGCCGAGCTCGACGAGGGACAGGTCGTGAAGCGTACGCAGAAACGTTCCGACCTTTTGCCCGTCAGCACTGGTCAGCCTCCCCGGTTCGGCGGCCGCACCGGGCAACATCTCATGCCGCACCCGCCACGGCGCGAACCCGTCGGACGGCACCTCGGCGGGGACAGGCACGGCAAGCGGAAGCAACGGCGCGATGACGGGCAGAACGCGGCACTCCTGTTCCAGGCCCCGTCGGGCCGCCATCCGCCGAGGAACCCGCTCGATGTACCTCTCGTCAACGACGACCGCATCACTGTCCCACCCCGGGACGTCAACGGGCCGCCGACGCACAACCCAGTCTCACACAGCCGGCACTCCGCCGGCGGCCACCGGGTTCATGATCGGCTCGCGGGTCAGCCAACGGTGCGCCGGTCCGGAGCCGGCGAATACCGCCGCCATACCGATCGTTGACGATTGTGGGATCGGCCGTTCCTACCCTGAGCGCACATCCGCCGCCAGGAAGGGACTACGTGGCATGAACATCAGACGATGGCTCCCGCGCCGGGGGTTGTTGATCGCGACGATCATGGTTCTGGCTTCGGTGGTCGTTCCCGCGGCACCGGCGTCGGCAGCCGTCTCCTGCTCCATGTCGATCGGCACGCCACTGCTGAGCGGGGGAGTGGTCACCGCCAACTCGTTCGTCAACTGCAACGACTTCACCTCGGGCATCAACCTGTCGCTGTTCCTGTACCGCGACGGGGTCCTCGTGGACGACGCGCTCACCGGCGGCACGCTGGGCGCGGGCGCGATCGTGGCCGAGACCTGCCGGCCCGGCACTTACCAGGCGACGGCCTGGGCCACCATCTGGTACCCGCCCGGCAACATTCCGGGATCGGAGACGATCAATCGGACGTCCGGGGCCATCTACTACAACTGCGTACCGACGGTGGTGGTGGCCAACCCGGGCGCACAGACGACGCTCTACCCCGACTCCGTGAGTCTCCAGATGACCGCGTCGGGCGGAACCGGCCCCTACACCTGGTCCGCGACCGGGCTGCCCACCGGGCTGTCGATCAACTCCAGCACCGGCCTGATCAGCGGTCGGCCCACCGTCCTGGCGCTCTATTCGGTCACGGTGACCGCGACCGCCGCCAGCGGCGCCAACCCCGGCCGCACCACGTTCTCCTGGCGGGTCCGGCGGGAAGGCTGTCGAACCTGCTGACAGCTGAACATCGACGATCCGGCGGGCCGAGCGACGCTCGGCCCGCCACCGTGTCGCCGCCGCACGGCACGCTTGATCTGGCGGCCGACGTGCCGACAAGCGGTCATGGCAGCGCTGCGCGGACGTGGCGTCAGGAGACCGACGGCGGCCAGCGGTGTCTGCGCCACTCGTCCCAGCTCGCGAATCCGACCGGTGGGTCATCGATGGGTTCACTGCCGTCGAGTTCGCCTGGCGTCGGGATGTCGATGCTGGCAGCCCATTCGGCGAGTTCCTCGTCTGACATGGGCCACGTGGTGTGTGGCGCTTCGGCCTGGCGTTGATCAACTCTCTTCCGCTGCTCGGCTGGGGCGAGTTCGAAGTAGCGCATCTTCACCGTCGCGCCCAGATCTGCTGCTGCCTGCCGCAGAGCGGAGCGCTCGTCCCGACTCCAGAGGCCGTAGTCGATCACGACGTTGTTACCCAGTTCAAGGGCGCGCAGCCCGATCTGGATGAGTCGTCCTTCGATCACGTCACCAGCCGATGGCGGATTGTCGTGCCCGTAGAGGGCCTTCACCCATTCGTCCTTCGTGAGACGAAGGGCTTCCTGCTCGATCTCGATGCGCCGAGCAGCAGTGGTTTTCCCGGTGCACGGGAGTCCTACAGTCAGGAATAGTGTTGCTCGCTTCATCATCACCCGCATCCGACCGAACGCCCCATCATTGCTGACACCTCTTCGTACCACTGGCCCCCTGCCTGCCATCACCAGGTGAAGGTCGCGGCCGAGGTGCGGGTGGCGCGCGGCTGAAGCCTAGAATCGACGTCTTTGGAGGTGTCGTGGCGTCGTATCAGGACTTCATTCCGAGCCGGCGGTTTCACGGTCCGCGTTTCATGGACGCGTTGGCGCTGGCTCCGAGCGGCACTCACGTCGCCTACATCGACGACGAGGGCGGGCAGTTCAACATCTCGGTTCAGGCTGTGACGGGCGGCCCGGTCCGCCACCTCACGTCCTATGTGGACTCAACGGTGCGACGGGTCATGTGGGACCGACGCGGCGACACCCTGCTGTATCAGGCCGATGTGCAGGGTAACGAGAAGGCCCAGCTGTTCGAGGTGCCCGTCGAGGGCGGCGAACCACGGCGGCTCACCCACGTCGACACCGCCAGCTTCTGGGCCGCCCTCGGCGATCCGGTGTCACCGGACGGCCGGCGGTTCGCGTACGCCGGTAACGACCGCGAGCCGGGTGTCCAGGACCTCCTGATCCAGGACCTGGAATCCGGGACGGTGGACCGGATCCACACCGGCGGCAGCCTGATGTACGCCGGGCACTGGTCACCGGACGGTTCGCGACTGAGCGCCGCCGACTGGCGGGAGGACACCACCGACCACGTCGTGTACGTCGTGCCCGCCGACGGCGGCGACCCGGTCCGGCTGACCCCGGCCACCGGCGAGCCGGCCACCTACTGGCTCGGGCCGTGGCTGCCGGACGGTTCGGGGTTCGTCGTGCGCAGTGACGCCGGACGCGAATTCACCGGCCTGGCGATCCTCGATGCCACGACGGGGGAACTGCACTGGATCGACACGCCGGACTGGGACGTCGAGGAGGCCTGTCTTGCCGCCGACGGCTCGACGTTGCTGTGGACCGTCAACGTCGACGGCGCGAGCCAGTTGCGCGGCCGGGACCTGTGCTCGGGCGCGCAACTGACCACGCCGGCGCTGCCGCTGGGATGCGTCCGCCAGCTGTCCGTCGGGCCGGACGGGCGGCAGCTGGTGTTCGGGTTCTCGTCGCCGACCAGCCCGTGGAACGTCGCCGTGCTCGATCTGGCCACCGGATCGATGCGGCAGCTGACGGCGTCGCGGCCGGTCAGCGCCGACCCGGCCGGGCTGGTCGAGCCCCAAGCGGTGCGCTATCCGGTCGCCGACGGTCAGACCGTTCCCGCCTATCTCTTCCGACCCCGCAACCGGACGGGCCGGGTCGGGGTGGTCCTGTCGGTCCACGGCGGCCCCGCCGCGCAGGAGCGCCCCGACTACGGTCCCGACGGCCTGTTCCAGTACCTGGTGAGCCGCGGTGTGGCGGTGTTCGCACCGAACGTGCGCGGCTCGTCGGGCTACGGCAAGACCTACATGCGAAGCAGCTTCCGCGACTGGGGCGGCACCGACCTCGCCGACTGCGCCGCCGCCGTCGCCTACCTGCGCGCGCAGCCCTGGGTGGATCCCGACCGGATCGGCGTGTACGGCGGCTCGTACGGCGGCTTCATCGCGCTGTCCTGCCTCGCCCGGCTCGCCGAGCTGAACTGGGCCGCGGGCGTCGACGTGTGCGGGCCGAGCAACCTGGTCACCTTCACCCGGTCCCAGCCGCCGACCTGGCGGAACAAGGTCGCCGTCATGGTCGGCGACCCGGACGCCGACGCCGACCTGCTCCGCTCCCGCTCACCGGTCACCTACGCCGACGACATCCGCGCGCCGCTGTACGTCATCCAGGGAGCCAACGATCCCCGGGTGCCCCAGCACGAGAGCGACCAGATCGTCGAGACGCTCCGCCGCCGCGGCGTTCCCGTCCGGTACGACGTGTACCCGGACGAGGGTCACGGGTTCTCCAAGCGGGACAACCAGATCCGGTCCCGCAGCGACGCCGCCGACTTCCTGATCGACCACCTGGAACGACCGCGGGAGGCGAGCACCTGAACAGGTGCGAACTGGAACGGCGATCAGCCGCCCAGGGCAGGCTCAAGCATCTCGCGGGTACCTTCCCCGGCGACGGTCGGCCAACCGGTCGGCCGCGGTGCCGGAAGCTACGGAGAACTGCGTATGGCGCCGCCGGTCCGCGTCGGCTGTGATGACCCGACGCTGACTCGCGGAAGGGGATGTCCATGTCGAGCGGGCCTGGGGTAGCGGCGCACGCCGAACACGAGGTGTCGGGCGGCTTCGAGTCGTTCCTGCGCCGGTACGAGGCGGCCAACACCGCGTTCGTCAACGGCGACCCGGAATCGTGGCTGGCCCTCGCGGCCGACTGCGATCCGGTGTCGATCTTCGGCGGCTTCGGCGGGCTGGGGGAGGCCGGCGGTGTAACCGTTCACCAGCGTTATCTTCTCGCCGCCGGCGCGTTTCAGCCCAGCGGCGCCGTCGTGGACTTCCGGTACCTGGTCAAGGACGTACGGAGCGAGCTGGCGTACACGGTCGCCATCGAGCGGGCCCAGGTCCTGCATACAGGACAGACCGAGCGCGCACCGCACTTCCTGCGGGTGACGATGCTGTTCCGCTTCGACCGCGGCGCCTGGCGGATCGTCCACCGGCACGCCGACACGATGGTCGATCTCGTCCTGCCGACCAGCGACTGACGCTGGATTGAAAGCGCCACCGTGTTTCCTAGTCTGTTACGCACGGTGGACTCGTTCGTCCGGACGGACCTTGCCTACCGGCAATGCGACCCGGCGCGATCGTGCGGTGGGAGGCGCGCGTGGGCCAGTCGGATCTCGCTCGGATCACCGCTGCGTTGGCCCGGCCGCCGGCCGGGTCGCGCAACCGGCCGAGCCAGCTGCTGTTGCAGGACGACGTGTACGACGCCGCCGCCGAGCCGGACCATGCTGCCGACCATCGCGGTGGCGGGCCCGTCGAGGTGGCCCGGGCCATGACGTACCTCGGCTTTCCGTGCAACTGGCGATGGCCGGTCTCCGTGCACCTGGACTGGCTCAGCCGCGCGGCCGCGGTCATCCAGACCATTCCGTCCGCTGTGGACCGGCTCGGGCTGACCGCCGATCGCGCCGCCGCCATGTTGCTGCTGGGCGATCCGGCGGGCTGGGAGGTGACGGCCGGTTGGGACGCGTCAGCGGATGCGCCGGCCAGCGGGTCGATCGCCGCCGGGCGGCACCACGTCAGCCGCGGCAACTTCAACATCAGCCAGGCCGCCGTCGCCTGGGGTCGCTATGCGGAGGCCTCCCGCCGGCAGGCGATCGCGCTCGAGCCGGCCGGTGCCGGCAAGCTTCCGCGGCTGCGGCGGGCCGCCCTCGTCGCGCAGGTCCGCCTGGATTGGCTCGCCGGTCGATGGACCGGGCTGGCCGAGCGGATCGCCCAACTGAGCAGGTCCGCCGAGGAGCGCCCGACCGACCACGTCGACGTGACGGAGATCGTGGACGCGCGGCTCGGCGCCGCGGCCGGCACCCGCGACGACGCGGAGCAGCGCCTCATGACAATCCGCGACCGGGCACGGGCACGCGCCCTGCTCGACGTCTGGCTGGAGGCCGCGACCGCCCTCGCCCAGGTGCGGTGGGCCGCCGGCGAGATGGACCGGCTGCTGGACGCGACCGACGAGCCGGTCTGGACGGTGTCCGCCAAGGGAATCTGGCTTTGGGCGACAGACCTGGCTCCGGCCAGGGTCGCGGCGTTGACGGCGGCGGGACGGGTCGACGAGGCGGCCCGGTTCGTGGCGGCATTCGCACGCGGACTGCGTGGCCGCGACGCCCCCGCGCCCCGGGCCGCGCTCGCCAACTGTCGGGCGCTTCTGGCAGCGGCGCGGCTCGGCCCCACGCGCGCCACCGCGTCCGCGTTCGGACGCGCGGCTGCCGCGTGGGACAAACTTCCCCGTCCGTACGACTCGCTTCTCGCCCGGGAACGGCAGGCGTTGTGCCTCATCGAGATCGACCACATCCCCACCGGGCTGCACCTGCTGACGACCGCCTTCCGGGGCTTCGCCGAACTGGGGGCCCGTACCGACGTCGACCGGGTCGCCGTGGCGCTGGCCACCCACGGCTCCCGGGGTCGACGGAGCGGGCGCACCCGGGCGGCCTGAGGTGGGCCGGGGCCACCGGTGCGCCGAACCCCTTCCCGGGCGGAATGGACCGGCGCCTCGTCGCCATCATCGACGCCGTCCGAAAGGTGGCGACCTGATCCGTCGACCCCTCCGCTGAGGATGAGGCGTTGCCGGGCATTCCCGCGCCACGCTCGATCTCGTCGGGGAGTCGGGGAGGAGCGCGCCGATGCGGTTGGTGCCCAGGCAGTTGCTGCGTGCGGGGATGACCGGCAACGTGCCCTACTACGGTGGTCGGCTGACACCGGCCCAGGCGTACGCCGCATCCCATCCACCGCCGCCACCGGCACCCGCCCCGCCGCCGGTGGCGGGCAGCGGGCCGGATCCGCTGGGGGCGCTCCAGTACCTGCACGACACCGGTGTGATCACCGCCGAGGAGTACCGGGACCTTCGTGCGCGGGTGCGGCAGTGATGGGACCGGTACAGGTACTGGTGGTCGGTTTCGATCACCCGGCGTTCTCGGGCGAGGTGCTCGCCGAGCTGACCCGGCTCCGGCAGGCCGGGATCGTCCGGCTCGTCGATCTGCTGCTTGTCGCGCGTGCCGAGGACGGCACGCTCGAAACGCTGAACGCGCCGGAGCTCGTCGACGCGGGCCTCGGCGGGCTCGCCGTCGCGCTTCTCGCCCGGCCCGACGGCGAGGCCGGCAGCGGGGACCGGGGGACGGACAGCGACCCCTCGGGCCGGGTGACGGACAGCGACCCCTCGGACATGTCCGCGTGGTCCCTGGCCGACGCGGTGCCGGCCGGCTCCGCGGCTGCCGTCGCCCTGATCGAGCACCTCTGGGCCGGGCCCCTGACGTCGGCGATCCGACGTGCCGGCGGCACGCCGCTCGACGAGACGTGGCTGGCGGCCGGTGACCTCGCCCGGCTGGCGGCCATGATCGAGCATCGCGCGGTGGACGACCTGTCGATGCCGCAGTGAGCGATACGAGTGGAGGAGTGACGATGACGACCAAGGCCGCGTTCGCCCCGGAGGAATGGAAGGCCGTGCTCGAGGGCCCGCCGGCCGCCGGCATGATGGTGATCATGGCGGCTCGTGGCGGTACGTTCCGCGAGACGATGGCGATGGGGAAGGCATACGCCGAGGCGCGTGCCCTGCACGGCCAGAGCGAGCTGCTCGACGAGATCGTGGCCGCCAAGCCCAAGGCGGACCACACCATGTACCACTCGTACGACGAGCTGCGCGACAACAGCCTTCGGCACCTGCGGACCGCGGTGGAGCTGCTGGAGCGCAAGGCGACGGCCGAGGAGGTCGACGGGTACCGGCGCTTCGTTCTCGCCGTGGCGAACAAGGCGGCGGCCGCGCACCGCGAGAATGGCGTGAGCGTCAGCCCCGGCGAGGCCGCCGCCATCGACCAGATCACCGCGGCGCTCGGCCCGACCGGCTCCGAAGCGCCACGAACCTGATCGTGCCGCCCCGCTACCCGTCCTGCGCGCGAAGGATGTGGATCGATGCCTCCTGATCGCCTGCGCGGGTGCGCACGGTCGTGGTGACGCGTTCATAACCGGGTCCCTCGACGAGCGTCCCGTTCACGTGGCCCTCGAGCCAGCGGCCGGTGAGCCCGTCGAGTTGGTGGTGGTTCGGCCGGCCGGGAGCCAAGGCTCCTTACGTGGCCAGCCGGTGCTCGGCTGTGGCGGGGCGGGATCGTCGGTCGTTCATGTCCTCTGTTCCGTCGTCGGTGTCGTGTCGTCGACGTCAACATTGTGTGCGAAAACGAATGGTTGTTAGATTCCGTGCTCCCACCTGGGCCGCACAGCGTCGATCCACTCGGTCGGGAGGCAGAGCGTGAAGGTGTCGATAGATCGGGCGCGGTGCCAGGGCCATGGCCGCTGCTATGAACTGGCGCCGGAGATCTTCGACGCCGACGACGAGGGGTACGGCGTGGTGCTCGGCACCGGCGAGATCGCGCCGGGCCTGGCCAGACGAGCGCGACTCGCGGCGCTTAACTGTCCCGAGTCGGCGGTCGACATCGATGACGGGGAGCAGATCACATGACCACCGACGAGCGCTTCTCCGCCTCCTTCGAGGAACTGCGACCCGACCGGATGGTGGGCGCCCGCCACGAGGCCATCACCGGCCCGGTGCGCAGCTGGGAGACGGACTTCTCGCACGTGGAGCCTGAGTGGGCCGACGATCCGTACCGGGTCTACGACGACCTGCGGCAGCGCTGTCCGATCGCGCACACCGACCGGTTCGGTGGCGGCTGGCTACCCGTCCGGTACGACGACGTCGCGGCCATCGCCTACGACACCGACTCCTTCTCCTCGCGCTCGGTGGTCATGAGCAACGTGCGCCCGTCGCTCGATCTCGCTCCCGTCGGGACGTCACCGCCGATCTCGTCCGATCCGCCGTTCCACCACGACGCACGCCGGTTGCTGCTGCCCGCCTTCACCAAGAAGGCGGTGGAGACGCGCGAACCGGCCACCCGCGCGTACTGCCACGAGCTGATCGACGCCTTCGGCGACCGGCGCGACGTCGACGCCGCCGTCGAGTACGCCCAACACATTCCGGTGCGCGTGATCGCTGAGCTGCTGGGCCTGCCGCTCGAAGACGCGCCGCGGTTCCGGGAGATCGTCGCGAACACGCTCGAGGCCGTCAACCTGCCGCCGGACGAACGGGCCGCCCGCATCGGCGCGCAGTTCGACTACTTCCTCGGCCACATCCGCGACCACGTGGCCAACCCGCGCGACGACCTCATCGGCCATCTCGTGGAGGCCGAGCTGCACGGTGCGAAACTGGACCCGCTGCACGTCGCCGGCACCATTTCGCTGCTGCTGATCGCGGGAATCGACACGACCTGGAGCGCGATCGCCGCCTCGCTGTGGCACCTGGCGACGCATCCGGAGGACCGCCGGCGGCTCGTCGCCGAGCCGGCCCTGCTGCCGACCGCGATCGAGGAGTTCCTCCGCGCCTACGCTCCCGTCACGATGGCCCGGCTGGTGAAGCGGGACCAGCACTGGCGCGGGGTCGACATGAAGGCCGACGACTGGATCCTGCTGTCCTTCCCCGCAGCCAACCGCGACCCCGACCAGTTCGACCGGGCCGACGAGGTCGTCATCGACCGCGAGGTGAACCGTCACGCCGCGTTCGGGCTCGGCATCCACCGCTGCGTCGGCTCGCACCTGGCGCGCATGGAACTGCGCACCGCGCTGGGTGTCTGGCTCGAGCGCATTCCCGAGTTCGCGCTGACCGACGCCGGTCCGGTCCACTGGGCGCCCGGCCAGGTCCGCGGCCCGCGCACCCTCCCCGTGCACATCGGCTGAGCGCGCTTGCCGGTATAGCTGGCTCTACCGGAAGGGTCGTGCCTGCGCTGTGGTTCGGGCCGGCTGTCCTTGCCTAGCGTCACCTTCGTGCACACTCTCGAAACCCCGTCGCGGTCGGCCGATGTGCCCGGCCGCGCTCTGGCCGGGCTCGTCGCCGCCGTGGCGGGCCTGGTCGTCGCCTTCGTCGTCGTCCCGCCGAGGCTCGCGGCAAGCGGCCCGGCCGCCGACCTCGCCGACCATGGTCGATTTCTTACGGCGGTCCGCGTGGCGGTGGTCGAGTACTGGCAGTCCGGTGTCCGGGACCATCCGCCGGCTCTGCAGCGCGTGCTCGACTACTGGGTCCGTTTCCATCTGGTCAAGGGCGGGATCGCGGCGCTGCTCCTGATCGCGTTCGGCGCGCTGAGTGTCGTGCTGTGGCGGACGTTCCTGCGGGCCGAAGGGCTCGGGAGGGGAAGCAGGGCCGCTCTCGTCTCGGCCGGCACCGTCGTGCCGATGCTGGCGTTGTTCGCGCTGGCGGTCGTGATGGCCAACATCCAGGGGGCGATGGCGCCGTTCGCCTCGCTGTTCCCGATGCTGACGGAAAGCCCACCGGACGGCACAGCCGACCCGGACGTCGCGGCCACGCTGGCTCAGGCCAGGCAGCAACTGGCCGGCGCGCACCGGACCGGTGGCTACACCCCGCCCGCCCTCGACGCCATGGTCAGCGACTTCGCCTGGTACCACGTGGCGCTGGCCGTGATCGCCGCCGTCGTCGCGGTCGCCCTCCTCGGCCTCAGCGTGATGTGCTGGCGTCGCGTCGCCAGGGCGGGGTCGACAAGCCGACGGACCCGGCGGGTATGGGGATGGTTCGGTGCCTTCTCGGCCGTGTCGGCGCTGATCATGGTAGTGCTCCTGGTCGCGAACGCGGGCACCGCGACGGATCCGGCGCCGGCCCTGCTGGCCTTGTTCAACGGCGGGTTCTGACACTGGTCCACACTGGACGGATGCGGATCGACGAACGCCGGGCCCGGGTCCGCGAGGTACGCCGCCGGCTTGTGCAGGACGGTCCACCATGGACCCGGGATCACGAGCGGGACTTCGAGACGGTCTCGATGCCGGAGCGGGACTGCGACCTGCTCCGCGATTTGTTGATCGCCGAGCGGGTCGAGACCGTTGTCGAGGTCGGCCTCGCCTACGCCAGTTCGGCCCTCGCGATCGGGGAGGCGCTGGTCACGATCGACCCGCCGCGCCCGCAGCACGTCATCGTCGATCCGTTCCAGGACAACGCATACGCCGACGTCGGCTGGGATCTGATGCGTGCCGCGGGGCTGGACCGGATCGCCAGGCTCGTGCGTGCGTGGTCCTCCGTCGCACTGCCGGAACTCGTCAGTGAGGGCTTCGTCGCCGACGCGGCGTTCGTCGACGGTAGTCACCG
>Ga0070664_100004427_pt1 | contig 11286 bp, 8 predicted proteins | sample KBSC73metaG_FD_65863 | JGI IMG/M metagenome (GOLD analysis project Ga0070664, IMG submission 65863) | Corn rhizosphere microbial communities from Kellogg Biological Station, Michigan, USA - KBS C7-3 metaG | ecosystem: Host-associated > Plants > Roots > Rhizosphere > Soil ... | reverse complement strand
TCCGGCTTGATGCTCGTCCAGTACACGGCGGCCGCGCTCGCCTCGGAGAACAAGTCGCTCTGCCACCCCGCGTCGGTCGACTCGATCCCGACGTCGGCCGGGCAGGAGGACCACGTCTCGATGGCGCCCATCGCCGCGCGCAAGGCACGCGCGGTGCTCGGCAACGTCGCGCGCATCGTCGCCTGCGAGCTCGTCGCCGGCGCGCAGGCGATCGAGTTTCGCGCGCCGCTCACGCCGGGCGCGGGCACGGCGGCCGTGCATCAATGGGTGCGCGCGCGCGTGCCGCGCGTGACCGACGACCGTCCGCTCGGCGACGCGATCGAAGCGCTTGCGCTGGAATTGCTCGCCGGCGCGCTGGATCCGGTCGTCACGCCGCACCTCGGGGCGGGGGACCTGCCGTGAAGGCGCAGGCCAGGGTCGTCCGTGCGCCGCGTGGAACGACGCTGTCGTGCAAGGGCTGGCAGCAGGAAGCCGCGCTGCGCATGCTCATGAACAACCTCGATCCCGACGTCGCCGAGCGGCCGGACGACCTGGTCGTCTACGGCGGCACGGGCCGCGCCGCGCGCAGCTGGGACGCGTTCGACCGCATCGTCGCGCAGCTCAAGGACCTCGGGAACGACGAAACCCTCCTCGTGCAAAGCGGCAAGCCGGTCGGCCGTTTTCGCACGCACGCGGATGCGCCGCGCGTGCTGATCGCCAACAGCAACCTGGTCGGGCGCTGGTCCAACTGGGAGGAGTTCTGGAAGCTCGAGGGCCGCGGCCTGACGATGTACGGCCAGATGACCGCGGGCTCGTGGATCTACATCGGCACGCAGGGCATCGTGCAGGGCACGTTCGAGACGTTCGCCGAGTGCGCGCGCCAGCGCTTCGGCGGCACGCTCGCGGGGCGGCTGGTGGTGACGGCCGGACTCGGCGGGATGGGCGGCGCGCAGCCGCTCGCGGTCACGCTCAACGGCGGCGTCTGCCTCGCGGTCGAGGTCGACCCGCATCGCCTGGATCGACGGGTCGCGCTCGGCTACTGCGACGAGCGGTCGGACGCGCTCGACGACGCGCTCGCGCGCTGCTCGCGCGCCGTTGCGGAGGGGCGGGCGCTCTCGGTCGGCCTGCTCGGCAACGCCGCGGACGTCCTGCCCGAGCTCGTGCGCCGCGGCCTGACTCCCGACGCCGCGACCGACCAGACGAGCGCGCACGATCCTTTGGGCGGCTACGTGCCGGCTGGACTTGCGCCGGCGCAAGCGGCGGCGCTGCGTGCTTCGGACCCGGCAGGGTACGTGAAGCGCGCGCGTGCATCCATGGCCGAACATGTCGAGGCGCTTGCGACCTTCCAGGACCGCGGCGCCACGGTCTTCGACTACGGCAACAATCTGCGCGGCGAGGCGGTCGACGGTGGGCTCGCTCGCGCGCGCGCGTTCTCCTACCCGGGCTTCGTGCCGGCGTTCATCCGGCCGCTTTTCTGCACGGGCAAGGGGCCGTTCCGCTGGGCGGCGCTCTCGGGCGACCCCGAGGACATCCGCGTCACCGACCGCGCGCTGCTGGAATTGTTCCCGGAGGACGCGGTGCTCCAGCGCTGGCTGCCGCTCGCCGAGGCGAAGGTGCCGTTCCAGGGCCTGCCCGCGCGCATCTGCTGGCTCGGCTACGGCGAGCGCGACAAGGCGGGGTTGCTGTTCAATCGGCTGGTGCGCGAGGGGCGGGTCAAGGCGCCGCTGGTCATCGGGCGCGACCATCTCGACACCGGCTCGGTCGCCTCGCCCTACCGCGAGACCGAGGCGATGAAGGACGGCTCGGACGCCATCGCCGACTGGCCGCTGCTCAACGCCATGCTCAACGTCGCCAGCGGCGCCACGTGGGTCTCGCTGCACAATGGCGGCGGCGTCGGCATCGGGCTGTCGCAGCACGCGGGCATGGTGATCGTCGCCGACGGCACTTTGGAAGCCGACGCGCGCCTGCAGCGCGTGCTGACGAACGACCCGGGCACGGGCGTCGTGCGGCACGCCGACGCGGGCTACGCCGAAGCGGTCGAGCACGCGCGGCGCACCGGGCTCGCCCTGCCGGGGATCGATTGAAGCGCGCCCGCTGCGACGGCGCGGTCGTGCACGCGGGTGAACTCGTCGTCGGGCTCGCGCCGGGATCACCCGCGCTCGGCAAGGGGCTCGCGCTCGAGCGCTACGCGGACGGCGCGGTGGCGTGGCTCGACGGCGAGATCGTCGACGCGGGTCCGGCCGAGGACGTGCTCGAGGAGTGGGAGCCGGACGAGACCTACGACGCCTCGGGACGCCTGGTCACCGCCGGGCTGGTCGACGCGCACACGCACCTGGTGTGGGGCGGCGATCGCGCGGACGAGTTCGCTCGCCGCCTCGCGGGCGAATCCTACGAGGAAGTGGCGAAGAAGGGCGGCGGCATCCTCTCGACCGTGCGCGCGACGCGGGCGCTCGAGAGGAGGCCATGTTCGACCGCGCGTGCGCCACCGCGCGGCGCATGCTCGCGTCCGGCACGACGACGATCGAAGCCAAGTCGGGCTACGAGCTGTCGTACGAGGGCGAGCTGGCGGTGCTTGCGATCGGGCACCGGGTCTCGCGCGAGACCTGGCTGCGCGTCGTCGGCACGGCGCTGTCGGCCCACGTCGTCCCGCCCGAGTACGAGGACCGGCGCAAGGAATACGTCGACGAAGTCGTGATTCCCGTCGCGATCGAGGCCCAGGACCGCGGCCACGCGAAGTTCGTCGACTGCTTCGTCGAGGCCGGTGCGTTCACGCCCGACGACGCCCGCCGCATCGCGCGCGCGACCCGCGGGGCGCGGCTCGGCCTGCGGCTCCACGTCGACCAGCTGCGCGACGGCGGGGGCGCGGCGCTGGCGGCCGAGCTTCGCGCCGCCTCGGCCGATCACCTCGATCACTCGAATGCAAAGGGTCTTGCCGCGCTCGCCGCGTGCGGCACCGTTGCCGTCCTGACGCCTGGCGCCACCCTTACGCTCGGCGGCCCCACGCCCGACGTCGCGGCGCTGCGCAGGCATCACGTTGCGACCGCGATCGCGACCGACTGGAATCCCGGCACCTCGACCGTCGACTCGCTGGTGCTGTGCCTGGCACTGGCGTGCCGCCTCTACAGGATGACACCCGAGGAGGTCTTCGTCGGCGCGACCGAGTCGGCGGCGAAGAGCCTCGGGCTCGCGGGCCGCGTCGGCTGCCTTCGGCCGGGAGCCGACGCGGACGTCGTGCTGTGGGGCGCGCCGGACCTGGCGACGCTCAGCTATCACATGGGCCCGTCGTGGGTCGAGGCGGTGTGGAAGGGCGGGCGAAGCGTGCTCGGCGAAACGCACGAGCCCGGCGAGCCGGCATGGGGGGGTGGCACATGAGGTTCGTGATCGTTCTGCTGTTGCTTGCAGGCTGCGCGCGCACGGAGACGAAAACGGAGGCGCCGCGCGGCAAGGTCTCGGCCGAGGTGGCGGATCAAGGCCCGCGACTGGTCGGCAATCCACCAACCGTCCAGATCGAGCTGCCGCCGCGGATGACGCTCGCGCTCGCGAACAACGACACGAGTTTCAGCACGCTGACGCCGTTCGAGTTCGTCCACGAGATCTCGCCGGGCTCGAGCGTCGAAGGTGCTTGGCATTACGACTACGACGGGCGCCAGGCACCGTTTGCCGTGATCGCCGACTTCGACGGCGACGGCAGGGCCGACGCCGCGCTCCTCCAGCGCTCGAAAACGCGCGGGCGCGTGGTGGTGATCTTCGATCGGGATCGAAGCCCGCAGGTGGCGACCGTCAAGGAGTGGAGCCGCGTGACCGCGGGGGATGCCGGCAGGAGCGGCTTCTATCTCTCCCGATTCCCGGCGGGCCCGTACAAGGTACCGGACTTCGGGGGCTCGGGTGACACGGCCCGCACGGTCACGCTCGAACACGAGGGCATCGAAATCTCGAACTACGGCAAGGCGGCGACCACCTACTGGTGGACGGGCGAGAAGTTCGACTCCGTCACGACCGGCGACTAGAAAGGATCCACGCATGGCCCGCATCGTCGAGTGTGTCCCCAATTTCAGCGAAGGCCGCGATCGCGCGCTGGTCGAGGCGCTGGTCGCGCAGGCGTCGTCCGTGCCCGGCGTCGTCCTGCTCGACTCGGAGATGGATCCGGACCACCACCGCTCGGTGGTGACGTTCGCCGGCGAGCCCGACGCCGTCTGCGAGGCCGCGTTCCGCGCGATCGAGCTCGCCACCGAGCGCATCGACCTGACGGGGCATCGCGGCCAACACCCCAGGATGGGCGCAACCGACGTCGTGCCGTTCGTGCCGGTCGACGGCGTCACGCTCGAGGAGTGCGTGTCGCTCGCAAAGCGGCTCGGCGAGCGCGTCGGCACCGAGCTCAACCTGCCTGTGTTCCTCTACGAGGCGGCCGCCTCGCGGCCCGAGCGCGCGAACCTGGCGGACGTGCGCCGCGGCGAGTTCGAGGGCCTGCGCGAGCTCATGGGCAAGGACCCGACGAAGATTCCGGACTACGGCCCGAGCCTCGTCCACGCCACCGCGGGCGCGGTCGCGATCGGGGCGCGGCGGCCACTGGTCGCGTTCAACGCGAACCTCGCGACCGGGGACGTTGCAGTTGCGAAGCGGATCGCGAAAGCGATCCGGTTCGGAGATGGTGGATTGCGCTACGTCAAGGCGCTGGGCTTCTCGATCAAGGGCGGGCGCCAGGCGCAGGTCTCGATGAACCTGGTCAACACCGACGGCACGCCGATCCACCGCGTGCTCGCGCTGATCGACGACGAGGCGCGGCGGTGGGGCACGTACGTCACCGGCTGCGAGGTCGTCGGGCTCGTGCCGCAGGCCGCGCTGCTCGACGCCGCCGAGCATCACCTGCGGCTCGAGAACTTCCGCCGCGACCAGGTGCTGGAGATCCGCATGGAGCATCCGCCGGTTTCCGAGGGCGTGACGCTCGGCGGCTTCCTCGACGAGGTCCAGTCGGGGTCGCCCACGCCGGGCGGCGGGACCGTCGCCGCGCTCGCCGGGGCGCTCGCGGCCGCGCTGATCGGGATGGTCGCGAACCTGACCGTCGGCAAGAAGAAGTACGAGGAGGCCCGGGAGGAGATGACCGCGGCCCGCGACGAAGCCCTCGCCCTGCGGGCGACCCTGGCGGGGCTCATGCGCCGGGACTCCCAGGCGTTCGACCGGGTGCTGGCTGCCGTCCGGATGCCTCAAGCCACCCCGGAAGAGGCCGATCTCAAGGAAAAGGTGATGATCGAGGCCACCTGGGAGGCGACCCGGGTCCCCCTCGAGACCGCCGAGGTGTCGGCCCGGGCCGCGGTCCTCGCCGCCCGGACGGTCGCCCGCGGCAACCCCAACGCCGCCTCCGACGCCGCCACGGCCTGCGCCCTGGCCCGGGCGGCCGTGGAATCCGCCCTCTGGAACGTGCAAATCAACCTCCAGAACCTGCCCGACGGGGCCGATAAGGAGGTCGTGAGGGATCGTGCGCATGCACTTGCGCGCGTGTCCGAACAGGCCCTCGTGGAAGCCCGCTCGGCTTTCGCCATCGCGACGGAACGCACCGCCTGACGCCAGACCGAGGCGGAGGGGACGGCTTGGAAAAGACGCTCGAAATCAAGCGCAAAGCCCAACGCTTCGTCCAGAACGGCGATCTCGACCGCGCGGTCGAGGAGTATCAGAAGCTGCTCGCCGCGGACGACACCGACCCGTACACCCATGTCACGCTCGGTGACCTCTATTTCAAGAAGGGCGTCCTCGACGAGGCCGGCCGTCGCTACCAGGAAGCCGCCGAAGCCTATCGCAAGGCGGGCCTGGTCAAGAACGCGATCGCCGTCTGCAAGAAGATGCTCCGCCTGAACCTGCGTGCGATGGAAACGCTCAAGTCGCTGGCCGAGCTGCATGCCCAGGACGGCCTCGCCACCGATGCCGGCCTCTACTACTCGCAGTACGCCGAGGTCATGCTCGGCAAGGACCAGCGTGCGGCCGCCGCCGAGGCGCTCGAGGAAGCGGTGCGCCTCATTCCCGAGGACCCGAAGTACGCCGAGAAGCTCGGCGAGCTCTGGAACCTCGAGGGCGAGAAGCTCAAGGCCTCGCGCGCGCTGATCAAGGCCGCGCGCGCCTTCGACGGCCGCGGCTTGCTCGACCGGGCGCAGGCCATGCGCGACCGCGCCGAGGAATTGCATCCCGGCGCGAGCGTCGAGGTCGCCGAGGCGCCGCCCGAACCCGAGCCAGCCCCGGCCGAGCCCGCGGCCAGGCCGAAGAGCTCGGCCGGCCGCATCTCGACGCCCGGCAGCGACGAGATCGCGCGCAACGGCACGTTCGTGCCGCCCGCGACCACCGCCCGCGAGGGCATCGAGAGCACGCGCATCGGCGCTTCCGGGACGTCGGCGGTCGCGCAGGCGAGCGCGGCTCCCGAAAGCACCGCGCCCGCCGAGGAGTCGATTCCGCCCGAGGTCTCCGAGCACCTGTCCTACGCGCGCACGCTGCTCGCCCAGGGCGAGCGCGAGCAGGCCGCCGAGGCGCTCCTGCGCGCCGCGCAGGCGTGGGAGGCGAATGGCGGGCTCGACCAGGCGGCGGCGATCTACCAGGAACTCTCGCGCAGCCCGCAGGCGAGCGAGCGGCTGTACCGGCTCTGGCTCGGCAACTGCGAGCGCCGCCAGCAGTGGATCGAGGCCGCGGGCGTCTGCTGCGAGCTCGGCGACTTCGCGCTCGCCGCGCAGGAGCCGGCCGCGGCGCACGAGTGGTTCGTGCAGGCCCGCGCCTACGACCCGAACAGCGACAAGGCGGCCCGCCGCCTCGAGCGCCTGGCCGACTGGGGCAAGCGCGCGCAGATCGAGGAAGTCGACCTGCGCGCCGACCGCGTCACCGTTTCGCAGCGCATGCCGGAAGAGCTCGACGTCGACCTCTCGGAGCTCTTGAGCGCGTTCCAGGCGGGCGTGCGCGAGCAAGTCGAGGCGGATGACGCCTCCAGCCATTATGATCTCGGGATGACCTACCGCCAGATGGGACTGCTCGACGAGGCCGTGGCGGAGTTCCGCCTCGCCGCGCGCGATCCGGCGTTCAGCATCAAGTGCACCGACATGCTCGGCCGCTGCCTGCTCGAGCGCGGCGACTTCGGCGCGGCCATCGCCGAGTTCGAACGCGGCCTCGCGCTTCCCGGCGTGTCGGCGGACAGCGCGCTGTCGTTCAAGTACAGCCTGGGCCTCGTGCTCGAGGCGAGCGGGCGCTCGATGGAAGCGCTCGAGCAGTTCGAGTCGGTCTTCACCGTCCAGCCCAACTATCCCGACGTCGCCGCCAAGATCCGCGAGCTCAGGCGCTGAGGCCGAAGCCGTGACGCCCGGACCGGCCGACCTCCACAGTCACTCCCTGCACTCCGACGGCACCCAGACTCCCACAGCCATCGTCGAGCGCGCGCTCGCCAAGGGCCTGTCGGCGTTCGCGCTCACCGACCACGACTCGGTCGACGGCCTGGACGAGGCGCGTGCCCGCGCCGACGGCACGGGGCTCGAGGTCATCTCGGGCGTCGAGCTGTCCGCGCACGACGGACAGTGCGAGGTTCACGTGCTCGGCCTCTACGTCGACGACCACGACGCCGAGTTCCGCCAGGCGCTCGTGACGTTCCGCGAGCAGCGCCTCCTGCGGGCGCACGCGATCCTCGGCCGGCTCGAGGAGCTCGGCTTCGACCTGTCGTGGGACGACGTGCTCGAGCGCGCGCAGGGCGGCTCGATCGGCCGGCCGCACATCGCCGAGGCGATGGTCGCCGCCGGCTACGTCGGCACGATCGACGAGGCGTTCCGCCGTTTCCTCGGCAACCGCGGCCCGGCGCACATCGCGCGCAAGACGCTGACGCCGCGCGGCGCGATCGAGCTCGTGCGGCGCGCCGGCGGCGTGCCCGCGATCGCCCACCCGGCGACGATGCAGAGGGACTCGATCATCCCCGAGATGGCGAAGCTCGGCCTGGGCGCGCTCGAAGTCCATCACCCGCGCCACGACGAGGGCGACCGCCGCCGCTACCTCAGGCTGTGCGAGCGCTACAACCTGATCGCCACCGGCGGCTCCGACAGCCATGGTGCGCGCACCGGCTACTCGCAGGTCGGCGACACCTCGGTCGCGGCCGAGATCGTCGACCGGCTGCGCGAGGCCGCCGGCGAAGGCGGCGCGGGCCGGGCCAAGGCGCAGGGAGCATGACCGAGGCTTGACCGGGACGGCCCCGGCTCCTACCCTGTCGTCTCGCCCCCTTCATCCCCGCGCCCGCGGGTTTTTTTGTGCACCGGGGGCAGGCTCGGAAACCCAGGAAGGGCCGTTCGTGCCGGGAGACACGCTCGCGACGACCAGGCGCCTCGCGCTCGCCGGCATGTTCGCGGGCCTCGCGTGGGGAGCGGGCTACGTCGACAGCATCCCGAACTTCGAGTTCCTGACCGTCATCCTGTTCGCCGCGGGCTGGGTGCTCGGCCCGCTCTGGGGCGCGCTCGCCGGCGCGCTCGGCGAGTTCCTCTACAGCGCGATCAATCCCTACGGCTCGGGCCTCATGCATCCGCTCGTCCTGTCTTCGCAGGTCTTCGGGATGGCGCTCTCGGGCGTGGCGGGCGGCGTGCTCGCGCGCGTCGCGCCGGCGAAGCCCTTCCTGCGCGCGCTCGCGATCGTCACCGCCGGGATCGTGGTGACCTTCGTCTTCGACCTCCTGACCAACCTCGCCTCGGGCGCGGTCTACGGCCAGTGGCGCGCGACCATGCTCGCCGCGCTGCCGTTCGCCGCGATCCACATCGGGACCAATGCGGCGCTGTTCGCCACGGTCGGCGTGCTGCTCGTCAACGCGCTCGAGCGCACGCGCCGGTCGCTGCTCGCCGCGGCGATCGTGTGCGCGGCGTTGCTCGCGCTGCCCTGCGCCGCGCGCGCCCAGGCGCCGGTTTCGCCCGTGCCGACGCCGGCGGCGCCGCCGGTTCCCGCCGACTCGCTCAAGAAGCCGGCGAACCTGCCGCCCGATGCCGTCGCCGGCCCGGCCGACTCGATCGCCTACCGCGACCTCGCGCGCTCGCAGCCGCCGCCTCTGTGGGGCGATGGCCCGGCGGCGCTCCTGCGGCGCGACGACGGATCGCTGTCCGGCGCGCTGACGCACGAAAGCGGCTTCGTCGAGAGGTTCGCCGACGAGCGCGGCTCCGCCGAGCCGCTCGGCCGCTTCGGCCTCGCCGGATCGAACCGTGTCCTCATCGACTGGCTGGGCCTGCCGCTCTCGGCCATCGGCGCGGTGGGGGGCGAGACGCCGCGCGTCCCCTGGAACGCGGTGGCCCGCATGGAAGGCCCGCGCCTTCCCGTGTCGGCGACCGAGCCGTTCCGCGGCGAGCTCGGCGCGGTCACGCTCACGCCGTTTGCCGCCGTGCCGCGCCATCCGCGCGTCCAGGCGTGGGCGTCGCTCGGCGACCCCGCGCAGACCGGCAACGGGTTCACCGCCTCGGGGCGCCTGCGCCGCTGGGACGGCTTCCTCGCGGTCGACGCCGCGACCCTCGCGCCGCTGCAGCCGCTCGGGCCCGAGGGACACCACTCGCTGGCGAGCCGCCTCGCCTTCGACGACGGGCTGTGGAAGTTCGCCGCGACCTACCGGGTCTCGCGCCAGGCGCTGGAGTCGTCTACCGCGGAAGCGGGCGAGCCGCGCTTCGAGAATCGCAGGGGGGAAGGCGGCGCCCTCGAGCTCGTGCGCACGCTTTCGGGCGCGGCGCGCGCGGGCCTCAAGATCGAGCGCACCGCCGACGCCTTCGACGACGAGAGCGCGCTCGGGCCGACGAGCCAGCGCGGCAAGGGGGGACGGGCGACGCTGCGCTACGACACCGCGCCCGGAGGGAAGTCCGCGTTCGCGGCGGCGACCTACGGGCGCGAGTCGCTCGTGTCCGAGGGGACGGTCGCATTCGACCGGCGCGAAGCGAACCTGTGGTGGGCGACGGCGGGCGGCATGATGGACCTGGGCGAAGCGTGGCGCGCGAAGGGCGCGGTGGGCGCCGGCAAGTACGGGGACGGCCCGACCGAGGTCGCACCATCGCTGCTGGTCGAGACGCAAGGCGACGACCCGACGCAGTGGTGGGGCGGCGTGGCGCGCGGCCTCTCGGCGGCGATCGACCCGCGGCTGCTCGACGTCGACGGCGTTCCCGTGCCCGGCGACCCGCCCATCGCGCGGCGCTCGACGTGGCTGCTCGGCGTCGGGCTGACCAAGCGCGCCGACTGGGACAAGGGCGGCGCCTCGTGGCGGGGGCCCGCGCCGCCCGGCGCGCTGACGGTGCGGACTGCGGCGTGGGCCGGGCGCGGCACGCCCGCGTTCGACCCGACCCGCTACCTGCTCGCCGGCGAGTCGATCGAGCGGCCCGACGACGTCGATCCCGGCGCGATCCGCTTCGTCGCCTGGACCGGCAACGCGCGCTGGTCGCCGTGGAGCGGCATCACGCTCGACGGCGGGGCGCAGGCGCTCGCGCGCGAGGTGCCCGCGGCCGTCGTGCCGTACGACCCCGAGCTGCGGGCCCAGGGCACGGTCGAGGGGCGCCACCGTTTCGGCGAGGCCGGACCCGACGCGCGCCTGGCCGCCACCGCCGAGTGGCTCGGGCCGCGCAACGGGCCGGGCCTGCCTGCGATGACGCGCTTCGGCCTCGCCGCCTCGGTCATCGTCGACGAGTTCGAGGTGCGCGCGCGCTGGGACAACTTCGCGGGCTCGAACCGCCTCCTGCCCCTGGGCGACCCGTTCCTGACCGGTCTTCTCGCCGCCGAGGAAGGCCGCCTGCGCGTCGAGGTGCGCTGGACCTTCTGGGACTGATTCGCCCCCGCTAGATCGCCCCCGCGGGACATCCGCACATGTTCACGCCGGACGAAGTGCGCGCGCTCGCGCTCCTGCTTGCGCTGCTCCTCCTGGGCTCGGGACTGAGCCTTCTCGAAGCCCGCCATCCCCGCTTCCTCGCCCTCACGCTCGGCGACTCGCTCGCCCTGGGCGCCGCCCCGACCGCACCCGACCTCGCGTCCCCCCGGAGCGAACCCGCGCAAAATGCATTGCCCACGCCGGTTGCGGTCCGCCCGGCGACCGGGGATTCCGCCCGCGAAAAAACTGCCTTCGGGCTCGACGGACGACTGGACCTCAACCGGGCTTCTGCCGATGAACTGGAAGGACTGCCAGGAATCGGTCCGAAGACTGCGCAGCGCATCCTCGAGGATCGCAGGATGCGCGGACCGTTCCGGAAGCCGTCGGATCTCACACGAGTCAAGGGCATCGGGGCGAAAACCCTGGCCCGGCTGCTGCCTCACGTGACGGTGGGGACGGGCCGGTGACGCGCGCAGTTGCGCGCG
>Ga0070664_100004425_pt1 | contig 11288 bp, 10 predicted proteins | sample KBSC73metaG_FD_65863 | JGI IMG/M metagenome (GOLD analysis project Ga0070664, IMG submission 65863) | Corn rhizosphere microbial communities from Kellogg Biological Station, Michigan, USA - KBS C7-3 metaG | ecosystem: Host-associated > Plants > Roots > Rhizosphere > Soil ... | reverse complement strand
TTGCGATCGCGAGCGGCCGGCGCGTCCGGTTCGATCGGCTGCGGCCGGCGGACGACGGGCTTGCGAATCAGCCGCGGCGCATCTCCGGGCTCCGTCTCGGCGCGCCAGTCGCGGCCTCGCGGCCGTTCGGCCGGCGGCGCGCCGGCGTCCGGCTTCATCGCGGGGCGTTCGTCCCGCGGGCTCTCGACGGGTGGCGGCGCCGTCCGCGGCTCGGGGCGCGGGCGATCGTCGCGATCGCCGTGCGCGTCGCGCCGCGATTCGGCCCGCTCGCGAATCGCGCTCTTGAACTTGGTCCACTTCGCCTTCTTGGCGTCGATGTACTTCTGCCGCGGATCGACGTGCTTGCCGCCGGGCCGCCACGTGGCCGGCCGTCCTCTGGCATCCGAGCGCTCGCGCGCGAGGGCCGCCTTGGCATCGTCCGGCGAGAGCCACAGCCGGCCGCGCTGGAACCAGCGCAGGCTCGCATCGGGATGCTTGCGCCGCAGCTGCGTCAGCGTCGGCAACAGCTCGTCGGCCTCGGACGCCCGGAACGACGTGGGCTCTGTGCCGAGGACGATCGTCCAGTACAGGAAGCGGGACATCGGTCCATTATCCGCCCGCGGCGCGCCGCCGCGACGCGCTATCGCTGCAGGCGCTTCAGTTTCTCGACCAGCGTCGTGCGCTTGAGGCCGAGGATCGCCGCCGCCTTCCGCTTGTTGCCGCCGGACCGCTCGAGCGACTGATCGATCAGGTTGCGCTCGATGCCGGCGATGTGCGCGTCGAGGTCGAAGCCTTCGTCGGGCAGCGTGACGAAGCCGGTCGGGACGGCGCTCGCGGCGCGGATCTCGTCGGGCAGCATGTCGATGTCGATCTGTTGCCGTCCCGCGCCGAGCGTCATCGCACGCTCGACGAAGTTCTCGAGCTGCCGGACGTTGCCGGGCCACTCGTAGGCCATCAGCAGCCGCACCGCCTGCTGCGAGAAGCTGACGCCCTGGCGCGGCGGATCGAGATCGCGGCCGATGCGATCGCAGAAGTGCTGGACCAGCAGGGGAATGTCCTCGCGGCGCTCGCGCAGCGGCGGCAGCCGCACCGGGATGACGTTGACGCGGTAGAACAGGTCCTCGCGGAACGTGCCCTCGCGCACCATCCTGGCGAGATCCGAGTTGGTCGCGGCGATGACCCGCACGTCGATCCGCGTCGGCAGCGATTCGCCGACCCGCTCGAACTCGCGCTCCTGCAGCACGCGCAGCAGCTTGGCCTGCAGGTTGGCCGACATCGTCCCGATCTCGTCGAGGAACAGCGTGCCCTTGTGCGCCTGCTCGAAGCGCCCGACGCGCGGGCCGATGGCGCCGGTGAATGCGCCGCGCACGTGGCCGAACAGCTCGGCCTCGAGCAGCGTCTCGGGCAGCGCGCTGCAGTTGATGGCGACGAACCGCTGGTCGCGGCGCGGGCTGTTGTGGTGAATCGCGCGGGCCACCAGCTCCTTGCCGGTGCCGGTCTCCCCGGTCACGAGAATCGTGCTGGTCGTCGACGCCACCGTCTCCAGGACGTCGAACAACTCACGAAGGACACGACTCTGGCCGATGATCCCTTCGAAGCGGTAACGGGCTTGGAGCTGTGAGCGCAGGTAGGCGTTCTCGTTCCGCAGGCGGCGCTGCTCGAGGGCGCCGTGCAGGACGTGCAGGAGCTCCTCGCTCTGGAACGGCTTCGTGATCAGATCGACGGCGCCCCGCTTTATCAGGGCGACGGCATCCCGGACGGTGCCGTAGCCGGTCATGACCACGACGAGGATGTCCGGGTAGCGGTCGAGGGCGGCGTCGAGGACGCCGGTCCCGGCCAGCCCGGGGAGCCGCAGGTCGGTCAGGACGATGTCGAAGGCGAACTGGCTGAGGGCAGCCACCGCCTCTTCGCCGGCATGGGCCTGGACGACGTGGTAGCCGGCGTCGGCGAGCAAGTCGGCGAGTGCGAGGCGCAGCGGCGTCTCGTCCTCGACGAGCAACAGATGCGCTTTTTGTTCAGGCATTTACCACGGGCGACAAGATTTTGGCGCCCCTGGGGGCACCCCGTCAACGCTGTAGCTGCGGGCGATCGGTGCCGATAGTGTGAACGACAGTCGGGGAATTCGATCGTAGTTGGAGGGATGAGGCCCATGGTTGGAGATCGCAAGACTTTGTCGATCCTGCAGGCGTGCCAGCACGTCGGGGTCAGCCGCCGCACCATTTACAACTGGATTAACAGCGGCAAGGTTGAGTACGTGAGAACGGCGGGCGGATCTGTGCGGATCTTCGCCGACTCGCTGTGGCGCAAGCCAGACTCGCAGGCGGATGGCCTCGAGAGCGGCGCCGAAGTGTCGACCCCGCCGGCGGCCTAGCGCCACGGCCACAGGCGTTCGATGAGCCACGCCGCGCCCCAGCCCGCACGGGACCCCGTCACCTCCGGCGCCGAGCCGGAGTCCGCCGACGTGTTGTTCCACCGGCTGAACAACCTTCTGGGGGTGGTGCTGGTGAACGCCGAGCTGCTCGAGGCGAAAGCACCGGACGTGGCCGCGCAGGCCCGTGCCGGTCAGGTGGTGGCGAGCGTGCTGGACGCCCTCGCAACTGCCCGCGCCCTGCGGCAGCGGATGGGTTCCTAGGCCCGGATGGGCCCCGCGGCTCCCCGCCGCGGCGCGCCGGTGGCACGCCCCGCCGCCGTCCGCACGTTCGTCTGGGTACTAACGAATTCGTAAGGCATCGGTCAAGGAACCGTCACCCTTGGTCGGTAATCCGTCAATCACTTGACGGATCAGTCGGGAAAATCTGCACACGTCTTCACAGGCTGGCACCGCGCTAAGTGCCACCAAACACAAAGGTTGCCACCATTGCCCGGGGCTTGTCAGGCGATCGCGGGGGCACACGCCCGTGCTGGCACCACGGTTGCTCATACAGGGGGCGCATCAACCCTTGGGGCGCCCGCGAGCGCCTTCGCGACCGGAGCCGGAGACGACATGGCCAACCTCACCGTCCACCCCGTGACCCCGCAGGATCGCATCGTCGCCAGCCTGCCCTTCGTCGAGTCCGTTGCCCGGCGGGTGGCTGCGTCGATGCCGCACACGATCGACCTCGGTGACCTGGTGCAGGACGGGATGGTCGGGCTCATCGACGCCGCGCACCGCTACGACGACGGTCGAGGCATCAAGTTCGAAACCTTCGCCGAGCGCCGCGTCCGGGGCGCGATGATCGACGCCCTGCGCAAGGACGCCTGGCCGCGCGGCGTCCGCCGCCAGCGCCGTGAGCTCGAGGCCGCCCGCGAGGCGCTGCGCCGCGAAACCGGCGCCGAGCCGTCGCTGGCCGATCTGGCCGCCCGCGTCGGCACCGACGAGGCCCGGCTCGGCCGGACCATCGTCCGCATCAGCACCATCGAGTCGACGTCCATGCTGTCGTCCTCGCCGGACGGCCCGCCCGACGTGATGCTCCCGGACGTCTGCGTGCCGCCCGAGACGCCGACCCCGGACCGCGCCTACGAAGCGTCCGAGACCCGGACGCGCGTCCGCCGGGCCCTCCAGACGCTGCCCCCGCGCGAGCGCAAGGTCATCGGGCTCTATTACTTCCGCGACGTGACGATGAAGCAGATCGGGGCCGAGATCGGCGTCAACGAGTCGCGCGTCTCCCAGCTCCACGCCCGCGCCATCCAGCGCCTGCAGAAGGCGCTCGGCGGTGGCTTCGCGACCACGTCGCTGGCGGCCTTCCAGGCGGCCAAGGCGCGTCAGGCCGAGCGCCTGGCGACCGAGGCGGCCGACGGACCGCGCGGCGTGCTCGTGCCCTACCCGGTCACGTCGCGGACGACCCGGAGCAGCTCCGACAGCCGGAACGGCTTGGGCAGCCAGCGGCAGCCGCTCTCGACGAGGAAGCGCTCGGCGTCGGTGCCGGCGACGTCGCCGGTCACGAAGATCACCCGCCGCGCCAGCGCGGGGTAGTGTTCGACGAGGGCCCGGTAGAAGGCCGGGCCGTCCAGGCGCGGCATCTTGAGATCGCAGATGATCGCGTCGAAGGTCCGGCGGGCGGTGGCGTCGAGCCCCGCCTGGCCGTCGCCGGCGTGGGTCACCACGTAGCCGGCATCCCCCAGGCATTCGACGACGGCCGAGGCCAGGCCCGGTTCGTCTTCCACCAGCAGTACCGCGGCGCCCGCGCGGGGTTCTGGTAAAGGCCCGAGCTTCGCATCCGGCCGTTTCGCCGGCTTGGTCGACGCGGTGGGCAGCTCGATCCGGAACGTGGCGCCCTCGCCGGGCGCCGACTGCGCCGTGATCGCGCCGCCGTGCTCCTGGACGATCGCGTAGGCCACCGTCAGGCCCAGGCCGGTGCCCTGGCCGACTTCCTTCGTCGTGAAGAAGGGGTCGAAGATCCGCGGCAGCACCTCGGGCGCCAGCCCCGGCCCGTCGTCCGACACTTCGAGCAGCACGACGTCCCGCTCGCCGTCATGCCACGTCCGCACCACCAGCGTGCCGCGGCCGGCGGTCTTGGTCATCGCCTGCTCGGCGTTGATCACCAGGTTCAGCAGGACCTGCTGGAGCTGGTGCGGATCGGCGAAGACGTGCGGCAGGCCGACGGCCAGCGCGTCGATCAGGACGATGTTGCCGAGCCGCTGCTCGTGCTGCCGCAGCGCCAGCGTGTCGCGGACCACGTCGTTGACGTCGACAGTGGCGCGGGTCGAATGCCGTTTCCGCGCGAACGTCAGCAGATGCCGGACGATGCGGGCGGCGCGCTCGGCTTCGTGGAGGATCGTGTCGAGCCCCTGCCGGATCTCCGGTCCGGCCTGCTTGCGCGCCATCCGCTCGGCCCACATCAGGATCGAGGCGAGCGGGTTGTTCAGCTCGTGGGCGACGCCGGAAATCGTCTGGCCGAGGACGGCCATCTTCTCCGCCTGGAGCAGCTGCTGATAGAGGTCGCGGGTCTCCTCTTCGAGCTTGCGGCGCTCGCTGACGTCGCGGAGCAGGGCGTCGACCTGCAGCGTGTCCGGCGCCGGCCCCGGTTGGGCCTGGCCGGTGACCTCGATCCACAGCGGCGCGCCGTCGGCGCGGCGCAGCCGCAGCAGGTAGTCCGAGACGGCGCCGTCGCGGCGCAGCCGCTCGAGCAGCGCCACCCGCGCCGCCGGATCGACGAAGCGGGCCGGATCGAACGGCCGCACGTCTTCGGCCGGCGCATCGGCCGGATAGCCGAAGAGCAGCCGCAGGTAGGGGTTGGCGGCGCTGGTGGTGCTGCCGGTGTCGGACAGCGTCCCGAGATGCACGCCCTCGTGCACCATCTCGAAGAATCGCGCGTAGGCGTCGGGGGACAGCCGGGAAGCGCTCATGGCCGTAGCGACTGTAACAGTGTCCGGCCCGGGGGGCGCGCGCCGGACCGTCCTGCCGCCGGCCGCGGTTGTTCGGCAGTGTTGGTCTGGAACGTTTCAGCCGATTGACAGTGAGCCGGGCCGACCCTACTCTCTTGGTCGAGCTTCGCCATTTCGAGCAGCCCTGTGGAGGCAGATAAAGATGATTCGCTGGAAGTCCGTCGTCGTTAGCACCGTCGCGCTGGTCCTGGGGGCCCTCGCCGTCGCCGCGCCCGCCCGGGCGCAGAGCTCCCGTCCCACGGTGGCGATCCTCGACCTCGATTACGCCTCCATTCAGCACTGGTGGGACGGCAACTGGGACATCGGCAAGGGGGTCGCCGATCTGATCGTCGACGGCCTGGTCGAAGACGGCAGCTTCCGCGTCATCGAGCGCAAGCGCCTCGACGCCATCCTCGCCGAGCAGAACTTCTCGAGCAGCGATCGCGCCGATCCGAGCGCGGCGTCGGTGGCCAAGATCGGCAAGGCGCTCGGCGTGAAGTACCTGCTGGTCGGCTCGATCACCAAGTTCGGCACCGAGAAGTCGGACAAGAGCGTCGGCGGCGGCGGCTTCGGCCGCCTCGGCGGCGCGCTCGGCAAGGTCGGCACGCAGAAGGGCAAGGCGAACGTCGCCGTGACGGTGCGGATGGTCGACTCGTCGACGGGCGAGATCATGGCCAGCGCCAAGGGCGACGGCATCTCGTCGCGCAGCGGCCTGCTGGTCGGCGGCGGCGGCGCCGGCACCGGGGGCTTCGGCGGCGGCGGCTTCTCGATGGGGTCGTCGGACTACAAGGACACGATCCTCGGCGAAGCGACCGAGATGGCGGTCAAGCAGCTGGTCGAAAAGCTGGTGGCGGCCAAGAGCCGCCTGTAGGACGCCGTTCGCAGGCGGAACGCCTGGAGGACTCCGGAGTCGTCAGCGCGACGGCTCCGGCGTCGCCCCCCGGTCGCCGAGGGCGAACGTCATGCGCCCCAGCATGACCGTCTCGCCGTTGACGTGGGCCCGGCCCTGGAGCACGCCGACACGGCTGCGCAGGCGCTGCACACGGGCCTCGATGATGACCGAGTCGCCCGGACGCACCGTGCGGCGGTAGCGCACGCGCTCGATCCCGCCAAAGAAGATCAGCTTGTTCTGGTTCTCGGGCTTGGCGAGGATCAGGATGGCGCCGACCTGCGCGACCGCTTCGGTGAGGATCGTCGGCGGCAGCGCCGACGTGCCGCGGCCGTCGTCCCACAGCAGCGGCTCGTTGCGGCTGATGTTCTTGATCCCCACGATCCGCTTGTCCAGCTCGAACTCGGTCACGCGATCGACCAGCAGGAACGGGTAGCGGTGCGGCAGGATGCGTTCGATGGCCTGGTAGTCGAGCGGCAGCGTCAGGGACATGACAGGCACCCAGTATAATCGGCCGGGGTGACACACTCTTCTTCTTCCGGGTCGCCCTTCGGCGCGCGCGCCAGCGAACGGCAGCAGCTCCTCACCCTGTTCGACCTGGCCCACCAGGTCACCTCGGTCCTCGATCAGGACGAGCTGTTCGCCAAGATCCACGAGCTCCTCGGGCGGCTGATTCCGTTCGACGCCTTCGCGGTCTATCTGCTGCACCCGTCGCGGCCGGAGCTGCGCATCGCCTATCCGTTCGGCTATCCGGAGGGCGTCGCCGAGAACGTGCGCCTGCAGCTCGGCGAAGGGATCGTCGGCACCGCGGTCGCCGAGCAGCGGCCGCTGCTGATCCCGGACGTGCAGACCGAGCCGCGCTACAAGAACCTCGTCCCCGGCATGCGGACGGCGCTGGTCATGCCGCTGGTCTACAAGACCCGCGTCATCGGCGCGCTGAACATCCTGAGCCGCCACGCCAACGGCTTCGACGAGACCGACATGCCGCTGCTCGGGCAGTTCGCCGCGTTCGTCGGCGTCGCCCTCGAGCACGCGCGGCTGTTCGAGAACGAGCGCCACACGAGCGACACCTTCGAAACCCTGGCCGAGATCGGCCGGGAGCTGGCGGCGATCCTCGATCTCGACGAGCTGCTCACGCGCCTCGGGCAGCTGGTCAAGCGCGTCATCGACTACCAGACGTTCGGCGTGCTGCTGCTCGACGACGACCAGCGGCTGTGCGTGAAGGCGTCGGTCGCCTTCGGTGAAGCGTGCGAGCGCCGCACGTTCGCGTTGACGGAGGGGCTGGTCGGCTACGCCGCGCTGCACTGCGAGGCGGTGCTGGTCGGCGACGTCACCAGGGATCCGCGCTACGTGCCGTGCGTCGACGGCATCCGCTCGGAGCTCGTCATCCCGCTGATGCTCAAGGAGCGATGCATCGGGGTGTTCGATCTGGCCAGCGCCGAGCTCGACGCGTTCTCGCGCCAGGACATCCAGGTGCTGACCCCGCTCGCCAACATGATGGCAGTGGCGATCGAGAACGCCCGGCTCTACGAGGCGGTCGCCGCCAACGAACGTCGCCTCGAAAAGGAAGTGCGTTTCGCGCAGCGCGTCCAGCAGGCGCTGCTGCCGCAGGAGCTGCCGAAGCGGCTGCGCGGCGTCGACGTGGCGGCGCGATTCGAGGCGGCGCGCGAGCTCGGCGGCGATCTGCACGACTTCCTCACGCCCGAGCCGAACGGCCTCGTGGTCGCCGTCGGCGACGTCTCGGGCAAGGGCGCGCCAGCGGCCCTCTACAGCGCGTTTGCCGGCGAGCTCGTACGCGGCCGCACCTATCGGCGCCGCTACACCTCGGTGCAATCGTCGCCGGCGGGCGTCCTCGCGTCGATGAACAACATCCTGCACGAGCGCCAGCTCGAGGAGTACTACTGCACGCTGTGCTACGCGTCGTTCGACTTCAAGCGCCGGCTCGTCACGATGGCCAATTCCGGCCTGCCGTATCCGATCCGCTGCACCGCGGAGGGCTGCGCGCCGATCGATCTGCCGGGGGTGCCGCTCGGGGCGTTCCCCGGCACCACCTACGACGAGGCGACCTACTCGCTCGCCGCCGGCGACGTCTTCGTGATCTGCTCGGACGGCATCTCCGAGGCGATGAACGAGGACGGCGAGGAATTCACGTCGTCACGCCTCATCGCCGTGATCGAACGGACTCGCGGCGGCAGCGCGAAGGCGATCGTGGACGGGATCTTCGAGGCGGTGGAAGGGTTCCGCGGCGAGGCCGTCCAGAACGACGACATGACCGCCGTCGCCGTCAAGATCACGGCCTGAACGCGTACAGCGAAAAACCCGCGCGTCACCGGACGGTGATCGCGCGGGGAGGACAAACGGTGCGCCGCCGCGGGCGGCAGAAAAATGAAAACAGGTCGCGATCGGATCGTTGACGAACGAGACGGAGTACGGCGATGCCAGCGCCTGCCTGTGTTTATCGCACCCCGTTGACCCGACGCGACCTGACGCCGCTTAGATCAAATGGCGTGCCGCACCGCGGCGGTGCGAAACCGCCGGGGATTTCCGGGGGCGCGGCTCGTCGTGGCGCGATCGCGTCCTGATTCGATGACGGGCCCGAGGACAGTGCTTCCCTCCCGCGCGGACACTCGGCCGGTGCCGCCCATTCGGATCCGCCCCGCCAATGACGCGCCGGTCCGTCCCGAGCGGGCCTTCGTTCTCTACTGGATGGTCGCGGCGCGCCGGGTGCGGTCCAATTTCGCCCTGCAGCGTGCGGTCGAGCTCGCCGTCGAGCTGGCACGGCCGCTGATCGTGTTCGAACCGCTGCGCGTCGACTATCCCTGGGCGAGCGATCGCCTGCACGCCTTCGTGCTGCAGGGCATGGCCGACAACGCCCGCGCGTTGGCGCGGACGCCGGTGCGCTACTTCCCCTACGTCGAGGCCACGCCGGGCGAGGGGGCCGGCCTGCTGGAGGCGCTCGCCGGCGCCGCCGCCGCCGTCGTCACCGACGACGCGCCGGTATCGTTCCTGCCGCGGATGATCGCCGCGGCCGCCGGCCGCCTGGACGTCAGGCTGGAGGCCGTCGACGGCAACGGGCTGCATCCGCTGCGGGCGGTCGATCGCGTCTTCGCGCGGGCGTTCTCGTATCGCGCGCACCTGCAGAAGACCCTGCCGCGCCACCTCGACGACGTGCCGCTGGCCGATCCGCTCGCGGGGGTCCGCCTGCCGCCGGCGCCCGCGCTCGAGGCGGTGCGCGCACGCTGGGGCGAGGCGCCGCCGGCGCTCCTCGCCGGCACGGCCGACGCGCTGGCGGGTCTGCCGATCGATCACGACGTGGCGCCGGTGTCGGCACGCGGCGGGGCGGACGCGGCGCACGCCAGGCTCAGGACGTTCGTCGCCGGCGACCTCGCCAGCTACGCGGACGACCGCCACGATCCGGACGATCCGCGGACCAGCGGGCTGTCGCCCTACCTCCACTTCGGCCACATCTCCGCGCACGAGATCTTCGAGGCCGTGATGACGCACGAGGGCTGGACGCGCCGGAAGCTGGCCGCGCGCGGCGGCGGCGCGCGCGACGGCTGGTGGGGTGTGACGCGCGGCGCGGAGGCGTTCCTCGATCAGCTCGTCACGTGGCGCGAGCTCGGCTTCAACGCCGCCGCGCACCTGCCCGGCCACGACCGCTACGACACGCTGCCGGCGTGGGCGCAGGCGACGCTGGCCGCGCACGCCGGCGATCCGCGGCCGCATCGCTACGATCGCGACGCGTTCGAGCGGGCCGCGACGCACGATCCGCTGTGGAACGCGGCGCAGGCCGAACTGGTGCGGGACGGCCGCATCCACACCTACCTGCGCATGCTGTGGGGCAAGAAGATCCTCGAATGGTCGCGCACGCCGCAGGAGGCGCTCGCGACCATGCTCCACCTGAACGACAAGTACGCGCTGGACGGCCGCGACCCGAACTCGTGCAGCGGCATTCTCTGGTGCCTGGGCCGCTACGATCGGCCGTGGGGCCCGGAGCGCGAGATCTTCGGGACCGTGCGCTACATGAGCAGCGAGAACACCGCGCGCAAACTGCGGGTGAAGCGCTATCTGGCGCGCCACGCTCCGTCGCTGTTGCCCTGAAGGCCGCCTTGCGGTGTCACGGCGGCGCGGATAGTGTGGACGCGAGCATGACCATGCCCCCGACCGAGACACGAGCCTTTGCCCACCGCGTGCGCCTCAATCTGGACGCCATCGACGCCGTCGCGTCGGTGGCCCCCGCCAAGGCGCACCAGGTGACGCAACTCGTGCTCACGCTGATCGGCCTGATCGTGCTGCCGCGCGAAAGCCACTATCTCGAGGCGGCCGGCGACGCGACGCTGCCGGCGCTGGCGGCGAACGGCTGGCCGACGTGGACGATTGCGCAGGATCTGTCCCGCCGGCCAGACGGTGCCTCGGACACGCTCGGCGACCTTCTGTGGCATCTCCGGTCGACCATCACCGCCGGCCAGATCCGGATGACGTCCGGGGATCGGCCGTTCGCCGAGGTCTCGGTCTACTTCGACCAGCAGGTCGCGGGCGGCGAGATCGTCACCTGGTCCGCGTCGATCGGCGCGCCCGACCTGCGCGTGTTCTGCGTCAAGCTCGCGGGCCTCATCGCGCGCGAGGGCTGACGCAGGTTCAGCCGCTACGGCGCCGACGGCTTCGGCGCGTCCTTCGGGTCGACGTAGGTCAGGTCGAACGGGCCGATGCCGTGGATCTGCACGATCACCTCACCCTTCGCGGTCGCGAAGTGCGGTGCCTTGGCCGGCATCTTGAGGAACGAGCCGACGGGGAAATCGTGCAGGCCGGCGGGTGTCGACGTTTCGCCCATCCCGGCCCTGAACGTGCCCTGGACGACGGTGATGTTCTCGTCCATCGAATGCCAGTGCGGGGCGATCTTGTAGCCGTCCGGGAACTTGAACCGGATCGTGAACGGGCCGGCCTTGCCGGGATCGCCATCGAGCACGGCAATCTGCGCGCCGGCCGGCAGTACCGGCGGGGCCGGGCCCCATTTCATCGCGGCCGGGGTGAGGACGACGTGCGGTCCGTCGGACGGCGGTGCCTTGGCCGTCTGCGC
>Ga0070664_100004416_pt1 | contig 11299 bp, 13 predicted proteins | sample KBSC73metaG_FD_65863 | JGI IMG/M metagenome (GOLD analysis project Ga0070664, IMG submission 65863) | Corn rhizosphere microbial communities from Kellogg Biological Station, Michigan, USA - KBS C7-3 metaG | ecosystem: Host-associated > Plants > Roots > Rhizosphere > Soil ... | reverse complement strand
TCTCGCCGAAGCCTATCCCGGGACGGCTGTCGCCGCCGACAGTGCGGGTGTCATCGCCGTGTATCAGGGCACGCTCGGCGACGGCGTCACCGCGCGTGACCTCGCCGCCGTGCGGGCGCTGGCCAAGGAGGCGAAACCATCGGCGCCGACGCCGGTCGGCGACCGCAACTTCGCCATTGCCCGCTGCGTGCTCTTTGCCGAGCGCGCCGACGTCGTCAAATCGCTCGGCGGAGGTTAGCGGCTACGACAGGCCGAGCGGCCGCGCATCGAGCGTCCGCCGTAGGTGCGCCGCGCGGTAGGCGAAGAGCGCCCACGCCAGAAGCGCCGCGCAGAGCAGCGCGCTCACGAAATACCAGGCCATGTCCGGCACGCCGATGATCACGACGGCCACGCTGCCGGCCGCGAACATCAACCCCGCGACGTCGCCGCCCACCGGAATCCGCGACAGGTTGATTTCCGGCACGTTCGTCCGCGGCGTGTAGGGCAGGGTGCTGGGATGCCGCGTGTGCCAGCGGCGGATGAGCACTGCGGCCACGGCGCCGGTCATCCCGCTGGCCACGATGAACGCCTTGAAGAAGAGCCACGTGGCGGCGAGCAGGAGGAGGACGAGCAGAACGAGGAACCCGGTGCTTCTGGTGCGGTCCATGACGCCACCTCGCTTTCGTGTGACGTATTGTACTACTTCATTAATACAAGTCAAGTTCCCCGGAGGCCGTGCGCCACGCCCCGACCGCCGCGCCCAGCGCGCCGAGGGTGAGGGCAAACGCCGCGGCAATTGCCAGGAAGATGGACCCGATGACCAGGATGAAGGGTTTCTCCACGATGGCGGTGAACAGCGTCGGGAACCCGAGCGTCGCGTAGGCGGCGAACAGCGCAAAGTCGATCAGGCCGAGGGCGCCGGAGCTGACAATGCCGGTGGCGAGACGGCCGGTTCGACGCGCCGCGTAGTAGCCGCTGCCCAGGAAGAACAGCGCGTCGAGCAACGAGACATTCGGCGCCGGAACGAGACTGGGGTTCCATCGCGCCCACAGCGGAAACAGCGCGAACGCCGCGAGGACCAACTTGACGGCGACCAGCGCGAGGGCAAACGGCCAGACCGGTCGCACCGCAACGCTGAGCACGTGGCGGACATACCATGCGTCGGCCCGCAGCTGTCCGAGTGAGGGTCGCCTGACCGCGCGGTATTCCTCGAGCAGATCGCCCGCAATCGATTCCGCATCTCGAGGCCGCAGCGCACTGTGCAAGATCATCTGGGCGAGCCGCGGAGGGTTGGCGTGTTCGTCGATCATGTGCGCACCTTCAGCGGCCAGGCGAGGCCGCGCCAGAGGGAGTCGCTCGCTGATTTGGCATCGTTCAGGGCTCGAATGCCCGCGGCGGTCGGGGCGAAATAGCGCCTCGCGCGGCCGCCGCGGATGGCAGTGCCGGGAGCGAGCCGCGACAGCGCGAAGCCCTTGGCTTCAAGGCGCTCGAGGGTCGAGTAGACCGCACCGGCGGAGACTTCGCGGTCGAGCCGCGTCTGCACTTCGTTCAGGATCGCGCGGCCGTACGCATCACTTCCCAGGCGGACGAGCGCCACGAGAACACTTCGCCCTTGGTTCAGCCGTGCTGCCACTGGCGGAGGCTGCGGGACCAGAACGCGATGCCGAGCACCACGACGATGGTGGCCGTGCCGCCGACGACCACCGAGGGCACCGTGCCGAACCACTGGGCGGTGAGGCCCGATTCCACCGCACCCCACTGGTTGGAGCACGAGATGAAGAGCGCGTTGACTGCGGCGACCCGTCCGCGCAGCGCGTCGGGTGTGCGCATCTGCACCAGCGAGATGCGCAGCACCACGCTCACGGCATCGAAGACGCCGGTGAGGAAGAGCATGAAGAAGGAGAGCCACGCGGCGGTGGCCAGGCCGAATCCGATCGTCGCGACGCCGAAGAGCGCCACGGAGACGAGCAGCACGACGCCGCCGTTCTTCGTGACCCCGTGATGCGCCAGCCACACCGACATCAGGCCAGCGCCGATCGCGGGGGCCGCGCGCAGCCAGCCGAGGCCGGACGCTCCCACCTGCAGGATGTCGGTGGCGAAGATCGGCAGCAGCGCCACCGCGCCACCGAAGAACACGGCCAGGAGATCGAGGCTCATCGCGCTCAGGATCAACTTGTCGCGCCACACGAAGCGGAGACCGTCGAGCGTCGCGTGCCATCCCGTGGGCCGTTCCGGTGCGCGCTCGGGTGGAGGTACGCGCAGCATCGCGAAGCACCCCACCGCCACCATCGACAGACAGGCTTGCACGATGTAGACGCTCTCGCTGCCGTAGGCGGCCAGCAGCGCGCCTGCCACCGCGGGGCCGCCGACCGTGGAGAACTCGCGGCCGGTGCCCGACCACGAGATGGCGTTGGTGAGGAGCTCCGGCGGCACGGTCTGCGGCAGAAGCGCGGAGTTGGCCGGCCATTGGAACGCGCGGGCCGAGGCGCTCAGAAAGAGCGCGGCATAGATCGCCGGAACGCCGCGCCGGGCGCCGAGCGCGGCCAGCACGACGCCGAGGAGCGCCACGATCGTCTGCATCGACACCGAGATGCCGCGGCGGCTGTGACGATCGGCCATGTTCCCGGCGGAAAACGTGAACAGGAACACCGGTATGATCTGCACCAGGCCGACGTTGCCCAGGACGACCGGTGAGCGTGTGGCCAGATACAGATCCCAGCCGACGACGACGCCGAGCATCTGCGCCGCGAGGTTCGAAAAAGTGGTGCCGGCGAGAAGGTAGCGGTAGTTGCGGAACGCGAAGCTGCCGTAGGCCACTCCGCTCCATCTTGGCTCAATTCTCGTCTGATCGCTGTTTCACCCCGATTCGACCAGGAGGCTCACGATGCCCAGACCTGTTGTTGCCATGCTCGTCGCCGTGCTGCTCGTTGTTGCCACCATCGGACCCGAGGCGACACCGTCCTCCGGCGTCGTCATCAGCCAGGTGTACGGGGGCGGTGGCAATTCGGGAGCGCCGCTGCGCAACGACTTCGTCGAGCTGTTCAATCGTGGGACCAGCTCCGTGTCGCTCGTCGGCATGTCGATTCAGTACGCGAGCGCGACGGGCACGGGGAACTTCGGCTCCAACGCGGTGACGCCACTATCGGGAAACCTGGCGCCTGGTCAGTACTACCTCGTTCAGCTTGCCTCGGGTGGTGCCGCGGGATCGCTGCTGCCAGTGGTTGACGCGACTGGCACCGTCAACATGGCCGGCGGCGGCGGCAAGGTAGCGCTCGTGACCGGCACTTCCGGGCTGGCGTGCAACGGGAGTTCGACACTCTGTTCGGACCAGCAGCTCGGACAGATCGTGGACCTCGTGGGTTGGGACGGCGCCAACTTCTTCGAAACGGCGGCGGCGCCATCGACCGCCACGCCCGCGAACCAGTTGGCGATCTTTCGTCTGGGGCACGGTTGCACCGAGAGCGACGACAACAGCGCGGATTTCGTCACCGGCGCCCCGGCGCCGCGCAACACCGCGTCGGCGCTTGCACCGTGCCTGGTTGACAGCCCGCCCACCGTCTCCAGCACCGTGCCGGACGCCGGCGCCGGCGGCGTCGGCCTTGCCGCCAATCTCTCGGTGACCTTCAGCGAGCCGGTCACGGCCGGCGCGACGGCGTTCACCCTGTCGTGTGGCCTCAGCGGCGCACACACGCTGGGCGTGAGCGGAGGCCCCACGACGTTTACCCTCGATCCCGCCACCGACCTGATGTCGAGCGAGACGTGCACGCTGACGATTCACGCCGCAGACGTCGTCGATCAGGACGGCGTGGCGAATCCGATGGCGGCCGACGTCGGCGTGACGTTCTCCACGATCGAAGCCTGTGGCGACCCGGCCACGTTCATTCACACCATTCAGGGCAGCGGGCTCGTGAGCCTGCTGAGCGGCACGACGCAGACGATTGAAGGCATCGTGACCAGCGACTTCCAGGGGGCCGGAGAGTTCGGGGGCTACTACGTCCAGGAGGAAGATTCCGACGCCGACGGTGACCTCGCGACGTCCGAGGGCATCTTCGTGTTCAACACGGCCACGCCGGTCAGCGTCGGCGACAAAGTGCGCGTCCGCGGCACGGTGCTCGAGTTCGTCAGCTCCGGCACTCCGCTCACCGAGCTCTCGCCCGTGAGCGGCGTCCTCGTGTGTTCGGCCGGCAATGCGCTGCCGGCCGCCTCGACCATCACGCTCCCGGTCTCCTCGGTGGACTCCTGGGAAGCCTATGAGGGCATGCGCGTGTCCATTCCCCAGACGCTGACGGTCACCGACACCTTCACGCTGGCCCGCTTCGGTGAGCTGGTGCTTGCGGCCGGCGGCCGGCTCGCGCAGCCGACGAACGTGGTGGCGCCGGGGGCCGCCGCGATCGCGCGACAGGACCTGAACGATCGCAGCCGGATCGTCCTCGACGACGCCAACAATCAACAGAACATCGATCCCACGCGGTATCCGGCCGGCGGGCTCAGTGCCGCCACCACGCTGCGGGTGGGCGACCGCGTCAACGGCCTGAGCGGCGTGCTCGAACAGCGCTTTGGCGTCTATCGGGTGCAGCCGGCCGGAGCGATCGCGGTCGAGGCCGTGAACCTGCGTGCCACGGCGCCCGCCGCTGTCGGCGGCACGATCCGGGTGGCCAGCTTCAACGTGCTCAACTACTTCAACGGCGACGGAGCCGGCGGCGGCTTCCCGACGGAGCGCGGCGCCACGACGCTCGTCGAATACAACCGGCAGCGCGCCAAGATCATCGCGGCCATCAAGACGATGAACGCGGACATCGTCGGGCTGATGGAGCTCGAAAACGACGCGCCGCCGAACAGCGCCATCGAGGATCTGGTCGAGGGGCTGAACGCGGCCACCGCTCCGAACACCTATGCGTTCATCGACACCGGCATCGTGGGCACCGATGCGATTCGCGTCGGGCTGCTTTACAAGCCCGCCGCCGTGACGCCGTTCCACAGCTTCGCGATTCTGGATTCGAGCGTCGACCCCCGCTTCATCGACACCAAGAACCGGCCGTCACTGGCCCAGACGTTCACGCAGAACTCGAACGGCAAACGGCTGACCGTGGTGGTCAACCACTTGAAATCGAAGGGCTCCGATTGCAACGACGTGAGCGATCCCGACACCGGCGACGGCCAGGGCAACTGCAACGTCACCCGCACGCAGGCGGCGGCCGCGCTCGTGCAGTGGCTCGCAGCGGACCCCACGGCTGCCGGTGATCCGGACGTGCTGCTCATCGGCGACATGAACTCGTACGCGAGGGAAGACCCCATCACGGCGATCACCGCCGCCGGATTCGTGGACACGATTGCCGAGCGCATCGGCGGCACTGCCTACTCCTACGTCTTCGACGGCCAGTCCGGTTATCTCGATCACGGCCTGGCGAGCGCGGTGCTGACGCCGCGGGTGACCGGCGTCGCCGAATGGCACATCAACGCCGATGAACCGGTGGCGCTCGACTACAACGTCGAATTCAAGACCGCCAATCAGGTGAACACGTTCTACGCGCCGGACGCCTTCCGCTCCTCGGATCACGACCCCGTGGTCGTGGGCATCAATCTCATTCAGCCGTTCGCCTGGAGCGGTTTCTACAGCCCGATCGGTGAGTGGAATACCGTTCACGCCGGTAGCGCCGTGCCGATCAAGTTCAGCCTCGGTGGCGACCGCGGCCTCGACGTGTTCGCGGCCGGCTCACCGAGCTCGGTGCCGGTGGCGTGCGAAGGGGCCGCCGCAGGCGCCAGCGAGCCCACCGTCACGCCGGGCAACAGTTCGCTGACGTACGACCCGGTGGCGGATCGCTATACCTACGTTTGGAAGACGCAGAAGGCATGGGCGGGGAGCTGCCGGCAGCTGCTCGTCACGCTGGCGGATGGCACCAGCCATTCCGCGATGTTCGAGTTCACGAAGTAGGGTTTCCGTTGCCTCCGCCGGGCCGTTCACCGGCCCGGCGGCCTCCCGCGCCACCGAAATTAAGCGCTCAGGTGGCCCAACCTGATGTGCAAAAAACCCTGCATTCCCAGGCTTCTCCCAGGACTCTTAGCAGGAGATGCTGCGTAAGATGCCGTTCATCTCCATTGGAGGTTCTTCACACGACATGGCTCTATTGAGACGGCAACTTCGGCGCGACAGCAGGCAGTCCACGCCTACCGCGCTGGCCAGAACCGCCCGCCGCGGGTCGCTCGACGATTCCCGCATTCTCACGTTCATCGATCTGTCGGGCAACGTCGTCGGCGTTGTCACGCAGCCCGAGGTCGATAGCCGCTCCACCGCTCCGAGGACCCGCGCTCCACTCGGCATCCTCACGCTTCCACGCATCGAGCCGTAGGCTCGGCGATCTCTAGAAAAGAAACGCGGCAGCGAACACCGCGATCATCACGAACGCAAAGGCGACCTTCACCGCGGTACCAACCGCGAAGCCAATGGTCGCCGCGACGCCGGCGCGCCCCGCCTGGCGCATATTGTTCGTCGCCGTGAGCTCGCCGATCACCGCACCGATGAAGGGTCCGGCGATCAGGCCGGGCAGTCCGAAGAAGACACCACCGAGCGTCCCCAGCGCCGCGCCCGCCACTGCGCGGCGGCTCGCCCCCAGCCTCTTCGTCGTCACCGCCGCCGCCACGAAGTCGATGCCGTAGCTCGCAAGGGCCACGATGGCGATGATGCCGAGCGTCCAGCCCGACACGTGGCGGAAGCCGTCCGCCCACGCTGCCAGCCCCAGTCCCGCGAGGATCAGCAGGTGCCCGGGCAGCGCCGGCATCACGATCCCGACCAGGCCGGCCAGCACCATCGCTCCGGCGACAATCCACAGCAGCACGGTCACGGTGCAGTCAGGTGGGGGCTGTTGTCGATCGCACCGGGCTTACCGGCAATCTGGGATTTCGAGATGAGTGCGCGGCGCTGCCGCCGAGCGGCCGCTGCCACCCGGCGTCGAGCTGCCGCCGCCTGATCCGGACGGCCGGATGTCTCCATCGTGCGAGCTGCTCGGGTTGAAGCTCGAGGCCACGAAAGGGCCCATAAGGGTTTGGTTAGGGCGCCGGATCCTTCTGCCTCGTCTTCACGATGCCTCCCATGACGCCGAGCCCGACGATGACGAGTGCACCGGCGATAATCCATACATGGCCGATGCCGAGCCTGTCGGCACCATAGGCGAGGCCCGCCACCACCAGCAACGTACCGATCAGGTAGACGATCATGTTCGTCATGCCCGGAATCCTCCTGGACCGTAGGTCTGCAATTTGGCTGCCTGAGGCCCGCTAGAATGACCTCATGAGTCAGGAAGGCGCTCCCAAGTCTGCAATCGAGATAGCGATGGATCGGCTGCGCAAGAAGGACGAGGCGGCCGGCATCGTCCAGGCGCCGCTCACCGACGCACAGAAAGCCGCGATTACCGAGATTCGCAGCCTGTACGGGGCCAGGCTTGCACAGGCCGATCTCGAGCATCAGGACCGGCTCCGCGCCACGTTCGATCCCGCGGTGCACGAAGCCCTCGAGGTGGAGTACCGCCGCGAGCGCGAGCGCCTCACCGCCGAGATGGAGGCGAAGATCGAGAAAGCGCGCCAATAGCGTCCAGCGCGCTCCTTCGATCTGATCCTGCTCGATGTGATGCTGCCCGGCCGCGACGGCCCCCACCGCGGCACGCCCATCCTCGAGAGCGGCGCGGGCGACTACGTCACCAAGCCGCTCGGCGTTCGCTCGATCGCGATCGCCGGCAGGCCGTGCTGCGCGGCGCGCCGTGGAGCTGACGAAGCAGGAGTTCGATCTGCTGTATCTGCTGTATCTGCTCGCGGCCCGTCCAGCGGCGACGCGGCGACGTTCCCGATCGCGATGCGCCTCATCACGAGCTAGTACCGGAAGCCGAGAAGCTTCCAGTAATCGAGCCAGGCGGCGAACGCGACGGCCGATACGGCCAGCAACGTGAAAGCCGCCCGGCTGCCGCGTGTCCACCAACCCTCGCGCCAGGCCGAGAAGGCAAACCCGGGCAGCAGCGCGGCCCCGGCCGCGGCGGCGACGCCGAGCGTCAGAAAGGCGACGTCGAGCGCGGGCAACGGTGTGGAGCTGCCGAGCTCGCGGAGCGACACGGTGAACCACACTGCGAAGGCGACGTTGGCCAACGCGACGGCCAGCCCGAGCCATTGCGCCGCGCGCCCCTGGCGCCAGCGGCGCCGCGTGACGAGGTGCCGCACGGCGCTGGCGACGAACACCAGCATGCACGCGGCCGCGAAGACCGCATGCACCGGCGCCTGCCGGGTCCACCCGACGCGCTCGTAGGTGGTGTTCCAGGTCTGCATCACCGGCATCGCGCCGGCGCTGTCGCGGAAGACGAGCGGCTCCGCGCTATCCGGCGCCTGAAAGACGTACGGCGCCACTTCGGTCCATTGCCGGCCGGCCCACCAGATCGTATCGCCCGCTGCGACGACGCGCGATTGCAGCATCGGCATGATGGCGCGGCCGCTGGACAGGTCGTGCCGCGTCCGATCCAGATCCACATACACGCCCGCCACTTCTTCGGCGTGGCCGGAACTGCGGATCGCGGCCGGGGCCGGCACCGCCGGCTCGGGTCCGTAGAGGTGGGCGAGAACCGGCTCGAGCAGCTGATTGCCGATTCCGGGATTGCTGTTCGACGCGACGAACAGCCCGAAAGCGTTCCCGGGATCGAGCAGGATGACGCCGACGTGATCATCGAGCGTGCCGTCGTGGTGCAGCAGCACGCGGCCGTGAGTGCGCCACTCGTGGAACCCTTGGTGACGCCGGGCAGCGACGGGTGATCGCGGAACTGAGGGCGCAGGAGCGCACGCGGCGCCGGGCGCATGCTGCTCGGCCATCAGCCGGCGCGCTTGGTGTGACGACGGTCTGCGCCTCCACCAGGACCGGCGCCAGGAGGAACCCGGCCACCAGCTCTACGAGAGTGGAGCTGGCGATGACGACGGCCGCAAGCACCGCGAAGATGGCACGCACGCGGCGCAGAGCTTACATGATGTAAGACCGATTATGGAGGGACAACACAGAGGATTCAGGATGCGCGTTTGCGCGGGGCGGTTGCTTCGACCGCGCCGATCTCGACGCGTTCCCGCTTGATGTCGAGCCGGAGCCGGCCAAACAGGCTCATGTAGATGTTGCCCACCCACACGCAGGAGATCCACGCCACCGCCAGCCCGCGCCAGTCCGGCAGAAGCATGTGAAAGCCGGTTATCAGCACCGTGCCCGCCGACACGTAGTGGCTGAAGCAGTATTCGCAGGTGAAGAGATAGAAGAACTTACGTACCCACAACGGCCGCACGCGGCTGTCACTCTGCCGCTCGCACCAGTTACGCGCTTCTTCAAACACCTTCTCATGCGTAACGGTCCACGCCACGCACGCCACCACCCCAGACAGTACGAACAGCCACAGCAGTTGAGTCAGCGCCGAAGGAAGGGGCATGCGCCTCGCGGTGCAAAGGATGCGCCTGATTTGCCAGAGACTGCGCGTGACCCGCGTGCCGTGCGGGTCACGCAGGCACCCCGAGGGGGGCGAGCCTCGGGGTGCCCGTCCGCTACTGCCGGCTCGCTTGCGCGCGGCGCATTCGCACCGCGACCGCCGTGAGCGCTCCGCCGAGCAGCAGCAAACTTGCTGGTTCGGGCACCGGCTCCGTCGTCAGCTCGCCGTAGAGCAGGGCCGAGTTGTGGCCGCCCTCGGGCGAGCTGAACACGCTCTGGAATGTCGCGCCGCCGTCTATGGAGAAGCCCAGCAGGTTGAAGAAGTAGAGATCGGTTCCCACCGCGATCGGCACGTTCACGATCGGCGTGGTGATCGTGACGATGTCGTCGTCGGCCGGCGAGGTGCCCGTGTTGTTGGGCGTCTCGTTGTGTGCGAACGGAAACACGGCGTTCACCGACGCGGGCCCGCCGTTGGTGTCGAAGCCGAAGTGCAGATCGACTCCGGTTAGATTGGGCACCGGAATCACTTCGTTGAAGTGAGTGAACTCGCCCATCAGCAGCGGCACGCCGACGCCGGCGTTGAGGATGTCGAGCGCGGCCGCGAAGAGGTAGCCGCTGTCAGGAGCCACGCCGTCGCCCCAGGTGATGGAGCTGGTGCCCTCGCCGGACACGCTGGTGCCACCGGTGGAGTTTTCCCAGGTGCCGCTGAAGTTCGTCAGGTCGATCGGGCCCGCGACCGCCGGTGCGGCAGCGAGCGCCAGAGCCAAGGTCAGGGATGGTACCAACGCAGATGTGAATGTTCGAGTCATGAATGCCTCCGCCGGCAGCGCTGCCCCGGTGCCGGCATGGCGCCTTCCGCTGCTTCTCAGAGATGTCAACGAGGGCGGGCGGGCCGCCGAACACGACCGCGGCGGTCAGCGGCCGGCGGCTTCGAGATCGCCAGCGTCGGCGGGTGCCGTGCGGGAAGCGTCCTCGCCGCGCGCGGCGGCCTGAACCTGGCGCCGCTCGTCGTCCGAGAACGTCCAGTCGCCTGGGCGGTTCTGCAGCAGTTCGGCATCGGTCCAGAGCGGGCGCATCAGGCCGCTTGCGCCGTGACCGGGCGCGCGCAGCAGCAGGTGGCCGAGCTCGTGCGCCACCGCACGGCCGAGCAGCTCGCGGGTGCCGAGGCCGGTCCGGCCCGCGACGCGCTGCACGACGTCGTAATAGACGGTTGCGATCACGGTGGCGCGTCCCGCCGGATCGATGGGGGCAAAACCGAGCTCCACGTCCGCGCCGGTTGCCGCGACGGTTGCGACCGGCATGATGCGCACGACCAGATCGCCGGCGTCACGCACCGTCCGGCAGGGATGGTCGGCGCCTCCGCGGCTGCAGTCGCGCCACGAGACGGTGATGCCGGCACTGGCGATCGCGTCGGCCGCGACGCGCAGCGCCGCCGCCCTGGCCGCGGGGGCGGTGGTAGCCATGTCGTACACGCGGACGACCACATGGAGATCTGCCGCCCGCGCCGGTGAAGCGGCGAGCACGATGGCGGTACACGCGACGGCGGCCGCCGTCCCGACGAGGTTCAGCATCATGGCGCGCAACAGGGAACGCCCGAACTCCGAGTGCGCGCGACGCGGCGCGCCTCGGCAACCCTAACACACGCACCCCGCGCAGATGTGACCACCTTCACACCTGTGTCACTGGCCGCCGCGATGTCCAAATGTGTCCATCGCGCTGCCGTCGCTGGGATTCGTGGACCGAATGTCGAATATCTGGACCTCGAATGAATTGACACCCCATCACGACGGGCGTAGCCTTCGCGCCACGTTTCAACGCGGGTTCGGTCACTGGGGGCCTCCAGGTAGCGGTACCCCGACGGGAAGGGGTTCGTACCAATAAGGCCTT
>Ga0070664_100004409_pt1 | contig 11302 bp, 5 predicted proteins | sample KBSC73metaG_FD_65863 | JGI IMG/M metagenome (GOLD analysis project Ga0070664, IMG submission 65863) | Corn rhizosphere microbial communities from Kellogg Biological Station, Michigan, USA - KBS C7-3 metaG | ecosystem: Host-associated > Plants > Roots > Rhizosphere > Soil ... | reverse complement strand
ATCGTGCTGGTGGGGCTTGGTGCGGCCGGCATCACCGCGCAGCGCGGGCCGCGGATTCCGCCCACCGGCGCCATCATGCACGTCAAGGACAACCTTTACGTGATTCATGGCGCGGGCGGCAACACCACGGTGTTCGTGAGCGGCGGGGGCGTCGTCCTGGTGGACACCAAGCTCGCCAACAACGGCGACGCAATCATGAATCAGGTGAAGACGGTCACCGACAAGCCGGTGTCGATGATCATCAACACCCACACTCACCCCGATCACAACGGCAGCAACGACTACTTCAAGGCCGCGCGACCCACCATCGAAGTGGTGACGCACGAGAACACCAAAAAGTGGGTCGAGGCCAATCCGCAGTCGAAGCCGGCGATGAAGCCCGACAAGACCTTCACCGACAAGCTGACGCTCGGCACCGGGAACGACCAGATCGATCTCTATTGGTTCGGCGCCGCCCACACCAACGGCGACGCCTTCGTCGTGTTCAAGGCGCTCAAAACCGTGTGCGTCGGCGACGTGATGGCGTGGAAGATGGCGCCGCTCATCGATCCGGCCACCGGCGGCAGCGTCATCGCGCTCCCCGACACGCTCGAGAAGGCGGTGAAGGGGATCAAGAACGTGGACACGGTGATCGAGGGGCACGGCGACGTCAACACCTGGGCGGGCTTCCGCGACTACACGCGATTCAATCGCGCGCTTCTCGACGCGGCGAAGGCCGGGCTCGGCAAGCAGACGCCCGAGGCGATTGCCGCCAGCCTGAAGGCGAAGTTTCCGGTGTTCACGAAGGACGCGCTGCTGACGGACCTGGAGTACGGCGGCACACCGCTGTCACGCGCCGTGATCAACGTGAACGTGGCGTTTCAGGAATTGCGAGGCGAGCCCGTCACCACGAACTTCGGGCCGCCGCGCGCGGGTGGTCCGGGGCGCGGCGGGGCCGAAACCCCGCCGCCCGGGCGGTAGCGTAGGTGGTTGCGGGTCTTTACCCGCCTCATCCCTTCTTGAACGTGATCGGCATGCCGCCTTGCGCGCTGTTTACCGTGCCGGTAATGGCCTTGCCGTCAGCCGACAGCTCGCCGGCAAACGTCCACGGCTGCGTATTGGGGAACTCGAAGTTCAAACGCCGGTCCTTCATCGTGAAGTCGCGCAGCGCCTTGTTGATGGTGGGCGTCACTTTGCCGCCGAATGTCTTGAGGTCGGTGCCAACCAGCTTGCCCTGTACCGTGCCGTCGGCGTTCTTCGTGAACTCCAGGACGATGTTGTAGTCGAGCGTCGCGAGCTTGGGCTGGCCCGTCCAGCGGCCTGCCAGCGCGTTGGCCACGTCTGGCGTTACCTGCGCCGACTGCGCCGGCGGCTCGGCTGGCGGGTGCTCGCGCTCATGCTTGTTGGTCGTGCTGTAGTTCTGCACAATCGTATTCCCCTCGTGGCACGCGTACTCCCACCACTCGTAGGAAGGATCGTTGCGCATCGGATAGCGCACCGTGAACGGGCGCGTCAGGATCACCGGGTCCTCGGTCTTGATCTCGTACAGGAACATGTCGTTGTTCAAGCGCGTGAGCCGCTCGGTGGTCTTGAGCTTGTCGCTGACGGGGAAGCGGTTGCCGGCGGGCGAACCCACCACCGCGAGGTTGATCAGCGGCGGCCCTTCCTTGTAGTTCGTCGTCTCCACCACCAACGTGTTGCCTTCCCAGTGTCCGCGCGACTCGCCCATGTACTGCTTGTGCGCCGCCGGCAGCGGCGGCCGTCCGTCGGTGAAGATGACGCGGTCGTCGTGGATCATCTCGAGGTCGAACACCACCACGCCGGGCGCCTGGTGGATCTTGAACCCGCCGTTGTAGCGATAGGGCATCATCGACGAGGGCATGCCGCGCGAGCGGCAGTTGTCCCAGAAGTCGAAGTCGAGCGGCCCGTCGTAGACGGTGTCCTCGCCGGGCAGCGACCAGGAGCTGCCCATCTGGAGCGCGCGCCGTTTCGCCTCGGGGGTCAGCGCCGGCAGCAGCCCGTTCGGCGGATCGACGATCAGGCTGGTCTGCCGCTGCGGCGTGGCGGGATCGGTGACGCCCGTCAGCAGCGCCCGGCCGAATTCACCCTTGGCGATCAGTTCGCGGCCGAGGTCGCCGCGGCCGGCCGCGGCTGCGAGCCGCTGCTTGTGCTCCTCCTCGGTCCACCATGCCTTGTTCATGTCGCAAGGCGGACCGCCGAAGCGATAGCTGTTGGCGCAGCGCTCGAGCGGCACGCCGGCGGCCTGCATCATGTTCAGCGTGGCCTGGATGTCGGGCTCTCCCCAGGACGTCTTCGGGTGCACCCAGCCCTTCGGCGTCTCGATGAAGTGGTTGGCCTCGCTGGGCGGACCGAGAATCGACTGCGTCGCCGTGGTGGTAACGAAGACCGTCGCTGCCGCGGCGCCGAGCAGCACGCTCCGCATGGCCGGTCTGATCCAAGACATAAACACTCCTGAGGCGCCCCTTGAGCCTGGACGCCATCCGTGGCCTCTAAGGTAACATCGGCGCCGCCTGAAGACACCGATTCGGCAGCCATGAGTCCGGATGACGCGCGCACCATCGATCCCGACCGCACGTTCGATCCGCTGACGAGCGCGCCGACGCTGGCGGCCGCCACCCCGACGCCGACGCCCGCCACGGCGCGCTTCGCGCCCGGCGCCATCATCGGCGGCCGCTACCGGCTGGTGTCGCTGCTCGGCCGCGGCGGGATGGGCGAGGTGTACCGCGCCGACGACCTCACGCTCGACCAGCCGGTGGCGCTCAAGTTCCTGCCCGACGGCGTGGCGGCAAGCGACGCGCGGCTCGCGCAGTTCCACAACGAGCTGCGCGTGGCGCGCCAGGTATCGCACAAGAACGTCTGCCGCCTCTACGACCTCGGCGACGCCGACGGGCGGCGCTTTCTCACCATGGAATACGTCGACGGCGAGGACCTCTCCGCGTCGTTGCGCCGCTTTGGGCGGATGCCGCCCGACAAGGCGGTGCAGATTGCGCGGCAGCTGTGCGCCGGGGTCGCCGCGGCGCACGAGCGGGGCGTCCTGCATCGCGACTTGAAACCCGCCAACGTGATGCTGGACGGCAGCGGCGACGTGCGCATCACCGACTTCGGGATTGCCACCGCGGTGGCCGACGTCGGGGCAGAGATCGCCGGCACACCGCAGTACATGGCGCCGGAACTGCTGGCGGGGAAGCCGGCCTCGATCAAGAGCGACCTCTTTGCGCTGGGGCTGATCCTCTTCGAGGTGTTCACCGGCAAGCGCGTGTTCGACGGCAAGACGCTCGCCGAGCTGCGCCAGCTGCACGAGACGCCGATGGCGACCACGCCCTCGGCGATCGTCCGCGATCTCGACCCGGCGATCGAGCGGGTGATTCTTCGCTGCCTGGAGAAGGACCCCGACCGGCGGCCCGCCTCGGCGCTCACCGTGGCGGCCTCGCTCCCGGGCGCGGATCCGCTGGCGGCCGCGCTGGCCGCGGGCGAGACGCCGTCGCCGGAGCTGCTTCTCGCGGCGGGCGAGAGCGAGGCGATGCCGGTGCGCCGCGCCCTGATGGTGGCCGCCGCATGCGTGGCGCTCGTACTCGGATCCCTCGGCTTGTTGACGCGCGGCTCCGTCGCCAACGTGGCTTCCATGCCGCTGGCGCGTGACGTCCTCGCGGACCGCGCCGAGCAGCTGCTGCGCAAGCTGGGATACACCGAGGCGATCGCCGACCGGGCGCTCGGCTTCGGCATCGATCGCGACTACCTCCGGTGGGCGGAGCGCAGCGGCCCGAACGACTGGTGGAGCGGCGTTCGCACCGCACGTCCGTCGCCGGTGGCCTTTTGGTATCGCAGCAGTCCGACGGAGCTCGTTGCCGTCGACATGTTCAGGGGCCGCGTCGAGCTCGACGATCCGCCGATGTCGCTACCCGGGATGCTGCGGGTCAAACTCGACGGCAACGGCAACCTCACCGAACTGCGCGCCGTGCCGCCGGAGAAGGCCGCGTCGGCGGCGGTGGCGGCAGTGACGCCGTCGTGGGATACCGTCTTCGAGGCCGCCGGTCTCGATCAGCGGACCTTCACCGCCGCGACGCCGCAATGGATTCCGCGCGATTTCTCGGATACGACCGTCGCCTGGGAAGGGCTCATGCCGGGGCGGGCGAATCAAAAGGTCCGGATCGAAGCGGCGGCCTATCAGGGCCGAATCAGCTGGTTCCAGATCGTCTGGCCCTGGACCGAACCGCGGCGTCTCCAGGCGGAGCCGAAGACCGTGGCGCAAAAGGCCGCGGCGGCGATGAGCATCGGGCTCTGGGTCTCGCTGCTCGCCGGCGGCGTGGCACTCGCGAGGCGTAACCTGCGGCAGCGCCGCGCCGACAGCCGCGGCGCTGCGCGGTTCGGGATCTTCATGTTCATCGCGTCGCTGGCAGGGCGCCTGGGCGCCGCAACGCATGCCGCCGAACCGGGTGACGAGCTCGGGCAGATCGCTGCGGCGCTGGCGCTGGCGTCCTTCAACGGCGGCACCTGCTGGGTCTACTACCTGGCCGTCGAGCCGTTCGGCCGCCGCTTCTGGCCCGACGCGCTGCTGGGATGGACGCGTCTCTGGTCCGGCCGGCTGCGTGACCCGCGCGTCGGCCGTGAACTGCTGCTGGGGATGACGTTCGGGGCGCTGTCGCTCTTCGTGGTCGAGGTGCCGAAGATGCTGGCCCTCAACCTCGGGTGGAAGCTGCCGCAGTTCCCGTTCGGGAACGCCTTGTGGGTGACGACGACCACGCCGGGTCTGGTGTCACAGTGGCTCAACTATGTCACCGGCGGCCTCCAGAGCGCGCTCGTCATCGCCATGATCTTCCTGGTGCTCCGCCTGCTGGTGCGGCGGCCGCGCGTGGCGCTCGCCGCGGGCGTGATCGTGCTCCTCCTCGCGCTGAACTCCGGGCAGATCCTGACCGGCAACTGGGTGGAGCGGTTCAACGCGGTGGCGTTTACGACGCTGATCACCGTGGTCATCCACCGCTACGGGCTGATTGCCGCCGCGGCGCTCCTGTTCGTGGACAACATCATGTCCGACGTGCCGCTCACGACAGACCTGTCGGTCTGGTGGTCCACTCCCACCGTCTCGACGCTCGCGCTGGTGCTCGGGCTCGTGGCGTTCGCCTACTACGCTGCGCGGGGCGGCGAACCGCTGTTCGGTCAGGTCGTCCCCGAGTGAATCCTGGTCCCGGGCGGGAGCTCAGGTGACTCCCTCATACCGTAAAAGTATTAATCGCAACGAAATAGGTATTTCCATGAATCGTCACGATTTTGATACCACCGGAGTCCGGAGGAGCTGCATGTATCGATTGTTCAAGGGGATCCTCGTCGTCATCGGCCTTGCCTTGGTGCCGTCTGCTGCGTTCGCGCAGGCCTCTATTGTCGGCATTGCACGAGACGCCTCGGGCGCGGTGTTGCCCGGCGTCACGGTTGAAGCCTCGAGCCCGGCCCTCATCGAGAAGGTCCGGACCGTTGTCACCAACGGCGTCGGCCAGTATTCGATTCAGGATCTGCGGCCGGGCACGTATTCGGTTACGTTCACCCTGCCCGGGTTCAGCACGGTCAAGCGCGACGGCATCGAGCTCGCCGGCAGCTTCATCGCCACGGTCAACGGCGAACTCAGGGTCGGCGGCGTGGCTGAGACGGTCACCGTCAGCGGTGAGGCGCCGCTCGTCGACACCACGAGTGCGCGCACCGAGCAGACCATCGACGGCAAGACCGTGGCTGAGATTCCCACGTCGCGCCTCTACTCGTCGCTGACCCAGCTCGTCCCGGCGCTCAACGTGCAGGGCAACGACGTCGGCGGCTCGCAAGGAAACGTCTTCAGCGTCTTCCAGATTCATGGCGGGCGCCGCAACGAAGGTCAGGTCCTGGTCGACGGCATGAGCGGCGGCTATCAGGGCATGGGCGTCTCCGGGTATGCGCCCGAGGTGGGCACGGCCCAGGAAGTCGTCTTCTCCCTCAGCGGTGGCCTCGGCGAGGCGACCACCGGCGGGCCGCAGCTGAACATCATCGGCAAGCAGGGCGGCAACACGTTCGCAGGAAGCTTCTTCATCAACGGGTCGGGAGGCGCGTTCGTCAGCGACAACCTCTCCGACGAGCAGCGCGCGAAAGGACTGGGAACGCCGCTGAAGCCCAAGAAGCTGTGGGACATCAACCCGTCGTTCGGCGGCCCGATCAAGCGCGACAAGCTGTGGTTCTTTGCCACCTATCGCTACCAGTACAACCGGCAGACGGTGGCCAGCATGTGGGACAACCTGAACGCCGGGGACAACAGCAAGTGGACCTACGCGCCGGACTTCAACCACCAGTCCGAGGACGACGGCGTGTGGAAGAACCATTCCGTGCGCCTGACCTGGCAGGTCACACCGCGCAACAAGATCGTCGGCTGGACCGACATCCACTACAACTGCCTGCACTGCGACGCTGGCGGGTCGAGCTCGGGCCTCACGTTCACCGGTCTGGTGGCCACGCGGGAGGCGCTGCAGCGCGGCGAGAATCATCCCAGCAACCTGAACCAGATTTCGTGGACGTCGCCAGTCACCAATAAGCTGCTGCTCGACGCCAACGTCCAGATCGGTCCCAACTTCTGGTGGGGCTCGCGGCAGAAGAACTCGTACGATTCGACGACGATTCCCGTGCAGGACGATGCGCTCACCATCATCGGTCCTGACGGGCCGGTGACGCTTGCGAACTTGAACTACCGGTCTGCCACCTGGACGGGCCACACCGGCTTTACCACCGTGGGTCAGGGTGCGATCTCCTACGTCACCGGCTCGCACTCGGCGAAGGTCGGCGCCCGCTGGTTCAAGAACGACTCGACGTTCCCCAAGAACTACTACAACAACGACCAGCTGAAGTACAACTTCAACAACACCGTGCCGTACCGGCTCACGATGTACGGCGATCAGGCTTCAGTGCAGTCGCAACAGCAGTACATCTGGTCCGTCTACGCGCAGGACCGCTGGACGTTCAACCGGCTCTCGCTCACCGGCGGCTTGCGTTACGAGCACCTGAGCGACCACTTCGGGCAGCAGCAGATGGGGCCGAACCGGTTCCTGCCGACGGCGGTCGTGTTCCCCGAGGCGGATGGACCGTTACACCTGAATGACATCCAACCGCGGTTCGGCGCGTCGTACGACGTGTTCGGCAACGGCAAGACGGCGGCGAAGGTGTTCGTCGGCAAGTACGTGACGACGACCAACACCGTCAACGAGTGGCTGTTCTACAGCCCGGCGGGCGCGTTGAACTTCGTCTCCTCGGTGAATCGGCCATGGGACGATCGGGCCGGGCTCGGAATCAACGGCGACTACGTGCCGCAGTGCGACCTGCTCAATCCCGCCGCCAACGGCGAGTGCGGTGCGTGGGATAACCTGAACTTCGGCAAGCCGGCCGTCCAGAATCTCACCGTCGACCCCAACACCACGAGTGGCTGGAACAAGCGTGAGTACAGCTGGGACATCACCGCGGGCGTCACCCAGCAGGTGGCGCCGCGCGTGTCGGTGGAAGTGGATTACATCCGCCGCAGCTGGGGCAACCTGCAGACCACCTACAACCAGGCGCTGACGCCGGCCGACTTCGACAAATTCACCTACACCGTGCCGCAGGATCCAAAGCTGCCCGGCGGTGGCGGCTACGCGCTGACGCTGTTCGACGTGAAGCCCGCGAAGTTCGGGATTGCCAATTACTTCCAGACATTCTCGAATGACGCCGGCGGTTCCTACAACCGCTTCAACGGTGTGGACGTCAGTGTGACGGCGCGCCTGCGCGACGTGACGATTCAGGGCGGCACCAGCACCGGCAACTCTACCGAGGACGAGTGCGGCGTGGTCACCGCGCATCCCGACGCCTACATCTCGCAGTACGGCTGGGGCGGTTCGCTGAACGCGTTCTCGCCGTTCTTCGGGGGCAACGGCGTCCCCGGCCAGTGGCCTCTCGAAAGTTGCCATCGCGAGTCGGGATTCGTGACCAACATCAAGGGGCTGGCCTCGTACCTGGTGCCGAAGGTCGACGTGCTCCTGAGCGGCACGTTCCACAGCGTTCCCTATCCTGGCAACAATTTCCCGAGCGTCACCAGCCAGAGCCTGGGCGGGTCGGCCATCATCGCGCCGCAGTTCCAGACCAATCTCGGTCGTCCGCTCTCGAGCGGCATCCCGATCGAGTTCGTCAACATCGTCCAGCCGGGTGCGATGTACGGCGATCGCCTCACGCAGATTGACATGCGGATCGGCAAGAACATCCGCTACGGGCGCACCAAGACGCTGGTCGCGCTCGACATGTTCAATCTGTTCAACTCGAACACGCCGGACGTCTACAACCAGAGCTACGTCAACCCGAGCACGTACCTCAACCCGCAGTCGATCACTGTCGGGCGCTTCATGAAGATCAGCGCGCAGTTCGATTTCTAAGGCGGAGCAGGTGGAGTCAGACCGAGGCCACGCGCAGTGGCTTCGGTCTGGCCTCTTTCGCCACCACGTCCTTCACGACTTCCACGAACAGCGGCACCAGCTCGCTCTCCGACTGCGGCTTGTACGCGAGGGCGATGTGCATCTCGACCGGCAGTGCCGGGGCCACCGGGCGCAGCACCATCGACGGCGTCGAGTGGGTGTCCTGTGCGCCCGCGGGCACCAGGCAGACCCCGAGCCCGGCCGCAACCAGCGCGTAGGCGGTGTAGAGGTTGTCCACTTCGTGGGCGATGTTCATGCTGAAGCCGGCCTCGCGGCAGGCGGCCAGCACGGCGTCGAAGAAGCGCGGCGCATTGCTCCGCGCGAACATGATCTGCGGCTCGCCGGAGAGAGCCTGCAGCGGCACCCGGTCGCGCTTTGCCAGCGGGTGATCCGGCGGCAGCGCGATCAGGATCGGCTGCCGCATCACGGTCTCGGTGGCCAGGCCGGCGTCGTCCACCGGCATCGCCACGAACCCGACGTGCAGACGGCCTTCTTTGATCGCCTGCGTCTGATCCAGGCTGCTGATGTTGCGGAGTACTATCCGCACCTTGGGATGCTTCTGGGCAAACGTCCGAAGAATCTGGATGAAGATCGGCGCGTCGGCCGGACCGGCGACGCCGATCGTGAGCTGGCCGACCTCGCCCTCGGTCACGCGCGAGGCGAGGTTGGCGGCATGGGACGCTTGCGCCAGGATGACGCGCGCCTCCTGCACGAACATGCGGCCCGCCTCGGTGAGCTGGACGGTGCGCTTGGTCCGATCGAAGAGCTTGATCCGGAGTTCTTCTTCGAGCTGCCGGATCTGGTGGCTGAGCGGCGGTTGGCTGAGATGCAGCCGCTCGGCGGCGCGGCCGAAGTGTAGCGTCTCGGCCAGCGTGACGACGTAGCGAAGGTGTCGCAGCTCCATTTCGGCGGAGCTTACTGCACTCTGGTGGCCTCGATGCGGATCTGCTTCAAGGCGGCTGGATCGGGCGCCAGTTCCGCGGCGCCAGCCGGCCAGCCGTTGGCTTTGAGTACGAACGCGATCACGTCGGCGGTCTGCGGCCGCGACAGGCGGCCCGGGTTGTCGAGCGGCATGGTGGTGCGGATGCGGTCGAAGAGGTCGCCGACGGTGAGGTCGTTCCAGTTCGAGGTGAACGCGCCGCCCACGAGCGGCGGCGTCATGTCGCCGCCGTCGAGCGCCGGCCCGTGGCAGCTGGCGCACGTCTGCAGGTACGCCGTCTCGCCCCGCCTGGCCTGCTCCGGAGTGTAGACGCCATTCCACACCGACGGATCGGCGGCCTCGAGACTCAGCGCCGTGGCGACGAGCCACGCGGCCGCGACCCACGGCAGGCCCGACGGCCTGCAGGCACGCATGCGTACGTAGTTGCAGGCCTTCAGGCCTGCCCTCGAGACGCTCATTCCCGGGTGCCGCTGGTGTCGCCGGCCGACGACGGCAGCGCGAAGGCGATGTACTCGCCCGAATAGTTGCCGCCGCTCACGGCGATCACGATGAACTGCCGTCCACCCACCCGGTAGGTCATCGGCGAACCGCTCACCGGCGCCGGCATCCACACCGCCCCCACCTCGGCGCCGGTCTGCTTGTCGTAAGCGCGCATCATCGCGCCGCGCGGATGCTGCGGTGTGGTGGTGACCAACGGGTCGCCGGCGATGACCAGCGTCTTGGTCACCAGCACGCCGACGCTGCCGCCCTGACCGGTCTTCGGGATGGTCAGCCCTCGCAGCTTCGGATGATTGCGCACGACGTCCGGCGTATCGCCGTGCGGCACCTGCCACTTCACGGTGCCGCTGCGGAGATCTATCGCCGACATCACGCCGTAGGGCGGCTTCACCAGCGACAGCCCCTCCACCGCGTTGTATGCCGGCGCCGCGGGTCCGGCGGCTGCGGGGGCCGCGGGTTCAGCGGCCTGCTGGCGGACGTCGGCATAGGTGCCGGTGCCCGCGGCGACGCGGAGGCGGAACGGCTGCCCGACCACGCCGGCCTGGTAGGGGATGTCCGAGAACCCCGCCGGCGGCGGCGCCAGCGACTCGGGGCTGATCGCGGACAGGTTGGCCTGCGCGTAGACGATGCCGGTCTCCGGATCGGCGCCGGCGCCGGGCCAGTTGGTGCCGCCGCTCGCGTTGCCGAGATTGATCGCCCCGAGCAGGCCGTTCACGTTGCCGACGATCGGCGGATTGTAGAGCGTGCCGCTGAAAGGGAAGTTGCCGCCCCACTTGTAATGCTTCAGGTTCTCCATCGCCTGCGCGCGCAGCTCCGGCGTGAAGTCGATCACTTGGTCGGGAATCTGCAGCCCCGGCCGCCCGTACGGCGCGGGCTTGGACGGAATCGGCTGCGTGGGCGCGTACCACTCGCCGGGCACGTCGCCGGGCGGCACTGGGGTTTCGACGATCGGCCAGATCGGCTCGCCGGTGACGCGGTCGAACACGTAGAGGAACGACTGCTTGGTCGGCTGTGCCACCAGCTTTCGCGGCTTCCCCTCGAGCGTCACGTCGAGCAGAATCGGCGCCGACGAGATGTCGTGATCCCAGATCGGGTGGTGCACCAGCTGGAAGTGCCACTTGCGCAGGCCGGTCTTCAGATCCACACACACCAGGCTCTCGCCGTACAGATTGTTCCCGGGGCGCTTGCCGCCGTAGTAGTCGGACGACGGCGATTCGACCGGCAGGTACACCAGGCCGAGCTCCTCGTCCACCGTGATCTGCGTCCACACGCCGGCGTTGCCGTTGACGGCCCACGATCCGTTGAGCCAGGTGTCGTTGCCCGGCTCGCCGGGCCGCGGGATGGTGTTGAACGTCCACTGGAGCTTCCCCGTGCGCGCATCGAAGGCGCGCACCAGACCCTTGGTGTTGTTGTGGGTCTCGAT
>Ga0070664_100004408_pt1 | contig 11304 bp, 12 predicted proteins | sample KBSC73metaG_FD_65863 | JGI IMG/M metagenome (GOLD analysis project Ga0070664, IMG submission 65863) | Corn rhizosphere microbial communities from Kellogg Biological Station, Michigan, USA - KBS C7-3 metaG | ecosystem: Host-associated > Plants > Roots > Rhizosphere > Soil ... | reverse complement strand
GCGGTTTGCCGCTCGTGCTCGGAGGCGACCACTCGATCGCGCTCGGTACGCTCGCCGGGCTACGGCGAGCCGCCGGCGAGCCGGGCGGCGTGATCTGGATCGACGCGCACGGCGACCTGAACACGCCGGCGACGAGCCCCTCCGGGAACGTCCACGGGATGCCGCTCGCAGCCGCGCTCGGCCTCGCGGGCGACCAGTTCGCCCATGACGGCCTCGAGCTGCCGGCCGTCGATCCGAGACGTGTCGTTCTGCTCGGCGTCCGTTCCCTCGACACGGCGGAGCGAGCGCTCATCCGCGACACGGGGATCCGCGCGATCACGATGACCGAGATCGACCGCATCGGGATCGAGCGTGCGGTGCTCGAGGCGATCGACCGAGCCTCCGGCCCCGGCTTCGTCCACGTCTCGCTCGACCTCGACGCACTCGATCCCGAGGTCGCGCCCGGGGTCGGGACGCCGGTCAAGGGCGGTCTCACCTACCGCGAGGCGCACCTCGCCTGCGAGGACCTCGCCGAGTCGGGGCTCGTCGGCTCCCTCGAGCTGGTCGAGGTCAACCCGATCCTCGACCGAGAGAACGGGAGCGCAGCGATCGCCGTCGAGCTCGCCGCGAGCGCCCTAGGCCAGTCGATCTTGTGATGGGGGAACCCCTGGTTCCCCATCGACCCCCTCCTCTGCGTCACGCACGGATCGGTCGAGTCTGGCCTCCCGGCCGGCAAAGCCGGCCTCCGGCCGCAACGGTGTGCTCACGGGTCGCCGTATCGGCGAGCCCCAGCCATAAGAAGAGCGTTCGAGCCGGCTGACCGCGCCACGAACGCTCTTCAGTGGCCCAGAGCGTATCGCAGCGGAGCGCCCGGGCCAAGGATGTGGATCTCGAGCGGCTGACCCGGGCTGGCGTGGAGCATCGCAGCGGCGCTTCCACGGTTGATCGCCACGGACATGTTGCGGTAGCTGTCCTCGTAGAGGATCACGTCGCCGGCCCGCGCGTCCGCGAACGTTCTCGCCGTCACCGCGAAGTACCGCTCCCCCGCGAGCTCGAGCTCGACGCGCGAGCCCGGAATGACCCCGACCTGCTCGACGTCCTCGCGGGTCAGGTTCAGCGCGATGTTGCCGAAGCTGTCGACGTAGAGCATCGTCGCGTCGATCCGGTCGGCCGAGAACACGGGCTGCGGGAGGTCGAGACGCACGAGGGCGTCCGGGTCGAGGGGAGGGCCGAGCTCCGAGAGCGGCACGCCGTTTGCGAGATGGGCCGCTGCGGGCGCGAAGAGGTCACGGCCGTGGAAGGTCCGGGAGATCGACTCGAGGGCGTAGTCGGGGTTCGCGAGCTCCCGGGCTTCGATGATCCCTGCCCGCTCGGCGGCCGGCAGCAGGAGGCCGTTGTCGGGTCCGACGAATTGATGGCCAGCGGCGTCGGCCAGCGCGAGTGGCCGCCGGATCCCTCCGACGCCGGGGTCGACGACCGCCAGGTGGACACCGACCGGCATGTACGGCAGCGTGCTCGCAAGGACGTGCGCCCCTTGCAGGACCGCCGTCGCGGGGATCCCGTGCGTCACGTCGATCACGCGAGCGGTCGGGGCGATTCGCGCGATGACCCCGTGGCACGTTCCGACGAAGTCGTCCTGAAGACCGAAGTCGCTCAGGAAGCAGATGACCATCCCAGGCGAGTCTACGACGCAGCGACAGCCCGCTCGACAGCCTCGGCAAGGCCTGCGACGTCGCTCGTCCGCGCTTCCGCGGCGACGGTGAGGCCCGCCTCCCGGGCGGCCCGGGTCGTCTCGGGCCCGATCGACACGACGGGGCTGGTGGCGTCGACCCGTCCAAGCGCACGGGCGGCCGAGGGCGACGCAAGCACGACGAGATCGCGGTCGGGCCATGCCGGCGGCGTCAGCTCGACCGTCCTGTAGAGGATGACGACGTCCGCGCCGAGCGTCTCGGGGAGGAGCCGGCGGGCGCTCTCCGCCCCCGCGAAGAGGACGCGGCCGGGAGGCTTGGGGAGCGCCTCGAGCAGGCCCTCCTGCGTCGAGGTCTCCGCGACGAGATCTACACCCCCGAAGGCGTCCGCGGTTCCGTCACCGATCGCAGCGACGTGTTTGGGGGTGCCGCGCATGCGTCGCCGAAGCTCGCGCGCCCCGGTCACGCTCGTGAGGACCACCCAGTCGTAGCTCGCGACGTCGACAGGATCGTCGCCGAGTGGCTCGAGCGCGATGAGCGGCACGTGGCTGACCGCGTGGCCGGCGACGCGGAGGCGCTCCACGAGGGCGGCCTCGCGTCCGGCGGGGCGGGTCACGACAATCCGTGCCATGGGCTCGCGCACGCGGGTCGCGCCGCCACCATCCCTAACCCCCACCCGCCCGCGGGGACCGAACGGTACGGGGCGGAGCGCAACCTGTTCGTGTCATCTTCGTGCCGATTGTGCGATGCGCCGCGCCGGGGTGCGGCTCGGGCCCGGCGGCCGCTCCCGGCACGCGTTCATTGCGCGAGGGCGGCGAGCTCGCGCCCCAGTGCATCCGGGTCGGCGCCCGTGCGCCGCTCGAGCCAGCTCCCGTCCTCCGCCGCCACGAGCCCGGTCAGGATCGCCCCGTCGTGGTGCGCGGCGACCGGGGCGAGGCAACCGCCCCCGACGATCGCAACGCATCGGCGCTCCGCCTCGACCCTTCGCCGCGTCTCGGGGTCGTCCGCATTGGCAACGAGGTGCTCCTCACCCTCGCGCACCTGGAGGGCGAGGGCCCCCTGGCCCGCCTCGGGCAGCATCACCTCGACATCGAGCCGCAGCCCGATCTCGGCGCCGAGGTCGAGACGATCGAGGCCGCACGCAGCCAGCACGACCGCGTCGAGGCCGCGCTCGGCGCGCTTCCGCAGGCGCGTGTCGATGTTCCCGCGGAGCGGCTCGACGGAAAGTGTGGGGTCGAGCGCGAGCAGTTGCGCCCGTCTGCGAACCGAGGCCGTGCCGATCCGCATCCCGGGTCGGATCTCGCCTGCGCCGCACAGCGCGTCGCGCGGATCCTCGCGGGCGGGATAGGCGCCGACAGCGAGGCCGGCCACGTCGGTCGACGTCATGTCCTTCGCCGAATGCACGGCAACGTCGATGCGCCCGCCCAGAAGGGCCTCCTCGAGCTCTTTTACGAAGACGCCGCGGCTGCCGATCTCGCCGAAGGGCTTGGTGCGGTCTCTGTCGCCCGCGGTCGTGATCGGGACGAGCGCGATCTCCACCCCGGACCTGCGCAGCGACTCTGCCGCCCGCTCGGCCTGGGTGAGCGCGAGCCTACTGCCGCGCGAGCCGACGCGAAGCAGCACGGCAGCATCCTCGAGCCTGCGTGGCCGGCACCCCGCACCTGCGTCGGCCGGCGGGCCGGATGCGGACGAAGGCCGTCGGAACGAGGAGTGGAAGCGGCCGCCCGGGTCGCACCTCGACGGCGCGTGTCACGCCTCGTCCTCCTCGCTCAGCCCAAACAGGTGGCGCACGACGTCAGCATAGAGCAGCCCGTCCGCACTGATCGCAGCCTCCTTGAGCCGCACCGTGGGCAGGTGCAGGAGCTTGTTCACGATCTGGGCGGTGAGCGTGTCGACGACGTCTCTGTCGCCCTCGGGCAGCCGGCCTTGCACCCGCGCGAGCTCTGCTGCGCGGATCTCCTCAGCGTGCGCCCGAAGGGAGGCGATGGCCGGGACGACCGCGAGGGACGCCCGCCAGGCGTGGAAGCGGGCCGCCTCCTCGGAGACGATCCGTTCGGCGTGGAGGGCCTCGGTGCGGCGACCCTCGAGCGTGGCGGAGACCACGCCCTCGAGCGCGTCGACGTCGTAGACGAAGCACCCGTCGATCGCTCCGAGCGAGGGGTCGACGTCGCGCGGCACGGCGAGATCGACGATCAGCAGCGGCCGCCCGCGTCGTCCTCGCAGCACGGATGTCACCGCCTCCCCGCCGAGGACGAAGCCGGGCGCGCTCGTCGACGAGACGACGATGTCGGCAGCTCCCAACGCGCCCGCCAGGTCGTCGACGGTGACGGGCCGGGCATCGAACGACACCGCGAGCCGCTCGGCATGCTCGAGCGTCCGGTTGGCGACCACCGAGATCGCGGCCCCGCGCGAGCGAAGGTTTCGGGCGGTCAGGTCGCTCATTCGGCCCGCGCCGACGAGCACGACGCTCCGTCCGACCAGCCCTTCGAACACCTGCTCCGCGAGCGCCGCGGCCGCAGCCGGGATCGACGCGGGGCTCTCGCCGATCGCGGTCTCGACCCGCGCGCGGCGGCCGGCGCGGAGCGCCATGCGGAACGTGCGGCCGAGGAGCGGGCCCGGCGATCCCGCCTCGAACGCGTCTCTGACCTGACCGAGGATCTCCCCCTCGCCGGGCACCATCGAGTCCAGGCCGGCAGCAACCCGGAACAGGTGGAGCGCTGCAGACTCGTCTGCGAGGCGGTAGGCGGCGGGTGCGAGCTCCGTCGCGCCCGGGCCGGCAAGATCGAGGAGCGCCCTGTCGGCATGGTCGACGACTCCCTCGTCGCCGGCGACGTAGAGCTCGGTGCGATTGCACGTGGACAGGACAACCGCCTCATGCGCGGGACCGTCTGACGTCGCGAGGGAGCGCGACAGCCGGGCAGCGGCCTCGAGGTCGACTGCCACGCGCTCGCGCACCGCGAGGGGCGCGCGGTGGTGAGAGACGCCGGCGAGCGCGAGCCTCATGCCGCGAAGTGGGTCAACGGAAGGACGACGACGACCAGAGCAAGCCCTGCGATCAGGAGTCGTGCGAACCGTCGCCCACGCACGCCCGCCTCCCACCGCACGGCCAGGGCGAGTGCGTAGACGACCCAGATGAGGACGGCGACGGTCATCGCGGCATCGACTCCTCCGATGTCGAGCCAGCCGAGACCGACGGCGATGCCTGCCGTGAGCAGGGACAGGCCGACGAGCGTCGCTCTGGCGGCGAGCCGATCGAGCGCCTCGAGCGATGGCAAGCGGAGCCGTAGGACCGCCACATCCCGCCGCTTCAGGCGTCTCTCCTCGAAGACGTAGAGCGCAGCCATCGCCGCGGCGACCGTGAAGCTGGCGAGGCCGGCGAGCATCAGCGCGGCATGGATCGCGAGCGCCCATCCGTCGCCATGCGAGCTGAGCGCTGTCCCGCCGCCGACCCAGGCGAGGACGACCAGCGCGGCCGCGACGGGCATCACCGCAAGCCCGACGAGGCGGTAGCGCGGGCTACAGCCCCACACGAGATAACCCGTCACGAGGAGCCACGAGAGGAGATTCAGCGCGCCGGCCCGCGTTCCCCACGGGAATCCGTCGGCGGAGCGGGCCTGCGCGACGAGCAGCATGGTCTGGGCGAGCCAGCCGATCCGCACACCCCAGATTCCCAGCGTGCTGTAGCGCCGGTGGCCGCGCAGCTCGCCGGCATAGACGAGCGCCGCCTCGCCGTAGGCGATCACCGTCGGCCAGACGAGGAGCTCAGCCATCGCTTGGCTCGTTTGCGACCCGCGCACGGGCGAGTCGGGCCAGCTCACCGGTCTCGCGCTCGAGGCGCGACAGCTTGGCCGCGATGATGACCACCCAGAACAGGACGAAGACGAGGAACACCCCGTAGGCCGCGGCGACGTACTTCTCGGACGAGCTCACGAGACGAGTGCCTCGCGAAGCTCCCGGAGATTCGCATCGGTGCGCTTCCCCGCGAGCTCGACGCGGTACATCACGTACGCGAGCAGGGTGATCGCGGCCCACGAGACACAGAACGCGGTGAACATCTTTCCGGTCATCTGCGGCCCGTCGCGCGTGAACACCGTCGGGTGGATGAAGTCGCTGGCGAGGCGGATCGCGAGAAAGCTCACAGGCACCAGCGCGACACCGAACAGCGCGTAGACCGCCGAGATGCGCTCTCGCCTCGGGCCCGGCTCGATCGAGTACCGCAGCATGAAGTAGGCGCAGTAGAAGAGGAACAGGACGAGGAACAGCACGAGCTGGTTCGAGCTCCATGTCCACCACACGCCCCACGACGCCTTCGCCCAGATCGAGCCGGTCACGAGGGTGAGCGCACCGAAGATCGTCCCCTGGTGCACGCCGCTGTAGCTCTCCAGGTCGTACCGCTCGCCACGGGTGGTCAGCAGGCGAAAGGCCTTCCACGCGGCGAGGCCGAAGCACGCGTACGCGGTCAGGGCGATCGGGACGTGCACGTAGAAGATCTTTTGCGAAAGCCCCTGGTCGGCATCCTCCGGCGCGACGAAGAAGATCAGCGCGACTGCCAGCGCCGCGAGCGCCCCAGCGGCGGACGCGAGGAGGGTGAGAGAGGGCTTCGTCATGCTCGTCGGGCGTCGCTCACTCCGTGACGACGTACTCGAACGCCGCCCACGAAAGTATCGCGAAGACCGCGTCGTAGAGGCCCAGGAAGGCGAGGAACTTGCCGGGCTCCTCGGAAATGGTCGCACCCACGCCGCCGACCACGATCGGAATCACGAGCGGGAGGAAGATCAGCGGGAGCAGGACCTCGCGGCCACGCGATGCCGCAGCCATCGCGGAGACGAGCGATCCGACCGCACAGATGCCGACGGAGGCGAGGACGACGCCCGCCAGGGCGTGCGCGTCGAGGGGCGCGAAGAACAGGACGAACGCGGGGATCGCGACGACCTCGGCGGCGCCGAGAAACGCGAGCGACGCGATCGTCTTCCCGAGCCAGATCGCGCTCCGGTCGGTCGGCGCGAGGACGAGCCCGTCCAGGGCGCCCGCCTCGCGCTCGGGCACCCAGGCCCTCGCGAGGCCGAGGAGCGACGTGAAGACCAGGGCGACCCACAGGAGCCCGTACGCCGGGTCGTCGCCCGCGTCGGCAGGCATGGCGAAATGGAACACCACGAGGGTCGCCAGCACGAAGAGCAGCATCGCCGGGAGGGTGTCGCGTGCCCGCAGCTCCAGTCGGAGGTCCTTCCGCGCGAGCGCGGCGACGTCGCCCAGATAGCCGCTCACGTCGTTCCCAGCGACAGGCTGGCGGTGGCCACGCGTTCGAGCCGCTCCGGCTCGTGGGTCGCGACGACGAGCGTGCTTTGCCCCGCGAGCGACTCGAGCTCCTGGTCGAGCAGCCCGGCCCCCTGCGTGTCGAGCGCGGAGTGCGGCTCGTCCAGCACGAGGAGCTCGGGCTCGTGCAGGAGCGCCCGGCACAGCCCGAGCCGTTGGGTCATCCCCCGCGAGAAGGCAGAGACGCGCTCGCCGCGCGCGTCCCACAGCCCGAACCGCTCGAGGAGCATGCCGATCCGCTCCCGTCGCTCCGGCACGCGGTACAGCCGTCCGTACAGATCGAGGTTCTCGAGGGCGGTGAGCTCGCGGTAGACGAGCGGCTCGTGGCCGACGAACCCGAGACGTGACCGGTGGAGCGCGACGTCGATCGTCCCACGCGACGGGACGGCGAGACCGACGAGCAGCCGGAGAAGCGTCGTCTTGCCCGAGCCGTTGGCACCCGTGACCAGCAGCGCATCGCCGCGAGCGAGGTCGAACGAGACCCCCCGGAGGACCCGGCGCGCGCCATAGCTCCGCTCGACAGCCCGGGCTGTGACGATCGGCGCCTCAGCCATGCGCCCCCCGCTCAGCCGGCTCGAGATCTCGCATTCCCGCCGCACGCGCCCGTTCGCACAACCACCCCCAGGGGCACCCCCGGTGCCCTGATGTCACGCTATCGCCAAGGGTGTGCCGCATGGGTGCCGGGATCGTGCCCAAAGCGCCCCGGCTCAGACGAGGGTGTCGAGCGCGACGAACACGAGGAACGCGATCGAGAGCACACCGTTGACGGTGAAGAACGCAGCGTCGAGCCGGCGGAGGTCGTCCGGTCGGACGAGCAGGTGCTCGTAGAGCAGCAGCGCGGCGACGACGGCGACGCCCAGCCAGTACCACGGCCCGGCGTCGAGCCCGGCGCCGGCCGCGGCGAGCAGGACTACGACTCCCGCATGCATCACGCGCGCGCCGGCGAAGACGCCGTGGACGCCGAAGCGCGTCGCCCAGGAATGCAAACCGACCTCGAGGTCGTGCTCGCGGTCGAACAGCGCGTAGAAGAGGTCGAAGCCGGCGACCCAGAGGCAGACGGCGGCGCCGAGCGCCCAGGCCTGCCACGGCAGCTCGCCCGTGATCGCCACCCACGCGCCGACCGGGGCAAGGCCGAGACACGCGCCGAGCCACAGATGGCATGCCCACGTGTAGCGCTTCAGGTACGGGTAGGCAACGAACATCGCGACAGGAATCGGCCACAGCCAGCGGACGATCGGCTCGAGCTGCAACACCGCGACGAGGTACACCGCCAGAGCCAGTGCGCACAGTCCGAGGACCTGTTGTCGCGTCAACGTCCCGGCGGGGAGCTCGCGGCCGGCCGTCCGCGGGTTCTTCGCGTCGAGCTCGGCGTCGATGAGTCGGTTCAGGCTCATCGCGAGCGTCCGCGCGCCAATCATCGCGAGCGTGATCCATCCCATCGTGGCGAGACCCGGCCACCCGTCGATCGAGAGCAGCGCGCCGACGTACGCGAACGGCAGCGCGAACACCGTGTGCTCGATGCGGACGAGGCGGGCGAGCTTGACGGGAAGGGGAGCGGCGAGCGCCGTCATGCGCGCTCCTTCGCCTTCGAGACGAGCACGACGTCGCCGATGCGCATCTCCTTGTCGACCGCCTTGGCCATGTCGTAGACGGTGAGCGCCGCCACCGTCACCGCGGTCAGCGCCTCCATCTCGACCCCGGTCTGTGCGGTCGTCTCGGCGGCTGCCTCGATGACGACACCGTCGTCGTCGACCACGAGGTCGACCTCCACGAGCGTCAACGGCAGTGGATGGCAGAGAGGCACGAGCTCGCTCGTCCGCTTCGCGCCCTGGATCCCCGCGATGCGGGCGACCACCAGGGCATCTCCCTTCGGCAGCGTGCGAATGCGCGACGCCGTGGCCGGGGCCATGTGAACCCTGCCCCGCGCGACCGCGCGGCGTCGAGAGACCGGCTTCGCTCCCACGTCGACCATGTGCACCTCACCGGTCGACTCGTCCACGTGCGAGAGCTCGTTCACGTTCCGTTGTCCGATCTGGAGACAGAGGGCCGAATCACGCGCGCATCGTAGCCCTGTGCGCGAGGTCGGGCGACCCGCGCAGGAGCGCGCTCGGCGAGCTCCGCGAGCTCTCGCTCGACCCAGTCGTCGAGTGTCCGGGAGCGAACGATCTCGCGGATCCCGTCGAGCGAGCGGCGGCGCTCGTCCGGGGGAAGCGTGATCGCCCGCGCGAGGGCATCGGCCTGATCGGGAACGTCGAGAGGGTCGACGCCCACGGCGAACGAGCCGATCTCGTCGAAGGCCCCGGCTTGGCGGGACAGGACGAGCGTGCCGCTCCGGTCGTTGACGAGGGGTGCCTCCTTCGCGACGAGGTTGAGGCCGTCCATGACGGGGTTCACGAGCAGCACGTCGTAGTTCGTGTACGCGGCGACGGATGCGAGGAAGTCGTCCCGCACGTCGAGCCGGATCGGCTCCCAGCGCGGGGTCGCGAAACGCCTGTTCACAGCGGCGGCCGCAGCCTCGGTCGCGGCCCGGTACGCGACGTACTCCGGGATCTCCTGACGCGAGGGATCGAGCAGCGCGACGAGGCCGATACGTCCGTGGAGCGAGTGGTCGCGCTCGAGCAGGAGGCCGAAGGAGTCGAAGCCGCGCACCGCGTTCTTCGACGGATCGGTTCGGTCGACCCGCAGGACGAGGATCTCGGGACGCTCGGCCGCGAGGGCCGCCGCTCGCTCGCGGACGCCAGCGGTGCCGGCGAGCCGGGAGAACGACTCGGCGTCGATGGAGAGCGGATTCGCGTGCGACCGCAGCTCGGCCTCGGCGCCGCGGCCGAGCAGCGCCTCGCAGGACTCCACGAACGCGGAGCGCCAGCGCTCGGTGTGGAAGCCGATGCTGTCGCAGGCAAGGACGCCCTCGTGGACGGCCGCGGAGATGTCGGACGGAAGCACGCTCCACGCGTCCGGGCCGACCCACGGAATGTGGATGAACGTGGCGATGCGGGCGTGCGGCCGAACAGCGCGGACGAGCGCGGGCGCGACGTAGAGGTGGTAATCCTGCATCAGCAGGGGAGCGCCCGGGAGCCGGTCGAGCTCCGCCACGGCCGCGGCTGCGAGGCCACGGTTGACGGCCACGTAGCCCTCCGCCCAGGGGTGAGCGAGGTCGGCCGTCGGGTCGTGCTTCAGGTCCCAGAGCCCGTGCTGCACGAACCACAGCACCGGGTTCGCGACGACCGTGTAGAAGAGCCGGTAGGCCTCCGGATCGTGGGCGACCAGATGGAGACGGAGGGGCGCTCCCGACTCGGAGCGCAGATCGCCCGGCCCGCCGGCCGCGACCTCCCGGTCGGCGTCGCTCATCGCACTCGCCACCCACGCGACGGGCCGGTGGTCGGCGAGCGGCGCGAGCGCGGCGACGAGCCCGCCTGCCCCGCGGACGGCAGCGACCGACCCGTCGACCTCCCGTCGAAAGGTCACCGGCCCGCGATTCGAGACGACGACGAGCGGCTCTGGCACGCGGCTACCGCGTTCCGGCCGGGCGCTCGCCGAGCGTCACGTCGACCTTCGTGCGCTTCGTGCCGCCCCGCAGGACGGTGAACGTCACGGTCTGACCGGGCAAAAGCTCCGTCGAGACGATCCGGGAGACGTCGTCCGTGCTCAGAACGGGTGCCGCGCCGATGGCGACGATCACGTCGCCGCCCAGCGTGACGTCGAGGCCGTTGTACACCTCGGTGCGCGTGCCGCCTCGCAGTCCTGCGCGAGCAGCGGGCGTGCCGTCGTCGACGCGCGTGACGAGCGCTCCGCGGCGCGCCCCGAGCTTGAACGCCCTGGAGATGCCGGGAGTCACGTCCTGCGTGCGGATCCCGATGTACGCGTAGCGAACCTTCCCGGTCCTCACGAGCTGGTCGAGCGAGCGGCGGGCGACGTTGATCGGGATCGCGAAGCCCACGCCCTCGTTGGTCCCCGACGTGCTCTCGATCTGGGCGTTGATGCCGATCACCCGGCCCGCGGCGTCGAAGAGCGGTCCGCCCGAGTTGCCCCGGTTGATCGGCGCATCCACCTGGATCGCATTCGCGACGGCGAACCCGGACGTCAGCGAGTCGATCGAGCGTCCTGTCGCGGAGACGACGCCGACGGAGAGGGAGGTCTGCTGGCCGAACGGGCTCCCGATCGCGGCGACCGGCTCGCCCACGACGACCTGCGCGGAGTTCCCGAGGGGCACCGGCGCGAGCCCGTGGTCGGCGCGGGAGACGCGGACGACGCCCACGTCGCTGAACAGGTCCCAGCCGACGATGTCGGCACGCACGCGGTCCCCGTCCGAGAACTCGACGTACAC
>Ga0070664_100004404_pt1 | contig 11310 bp, 9 predicted proteins | sample KBSC73metaG_FD_65863 | JGI IMG/M metagenome (GOLD analysis project Ga0070664, IMG submission 65863) | Corn rhizosphere microbial communities from Kellogg Biological Station, Michigan, USA - KBS C7-3 metaG | ecosystem: Host-associated > Plants > Roots > Rhizosphere > Soil ... | reverse complement strand
ACCAAGTGTGTCTGTGAGGTAGCCCCGTCTATGCCGTACTCCGTAAGTCTCTGTTCGCGTTTTCGATTTCTGGTTACCTTCCTCGCGGTGTGCTTGGTCGCATTACTTGGGGTAGCTGCGTCAGCCCAGGACGGAAAGTCCACCAGTACCGATCAGCCGAGTTCTGCGGCTCCTGCGGGAAAAGATTCGAAGGATCAGGACGTTGACCCCCTCAAACGCCCGCTCAGCGACAAGCAGCGCAAAGAAAATACCAAGGCGCTGAAGCAAGAGCTCAGCAAGACGTACAAGAAGTGGCTTGATGAAGACGTTCGTTGGATCATCACCGACGAAGAGCGGGGTGCATTCAAGCAGCTTTCGAACGATGAAGAGCGCGATCAATTCATCGAAGCATTCTGGGCGCGCCGCGATCCAACTCCAGACACCGCAGAGAACGAATTCAAAGAAGAGCACTATCGCCGTATTGCGTACGCGAACGAACATTTCCCGGCGGGCATTCCTGGATGGAAGACCGATCGCGGCCGCACTTATATCGTCTTTGGTCCAGCCGACGAAATCGAATCGCATCCTTCAGGCGGAAGCTACGAGCGTCCGATGGAGGAGGGCGGAGGATCTACTTCGACCTTTCCGTTTGAGCAGTGGCGGTATCGCTATATCGAGGATATCGGCCAAGAAGTAATCATCGAATTTGTCGATACTTGCATGTGCGGCGACTACCACATGACGATGGATCGTTCCGAAAAGGATGCTCTTCTCTATACACCAAACGGCGGCTTGACCATGTACGAGCAGCTCGGTATGGCGAGCAAGGCCGATCGGTTCATGGGAGGCGGCATGGAGCGTTTGGGCAAAGGACCGTTTAACAGCGATCTGCAAACCAAACAATTCGACCGTTTGGAACAGTACGCAAAGTTGAATCGGGCGCCTGCCGTCAAGTTTAAAGATCTTGAAGAAGTTGTCACGCACAAGATCAACGTCAACCTGATGCCATTCGACGTGCGAGCCGATTTCGTACGGGTCACCGGCGACACAGTACTCGTTCCGGTAACGATTCAAATAAAGAACCGCGACATCACCTTCCAGAACAAAGACGGCGTTGAGCGAGGAACGGTGAATATTTTCGGGCGTGTTACTTCGATTGGTGGAAAGATCGCACAAACATTTGAGGATACGGTGCAAGTCGATGTCCCGGCTGAATTGCTGCCAAAGACCGCTGAGAATTCGTCCGTCTATTGGAAGGCTTTGCCTTTGCGTCCGGGGCGTTATCGGTTCGATATCGTCGTGAAGGACGTGAACGGCGATCGAGTGGGCAATTGGAGTCGCGGAGTTGCTGTTCCTGAGTTTCTCGACGATCGACTCTCTAACTCTTCGTTGATTGTGGCCGATCAAATGGAAACGGTTCCCGCAAAAAACGTAGGAACGGGCAGCTTCGTAATTGGTACTACGAAAGTGCGGCCACGTGTTGCAGCCGCGGACGGAAAGCCTATCATCTTCAAGCGCAATCAGAAGGTGAATTTCTGGATGCAGGTTTATGGGCTGTCTGTCGACCAGAAGACAAACAAGCCCTCGGCTACGGTCGAATACAACGTAACTGACATCGCAACCAACAAGCAGGTGATCCACACGGTCGAATCGACGGAACAGATGGGAAATATCGGAGATCAGGTCACCTTGCAGAAGACGCTTTCAGCGGCGAATCTGCAGCCCGGTCTTTACAAAATACAGATCAAAGTGAACGACAACATCTCGAAGCAGACTGTCGACCCGACGGCAACTTTTAGCGTCGAGTAGGTTTGGCGTTGTTCTGAGGGTGGGTAAGAATGTCCCGTAAGATCGGGTTACTCGTGCTGGTGATAGCGCTGGTGATTCCTGCCGCTGCCGCGGCAAAGCCAGGCGCGATCTCCGGATACGTGCGGGATGCCACCGGCGTTCCCCAGATGGGGGCGATCGTGGAAGTTCTGAGCAGCAGCGCGACAACGCTGCGGGTTCTAACAGACGATCACGGATTCTACTCAGCTGATGGACTTCTCCCTGGCATCTATGCCGTCAAGGTTTCTGCCCCTTCATTTCTACCTTCCATCCGCGAGAAGCTCGGCCTGCGTCCGGGCGCAAGTCTCCTTGTGAATGTCACCCTGACTACGCTATTCGAGGCAATACAGCTGGGGCCGCTGCGTGGTCCTGCGGATGACGACGATTGGAAGTGGACGCTGCGATCCGTTTCGAACCGACCGGTTTTGCGTCTGAAAGACGACGGAACGCAGATCCTCGTTGCCAACAAGGAAGGGGCCGATGATCACGCACTCAAAGGAACCCTATCTTTTGTAGCCGGATCCGAGTCCGCCGGATATGGCAGTTCTTCTGAGATGAGCACCGGTTTTTCCGTCGAGCACTCAGTGTTTTCCACCGGTACCGTGGCTCTTGAAGGTAACCTCGGATACACGCAGGGCTCACCGACGGCAGTTTTGCGAACTTCTTATTCTCACAAGATGGCCAACGGTTCTGAGCCAGAGGTTGCATTTACTCTTCGACGGCTCGCCGCGCCTGATGCCAACCTACGCAATGCTTCCATGCAAGCGCTCTCGTTAAGAACGTCTGATCGTTTCACATTCGGAAACATTGTGGAATTGCAGTTCGGCAGCGAGCTGCAGACGATTCAATTTATGGGCCGCGTGAACGCATTCCGGCCTTTTGGTTCAGCCAGCGTCCACCTCAATCCTGACACCGTCGTTGAATACCAATTCGCGAGCTCGCTGCCTGATGCGCGGCTCGAAAAGGGTTTCGACACAGCTCCAGCCGATTTGAGCGAATCCGAGCCCAGGGTGAGTATGGCCGGATACAGGCCGGGAGTGCAGCGAGCTCATCACCAAGAAGTCTCCGTATCGCGGCGCCAAGGGAATACCAATATCCAAGTTGCGGCATTTTTTGATCGAGTGACTGATCCCGCCGTGACAGGTCTTGGAGACGTCTCGTCCGAGGGCGGCGATGTGCTACCGGACGTCTATTCGAGTTCATTTACGTATCAGGGCCGAGATTTGGATACGAGCGGTATGCGGGTAGTGCTTCAGCGAAAGCTGCTGTCCGACCTCACCGCGACACTGGATTATTCTTACGGTGGAGTGCTGGATCTGGCGCATCCCGACATTGAACTGCAGGACGCGCGACAATGGATGCGCGTCGAACGCCGTCATTCCGTTGCAGCCAAGCTCTCCGGCACCGTGCCTCGCTCGAAAACGCGCTGGATCGCGTCTTATCGTTGGGTGAATGCTAGTGGTCTGACGCCGGTGGATATGTTCAATGCCTCGGCGGGCCGAACGGATCCTTATCTCAACATCTTTCTACGCCAGCCGATTCCAGGGACAAGCTTCCTCCCCGGAAAAATGGAAGCAATCGTCGATTTACGAAATCTCTTGGCTGAGGGCTATGTTCCTGTGATGGGACAGGACGGACACACCGTCTATCTCGTGCAGTCGGCGCGCGCTGTACGCGGCGGCGTCGCCTTTACCTTCTAAAGTTTCTCCTACAATCTTCGTTTAACGACAACGCGGCAGACCCGCGCTTCGCGGATTTCTCATGGAGAGTATCGGGGTTGTTATGCGGTGTGTCGGCGCCACCAAGACTTTTTGGGGGCAGGGGACTGGCTTGTCGGGCGAACCGACTGAACTGTGAATGGTTTCATTGGCTCAGCCGCGCTTTTCGGTGACGTGAATGACGTGACTCTCGCCAGCAACACTCGCTCGGGAGACGTTGAAGGATAGATCAGGATATTGGCTTCGTCGTGGTGTAATGAGGAATCAAGGACATCACCTTCCCGAATTTCTGCGGCGCCACGCTTGAACTTTCCAACCAGCGCATCGGCTGTGTCGTCATCGAAGGCAATCCATCGAACCATGTGAACCTCGGGAGTGCGGGATGCTGCGACCAGTAAGGACGCTTATTGTACCGTGCATAGTGGGGAGACAAGAAGCCAATATTCAAGGCTGGACCTGTGTACCAAACGAATTCACATATCAAGCAGCACTCTGCATACGGCTCCGAGCGCCAGTTTCTGATGAGGGGTTGATGGTCAGGGTCAACCGCCCGTTTTGATGTTCACTTTCAATGGTTTAAGCATTAAACTCCCTTCTCATAGCTCCGAAAGTTGGAATTGAATGCCTTCGCACAGACTTTCTGCGCGAGTGCGTCATTTTCAAACCGTTGGGTACAAGGAGAATCGTCTTATGAGAGTGCGCCTACTCCCGGTAGTTGTTTTGGTTCTTGCGACCTGTCTACTTGGCCAGACGTTCCGTGGCACGATTCTCGGCACAGTAACTGACCAGAGTGGAGCCGTTGTGGCAGGTGCCACGATCACGGTGAAAAACACTGCGACCGGCCTGGAACGAGCAGCGCAGACCAGTGCAGACGGAAGCTACTCGATTCCCGAGTTGCCCATTGGGGCATACACGGTGACCGTAACTCAGGCAGGTTTCCAGACGTCGATTACGCGAGAAGTGACAGTCAACGTTGCCACGGAGCGGCGCGTTGACGCGCAACTGCATACCGGCCAGGTTTCGGAAAAAGTTGAAGTCTCCGGTGATCTTTTGCCCCAGGTGGATACGACGTCCGCGGTCATCGGTGGCGTCCTGACGAGCGAGACAATTGCTGATATCCCCATCAACGGGCGCGACTATACGAAACTCATCTATTTGAACCCCGGAATTTCGGGTTCTCCAGACCAGATCTCAGACTCAGCGGGATCGTTCGGTACATTCTCGATGAATGGCTCGCGCGGCCGTGCGAATAACTTTCTGCTCGACGGCACCGATATGAACGACGGATACCGGAACGATCCAGCCATCAATGAACCAGGAGTGTTCGGCGATCCAGCAACGATTCTCCCGATAGATGCGGTTGCAGAACTTCGAGTGCTTTCGAACGGCGAAGCAGAGTATGGCCGCAACAGTGGCGCGATCATCAACATCGTTACGAAAAGCGGAACGAATCAATTGCATGGATCGTTGCTCGAATACTGGCGGAGCGGGCAGCTTGGTGCTAGGAATTATTTCAACATTGAGCCCAACCCGAAGAATTCCTTCCTGAACAACCAGTTCGGTGGTTCGTTGGGCGGCCCTATCGTGAAAGATAAAACGTTCTTTTACTTGAATTATGAAGGTCAACGAGAGTCGGGAAAGCAATCGGGAACCAGTTGTGTGCCTTTTCCTCAGCAAATTGCGCACGATTTGGCGACTGTTGGCGACCCCAATGTCGTGACCGGCGCTCTGTTAGCTCGAAACCCTTGGCCGACGCCGAACATTCCCTCAGCAGTTTACAATCCCGATCCCGAAGTTCCCGATAGCTTTATGCCCTTCGAAACGGGTTGCCCTACCGGTGACAATCTTGCGACGGCGACACCCTTCAAGAATCGCGTTGACAGCATGATCGCGAAGATTGATCACAACTTCACTCCAAATAATCTGCTTACAGGCCGATACTATTTCGGGGACAGTGATCAAAGTTTTCCGTTCGCACAGCTGTCTGCTGGTCTTTTGCCAGGCTTTAACACAGTGACCCCAACGCGTGTGCAGTTGGTCTCGCTCTCCTACGTTAAGGTCATCAACACCTCCCAAGTCAACGAGGCGCGATTGGGATGGAACCGATTCGCAGAGGGCTTTTTCCCTGAGGATCAATCATTCAACCCAGCCGACATCGGTCTGAATACTGGCGTCGGAGCGTATGAGGGAGGGCTCCCAGCAATCAACGTCGGCAGCTTCTCGCAAATTGGTGCCACGAATGGCGTGCCTCGTAATCGCGTCGATTCCAACTGGCACTTTGTCGACAACTTCTCTTGGAAAGCTGGCCGGCATGATTTGAAGTTTGGCTACGAGTTCCGACGCACGACAATCATGCAGGTGATCGAGAACACGTTTCGGGGAAAGTTGTCGTTCGACGATTTGACCACATTCCTTACGGGTGAGCCCTCCGACGGTAATCAGCGCCGAGGGAATACCCGCCGGCACACCTACGAAAATAGCCATGGATTCTATTTTCAGGACACCTTCCGGTGGAGTCCGCGTTTGACGCTGAACTTAGGCATGAGATGGGATTATTTCGGAGTCGTTGGAGAGAAAGACAATCTGTTCTATCGTTTTGATCCGGCCGTTCTTGATACCGTGAACGCGGGCCAACTGTACGACAAGGATTTCAACAATTTTGCGCCGCGCGTTTCATTCGCATATGACGTCACAGGGAAAGGAAGAACCGTCATCCGCGGGGGATGGGGTGTCTTCTACGATGCTTTCGCTCAGGACATTTTCCTAGGGCATTTTCCATGGAACTGCGGATTCTGCCCGGGGCCCGCATATACAGGTCACGGGCCGGGAGCAATCACCCGGCTCGGTCTTTCGGCAGGACCTTTGAGCCCTGATACACCCGTCTATGACAATAGCCCAGACACCGTCGTGCCGCTCCCGGAGTTTTTCGGAGCAAGTAAGAACCTGCCAACCCCTTACGTTCAGAATTTCAATCTCAACGTGCAGCAAGCGATCGGGAGCCGTGCAGTGGTGCAAGTCGCATACGTCGGGGCAAAGGGAACCAAGTTGTTTCGCTTCCGGGACATTAATCAGCCTAGTCAGGCTCAAATCACAGCCGCCGATCTCGGTTGCGATTGCATCAACAGCTATGGAGTGCCCAGGGTCTTTACGGACGACTTGTTCTACATTAATCAGCAAGAGTCCGCTGCGAGTTCGATTTACCACTCACTCCAAACCACATTGCGACTGAACAGCTGGCACGGGTTCACGTCGCAGACGAACTTCGTCTGGTCACACGCTATCGACGACGCGAGCGATAGTGAAGATTTCATTCCGAACCAGGCGCAACCCACCAACAGCTTCAATCCGGCGGGGGAGCGCGGTAATTCGAGTTTCGATATACGTCGCCGCTTTACCTCGAATTTGGCTTACGAACTCCCGAGGTTTGGGGGAAGCTTGTCTAAGCTGAAAAATGGATGGGGATTTGACAGCGTTTTCACAATGCAAGACGGTCAGCCCTTTCACCTGAATTACTTTTTTGAGGGCGACTACTCCGGCGCTGGCCAGGGATTCGATCGTCCTGATGTAGTCGGTCCGATCCACTATGGCAACTTGCCAGGACAATTTTTACAGCTAGATTCGTTCGCGGTTCCGTGCACATTCGGTTTTAATCCTGGAGCAACTGATGAGAGCAACTGTTTTCCAGGAACGCGGCATTTCGGAAATCTGGGCCGAAACTCGCTACGGGGGCCAGCATTCAAGGAATTCAATTTCTCAATTTTCAAGAACACGGCGATTACTGAAAAAGTGAACTTGCAAATCCGAGCCGAGTTCTTCAACCTTGGGAATCATCCCAACTTCTCAAGTCCGATCTTGCCGGCATTCATTGCCACCCCAGGCTCGCCAACAACTGCGAACGGTGGATATAGCGATTCTGACTTTTACTCACTCACGGCCACTGGAGACGTGGGTATCGGCAACCCGTTCCTAGGAGGCGGTGGGCCGCGTGGCGTTCAGTTCGCCGCGAAGATCGTTTTCTAAAACTGAGCCAGTGCGTGCGAGGCCTGTCACTAGCGGGGAGGCCTTTGGCGACGCCTGTTGCCCCCACTTGCCTGATCGCTCGTCCATGGCCCCTGGTACTCTGGGTGCCTCTTGGTCTGCGTGGTAACCTCGAACTTCCTCCCCGAGTCGTTGTTTTCGTGAGATGGGTACTGATGCTCCGTCACCTGACGATCCTGCTTGTTCTCTGCTGCTCTGTCATCGCGGCTGACAGCAAGTCGGCGAAAATAAAGCCCGGAACTGTCCTCACCGTTACCACCAAATTAGTGGTAGCGCGCGACCTCTTCGAACGCGCGATGGTGGACTACGAAAATATGCACATTGAGCGTGCCATCGTGGGGTGGCGCGCAGCTGCGAACGCCGACCCGGACCTCGCGCTTGCCTACACGATGGTTGCGCTGAACATCGGCGATCCGCAGGACGCTCTCAGCGCACGGGAAAAAGGCAAATTGCTAATGTCAAAGGTGAGCCCCGGCGAGCGGCTCATGATCTCTTGGATTTCGAGCGTACAGGAAGGGAACTTCATACAGGGGATTGCAGCAATGAATGACTTGCTCGCAATGTATCCCAAAGACAAACGGCTTCACTACGTGGCAGGAAATTGGCTGATGTATGTCGATGGCTATGAACAGTCCCAAAGAGTATTAGAGAAAGCACTCGCCATTGATAAGAACTATCCGGCGGCCCTGAATGACTTGGCTTACGTTTATGCGCACGAGCGCGAGTTCGACAAAGTTTTTGCCGCCATGGATCGCTACGTAGCTCTATTGCCAAACGAACCCAACCCGCAAGATTCATATGGGGAACTGAGCCGGATGGCAGGTAATTTTGATGCTGCCCTTGAACACTATCGCGCCGCACTAAAGCTCGATCCTCAGTTTGTTTACTCGCAGCTTGGGGTCGCTGATACCTACGCTTTGATGGGGCAGTATGAGCAGGCCCGGGTCGAATATGACAAAGCCATTAAAGGCGCTGAAAATCCAGCCGACCGACTTGAGTACCGCATGCAGCGCGCAACGACGTGGGTGAGAGAAGGGCGTCTGCTCGAAGCAAATAAAGAGTTCCTGCGCATCGCTGATGAAGCCCATTCCCAGAACTTTGATTTTCATGAGGCTGAAGCTCAGCGCCGTGTTGCGGAGTATCAGACTGACGATGCTGAAGCCTTGAACTATCTTGATGCAGCCGAGCAAGCGCTCGGACACAATGCATCCATTGCGCAGTTGGATCGCGAACAGGAGTTGTCTAGAATTCTCCGATTTCGCGCAGTACGAGCCGCTCGAGCGGGTCAACGGGAACTATCAGCCAAAGCTCTCACTCAGCTCGACAGTCTCGCTTCCAGGACGCGTGACGGGGTCGTTCAGAGCTCGTGGCATGGAGCAGCTGGCGCACTCCTTTTTGAAGCCGGAAAATACAAAGAGTCGATCGCTCACCTCACTGAAGATCGCGACAATCCGTATTCGATGGCACTCCTGTCGCAAGCTTACTCGGAAGAAGGAGCTTTCGATGAAATGCATGCGGTTGAAGCGCGTCTCCGAAGTATGAACATGCCGACCATTGAACAGGCATTGGTAGTCCCCGCTGCGCGCGCTAAACGTCCACAGCTTTAACTGCAATATTCCACGAGACGCGTTCCATCTTCCGGGTCTGATTCCGATTCGAAAATCTGCTTCCCACGTGATAGGCTCTCCGTCGCGTATGGAAAAGGGCAATCCAGAGCGGCGTAGTTCTGCGCGGATCCCGGTTAGTGTGCCGGTCGTAGTGCGGGCGGGCGATGGCGAACCAGAAATAAGCGCTACCACGCGCGATTTGAGTTCCAATGGAATCTTTCTCTATGTGAACAAGGCAATGCAACCGGGGTCTAAGATCGAGATGGTGTTGATTCTGCCGCCGGAAGTGGCTGGAGGAGAACGCCGGTGGGCGTGCTGTCAGGCATCGATCGTAAGAATCGAGAACGGAGCGGACGCACGCTTCGGGGTTGCCGCAACCATCGATAGCATGGATCTTCTTCCTGAACTTGAAGTGTGACTTGTCGCGGTTGCACCATTTTCGGTGCAAAATGAAGCGCGCCAATTTTCTCCTATTCGCAGCGTCAATCAGCATGGTCTGTGCAATAATGACCGCCTTTGATCGAAGCGTTGCTTCGTCGAATCGTATTTATAAGGTAGGCAGTGCTATGTGGATCGACAAACTATCAGCGGGCGTGTTGCGCGTTCAAACAACCATCGGGCCACGATACATCGGGCCTTCGTTTCGCGACCGCATCTTTCTTCTTTGGATCTTCCGCCACTTTGACAATTTGCCGCAACAGGTTTTGACAGGCTGGCAAGGGCGTTTCATCGATCGGCTGTGTGTTGAACATCACTTCATCACCATGCCGCAACAGAATTTGACGGAAGCACCGGTGATCGGAACGATCGAACGTCGTCCGGTGGGGGGCTCAGAAACGTTACCCTCCAACCGGCCGGCCGGCGCGGTGACGGACAGCGCAAGCTCCACCCCAATCGCAGCCGACGCGAGACAGCGGAGTTAATCGGTGGAGACTGCCGCCTGAGAGCTTGAACGTGTTGGCACGGGATCGCCCGATGTGTAGCGGAATCGCCGTGCCACGTTCGTTCCTGGCGAGGGTTCTGCCTCGTTTTCGATCAGGTCCAACTGACGGGCCGACACGCATACGAATTGCTCTCAAACGTAGTTCAGACAGGCTTACATAGCTTGCGAGCAAGTGCTGACGTGCGTTAGTATCGATAGTCGCCTGTTCTGAAAACGATTCCACGGAACGGTCGCTCGGCCGGTCCGAAACGGCCATCGCCGAATCTTCCAGTAAGGTCTCACCCATCAGGGCGCGTAGCTCAATTGGCAGAGCAACTGACTCTTAATCAGTAGGTTGAAGGTTCGATTCCTTCCGCGCTCACCACTTTACAAGCCATCGCACAGCCTTTAGCGGGAAATGTAGCGACTCATTCTGAAACGGAGAGTGAAAGTCTGCTCATTGCATTCAGCACCGCCTCGCCGCCAGGGTGTGGGTAGCGCTCGCTCATCTTGATTGAACTGTGTCCGGCAATTCGAGCCAGAGTCCAAACATCGCACCCACGTTCTCCGAGTCGGGTGAGGAAGGTGTGCCGCAATGAATACACGACAAAGGTTCCGACCTTGCTGTGGTTAATCGCGGCCTTATGCTGAACGCGAATCGAATCGTGCCACACGTGACCCTGCTTTGTCGGGGCGGGGAACACCCAACCTTCAACCGGTTTCGATGCACTCTCCCATCGTGATTCGAGAAGTTGGCGGACTCGCAGCGTCAGAGGAATCGTTCGTCGTGCTGCTGCTGTCTTGCCACTCGTGACTCGCAGCCTTCCATTGTGAGCAGCCTCGAAACTCACGTCTTCCCACCGCAACCGAAGGCATTCATCCGGTCGAAGGCCAGTATCCACAAGGACCGTTGCAATGGAGGCCAAAGGCTCTCGGGCCGCCGCGAGATACTTCGCTTCTTCCTGACGTGTGACTACGTGGTCCCTGTGATTCTCGCCGCGCAAGAGGGAAATTTCTGACATCTTCAGAATTAATTCCCATTTGAGGGCGAGTCGGAATACGCGACGTACCGCACGCAGGGCGGAATTGATACTGGAAACTTTCCATTGCTTGGATTGTAAGAATGCAACGAACTCCGAGATGTGCTCGGGTGTAATCGCATCCATTTTCGCGGTCGATCTTATTGGCAAACAGCCGCCAGGTTATGATTCTGTTTTAG
>Ga0070664_100004403_pt1 | contig 11311 bp, 12 predicted proteins | sample KBSC73metaG_FD_65863 | JGI IMG/M metagenome (GOLD analysis project Ga0070664, IMG submission 65863) | Corn rhizosphere microbial communities from Kellogg Biological Station, Michigan, USA - KBS C7-3 metaG | ecosystem: Host-associated > Plants > Roots > Rhizosphere > Soil ... | reverse complement strand
GCGGACACGCCGATCGTCCATGAGGGGATGGTCCCATTGTTCACGCTCGATGTGTGGGAACATGCCTATTACATCGATTACCGCAACGAGCGGCCGCGCTTCGCGACCACCGTTCTTTCGAACATCGTGAACTGGGATTTCGTTGCCCAGAACCTGGACGGGCAGGGGTTCGAGCGGGCGAACCAGCAGGGCCAGGCGGTCGCCGAGCACGCGTGAGCGCGTGACGAGCTACTGTTTCAGGCGGTAGCCCGTGCGGAACATCCAGGCGATCACCGCCATGCAAAGGGCGATGATCGCTACTGTGACGAGCACGCTCGACCAGACGGGCACGTCGGCGATCGAATAGAAGCTCCAGCGAAAACCGCTGATGACGTGGACGATCGGGTTGAACAGGGTGATCGTCCGAAAAGGTTCGTGGAGCGTCTTCACCGAGTAGAAGGCGCCGCCAAGAAATGTGAGCGGCGTGATCACCAGCATCGGGATGATCTGGAGCTGCTCGAAATTCTGCGCCCAGACCCCGATCGCGAATCCGAACAGGCAGAATCCGGCGCTGATTCCCACCAGGAAAAGGATCATCGCCAGTGGATGGTCGACACGGACGGGGACAAAAAGGGTCGCCGTCGCGAGGGTCACCAGCGCCAGGATCACCGATTTGGTCACGGCCGCGCCGACATAAGCGATGACGGCCTCAAAGCTCGAGATCGGAGCTGAGAGAAGTTCGTAGATTGTCCCCGTAAACTTCGGAAAGTAAATGCCGAAGCTCGCGTTGAAGATCGACTGCATGAAGACCGAGAGAAGCGTCAGGCCGGGGACGATGAAGGCCCCGAAGCTGACCCCGTCCATGTCGGTCATCCGCGATCCCAGGGCCGATCCGAACACGACGAAATAAAGCGCCGTGGTGATCACCGGAGTGATCAGGCTCTGCCACAGCGTCCGCTTCCAGCGCGCCATCTCGAACCGATAGATGGCGGCGATCCCATGCCCGTTCATGCCTCTTCTCGCGGCTTGTGGACGAGCTCGACGAAGATGTCTTCGAGGCTCGACTGGTGGGTCGACAGGTCCTTGTAAGCGATTCCGAGATCGGTGAGCCGGCGCATCAGCGACGCGATCCCGGTCCGTTCGGCATGGCTGTCGAATTCGTAGCAGAGAACGTGGCCGTCGTCCTCGAGACGCAGTGACCAGTCGGCAAGGTCTCCCGGGATCGCCGCAATCGGCTCCGCAAGCATGATGTCGAGCGTCTTGCGGCCCATTTTCGCCATGAGGGACTTCTTCTTGTCAACGGCGATCAGCTCGCCGCGGCTGATGACGCCGACCCGGTCGGCCATCTCCTCGGCTTCCTCGATATAATGGGTGGTGAGGATGATGGTGGTCCCGTCCGCGCGCAGCTGCCTTACCAGGTCCCACATGTCGCGCCGAAGCTCGACGTCGACACCGGCGGTCGGCTCGTCGAGGAACAAGATCCCGGGTTCGTGGCTAAGCGCCTTGGCGATCATCACCCTTCGCTTCATTCCGCCGGAAAGGTGCATCATGATTGTCTTCCGCTTGTCCCACAGCGACAAGCGCTTCAGCAGCTCTTCAGTGAAGGCGTCGTTCCGCGGCTTTCCGTAAAGGCCCCGCGAGAAGCTGACGGTATTCCAGACCGGCTCGAAGGCTTCGGTCGTCAACTCTTGCGGCACCAGGCCGATCCGGCTGCGGGCATGCCGATAATCGTCGCGCCAGTTCCTCCCGTCCACCAACACTTCGCCGCTCGTCGGGGTGACGATTCCGCAAACAATGTTGATCAAGGTCGTCTTGCCTGCCCCGTTTGGTCCCAGGAGCGCAAAGATCTCGCCTCGGTTGATGTCCAGATCGACCGACTTCAGCGCCTGGACGCCGGTGCCATACTCCTTTCGAAGGCCGCGGATCGACAGGACCGGATCGCTCATTCGATGGGCCCCGGTTCGGCCGGAGTCGCGTCTTCCTTCATCAATCCGTGCCGCATCAGCATGGGGATGTTCGCCGCCGCGAACAGGAAAGTGAGGGGCAGGGCGCCCCACAATTTGAAGCCGATCCAGAAGTTGGTCGTGCTGTTGCGCCACACCGTCTCGTTCAAAACCGCCATGAATGCAAAGAAGATTGCCCAGTTGCGGGTGAGCTTGGTCCAGCCTTGCTCATCGAGGCCGGGATAGGTCGAGCCGAGCACTCGCTGAAGCAGCGGGCGGTCGGTCGCAAGGCCGAACGACAAAAGCGCCGCCACCAATGTGTAATAGATGGTCGGCTTCATCTTGATGAACTGCTCGTCGTGAAGCCAGATGGTAAGGCCTCCCAGAATCACGACCATGATCCCCGAAAACCACAGCAAGGGGGAGATCTTGTGGTAGCGGATCGCCGAGAAGAGCATCGCCGCAACCATCGCGACCATGAAGGCGCCGGTCGCGACGAAGATCTTCATCACCGCCGGCACCGGCGCGAGGAAGTTAACCAGGAAGAAGACCAGCAGCGGACCAAGGTCGATCAGCAGCTTGGCGCCGCCCTGCGGCTCGGTTCTAGTGCTCGTGCTCATTCGGGCGGCAACCCCGCAATCGCGCGAGCAACCGCGCGAGCATCGAATGGACGAAGATCGTCCGCAGTTTCGCCAACGCCGATCGCATGGATCGGAAGGCCGAATTTCTCGGCTGCGGCAACCAGGATTCCGCCCCTGGCCGTTCCGTCGAGCTTGGTCATGATGAGGCCTGTCACACCGGCGCTCTCGCGGAACACCTCGACTTGGGCAAGGGCGTTCTGCCCGGTGGTGGCGTCCAGCACCAGCAGGACATCGTGCGGCGCTTCGGGATTGAGGCGGCCGAGCACCCGGCGGATCTTGGACAGCTCCTCCATGAGGTGCGCCTTGTTCTGAAGGCGCCCGGCGGTGTCGACAATCAGCACGTCCTCCCCGCTCGCGGTAGCCTGCTTGACGCCGTCGAAGACGATCCCGGCCGCATCGCCCCCTTCCTTGCCGGCAATCACGGGCGCGCCGATGCGATCACCCCAGATCTGCAACTGCTCGATAGCAGCGGCGCGAAAAGTGTCGCCGGCTGCCAACAGGACACCATAGTCCTGTTCTTTCAGCCAATGGGCCAGCTTGCCGATCGTTGTTGTCTTGCCTGAGCCGTTGACGCCGATCACCAGCAGGACATGCGGCCGCGGAAAACCCCATATTTCCAGTGGTCTCGCGACTGGAGCCAAGATCTTTTCGATTTCGTCGGCGAGGATCGTTCGAAGGCCGCGTTCATCCAGGCGTTCGAACTTCTGGGCGGCGATGGCTTCCCTGATGCGGCGCGAAGCCTCGGGGCCCAGGTCTGAGGCGATCAGGGCCTCTTCGATGTCGTCAAGCGTCGACGTATCGAGCGCCGCTCTGTTGGTGAGCCCTGTCAGATTGTCCGCGACCCTGTCGGCAGTCTTCTGGAACCCGCCGCGAAGGCGGTCGAGCCAACTCATGCCCATACCGCCGTCAGATGATCTGCATTGCGGCCGATGATGCGGGCATTGCCGCAAGCGCCTCGTTCCGCTCCGCCAATTGCAACCGGCGCAAAATGATCGGTGTGCCCCTTGCCGCCATTTTCAATAAGGACGGCCTGACTCGTTGCCACGAGGCTGTCGAGCCACCGTGTCCGCCTCGCAATCGCAGCCTCGCGAAGCCTTGCCGCTCGGGCCTTCACCAGCTCGCGCGGCAGCTGCGGCATGCGCGCGGCCGGAGTGTTCGGCCGCGGCGAGAAGGGGAAAATGTGAGCGGACACGATGTCGCAATCATCAAGCAATTTCAGACTATTTAATGCCATTTCTTCAGTTTCTGTAGGAAATCCGGCGATCAGGTCCGCCCCGATCGTGGCATCAGGACGCGCGGTCTTGACGCGCTCGATCGTCCGCGTCGCATCATGCCGCATATGGCGGCGTTTCATTCGCTTCAGGATCATGTCGTCGCCGGCCTGGAGCGAGAGATGGAAGTGGGGCATCAACCTCGGCTCGCCGGCGATCAATTCGAACAAGGGCTCGTCGATCTCGACACTGTCGAGCGAGGAGAGGCGGAGGCGCTTCAACCGCGGCTCAACCGCGAGAAGGCGCTGGCAGAGATTGCCCAGGCCGCCCGCATAATCGGTTATATCGACGCCCGTGAGCACGATTTCCTTTGCTCCCCGATCGATCTCACGGGCGACGGCATCGCGGATCGCTTCGAATGGAAACGACTGGCTTTCCCCGCGGGCCTGCCAGATCGAACAGAAGGTGCAACGATGGTCGCAGCCAGTCTGGGCCGCGACGAAGCTGCGGACATGCCCCAAGAAACCGGAAGGTGCTGACGGCATGACGTCATTCGCCGCCAAAGCGTTGAGCTTGCTCGAATTTCCAACGATGCGAGAGACGCCGGGAAGGGCGGCGAAGTTGTCGGGCTCAAGCTCCGCAGCGCAGCCTGTCACGAGGATCCTCGCGTCCGGCTGTTGCCGGTGCGCTCGCCGAACCGCCTGTCGTGTCTGGCGCACGGCTTCATTGGTCACTGCGCAGCTGTTGACGACAATCCAGTCTTCGCCGGGCGGCGCATTGCGGGCGATGGTCTCGCTCTCGGCGAAATTCAGCCGGCAGCCGAGTGTGATCGTCTGGACGCTCATTGGAGCGCCTCGAGGTCGAGTTCGCCGCTGAAGACGTGGGTTGCCCCGCCGCGCATCCGGATTGGCTCGCCAGGTGCCCAGCTGATCGTCAACGATCCCCCGGGCATCGTGACCTTGACGGGCGACGTCGCGCGCTTCGACTTGATCGCCGCGACAGCCGTGGCGCAGGCCCCGGTCCCGCAGGCAAGGGTCAGGCCGGCGCCTCGTTCCCAGGTCTTCAGACGAATTCCTTTATTCTCGACCTCGGCCACGTTGACGTTGATCCGCTCGGGAAAGGCTGGATCATGCTCGATCCGGGGGCCCAGCTGCTCGACCGGAATGGCGCCCAGATCGTCGACGAAGAAGACGAGGTGCGGATTGCCGACGTTAAGCGCCATCGGATGTTCGAGCAGACCCCAGGCCATCGGAAGCGCATTTGCGTCCATCGCATAGGCGAGCGGGATCTCTTCCCACGAAAATCGCGGCTCGCCGATGCTGACCTCGACCTCGTCGCCGAGATCTTCACCTTCAAGCAGGCCGCCGTCGCTGTCGATGCGCCGCGCGCCGGTCAGCTGCACGACACATCGGGTAGCGTTGCCGCAGCTTTCGACCTCGCCACCGTCGCTGTTCCAGATCCGCATCTTGAGGTCGGCAGTGCTGCTCGGCTCGAGAACGATGAGCTGGTCGCAGCCAATGCCAGTCCGTCGATCGCCGATCGCCCGTGCAAGCGGCGGAGTGACTTCAAACGCATCCTCGCGCGCATCGACGATCACAAAGTCATTGCCGAGTCCGTGCATCTTGTGGAAGTGGCGCCGCATGGCCCGCGACTTAGGGAGGGGCCGGTGCCAAGTCTAGCGAGGGAAAAATGGCGAGAGCCGCAAGCGACGTCATGCAATCGATCATTTTTTCCGCGGTGCTGGACAGCGTCGCGGCCCTAAAGCGCGCATCGGGTGGACTGCCGAACCAGTTGCTCCGCGACGTCCAGGCGATCCACCCCAACGTCACCTTCGCGGACCTGCCCAAAGAATTGCAGGATCAGATCGCCGAAACCACTCGGGCGGCGTTCACCCAGCTGCTGAAGGAAGGCTATGCCGTCGGCCCGCGCCAGCAGATGCAGCAGTCGCGGCCGCTCGATCGAGTCCCGGAGCGCCAGCGGCCCAACGACCGCCGGGGACCTCCGCGCGGGCCCAACCAGGGCCATCGTCGAGGCGGTCGTCCGCCAAAGGGGGGTGGCGGCGGTGGAGGGAAGCCGCGCGGTGGCGGAAAACCGGGCGGAGGCGGGGGCAAGCCGCGACCTTAGCCGAGATCAATCCGGGAGCCGGGCCCAGGCGCTGACCAACAGCGGGCTGGACATGGTCGCGTCTTGGGCCGCGAGTTCTGCGCGCATCCGATGCTCGAGCGTGTCGATGTCGATTTCAGCGGCCGTGGCGAGGCCGAATTGCTCGATCGCCGGAAGCATTGCCCGGACGGTTTCAGTGAGCAGCGCCGGACCCTCCCCGTCACTGCCGTAGATGAGCCCTTCGACACGCATTTGTGGATCGGGCAGTCCGGCCTGCCGAAAGATTGCGTGCAGTTGTGGGCCCATCCCGCTGTCGGCTCCCGAACGCGAGAATATCTCCCGCATCCAATGAGCCGCCCGTTCGACGGTCCGTACGGCTGGCACGGATTTCGCCCACGACATGTCGGGCTCCTGGAAGATCACGACGCCGCCCGGCTTGACGTTCCAGGCGAGCTTGCCGAGCGTTGCTGCCGGTGAAGGCAGGAACATGAGGACGACCCTTCCGACGAGCGCGTCGAACTTCTGATCGAAGGGTATTTCGCCTTCGATTGCTGCCTCGACGAACCGGACGTTGTGGACGCCTTTTTCGGCAGCTCTGGCCGTTGCGACATGAACCGCTTCGGGCGACGGCTCGATCCCGAGGACCGATCCTGACGGTCCGACAAACTGCGCCGCGAGCAAGGCGACGTCGCCGTTGACGCTGCCGATCTCCAGCACGTCCATGCCCTCGTGCAGGCCCGCTTCCTCGAACAGCTTGCGAGTGAAGCCATCAAATGCATTGGAAAGGACGCCAGGCCGGTAAAGCTCGCCCTCCGGGTGGCCCAGGAAGACATCCGCGAACTGTGAATCCATGGAGAGCTCCTCTGCCGCAGTGGCCGCGGGCTGCATCCAGTCCCGGATGGGGCTATGCGCCCCGTAGGGGATTTCGACAATAGAACGATACCAGAGTTGAAGTTCTTCCGCCCTTGAGCTAGGGCGCGCCGGTCTTCGGACATACATCGATGTGAGCATCTACGGGTGCACGCCGGCCAACGAGGTTTCGTTCGCCGGCGTATTTTGCGTTTCGCCCACCATATGAGCCGTTCGCATCGTTAGGAGATTTGAATGTTCGACACCCTGAGCGATCGGCTCGGCAGCGTATTTGACCGGCTTCGCGGGCGCGGCGCGCTCAGCGAGGCCGACGTTCGTGCGGCCATGCGAGAGGTGCGCGTGGCGCTGCTCGAGGCCGACGTCGCGCTTCCTGTCGCTCGCGACTTCGTCGAACAGGTTACCGAAAAGGCCGTCGGCCAGGAAGTGCTTCGCTCGGTCACGCCGGGCCAGATGGTCGTCAAGATCGTCCACGATGCGCTGGTCGAAACGTTGGGATCGGAGACTGCCGAGCTCGACCTCGCGGTCAACCCGCCGGCCGTGATCATGATGGTCGGCCTGCAGGGTTCGGGCAAAACGACGACCACGGCCAAGCTCGCAAAACGCCTCACTGAGCGCGAGCGCAAGAAGGTTCTGATGGCCTCGCTCGATGTTGCGCGTCCAGCGGCACAGGAGCAGCTGGCCATCCTCGGACGCCAGACGAATGTCGATACCTTGCCGGTCGTCGCCGGCCAGCAGCCTGTCGAAATCGCGAAGCGTGCTCTGCAGTCGGCCAAGCTGCAGGGCTATGACATTGTCTTGCTCGACACGGCCGGCCGACTCCACGTCGACGACCAGTTGATGGCCGAGATGAAGGCTGTCGCCGCGGCGTCGAACCCGGCCGAGACCCTCCTCGTCGTCGACAGCCTGACTGGCCAGGACGCAGTCAACGTCGCCAAGGGCTTCGCCGGCGAAGTCGACCTCACGGGCGTGATCCTCACCCGCATGGACGGCGATGCCCGAGGCGGCGCGGCGCTGAGCATGCGAGCGGTCACCGGCAAGCCGATCAAGTTCGCCGGCGTCGGTGAGGCGATCGACAAGCTGGAAGCCTTCCATCCGCAGCGCGTCGCCGGGCGCATTCTCGGAATGGGCGACGTCGTCAGCCTCGTCGAGCGAGCCGCCGAGACAATCAAGGTCGAGGACGCCGAGAAGCTCGCGGCCAAGATGGCCAAGGGCAAGTTCGACCTGGACGATCTCTGGGCCCAGCTCCGCCAGATGCAGCGCATGGGCGGTCTCGGAGCGCTGGCCGGAATGATGCCAGGCATGAAGGGCATGAAGGGTGCGATGGACGAGGCCGCCAACAGCAAGGCCTTGGCCCACATGGAAGCGATGCTCTCGTCGATGACCGTGAAGGAGCGCGCAAAGCCCGAAATCATCAATGCCAAGCGCAAGATCCGCGTTGCGAAGGGCTCCGGAACGACGGTCCAGGAGGTGAACAAGCTCCTGAAGATGCATCAGGAAATGTCGACCGCGATGAAGCGCCTGAAGAAGATGGGCGGCCTCGGAAAGCTCGCGGCCATGTTCAACAAGGGCGGCTTGGAAGGCGCGCTCGGCGGAATTGCTCCCCCGGGTGCCCTTCCTCCTGGGGGCTTGCCCGGCCTCGGAGGGGGCGGCGCAGGTCTCCCCGGACTCGGCGGTGCTGCACCGTTCAACCTGCCGCCCGGATTCGATAAATTCACCAAGAAATAAAGCAGTTACGAAAGGAAGTTATAATGGCAGTTGCAATTCGTCTCTCCCGGGGTGGCTCGAAGAAGCGCCCTTATTATCGCATCGTCGTGGCTGACAGCCGCAACGCTCGCGACGGCCGCTTCATCGAGAAGGTCGGCACCTACAATCCGCTCCTGGCGAAGGACTCGCCCGAGCGCGTGAAGCTCGACAGCGATCGCATCAGCCACTGGCTGTCGGTCGGCGCCCAGCCGTCGGACCGCGTGCTGCGCTTTCTCGATGCGGCCGGCCTGCGTGAGCGCCCGGCTCGCAACAACCCCAAGAAGGCCGAGCCCGGCGAGAAGGCCAAGGAGCGCATCGAAGAGCGTGCGAAGCGCGCTGCGGATGCCGAGGCCGCCGCCGCCGAGGCTGCTGCTGCTCCGAAGCAGGAAGAAGCAGAAGCCGTGGTTGCTGAAGAGGTCGAGGCTGCGACTGCAGAGCCAACCGCCGAAGCTGAAACCGTAGCTGAGGAAGTCGCCGAAGAGCGGGCTCCTTCCGACACAGCCGATCAGCCCGCCGAGGAGCCGGTGGCCGAGGCCGCTTCGACCGAAGCCGAAGCCGGCGAAGCTCCGGCCGAGGGTGCGGACGACGTCAATCCGCCGACCGAAGGCTCGCCTGAGAGTGCGGAGGCCGCTGCGGAGGCTGAAGCCGGCGAAGGCGAGAAGGCCTGACCTTTGTCCGTTTCGGACGACCGCGGCGAGCGCAGGATCGCCCTCGCTGCGGTTGCCGGGGCGCACGGTGTCAAGGGCGAGTTGCGCCTCAAGCTGTTCAGCCAGAGCGCGGACAGCATTTCAGCTTACAAGAAACTCTACGTCGGAGGCGCCGAGAGGCGCCTCCTTTCCATTCGCGACGGCGGAAAGACCGCGGTCGCGCGCTTCGAAGGCATTACGGATCGATCGGGAGCGGAGGCGCTGCGGGGCTCACTGATCGAGGTCGACCGCTCGGCGCTGCCGCCGCTTGAGGAAGGCGAATATTATCACGCCGACCTGATTGGCGTTCCCGCCGTCGATCGAGACGGAACGCCGCTCGGCGCGGTCATTGCGGTCGAGAATTACGGGGCCGGCGATTTGCTCGAGATCGAACTCGGCAGTGGCAAGCGATCGCTCATCCCCTTCAAGGCTGGCATTGCAGACCTCGAAGAAGGCCGGATTGTCGTCAATCCAGAATTCCTGGCCTAGCTGCCCGCTTCTGCTTCCTCCAACGCCGGTTCGCGCCAACGAGGTTCTTGAGCGCAAAGGTCGTTGCGGATCGTGGTGGCGGCGACTCCGCCTTCACCCATCGCATGGCTGATCTGGTCCAGGCCGTGGACCACGTCGCCGGCGGCATACAGGCCTTTCACGCTGGTGCGCTGATGAGTGTCACAGAGGAAGCAACCGTCGTCGGCAAGGTTCGCGCCGACCATCTCTCCGAGCTGCGTGTGGGTGTCGGATCCAAGCGCCGGATAAACGCTGTCGAAAGTGTAATGCCCCTCCGCAGTATCGACGACGATGCAGCCGTCAGGAATGGCTACGGCCTGCGCAGGCCCGTCCACGCACTCGATACCCGCATCCTTCAGCTTCTGCTGATCTTCCGGCTTCAGGTTTAGCGACCTGTCGGGCGCGATCAGCGTGACGTCGGCCGTATAGCTGCGAATGAACACCGCCTCGGCCACCCCGTGGCTGTCGCTTCCAATCACGCCGACCTTCTTGTCGGTGACTTCATAGCCGTCGCAGATCGGGCAATAGCGCACGAGTCCGCGTGTGAGCGCGTCGTCGTGCAACTCCTCGTCCATCGGCGGGCGGCGGTTGGTGACGCCGGTTGCCAGAAGGACGGCTCTGGCCCGGGCGCAACCGGAGCCCCAGGTGGCGGTGAACAGGCCCGACTCTTCGTCTCGCTCGAGCTTGGTGACGTACTCCGTCTCGATCTTCGCGCCATATTTGCACGCCTGGTCGCGCATCCGCTGGAGCAGCTCGGCCCCGGCGATTCCTTCGGGAAAGCCAGCGTGGTTGCGCGTGCAGGGGATCGAGGCTGCGCGGCTCTTGCCGCCGTCGACCACGAGGATGTCGAGGTGGAAGCGCGCGAGATAGATGGCGGCCGTCAGCCCGGCGGGGCCGCCGCCGATGATCAGGCAGTCGAGAATGGGTTCGTCCATGAAGCGGCCCAATGGATTGCCGTCGACGGGGTTCCCGATTAGCGCCGCGCCATGCCGTTTCTCGCTTCGGTTCTAACGCTCTACCCGGACATGTTTCCGGGCCCGCTCGGCATGAGCCTTGCCGGCAAGGCGCTCGAGGACGGGATCTGGAGCCTCGCGGCGAAGAACATACGCGATTTCGCAACCGACAAGCATCGGAGCGTCGACGGCACTCCTGCGGGTGGCGGCGCCGGGATGGTGCTGAAAGCGGACGTACTCGCCGCGGCGATCGACAGTGTCTCTGACGGCCGTCCGATGCTCGCGCTGACGCCCCGGGGCACGCCCATGACCCAGCGCCGGATCCGCGAAATCGCGCAGGGCGAAGGGGTCATCCTGCTCTGTGGTCGTTTCGAGGGATTCGACGAGCGGATCTTCGAGGCGCGGGCGATCGAACCGGTATGCGTCGGGGACTTTGTGCTCTCAGGCGGCGAGCTCGGAGCCATGGCGATCCTCGACGCTTGCGTAAGGCTGCTCCCCGGGGTAATGGGCGCGGCCTCCAGCGGAGAGGAGGAGAGCTTCGAGCAGGGTCTCCTGGAATATCCGCACTATACCCGACCAGTGACATGGGAAGGGCGCACGATCCCCGAAGTGCTGCGGTCGGGGGATCATGCGAAGATCGCGGCGTGGCGACACGAACGCGCGGTCGAAGATACA
>Ga0070664_100004399_pt1 | contig 11316 bp, 2 predicted proteins | sample KBSC73metaG_FD_65863 | JGI IMG/M metagenome (GOLD analysis project Ga0070664, IMG submission 65863) | Corn rhizosphere microbial communities from Kellogg Biological Station, Michigan, USA - KBS C7-3 metaG | ecosystem: Host-associated > Plants > Roots > Rhizosphere > Soil ... | reverse complement strand
TTCCGTTTCGACCGGGCGGAGATCGAGCAGGCACTGATGGCCGCGGTCCGTCGTGGCGTCGCGGTCTCAGCCCTCATCGCCTACGCCAATCGCGGCGGTGAAAAGCAGCTGCGCAAGCTCGAGATGCGTCTCCTCGATGCCGGGGTGAAGGTCTCGCGGACCCCTGCCAAGCTGGTGCGCTATCACAACAAGATGATGGTCGTCGACGGCAAGCTGCTGTTCGTGCTCTCGTTCAACTTCACGCACATGGACATTGATCACAGCCGCGCCTTCGGCATCGTGACGCGGAAGCCCAAGCTGGTCCAGGAAGCGATGAAGCTGTTTGCGGCGGATAGTCAGCGCACGACCTATAAGGCGGGTCTCGATACGTTCATTGTCAGCCCCGTGAACGCCCGCAGGCAGCTCGCCGCGTTCATCAACAAGGCGAAGAAGGAGCTGCTGATTTATGACCCGAGCATCTCGGACACGAACATGGCGAAAGCGCTGGTCGCGCGCGCCACGGCCGGCGTGAAGATCAGGGTCATCGGCGCGATGTCCAGGAAGAACGCGCACATCGAGATTCGGCGCCTGACCGGCCTCCGGCTGCACACGCGCACCATCATTCGCGACCGGCGGGAGGCGTTCGTGGGCAGCCAGAGCCTGCGCGCCCTCGAGCTCGATGAACGACGCGAGCTGGGTGTCATCGTCCGCGGAACCAGGACGGTGAACAGCCTCGTGGACACCTTCGAAGCGGATTGGTCGGCCAAAGAACTGTCCGCAAACCCCGAGGCCACGGCCAAAGAACTGAAGAAAGCCGTGAAGTCCGCCGCGGCGGAGCTGACCCCCCTGAATCCGATTGTCCGTCAGGCTGTGACGGATGTGGTCGAGAAGACGGGCTGCGAGGATCTGGATCCGACGGAAGTGCAGGAGAGCGTTCAGAAGGCGGTGAAGGAGGCGGTTCGGGAGCGCGTCCAGGAAATCATGAACGAGGCGGGAGACGCATGAGCTCCGGCAAACTCAACGATACGCGCAGACGATAATGGGCCGGTGCCCCGCCCTGCGTTTTCCGGACCACGTGGGCTCAGCAGCGGCGAGGAACTGCTCAGCGTCGAACTGCTCGAGGAACATGCCCGTCGCCTTGCCGCGCTGCTGACGATTGCGCCGCGCCGGCGCGGCAATGGCCGCCTGCACCTGCGCCAGCTCAGGGCGCACATGCGCGCGCTGCGCGACGTCTACGTCGCGCTGGCTGAGGACGCGCAGCGCGAGGCCATGTCTCCCGCCGCGGAGTGGCTCCTCGACAACTTCCACGTCATCTCGGCAGCGTCGCTCGATGTCCACCGCGATCTGCCGCCGGCATTCTTCCGGCGGCTTCCGCAGGTGGCCGCCGATGAATTTGCCGGACTCCCCCGCATCTACGCGCTCGCCCTCGAACTGATCCGCCTGAGTGCCGGCCGGCTCGACGCGGCGCGCATGCAGCGGTTCATCAGCGCCTTCCAGTCGGTGACCCCTTTGACGATGGGCGAGCTGTGGGGATGGCCCAGCGCACTCAAGCTCGCGCTCATCGATCATCTGCGCGCACGCGCGGACACGCTCGCCGGCACGCGGCTGCACCGGATGGCGGCCGATCGGATTGCCGCCAATCTCGAGCCCGCGGCGCGCGTGCATCAATGGCCGGCCGACGTCCACCATTCGTTCGTCACCCGCCTGCTCCAACATTCGCGCGATCTCGGCGCGCTGGCGTCCGACCTCTATCACGAGCTCGAAGCGCTCCTCGAGGCGCGCGGGCAGACCCTCGAGGACGTGATTCGCACGGAAGGACAACACCAGGCGGCGGCACAGGCCGGCATGGCCAATCTGATCACCAGCCTGCGTCTGATTTCGACCTTCGACTGGAGCGAGTTCTTCGAGAACGTGAGCCTCGTCGAACAGGTGCTGCAGCGGGATCCGGCGGGCGTCTACGGCAGGATGGACTTCCGCAGCCGCGATCGGTACCGCCACGCGGTCGAAGAGCTCGCGGCGTCCACGGGCGAGGCGCAGCTGCTGCTCGCGCTGAAGAGCGTGGAGCGCGCCCGTCAGGTACACGTCCGGACGCCGGACGCGCGGGCCGCACATGTCGGCTACCACTTGATTGGCGGCGGCCGCCGTCTGTTCGAGCGGAGTATCGCCTGGGAGCCAGACCTGCGGCTGCGGATCACACGGTTGTTCTTCGCCTGTGCGACGCCCGGGTACCTCGGGACGATCGCCGCGGGCACCGCCGCCCTCGTCGCGACGGCGGTCGGCTATGCGTGGTGGTACGGCTGGAGCAACGCCGGTCTCGTCTTCGTCGCGTTGCTGGCAGCGGTCCCCGCGAGCGAGCTGACCATCCAGGTGCTGCAACGCCTGATCAGCTATCTGATTCCACCGCGGCGGCTGCCGCGCATCGAGCTGACCGCGGTGCCGGACACCGCGCGCACGATGGTCATCGTCCCGACGCTGCTCGACAGCGTCGAGCGTGTGGCTGATTTGATCGCTCACCTCGAGGTGCAGGCGCTTGGCAACCTCGACCCCTTCATTCACTTCGCGCTGCTGACCGACTTCCTGGACGCGCCGACGGAAACGCTGCCGCGCGATCAGCAGATTCTCGACGCCGCCCGCGACGGGATCCGTGCCCTCAACGCGAAGCATGCCGAAGGCGGCTCCAACCGCTTCTTCCTGTTCCACCGCTTCCGGCAGTGGAATCCACGCGAAGGCCTGTGGATGGGATGGGAGCGCAAGCGCGGCAAGATCGAGGAGTTCAACCGGCTCCTGCGCGGCGCCACCGACACGAGCTTCGCGATCGCGGTGGGCGACCTCACCATCCTGCCGGACGTCAAGTACTGCATCACGCTCGACAGCGATACGAGGCTGCCGCGAGGGGTTGCGCGCGAGCTGATTGGAATCATCACGCACCCGCTGAACCGGGCCGAATTCAATCCAGCGGCGGGCCGCGTGACCGAAGGGTACGGAATCCTCCAGCCGCGCGTCAGCGTGACCTTCATGAGCGCGGCGGGGTCGCTGTTCGCGCGGCTGTATGCGGGGCACACCGGCGTCGACCCGTACACCACGGCCGTGTCCGACACCTATCAGGACCTCTTCAGTGAAGGCATCTTCACCGGGAAAGGGTTGTACGACGTCGATGCGTTCATGGCGGCGCTCGAGGATTCAGTGCCGGAGAACACACTCCTGTCGCACGATCTGTTCGAGGGGCTGCACGCTCGTGTGGCGCTGGTGTCGGACGTCGAGCTGGTCGACGAGTACCCGTCCAGCGTCCTGTCCCACGCCCGGCGGCAGCATCGCTGGATCCGGGGCGACTGGCAGATCCTGCTGTGGCTCTTTCCCTTCGTCCCGTCGCGGCGAGGGGTGACGCGCAACCCGCTGCCGGTCATCGGCCGCTGGAAGATTCTCGACAACCTGCGTCGCAGCCTGGTGGCGCCCACCCTGCTCGCCATGCTGATCGCCGGATGGGTCGTACTGCCGGGGCCGCGATGGGTGTGGACGATGATGGTGATGGGAGTTGCGGCGTCGCAGCTCCTGCCGCTGCTGGCGCGGTTGCTCGTCGGACCTGGGCGCGCGCAGTCGATCCCGGTGTTCTTCCGCAATCTCTGGCGCGACGCCGGAACCGCGATCGCGCAGATCCTGCTCAGCCTGACCTTCCTCGCCTTCCACGCCTTCGACACCGCGCATGCGATTGGCGTGACGCTGATCCGCCTGGCGGTGACGAAGCGGCGGATGCTGGAATGGGAGACGGCCGCGGCAGCAGCCGCACGGGCCGCCGGCATCGTCGGACAGGGACTGCGACGCTTCATCGTCGACATGATCTCGAGCCCGGCGATCGCCCTGATCACCACGGTGGCGATCGTCGCCCGCGACCCTGATGCGCTGCCTGCTGCCACACCGTTCCTCGTCTTGTGGACGCTGGCGCCGGCTGTCGCCTATTGGCTCAGCCTCCCCGTCGGCGAGCGCGTCCGTCCCCTGAGCGACCGGGAGCGGACGATGCTGCGGCGAACCGCGCGCAAGACGTGGCGCTATTTCGACACGTTCGTCACCGAGGCCGACGGATGGCTCGTCCCCGACAACTATCAGGAGGCCGGCGACGCCCCGCGGCTCGCCCGCCGCACGTCGCCGACCAACATCGGCATGGGCCTGTTGTCACTGATGGCGGCTCACGACCTCGGCTACATTTCGACACCGGATCTGATCAGGCGGATCAGGGCCACGGTCGTCACGCTCGAGGGCCTCGAACGCTTTCGCGGCCACTTCTTCAATTGGTACGACACTGCGAGCAGGGCTCCGCTGCATCCCCGCTACGTCTCCACCGTCGACAGCGGCAACCTTGCTGGCTCCATGATGGCGCTGGCCCAGGGACTCTTCACCCTGACCGAGCGCCCTCAGACACGATCGCAACGCCTGGGTGGCGTGGCCGACACGGCTGCCGTCCTTGTGGATGCCTCCTCGTCGGCGGGCACACGGCCCGAGATGCGGCAAATCATCTCCGAGGTGCATCGGCTGGCGCGCGCCATCGCGGACGCCGCGCGGATAGCCAGTGCGGGCGATGGTGCGACGGGTCAGCTGTGGACGCTCTCTGCGCAGTTGGCCAGCGTTGCCGCCGAGATGACTCACGGCGACACGTCGCCCGCGCCGGACGACATCTCCTACTGGTGCCGCGAAGTGCTCGACGCGATCCAGCGATGCACGATCGATGAACCGGTTCCGGCCGAAGAACTGCGGGAGCTTGCCGCACGACTGTCGACGATCGTCAACAGCATGCGCTTCGAGTTCCTGTACGACAGGCGACGGCGCATCTTCTCCATCGGCTATCGCCTTGCCGATGCCGACGGACCCGGGCGGCTCGATGGCTCGTTCTACGATTTGCTGGCATCGGAAGCGCGCGTGGCGAGCTTTGTCGCCATCGCCAAGGGCGACGTCCCTCAGCACCACTGGTTCCACCTCGGACGTCTCGTCACCAGCGTGGACGGCCGCGCCACGCTGATGTCCTGGGGCGGCACGATGTTCGAGTATCTGATGCCGCAACTGCTGATGCGGTCGTTCCCCGGGACGCTGCTCGATCAAAGCTGCCGCGCCAGCGTGCGGCGCCAGATCGAATACGGGCGTCAGCGCGGCGTACCGTGGGGCGTTTCGGAATCGGCGTACGGCTTTACCGATCGCGAAGGCAACTACCAATATCGCGCGTTCGGCGTCCCCGGGCTCGGATTGAAGCGCGGCCTCGAGAACGAGCTCGTCATCGCACCGTACGCGACCGCCCTGGCGAGCCTCGTCACCCCGTCGGCCGCCGCCGAAAATTTCGAGGAGCTCGCACGGCTCGGCATGGACGGGCGATTCGGGTTCTGGGAGGCGCTCGATTACAACCCGCGCGGCCGCGACCTCGACGCAACGCCCGATACGACGGCACGGCCGGCGGTGATTCGCGCCGTCTTTGCCCACCATCAGGGGATGTCACTTGTCGCACTGGCCAATGTCGTCTGCGAGGACAGCTTCGTCGCACGGTTTCACGCCGATCCGCGGGTGAAGGCGACCGAGCTGCTGCTGCAGGAGCGTGTCCCGCGTGAGGCCATCCTGTCGCAGCCGCGCCCCGCCAGGAGCGTGACGGCGCCGCCGGCGCTTCCCGTCTATGCGTCGAGGCGCTTCCGATCGCCGCACACGACAAATGTGCATACGCACTTCCTGTCGAACGGCCGCTTCACCACCGCCGTCACCAACGCGGGAGGCGGCTTCAGCATGTGGCGCGACGTGGCCGTCACCCGGAGGCGAGAGGACCCGACATCCGATTCCGGCGCCCACTATATCTACCTGCGCGATCCCTGGTCGAACCGGATCTGGTCGGCAACGTATCAGCCGGTCTGCCAGGAGCCGGATCGGTTCGACGCGACCTTCGACCTGGAGAAGAGCACGTTCAAGCGTCGCGACGGCGACATCGAGACCCGCCTCGAGATCGCCGTCTCGTCCGAGGACGACGTCGACGTGCGGCGACTGACGATCACCAACCGCGGATCACAGACGCGGGAGATCGAAGTCACCAGCTACACCGAGATCGTGCTCGCGCGTCCGGAAGACGATCTTGCGCATCCGACCTTCGGAAAACTGTTCGTCGAGACGGAGTTCGACCGCCAGAGCGCCGGACTGCTATTCAATCGCCGTCCGCGCTCCACCGACGAACCTTCTGTCGTCGGCTTCCACGTCCTCGGCGTTGATGGTCCCCGTCTGGGTGGCGCCGTCGAGTGGGAAACCGACCGCGCGCGTTTCATCGGGCGCGGGCGGACGGCCGCCAACCCGGTCGTGCTCGACGGCCGCGCGCTGTCGGGGACAACGGGCGCCGTCCTCGATCCGATCGGCGCCCTGCGCGAGCGCATGCGCCTGCCCGCCGGCGCCGTCGTCCGGGTGATCTTCGCCACCGGCGTAGCCGCCGATCGCGCTGCCGCACTGGCACTGGCGCGAAAGTATCGCGACGCGAGCGCCGCCGCGCGGGCGTTCTCGATGGCGTTCACCCATGTGCACATCACGCTGCAGCACCTCGGGCTCAGCGATGAGCAGGCCATGCTCTTCGATCGGCTGGCGTCGCGCGTCTTCGGCGCCGACGCCTCGCGCCTCAGTCCGGCGGACATTGCCGCCAACACGTTTGGTCAGCAGAATCTCTGGGGCCATGGCATCTCCGGGGATTTACCGATCGTGCTGCTGCGTGTCGGAGAAGTCGACTCGCTGCCGCTGGTGCGACAGCTCTTAAACGCACAGGAGTTCTGGCGTCTCAAGGGGCTGCGGGCCGACGTCGTCATCCTGAACGAGCATCCGGCGGATTATCTCGACGAGATGCAGGGTCTGCTGCTGCAGCTCGTGCAGGAGCTGCCGTGGGCCGGCTGGCTCGGAAAGTCGGGAGGGATGTTCCTGCTGCGCGCGGACGGGATGCCTGAGGTCGATCGTCGCCTGCTGTCCGCCGTGGCGCGTGTCGTTCTCATCGGCGAGCTGGGAGACCTCGCCTCGCAGCTGGAGCGGCCCGCGCCGTGGCTGTACGACGTCCACGATGTTCCCCGTTCCGCTCAGCTGCGGGCGCCGAAGGCGGCGCCGCCGCTCCCTGCGCCGCCAGTCGTCATGGACAACGGCTACGGCGGCTTCACGGCGGACGGCCGCGAATACGTCGTGGTGCTCGACGGTGAACGCGAAACGCCCGCGCCCTGGTCCAATGTTCTTGCCAACGAGACGTTCGGGACGATCGTGAGCAGCGGCGGCGCGGCGTTCACCTGGGCCGGCAACAGCCGTGAGAACCGGCTGACGCCGTTCGCCAACGATCCGCTGAGCGATCCGACCGCGGAAGCCATCTATCTGCGTGACGAGGAGTCGGGCGCGATCTGGGGTGCAACGCCTGCACCGCTGAACAGGGACGGCGGCCGCTGGATTGTCCGTCACGCGGCAGGCGTGACGCGCTTTCAACACGCGATCGAAGGCATTACGCACGAACTGGCCACGTTCGTCGCGCCCGGCGATCCTGTGAAGCTGGCGCTATTGACCCTGACCAACACCGGCACGGTCAGACGCCGCATCAGTGTCTTCGGATACGTGGAGTGGTGTCTGGGGCCTCCACGCGCCGGCGAGCGCCGGTTCGTGGTCACGGAAATGGACGCCGCCGCGGACGCCGTCCTCGCGCGCAACGCGTATAACACCGAATTCTCGGACCACGTGGCGTTCTGGCGAGCGACCGCCGCGAGTCACTCGTACACGGCCGACCGTGCCGAGTTCGTGGGCCGGGATCGGACGTTGAGCGCGCCGGCCGCGCTCTTCCGTGAACGACTGGCGGGGCGCACCGGGTCCGGCCTCGATCCGTGCGGCGCCCTGCAGATCATCGGCAACCTCGAGCCCGGTGAAACGCGCAGCGTGGCCTTCGTCCTGGGACAGGGGCGCGACCGGAGTCACGCCATCGAACTGGCGACACGGTATTCCTCCGTGGAGCAGGCACAAGCGACGCTGGCGGCGGTCGAGCGGCAGTGGGACGAGATCCTTGGCGCGGTCCAGGTCCGTACTCCAGACGATTCGTTCGACCTGATCGTGAACCGCTGGTTGCTGTACCAGACGGTGGCCTGCCGCATCTGGGCGCGCAGCGGACCCTATCAGCCGGGCGGTGCGTTCGGCTTCCGCGATCAGCTCCAGGACGTGCTTGCACTGATGTATGTGCGGCCGGAGTGGTGTCGCGCGCATCTGCTCCTCGCCGCATCGCGACAGTTCGTCGACGGTGACGTGCAGCATTGGTGGCACCCTCCCGCGGGGCGCGGAACCAGAACCCGCTGCTCGGACGACATGCTGTGGCTCCCCTACGTCGTCGCCAGCTATGTCTCACAGACCGGCGACGATTCGGTACTGGACGAAGTCGTGCCCTTCCTCGAGGCACCGAAGCTCGAGCCGGGCCAGTCCGAAATCTACATGTTGCCGCGGACGTCGGCTCAGGAAGGGTCGATCTTCGAGCATTCGATACGTGCCATCGGGCGCGCGATGCAGTACGGCGCGCACGGATTGCCGCTCATCGGCTCCGGCGACTGGAACGACGGCATGAATCGCGTGGGGCACGAGGGCCGCGGCGAGAGTGTGTGGCTGGGCTGGTTTCTCGTCGCCGTGCTGAACGATTTCGCTCCACTGTGTGAACGCCACGGACGATTCGATCTGGCACAGAGCTATCGGGAAGAGGTGCGATGGCTGACCGGGATGCTCGAACTGGCGTGGGACGGCGACTGGTACCGTCGCGCCTACTTCGACGACGGGACGCCGCTCGGGTCGGTACAGAACGACGAATGCAAGCTCGATTCGTTGACGCAGTCATGGGCCGTCCTGGCGGGCACGGCGCAGCCCGCGCGCGCCCAGCGGGCACTGAACGCGGTGCGTACGCATCTCATGCGGCGCGACGCGCAGATGGTGCTGCTGCTCACGCCGCCATTCGACCGGATGACGCATGATCCCGGCTACATCAAAGGCTATGTACCCGGTGTCCGCGAGAACGGCGGTCAATATACACACGCGGTCGCCTGGGTGATTCTCGCCCTGGCGCGGCTCGGCATGGGCGACGAGGCGATGGAACTGTTCCACATGATCAATCCCATCAACCACGTGCGGACGCCCGAAGACAGCGAGCGGTATCGCGTCGAACCATACGCGATCGCCGCCGACGTCTACGCGCATCCGATGCATGTCGGCCGCGGCGGCTGGACGTGGTACACCGGGTCGGCGGGCTGGATGTACCAGGCGGCGATACGCGGGCTGCTGGGCCTGCATCGCAACGGATCGATGCTCAGGATCGACCCCTGCATTCCTTCCGTCTGGCCGCATTTCTCACTCGACTGGACCATCGGCAGGACCCGGTATCGATTCACCGTGCTGAATCCCGAGCACCGATCTCACGGTGTCGCCTCGGCGGAAGTGGACGGCGTCCGCGTCAACTCCGGCGCCGTACCGCTGGTCGATGACGGCCGGGAGCACGCCGTCACGATTGTGCTCGGGACGCCATCGACCGCCGCGGCCACGCCAATCGCGATGTCGGCGTTCACTCGGCCTGCGACGTAGCAATCACGCTTTTCCTCTTGTCTTCGTCGAAAAGCTCGCTTACGCTCGCCGCTCGGCTCACACCATGACAACTGGACGCTGGTCAGATTCCTTCCTGGATGACATGCGGGAGATTGCGGACCCGCTCGCTGACGATGCCATTCACATGCTCTTCTCCAGCGGCGATCGAGATGCGGTGCAGAGATTTCTCAACACGCTGCAGCGCAACGAACAGGTCGACCCCGCGATGCTGCCATCGTGCATTCAGGACTATTTCAAACTGCTTCCAGACGTCCCCGAGCCCGACGTGCCCTTGATCCAGGAGGGCCAGCAACTCTTCGCGACGTATGGGCCGGAGATCCTGATGATCCTGGCGTGCTACTCGCTGCCGGCCGCCTACGCCGCACGCAAGGGCGTCCAGGTGCTCTATCGCACCGGCTTTCTCGCGCAGCGCACGAACCTGCGGCTCTTCCAGACATCGCAGATGGTGATCGACGTCATGTCGCCGGGAGGCCTCGGTCCGACGGGAATGGGACGCGTGACGGCGGTGAAAGTCCGCTTGATCCACGCAGCGATCCGTCGGCTGCTGCTCTCGGACACGCAGAATCCATGGCCGAACGAGTGGGGCGTCCCGCTGAACCAGGAGGATCTCGCCGGCACGTTGATGACGTTCACACACCTGATTCGAGATGGGCTCGACAAGCTCGGCGTCGGCATCTGGCCGCCGGGGTATCTCAACGCCTGGCAGGCCGTGGGACGCATGATGGGCATCGTCGAGGATCTGATTCCCAAAACGCCGGATGAGGCCGCCGAGTTGTGCGCCATCATCCAGCGTCGCCAGGTGGATCCGTCGCCGGAAGGCCGGGCCCTGACGACCGCGCTGCTCGAAATGATGCAGCACTACGCGCCGCCGCTGTTCGGCGGCATGCCGGCCGCGCTGATGCGCCTGTTCCTGCCCCCGGATGTCGCCGAGGGCCTTGGCGTGCCGGAGCACAAACTCGACGAGGAACTCCTCAACGTGGCGGTGGACGTCGAGAAGTGGTTTCACCCCAACGCCCCCGCCGACCTGAAGACGCTGCACGTCCGCCGGTTTGCCACGCACCTCGTCGAGCTCCTGGTCTCGGCGGAGCTGGGATGGCGCCGCCCGCAATTCCGCATCCCCACGCAGCTGCAGGACGCGTGGCAGCTCTCGAAGAATTGACGCTCCGATGAGCGCGCCCCCGTCACCCGCATCATCCGACGAGGCGTACTGGACCGAGCAGCTGATCGCGATCCTGCGCTCGAACCTGACGAAGGACTATCCGGACGGCACGCGAACGCTCCGTGACGCACACACGAAGTCGCACGGCTGCGTTCGCGCAGAGTTCATCGTCTCCGATACGGTGCCGGAACGTTTTCGCGTCGGGATCTTCCGCACCCCACGCACGTATCAGGCGTGGATACGGTTTTCCAGTTCGGCGAATTCGATTCGCGCCGACGTCAAGCGCGACGTGATGGGCATGGCGATCAAGGTACTGGATGCGGGACCAGCGGATGCGGATGGAGCCGGGGCGCAGGATTTCCTCCTCACCAGCGCGATCACGTTCATGGCACGCAACCTCGAAGAGTTTTACCGCTTCATGGCGGCGTTCTTCGCGGGCACTTTGCACCTCGCGCTCTTTTTCCTCAACCCGGCGCGCTGGCGGATGCTGATCATCCTCGCGAAGGTGGCGAAGAAGTACGGAAGTCCGCTGACGAGCCGCTACTGGAGCATGTCGGCGTATCGCTGCGGCGACACGGTGGTGA
>Ga0070664_100004397_pt1 | contig 11317 bp, 17 predicted proteins | sample KBSC73metaG_FD_65863 | JGI IMG/M metagenome (GOLD analysis project Ga0070664, IMG submission 65863) | Corn rhizosphere microbial communities from Kellogg Biological Station, Michigan, USA - KBS C7-3 metaG | ecosystem: Host-associated > Plants > Roots > Rhizosphere > Soil ... | reverse complement strand
GTCTTTTTCGAGCGTCTTCAGCACCACGTCATTGAACGCCAATGGAAGCGATGGATTGAGTTCGGTAGGCGGCGGAGGATTCTTTCCAAAATAGCGTGGAAGATCACCGCTGACGTGGGTCCATCAAAGGGAAGCTTTCCAGTCGCCATCTGATAGAGAACTGCTCCGAAGCTGAACAGGTCGGATCGCGCATCCACTTCTTCCCCGCGCGCCTGTTCCGGCGACATATAGGCAACGGTTCCTACGGTTGCACCCGGGCTGGTCAGCATCGGGCTGTCGAGAGTCGCTCCCGCTGTAACCGCCGCCTGTTCGTGTTCCCGCGCCAGCTTTGCCAAACCAAAATCGAGCACCTTCGCGCGCCCGCGACTGGTAATGAAAATGTTCGCTGGCTTGATGTCGCGATGCACGATTCCCTTGCGGTGTGCGCCATCGAGTGCGTCGGAAACCTGAATTGCGATGTCGAGAATCTGATCGTTCGTCAGGGGACGCGCAAGCAGTCGCTCGCCCAGGGATTCGCCTTCCAGCAGTTCCATGGCGATGAACGGTTGGCCTTCGTAGTCGTTGACTTCGTAGATGGTGCAGATGTTCTCGTGGTTTAGAGCGGAAGCCGTGCGCGCTTCCTGGCGAAAGCGTTCGAGCGCCGCGGAACTCTGGGCCATATCGCGGGGCAGAAACTTGAGCGCGACGTGCCGGCCAAGGCTGATATCCTCGGCCTCATAGACAACACCCATGCCGCCGCGGCCCAATTCACGAAGAACTTTGAAGTGCGATACGGTTGAACCGATCAAGGGAAGCTCGCAGCAGAGCCATCTTACGGGCGTGAATAAGCGAGGTCAAATAGAATGCCGCCGGATCAGCTCCCGCGGCAAAGCCCTTTGCGGATCGATCTACTTCTTCGTGAAAGCTGCGAAAGCTCCGGTCTTTTGGTAATAGGCGCGTAGGCTGCACTCGTTGCCCATGTGCGCAAAGGCCAACTGCAACTCCTTCTGAGGTGCCGGTAACTCTCCCAGTTCCATAGGCGCGCGGGCAACATCTTCCGACGAGTTGTACACCGCGGGAGAGGCGACGTTCCTGTTCACAATGAGCGTCCAATTCTTCTTGTCGGGAATGAAGTGGACTGAATACGCGCCGAGTGCCAGCGTAGAGCTTCCCACAATGAGTGGCGTTTGAACGTAAAGAGTCACACCCGGCGACCATACCTTGCCATTCTTCGGAGGATCCTTGACGACCGGGTTGTACTGGATCGTGACCTGGTTGTCTTCATCGAAATTGCAATACGTGCTCCTCACATCCTGTGCCGCGCCTGCCGCCGATAACAAATTCACTAAGCCCACCAACGCTATAACAGTCCGCATGCCTGAATTCCTTTCGGCAATAATTTAACACTCCGTGCAAGGAAACTTGTTGAACGGCTCTGCCTGCATCCATGATCGGTCAAGTTTCCCCGTTCGTCGGTGGTCTTCAGTTACATTCCCAACCCGTCGCACGATTGCTAACGTTTCGGTCGAGGAGCCACTATGTCGAAACCCAGTGCGTCGTTGAAAGTTCTTTATGGAGAGCAGAGCGAACAGGTCCTGGCGATTCAGGCGGAATCCCTTCAAAAAGCGGGGTTTAGCGTGCAAACGGCGGTCGGCCGGAAAGCCATTCAGGAGGCGCTGAACCAGGGCCAGTTTGATCTTGTCATCCTGGGTCCGACACTCTCGCGCGACGACCGTCACCATCTGCCCTACATGGTGAAGAAAGCCAGCGCTACGGCACGCGTTCTGGTCATGCATACCGACGGCTCCCGGCATCCCTACGTGGACGCCAACACCGACACCGGTGAGGACATGGAACATTTGATAAGAAAGATCGCTGCGTTGTATCCGCCGAAAACCATGGCCGCGGGTGCAGGCCGTTAACGTCATACCCTGCAGAGAGGGGCGGCTTTCGGCCGCCCCTTTTGCTTTACTCCCGTCTTTTCGCCGAACCCGGAAAGGCCGTAAAATCGGTCGTACACTTCTTGGGGAGCTTTCTTAATGATTACCGACGGACGATCTAGCCCTCGTGTATATGTCACCTTGAAGGGTCTGCCGCTTCTGATCGAACTGAAATGGCCGTTTCACAAGTCCGGTTCCGGTGCGGACTTCTTCGTGCTGCACGGCGATGTGAAGCTTGGCAATAGCGACGGGCTGCATGCGCCGGTGGCCGTCAATCTCACCGAAACCGTGCGAGAAGTTTTGCCCTCGCTCGAGCTGAAGGACACTGAAGTTCCCGTGATCAACACACTTCGCAAGGAAGTCGACCGCCGGCAACTGCAATTCCTTAAATCAGGAAAGCTCGTGCCGGTGCAGTTTTCCAGCCGGTACTACGACTTCAACCGTAACAAGTGGGTTTTCGGCAAAGCGGACGACGACGCGATAGCCCTTCTGCTGATGCGCAAAGTGTTTTGGCATACCAAGCTAATGGGCGGAACGGTTTGGATCGGCGATCCAGCCGAAGCTCTGTACGTGGAAAACACCGTTGCCCATGTGCTTGGGGTGGCGCGCGGTCTGGCGGAGTCCGGACTCATGACGATTGAGGGTGAGTGGGCTTCCGCCAATGCAGCGCTCATGGCTCAAGCGGAAAAGTTCGAATCCGATATGAAGAGTGCACAAACCGAATTGGAGAAGAAACACGCCTTCGAAGACGCCAGAAGGGTCGGCTAGCACTTCGCGAGTCAGCAGTTCATTCGCAAAACAAGACCCTTTTCACAAACCTCGTCTTTGCCTAAAGTGAGTCCCTAACGTCGTCCTTAAGTGAAGAAGTAGGTTGGGGAACACGAAGCCGCACGAAGTAGCGGCAGGATTTTCTAGCACGCCCACCCGCGAAGCCCGAAGTGCTCCCCTGGCCAGCGCGGACAGCCTAAGAAATCAATCGGCAGAACCTACTCGTTCTGCATGGCTTCGATCATCTGAAAGAGTTGTCTGGTGTCGGTCACTTCAACAAACGGCCGGGAAGGATTCTTTGAACTTACGACGTAGATCGTCGGCGTGTGCTGGATACCGACCTTCTTGCCAAGTTCTTTGTCGGCATTGACCTCCGCGGCGAACTTGCCTTGCGGATCGACCACAAACGGCAGTTGGACCTTATGCTCGGCTGCGAATCGTTGAGCAAAACTCTGCAGCGTGTCGGGAGTGATCTCCGGCTGATGCTCGAAAATGAAGTCCCGAAACTGATTCCCCAAGTCCTTCGACTGCGAGTCGAAGTAGCGCGCGATCACCGCGGCATTGAATGACCAATTGTGCATGGGGAGGGGGAAATCATGGACGACCAGCGGGATCTTGTGTGCCTTGGCTGCCTGTTGCTCTAGTGGGGCATCGGTGCGGCACTTCGGACATTGCAGGTCTTGAAAGACGACCAATGCGATCTGTGCTCCCTTCGGCGGACGGAGAAGCGGAGGTTCTTGGGCAAACGTGATGGTGGTGAAAACTACCGTAGCCAGGCACAGCACCAGGAGTCTCTTCATAGTCATGTTGGATGCGGGCAGCAGCCCTGAAATAATGGTAACCGAAGGCCTCACACTTGCGACGCGACTGGCGCTTTTTAGGGGAACTCCACGTCCAACTGGTAGCCGTTTTGCGAGCTCACGTCCCGGGTGTACATCATTGAACCGTCGGGAGTAAGGCCAGTCCACGGGCCAATGTTGGTGGCGTAGGGGTTGGCATTCGGTATGCTAAAAAGACGCTGGACCGCCTTGCTGCCCACCTTCACTCGGTTATAAGAGGGAATATTTGTGCCACTGTATACATTGGCGTAGTGCACAAACTTCCCATCTGATGACCACGTCGGATAAGAAATCCCGTTCGGATCATTCGCCCACTCCGTCCAGGTTCCCGTTTCAAACTCATAGAGGTAAAGCTTGGTTGATCTTCTTGCGAAATTCATACTTACCAGAAAACGTCCATCCGGCGACCAGCGAGGACTAAACAGGCCAGCAGAGCCGGGGATCACCGAGACCTGACGCGTATTCAGGTCCATGACTCTGACATCGGAGTCATTCGTGGTATCGGGAATGCGTGAAAACACCAGACGGCTTCCGTCCGGCGACCAAACCGGATCGCCTTCCGCGGCGTCTTGGGGAAGCAATTCTTCCGGGGTACCACCTTGTGCTGGCACAACGAAAATCTTCCAAGGCTTGCCCATTTGCGCCGACATGAATGCGATCTTTGTGCCATCGGGCGACCACCGCGGCAAAGCAGCCTGCTGGGGCGGGTATGTCAGCTGGAGCTTGCCGGTGCCGTCAACGCGGCTGACGGATTCCCTTGATGTGCGCCGCATCGAGCGCGTCGGCGATCTCGATTCCTAGATCAAGGAGGCGATCCAGATCCAGGGGGCGTCCAAAAACAAGTTCGCGGAGGGTCTTGCCCTCCAGGTATTCCATCGCGATGAAGGGACGCCCTTCCTGTTCCCCGATCTCGTAAATCGTACAAATGTTCGGATGATTCAACGCCGATGCGGCCCGTGCCTCTCGGCGGAAGCGCGCTCGAACGCCATCTGGTTTCCAGCGACATCGTCAGGAAGGAACTTCAGGGCAACGAATCGCCCCAGTTGGGTGTCCTCGGCCTTGTACACCACACCCATGCCACCGCCGCCCAATTTCTGTACGACGCGGTAATGAGAGATGGTCTGTCCCAGTGGCGAAGGAGAGGACATTGTCCGGCATCATCTTAACAGAGGGATCTTCTGACGAGGCATCGCCTACAGCAATCGCAGCTGGCGCTTTTCCAGGGCAAGCAGCCTTTCTTTGATTGGCAACCCGCCACCATAGCCAGTCAGCTTGCCGTTGGAACCAATCACGCGATGACACGGAATGATGATCGGAATGGGATTGGAGCCGTTCGCGAGACCCACCGCACGGCTGGCATTCGGATTTCCGATTCGCCTGGCCAACTCTCCATAGGAAATTGTTTCACCGTACGGGATCTCGAGGAGTTCCTTCCATACCCTTTGCTGAAACGGCGTCCCATCGGGAGCAAGTTCCACGTCGAAGCTCTCCAGCTCGCCTGAGAAGTAGGCATGCAGCTGGCGAATGACTTCCCTCAACGGCTGCTCATCCTTCTGCCATTCGGGCTTCGCTTGCGTCGGATGTCCATGGCTTGGAAAATTGATTTGGGTCAGCGCCGTGCTATCCGAGACCAGCAATAGAGGCCCTAAAGGCGATTGGTGGTAGCAATAGAACGTCATTTTGGTTGAATGACTAGCGTACTGGTTCTCAGATCAGGGCTCAATTCCCAGATGCCAAGTCTGCTGATGCCCTATAAACCGTGATAGGAACAATCCTACTTCTTCGCTTCCTGGGGCTGTTCCAACTCGACGTTGAGATTTACCGTCCCGCCGTTCGACTTCATCTTTCGTTCCCAAGTTTTGTAACCGCTCTTGCTAACGACCACGGTGTGATCGCCCGCGGGAAGATTGATCGTCGAAGGAGTGTTACCTACAAAGCTGCCGTCAACTTCAATATCAGCTCCCGTCGGCATGGAGGCGACGCTGACGTGCGTTTCGTTTGAATCGGCCACAGCCGGCGCCGGACTGGCTGCGACGGAAGATTTTTTGCTCTCCGCCGCGGTAGCCGAACGTATCGACTCTGCATTCTTGGTCCAATCGGTCCGAATGGCGTTGCAGGCCTCCTGTACAGAAGCCCCCAGCGAATAAGTGGACTTACTCATCACTGAATCCCCTGTGACACGCGTAAAGACGACGACCTTATTTCTGTGGAGCAAGAAACTCTTGCCGCCTTCATGGTCGAGAACAACCACGTAGTCGGCTTTTTCCTTGATGTTGTTGGTGATCACGTCGGGACAACGCTCGCCAAAGGTTTTCACGATCTCGGCGGTCTGCGGACGCGCTCCGCCGTGTCCCGCCGAACCAAATCCCTCCGAAGTTCCTCCACCGCCGCCGCCAACGTCCCACGACTGGCTATCGGTGACAAACACCCGCGCCCTTTCTGCCGGAACTTTCACCGTTCCCCGCGACTCCTCAGCGACCGCGATGCAGGCCAAGGTAAAAAAACAGCAACAACAAACGATCCCACCGCCGAGCTTTTGTTATTCATAAGTAGCCTCGTTCGAAGGTCTGTGCCGCCCAACCCCACTGATCCGGGTGACTACGACCGAGCACACCGGGGAGAGCCTCTACTTAGCTCTGATGGCGTGTTTCGAGTCAGGCGGTGCACTCTCGCGCTTTCTGGAGCAGCAATTTGCGCTCCTGCTCATTGCGCGTCATCGCCGCTGCACGCTCGAATTCGATTCGTGCTTCAGCAAGCCGGCCGAGCTTCTTCAGAAAATTGGCACGCGCGCTCGGCAGCAGGTGATAGTTATCAAGCCTCGGATCTTCCAAAATCCGATCGACTATTTCGAGCGCCTTCTCCGGACCCGTCGCCATGGACACAGCTACGGCTCGATTCAACTCAATAATCGGAGAGGGCATGATCTCCGAGAGCTGCCCGTACCATGCGACGATCTCATTCCAGTCGGTCTGCTGGGGTTCGCTTGCCCGAGCGTGGCAAGCTGCAATCTCAGCTTGGAACCGGTAGGGCCCGGGCTCAACGCCCAGCTGGCGAGCACGTTCCAGTGCTGCCAGTCCGCGCTGGATGAGAAGCCGGTCCCACTTTGCCCGGTTCTGGTCCATCAAGAGGATTGGTTCGCCGTTCGGCCCGATGCGCGCCGCCGATCTCGAAGCCTGAATCTCCATCAATGCGACCAAACCGTGCACTTCTGGCTCATTCGGTGCCAATTCGGCCAGAACGCGCCCCAGCCGCAACGCCTCTTCAGAAAGCGACGGCCGCATCCAGTCGTCGCCCGCGGTCGCAGTGTAACCCTCGTTAAAGATCAGGTAGATGACTTCCAGGACTGATGCCAATCGATTATTGAGCTCTCGAGCGCGAGGGATTTCAAAGGGCACGCGTTTCTCGGCGAGCGTTCGCTTGGCGCGAACGATACGCTGCGCGATAGTCGGCTCGTTCGAGACAAATGCTCGCGCAATTTCATCTGTAGTCAATCCCCCCAGCAAGCGAAGCGTGAGCGCAAGCCGCGCCTCCTTGGGCAGCACAGGATGGCAGGCAATAAAGATCAGTCGCAGGAGGTCGTCGCCAATGGGATCATCAAGGCTGCTGTCCAAGTCGGGCATGGTTTGTTCCCGGACGTTGTAGTCGCGTCCAAGATCCTCGTGCTTACGATCAGCCATCGCACTACGGCGGAAGAAATCAATCGCGCGGTGCTTAGCTGTTCCCATCAGCCACGCGCCCGGATTCTCCGGGATGCCCGACTCGGGCCACTGCTCGAGGGCCGCCACGAGCGCGTCTTGAGCTAGGTCTTCGGCGATACCGACGTCGCGCACAACTCGGGTCAAAGCGGCGATGAGTTTGGGAGACTCAATCCGCCAGATCGCATCGATGGCGCCATGGGTGTCGGTAGGCATTGCGCCTACCGATCACACCACACAGCTTCGGCCTGTGCAACCTCAGGCGGGGGAGGCTTAACTGGCGGCCGCGAGGTCGGCGGGGGCTTCGTAGATCTGGCGCAACTCGCACTCGCCTTCCCCCACCACTTGCAGGAAGTTCTTCACCAGCTCGACGGCTTCGGCTTTCGAATTAGCCTTGAGGATGGCGAAGCCTCCAACAACCTCTTTCGACTCGGTAAATGGTCCGTCAGTTACGCTGATGGTGCCATTCGCCAGGCGGATGCGGGCTCCGGTGACGCTGGGCATGCAGCCCTCTGTGGCCAGAAGATACCCTTGCTTCATCCCTTCTTCGATCAGTTTGCCCATGTGCGCCATTTCCTCGGCTGATGGGGGGACGCCTCGTTCGCGGGACTTGTAAATACTTAGGAATCGCATATGTTCTCCTTTGGATTTTTGTAAGTTTAGGTTGAAGTTTTTCTGAATTTACGAAGTCTACCTTTTATGGTTTTTCGGCGTTTCTTGACACTGCTGAGATGGGAGCGTCCAAGAACAGCAGGGTCGCGGAAACCAGGGCGGGTGAAGAGAAGACGTTGTAGTGAGTGAGTCCTGGCAGGATTGCGAGTCTTGCAGTGGAGATGCCAGACCGGTCCCAGCCGCCATCTTTCAGACCGCCGCCGAGCAACTCAAAGAAATGAACTGCGTGAGCCGTACGAACCGCGTCGGCGTCGCCAAACACCAGCAGAGTAGGAACTCTCAGGGTGGATACTTCTTTGGACCAGTCATACTGTTTCCGCAGCAACTCTCCCATCTTGGTAAGCAGTACCGGCCAGTCTTCTGGCCTGGGCGCGGTGCTGGCGTACAACTGGTACATCGGAGTTTGCTTCATGGGCTCAGCTGCCGCTGGCCCCATTTGCGACATCCCGGCCTGCACCTCGGGATACCATCCGTCGCGGCTGAATGTCGTCGAGACGAGCACGAGCCTGTTCACAACTTCAGGATGTTGCAGTGTTAATCGGAGCCCGACTGCCCCGCCCATCGAATAACCCATTACGTCAGCCTTTGCGATCTTCAGGTAATTCAGCAACCCCGCCATATCTTCTGCCATTGCATCCATGCTGAACGGGCGATCAATATCTGCCGTATGCCCGTGCCCCTGCAAGTCTACGGTGATAACTCGATGGGTTTTGGAAAGTTCAGGCAGGATCGTGCTGAACATCTGCCCGGCGCCAAGTCCCCCGTGCAATAACAACAACGGTTCGCCGCTGCCATGAATCTCGTAGTAGAGATGTAGCCCATTGATAGGGGCATAGCCGGTCTTTGGTTCCCCATTCTGTGCGGAGGCCTTGGCGGCAAGCGTCCCGACCAGGATCCCGAGCACCAGAGATGAGGCAATCAGTTTTCGCACAGTTCCTGCTCGATGGTTTCTAGGTTCAGCCATTTTCTGCTCCTTCTACACACACGTCGAACGACCAACAGGAAAATCGACAGCTGCTTGAAAAGATTCTTGGGAATTTTCTTGCCCCGGAGGGGAAGATCACCCGTCTTGGCGGATGATCTTCGATTGGGCATGCAGGGGAACTCGACGCCAAAAAGCTAGGACCTTTGTTTAGTATGAGATATCTGCTCTCCCAGTCTTTTCTCCTGCTCGCGGAGCTCAGGTGTGAAGTTAGCGCCAAAATCCGCAGGCTCAAACACCGGCCGGATTTCCACTTCCTCCCCACTCTCGAACGGTGCGCGTTTCAGCCACTCGACGGCTTCTTCGATCGAGCGCACCTGCCATATCCAGTAGCCGGCTACCAATTCCTTGGTCTCCGCAAATGGCCCGTCGAGGACCGTCTTCTTCTTTCCCTCGAATCGGACCCGCTTGCCCTTGGAACTCGGCTTGAGACCGTCGCCCGCCAGCATGATGCCGGCTTTGACCAGCTGTTCGTTGTACTTACCCATCTGAGTAAGCAGTTCGGTGCTCGGCATTTGACCTGCTTCGTATTCCGGGCTGGCTTTTACGAAAACCATGACTTTCATTGCGTTCACTCCTGTGTTGAATGTTGAGCCGGGCTGAAGATCACTCCCATCGCCCTCTCTATGAGCACGTCGGACCAGGATATTAGGAATCGACAAACTTACTGGTGGTTTTTGCGTAAAAGAAAAAACCGGACCGAAATTGGTCCGGTTTGAGGTTCGCCCTCGAATCGTACGATCCCGCCGACGGCTACCAAAAGGCGACAGCCAGGGCTTCTCCTAGTACTTCGGCATATTGGGATCAACCCGGTCCGCCCAGGCCAGAATTCCTCCGGCAAGGTTGTGCACCTTCTTGAACCCTGCCTGCCGCAGGAAGTTAACGGCTTTCGCGCTGCGCACGCCCGATCGGCAGTGGGCGACGATCTCCTTGCTGGTGTCGAGCTCATTCACGCGGCGCGGCAAGTCGCCGAGCGGAATCAGATGTCCGCCAATGTTGCAGATCTGATATTCGTGCGGCTCGCGCACGTCCAGGACGAATAGGTCGTCGCCCCGGTCGAGTCGCAGCTTCAGTTCTTCCACTTGCATCTCGGATGTAGTCACTTCGGCTGGCGCCTCCTCACCGCGAATTCCGCAAAACTCCTGATAATCGATCAGTTTCTTGAGCGTAGGATTTTTTCCGCACACCGGGCAATCCGGATTCTTCCTCAATTTGAGTTCGCGGAACCTCATGGCCAGCGCATCCACGAGCAGAAGCCTGCCGACCAGCGGATCACCCGAGCCCAAGATCAGCTTGATGACTTCCGTTGCCTGAATTACACCGAGCAGTCCGGGCAGAATCCCGAGCACCCCACCTTCTGCGCAGGACGGAACTAGCCCCGGTGGCGGCGGCTCGGGGTAGAGGCAGCGGTAGCAGGGGCCGTCTGGCATCCCGAAGACGCTCGCCTGACCCTCAAACCGGAAGATGGATGCATAGACATTTGGCTTTCCGCTTATTACGCAGGCATCGTTTGTCAGATATCGCGTTGGGAAGTTGTCGGTACCGTCGGCGATGATGTCGAACTCTCGGAAGATATCAAGCGCGTTGTCGCTGGACAGGTGCGTATTGAATTTCTTGATATTCAGGAAAGGATTCATCGCTTTCAATTTTTCGGCGGCTGAATCTAGTTTTGGGCGTCCAACGTCTTCCGTGCGATGGATAATCTGACGCTGAAGATTGGTGTAATCGACCACGTCGAAGTCCACAAGGCCGAGCGTGCCAACGCCTGCTGCCCCAAGGTACAGAGCTAGCGGCGATCCCAACCCTCCCGCACCGATACACAACACCTTTGCAGCCTTGAGTTTTAGCTGGCCTTCCATGCCCACCTCGGGCATGATCAGGTGGCGCGAATAGCGCAGGATCTCGTCGTTGTTGAGGGAAACAGGTGCGATTTCGGTTAGGGTGGCCATAATTTTCAGCTGATCGGAATCGAATGTTGCCGTTTCTTGGCGTTGTTTGCGATCTATGCGGTGGCGGCTTTCAAGAACCTCTACCCACTCAAGGCGCGAAGTTCGCAAAGACGCGCTTCTTACCGAGCCAGGTGCTTGGAGCGACAACAGGCTCCGCCGGCGATCGACGGCACTATCGAGATGTTATCACCGTCCGCGACGGCGGTTGCGTCCTTCTGCAGGTAGCGTACGTCTTCGTCGTTCAGGTACACATTGACGAACGCGCGCAGTTTACCTTCCTCAGTATAGAGGTGCCGGCGCAATTCTGGATGCTGGGAGACCAGGCCGCTCAGGGCTTCCCCCACGGTGGAACCCTGTACTTCAACCGCGGGCTGCTTGCCGGCATATTGCCGCAGCGGGGTTGGAATATGGATCTTTGGCATGGGTAAATGATGCCATAAGATCCTGCTTGGATTCAGACCGGATCACCTGACACTGACAGAGCCTATCTGGG
>Ga0070664_100004387_pt1 | contig 11334 bp, 10 predicted proteins | sample KBSC73metaG_FD_65863 | JGI IMG/M metagenome (GOLD analysis project Ga0070664, IMG submission 65863) | Corn rhizosphere microbial communities from Kellogg Biological Station, Michigan, USA - KBS C7-3 metaG | ecosystem: Host-associated > Plants > Roots > Rhizosphere > Soil ... | reverse complement strand
ATGGTGCAACCCTGTCAATTAGATCTCAATGTGGTACTCAACGAGTTGCATCTTCAGATGTGCTCGTTGGCAGGAAAAGGCATAGCCCTGAAGATGGCTCTCGAGGCCAAACCAGCGCCGGTCTTGGTTGATCGGCAGCAGATCGAACACATTCTGACAGTCCTGGTGTCCAACGCCCGTGACGCGATGCCACATGGCGGGTCCCTCACACTGTCGACGACTGCTGAGGCCATAAAGGAAGAAGTTGCCAGAGAACATAATGTGAAGCTCGGCTCATATGTGTATCTGATCGTGCGAGATACTGGATGCGGGATCGCTCCGGAGGTACAAGCACACCTCTTTGAGCCGTTCTTCGTCAGAAAGGGAGAGGAAACAGGTCGTGGACTTGGATTAGCGAGCGTCTATGGGATGGTGAGACAGAACGGTGGCTTCCTTATGGTGGCCAGCGAACGGAATGCCGGAACACAGTTCACCGTGGCTCTTCCTCGTTCAGAACTGGTTGAATCATGGGTGCCTCCTTCCCCCAAACCTGTGGCGACTGGCGGTGAAACGATCTTGTTGGTCGAGGATGACGGAGACGTTCGGATGGCTGTGAGCGACATGCTGACAATGGCAGGCTATACGGTTCAAGAAGCCGGGGATGGGATGGAGGCCCTCGAACGTCTGCGGACCATGCCCACCCCACCCAGTCTTGTATTGACCGACGTCATGATGCCTCGGATGACAGGTCCGCAACTGGCCAAGCAGATCTATGCCATGATGCCGACTGTTCAGATATTGTATATGTCGGGGTACACGGATCGGATTCTTGAGCCGGTAGGAGGCCGGCTGGCGTTCATTCGCAAGCCCTTCACGGCAAATGAACTCACTCGTAAAGTGGCGAAAAGTATGAAAGGGTAGACTTCAGATAGACCGCAAGCGAGCAGCGCTCACACCCGGCCCTGCAACTCCAGATCGGTCCATGCTGCCCGACTCTCTCCGGTGCTATCGACGCTAACCCAAGACGAGAAAGTAAGCGCCGATACCAATGGCTGCGAGCAACGCGACGCTGAGCATGGCCTTTTCATGCCCGCACATGCCGGTTTGAGCTTTACAGGCGGCCAGGGAACACATGACCGACATCGTGTGTGTTCTCCTTTCTCCAAGGGAACGATACGCCCGTTGGCGGGCCTAGTCAATCATGGCCGCCCGTACACATCCGGCTTTCCCCTTCGAATCGGGAACAACGGAGGTCCGCCAACCGGCTGCTATACTTGGAGTACGACAGTCGTCTACCGAGAGTCAGCGGAATCCGATCCATGTCCAAGCAACGACAGCTCTTTCGTCTCGCAATTGACCGTACCGGCAACGTACGGCGCGGCGACGACGTGCGTCCCTGCCATATCGTCGATCTGACCGAAAAGGGGGTTCGGTTAAGGACCGATGGCACGTTCCGTGTCGACGAAGAGCTGCAACTGGAGTTTGCGCTCACTGAAGACAATGCGATTGTGTGTGCCATCCGAGTCACCCACAGTCAGCCTCCTCTATTAGGGGCGGCCATCGTTCACATGTCTCCCGACCACCAAACACGCCTCTCACATTTTATCGAGGAGCTGAACGCCCTCAACATGACCGGATTCTGAGCCGTGCACAACCCTCAAGCCACAACCAACGGGGTCGCGAGGCACACGGCATCCATGGTCCCCCTTGCCTGCCTCGTCGGGGTGGTGGTCCTGCTAAGTTCGGTCACGCCGGTGATCAAGTATGTCTTTCAGCACAGTCATGTGCAGCCGCTCGGGCTCGCCTGCTTCAGAGTGATGATCGGTTTCCTGCTGCTCCTGGCCATCACATGGCTGTGGGATCGGCGAGGATTGCTGTCGTTATCCGCCCCTGATCTGTTGCGGTTGGGATTAATCGGATTTCTCGGCGTCTTCTCCTATACGGTCGCGGCCTGGGGCCTGATGCACACCAGTGTGGTGCATTATGCGCTCATCTACGGGCTGCTGCCGTCCATCACTGCGGGATTGAGCGTGGCGTTCGGACACGATCGGATCAATCTCCAGAAAGGCGCCGGAATTCTGTTCTCACTGGCCGGCTGCGTCGTCGCGCTCTCGGTCGCCTCTCCCCATGAGGAAGCCACCATTCAGTTCGGCGATCTGTTTGTGCTTCTCTTCACCGTCATGATGTCGGCGCATATCGTATTCAGCTCCGGCATCGTCAAACGGTTCGGTGTGATGGTCTCGAACACCGTGATGTTCGGCAGCAGTTCCCTGCTGCTCTCTCTCGGATCGATGCCCTGGTCGGATTCCTTGCAGGACGATTCGTCACCGCTCATTCTGGTCTCGGTGTTCTACGTCGGGTGTGCGACGGCAGCGGTCTTTCTCCTTCGGTGCCGGTCGTTACAGTCCTTGTCGCCGGCGACTGTGGGGACCTACCACAACCTGATTCCAGTGTGTACCGTGCTGCTGGCATATGCGTGTTTGGGCGAACCCTTGGGCTTGAGCACCGTGATTGGCGGGATCATGGTCATCATCGGTGCCGAAATTGTCCGGCGGCCACAAATGTTGTCCTTGACGGTCTTGTGTTGGGCGAAATCCGCAGTGCCTGAGCCGGAACCTCGCAAGGAGCCGATTATTTGAACGTGTAGCCCAGCATCACTCCTGCCTGAACCATCTTTGCATCAGGGTCTTCAAAGCCCATCGATCGGAAGAATACCCCTGCAACGACGCTGAATAACCGGAGTCCGCCATCAACAGTCAGCCCCACGCGGGATTTGGGATCGGGGCCCGTGTCGGCGGTGGCGGCAAACGGCATCAACACGCCAACTTTGAAAAACCCGCTCCCGTAGTCCGCGCCGCCACCGACGGCGGCGTAGGGGAAGTTGATCGAGTGCCAGGAGCCGACAGCGTCATCATGCGCATTCGGAGGGGCGTGCTAACCTTCAATCGCGTGCCGTGTTTCATCGAGATGCTTTTGCAGGTAAGCCATGAAAGGGGTCCCGCCGGTCCCGACCGCCGTGGGATTGCTCACATACGACTGATGCTGGCGATGGATATAGCTGTCGGCATATCCGATGTGGATGTCGCGGAATTGGGCCAGTAGGTCCACGCAGGCGCAATAGGCGGTCCAGAGGTCCGGGCTCTGTGTCTTGCGGTCGCGAGTGTAGGCGGCAAGCAACGGCCGGCCGCGACCGTCCACGGCCTGCTCCAGGCTCTGAAGAAAGGCCCGGTGGCGGGGCGGCATATATTCGCGCATCTCCTGCAGATAGACGGTCAAGGGATCGGGCGCATGAGCGATGCCGAGACCGGCATCGAGACAGGGCACAATGGAGCTTTGTGCCCCCGTTTCGCCGCGAAACGTCTGCGGCTGACCGGCGTAAGCAGATACGCCGCTGTACAGCAGTCCCTCTGTCAAAGTGGGACTGTTTTTCCACCCGTGAATATAGGGGCGGACACGCGTGTAGTAGACATAGGGATCGCAACGCTCCTTCATACGAAGCAGCGTGTCTCGCATCTGGGTTTGGGCAGAAGCCAATGCCCGCAGCCCCCTGACGACTTCGGGCTCGCGATCAAGCGCAGCTCCTTGCATGGCCTGAAGCAGGCCGGCCAGACCAGGTCCCGCCTGCCGCTCGATCTGGACATGGACGACGACGAACCATTCCTCATCGAGACCGCCCAGAAAGTTTTGCAGCAGTACGATGTTGTCGAGGGCGATCGGTTTGGAAGGATCGAGGCGCCGCCAATTGTCGAGTGCGTAGGAGGCGTACGAAAGCACCGGCGGCCGGCCGAGCCGCTGCGCGATCTCATACCAGGGTTGTGCCAATTGTGCGGGCAGTGCGCCGGCCGGATGATTCGGGGATTCCCAGACATAGGCATGGCCGGCAAACGACAGTATTCGCATGGCGGCCCGATAATCATCTTGCTGCCAAGATGCCGGAATCGAACTCAGCAGAGCGGGCTGCCCGTCGATGAAGGGACGCACGCTCCGAGCGGTCAGCAACTTCGGTAACTTCTGCCCCAGGTCGTTCAGCTGGGGGCAGTCGGGTACGTGCTCACGGGGGTCCGTCGGGAGAAAGCCCTGTTCAGGAGAGATGTCGAAATCCGACAGCGATGGCGCGAGGAAGGTCGACCTCATGAGAGGCTCCGGTCAGGGACAGTGCGGCGCTAGGCACACTCTAACACAGTTGATGACCGGCTAACGGAACATGGCGCTTACCGGCAGTTGGGAGGAGGGCTGTTGCCAAAGACCTGTTTGAGATTGGTCCATCGTTCGAACTCGGATGTGGACAGATCACGGGCTCCGATGCTGCTCGATTTCGTCGACAGCTTGACCCATTCGTCGTACATCGCACATTCCTCGGCCGATGCAGCCGGCACTTTGGACGGCACGTCTTTCATGGCAGTGCCTGCACCGCTGCTCGGGACGGAGGGTTTCGCACTGAATTCCGGCGCTTCCGGAATCGTGCTGAAGCCTTCCTTGCCGGACTCTTGAAGCGGTGTGCATCCTGGTCGGGGTTGGTCCGTATAGACATCCCCCGGACACACGTACATGGCGGCAGCAACAAGAATGATGTCCAGCATGGTGGCCCCTCCGTGGTTGAAGCTGACGGGACCACAGTAGCACGGGTCTGCTTATCCGGAAAGCAAATCAGCGTGTTTGACAAGGCCGCTGTCATCCCATCGTCAGCACAACCCGAAAGCGGGCTTTACCGCTCAACATGCGGTCATAGGCCGCCGCAGCCTGCTCCAGCGGAAACGTTTCGACCATAGGACGGATGCCGGTCAACGCGCAGAAGCTCAATGTTTCTTCGGAGTCACGTCCCGTTCCCGAAGGCCAGCCTTGGATGGAACGTCGAGCCATGATGAGTTGAATGGGGGTGACCTTGATCGGCTCGGCGGAGGCCCCCACGACAAGCAGCTTGCCGCCCACTCCGAGGCCGTCTATCAGGTCCGTCATGGCTTGGCTGCTCGGTGCGGTGGCAAGGATCACGGAAGCTCCGCCCATGTCGGCAAGCTCTTTTGTCGCGTTGAGGGTTTCCGTATCGAGGTAGCGTGCCGCCCCCAATTTGAGGGCCAACGCCTCTTTATCCTTGCCTCGGCCGATGGCCACCGTGTGATACCCCATCTTACTGGCGAACTGTACGCCTAAATGACCGAGACCCCCGAGCCCTTGCACCGCGACCAGGTCGCCTGCCCGGGCTCCGCTGTGGCGCAGACTGTTGAACGTGGTGATGCCTGCACACAGGATGGGCGCGGCCTCTACGGATGACAAGGCATCGGGGATGGCCGCAACCGCCTCGCTTCTGGCGATCATGTACTGCGCGTATCCACCGTCCTCATTGAATCCGGTGACCTGAAAATTCTGGCAACCCATAAAGTCTGCGTTTCGGCAGGGGACACAGTGCCCGCAATGACCACCATGCCAGCCGACTCCGGCCCGCTGGCCCTTCTTCCAATTCGTGACGCCAGGACCGACGGCGTCGATCACACCGGCCACTTCATGACCCGTGACACGCGGATAGACCAGACCGGGCCAGTGCCCGTCCTTGGCGAAGACATCGCTATGGCAGACGCCACATGCCTGGATCTTGATCCTGACCCTATTGGGACCAGGTTCCGGAACCGGACGTTTGACAACTTCCAGTGCACCGCCGGGTCCGGCGATCTGTACGGCTATCATCTGTGACATGAGCCCCTCCTTGATCGATGAGAAATAAGGAAAGCCTAGTCCTCCAGGCGGGCTAGTAGCAAGCGAGGGGAAAAATGCGTGAGGCGAAGGCAAACGGCGGGAACCACGGAACAAAAAACAAAGGCCGCCTGAACTTAGGCGGCCTTCTTCTTATCCTGCACACGAGCAGACTCGGTAATGGGACTGAAGCGGGTGGCGCCCAGCCGGGCGCCAGATTTTTCATTTCACCATTTAAAGGTGGGGATAGTGCCGCTCGGACTCGCGATTTGCGCGTAGGTTCGGGTTACCGCGCTTGCCGAAAGGGTGCGGTCTGAAGGATGAGGACTGCGGCGCATGTTTGAGTTCAGGTCGAGCGTAGCAGGACCTGAATGAGTTTGCGCCGCTGAGCAGCCTGAGGCGTAGCACGGTCGAACCGTGCGCTGAAGCGAGTCAGAGCGGCCTACACCCAACTAGGTCCCCATTTCCCAGGATGCGAGATATTTTTTCTGCTCCGGCGTCAGTGTATCAATCGCCACGCCCATTCCGGCCAGCTTGAGCCTCGCAATTTCCTTATCGATCGCGGGCGGGACCGGATACACCTTCTTTTCAAGGTGCTTATAGTTCTTCACGATGTACTCCGCGCCGAGCGCCTGATTGGCGAAGCTCATGTCCATTACGCTGGAAGGATGGCCTTCCGCCGTCGCCAGATTCACCAGACGGCCTTCTCCCAACAGGCTGACGCGGTGGCCGTTCTTCCGGAGCGTAAACTCTTCCACGCCGGTCCGGACGACGCGGCGCTTTGCCGCCTGCTTTTCCAACGCGGGAATGTCGAGCTCCACGTTGAAATGTCCGCTGTTGCATACGATGGCGCCATCCTTCATCACGGCGAAGTGCTCGCTTCTGATGACGTGAATGTTGCCGGTGACGGTCACGAAGAAGTCGCCAATCGGAGCGGCTTGCTCCATCGGCATGACCCGGAAGCCGTCCATCACGGCCTCCAGACCCTTTAACGGGTCGATTTCGGTCACGATCACGTCCGCTCCCATCCCCTTGGCCCGCATTGCGATCCCGCGGCCACACCACCCGTAGCCGACTACGACGACCACGGAGCCGCACACCAGCCGGTTGGTCGCGCGCACGATCCCGTCCATCGTCGACTGTCCGGTGCCGTATCGATTGTCGAACATATGTTTAGTGTCCGCATCGTTCACCGAGATGACGGGGAACTTCAGCACCTTTTTTTCAGCCATGCTGCGCAGGCGGATGACCCCGGTGGTTGTTTCTTCCGTGCCGCCGATGACGTTCTTGAGGAGGTCTTTTCGCTTCGAGTGCAAATGCGAGACGACGTCCGCTCCGTCGTCCATGGAGAGATGGGGGCGATGTGCGATGGCGGATTCGATATGCCGGTAGTAGGTCGCGTTGTCTTCGCCCTTGATGGCAAAGGTCGGGATCCCTTCATGCTGGACCAAGGCGGCGGCGACGTCATCCTGGGTGCTGAGCGGGTTCGAGGCGCACAGCCGTACGTCGGCCCCTCCGGCCTTCAGTGTGATGGCCAGATTGGCCGTTTCGGTCGTCACGTGCAGGCAGGCGGTCACCCGTACGCCCTTGAGCGGCTGTTGCCGTTTGAATCGCTTCCGAATCAGCCGCAGAACCGGCATGGTCGCTTCCGCCCATTCAATCTTGAGTTTGCCCTGATCGGCGAGCTTGATATCCCTTACGTCGTAATCCACGAACACCTCCCGTACGATGAACAATGATCGAACATGACGCCGAGCCCGGCGAGTTGTCAGAAAAAAGGGGACGGGCTCGGTCCGTCCCCTGATTCATCCTTCGACGATGTCGAAGCCGTTAGAGACCGGCTTCCTTCCGCAAGACCTTCGCCTTGTCGATTTTCTCCCAGGTAAACTCGGGTTCGTTCCGGCCAAAATGCCCGTAGGCCGCAGTCTTCTTGAAAATCGGGCGCCGCAGCTTGAGGTGCTCAATGATGCCGCGGGGCGTCATCGGGAAGTGCTTGCGCACGAGCTTGTCGAGATTGTCCACCGACACTTTCTCGGTGTTTTTCGTATCGACAAGGACGGAGACGGGATCGGCCACCCCGATGGCATAGGCCAGCTGCACTTCGCATTTGTCGGCCAGGCCGGCCGCGACAATGTTCTTCGCGATGTAACGGGCCATATAGGACGCAGACCGGTCGACCTTTGTGGGATCCTTGCCCGAGAAGGCGCCTCCCCCGTGGCTGCCGTGGCCCCCGTAGGTGTCGACGATGATCTTGCGGCCTGTCAGGCCCGTATCACCCATCGGTCCTCCGACCACAAACCGGCCGGTGGGATTGATGTGGTGTTTGACGCTGGTCGGATCATACAACCCTTTAGGCATGACCGGCCGAATGACCTGTTCCATAATCCCGCGTTCGATTTGCTTGTTCGTCACATCGGGGCTGTGCTGAGTGGAGACCACAATCGTATCGATCCGAATCGGTTTGCCATTTCGGTATTCAACGGTGACCTGGGACTTTCCGTCGGGCCTGACCCATGGAAGGATGTTTTTCTTCCGCACGTCGGCCAGCCGGCGCGTGAGCCTGTGGGCCAGTACGATCGGCATCGGCATGAGTTCTGCCGTCTCGTTGGTGGCATAGCCGAACATTAAGCCTTGATCGCCTGCGCCGCCCGAATCCACACCCATGGCAATGTCGCCAGATTGCTGGTGGATCGACGTCAAGACCGAGCAAGTGTGGAAATCGAACCCCCACGAGGCGTCACAATAGCCGACATCTTTGATGACGTCGCGAATGATGTCGGGAATCTCGACGTACGCCTTCGTGGAAATTTCTCCGGCGACGAACGCAATACCGGTTGTCAGGATGGTCTCGCAGGCGACACGGCTATACTTATCTTGGGCGATAATGGCGTCCAGAATGCCGTCTGAGATCTGATCGGCGATCTTATCCGGATGCCCTTCGGTGACAGACTCGGACGTAAACAGATAATTGTTTCTCATTGCCACTCCTCAAAATAGTTCAACAGGCGATTGGTGCTCGATCTCAGTAGGGGAAAACGGCCCTGTGTGAGAAGGAAGCCTCGGTGCGGAAACCGAGTGAGATCATAGCGATAATCGCCTGATTTGTCTATTACTTCTATCGGGGGGTGCGCGGTCCTCAGTCTCGAAGTGCTTTGCTTGACAGCCCTTTTCCGGCGCTTGTAAGATGCCTTGCTTTCGAGGAAATTCCTCCCGATCTGCGGCCAGGACCACGTAGTGTCCGGATAAGGGAATCGCCTTCCAGCGCACGACCGTCCCTCGCCCAATCTGCCGTGTTTCCGGGCCGTAAGGATTGTGTGTCTGGAGAGGGAACTGGAAGCGTCACGCCAATGAACGGCCGGCCCGAAACATTGTCCGAGCAGGATACACCCCGCACCCCGGCCCCGGGAGTGGGATGGGAAGAGTTTTCCCGCGAGTTGGTCGAGTTTTTCGCCTCGATCAAGCTGGCCATGTTCTTGTTCCTGTTCATTGCGATTACGGCCACCATCGGGACGGTCATCCAGCAGGGCGAGCGGCCTGAAACCTATATCCAAGAATACGGAGAAGACGCCTACCGTTGGTTTCTCCGGCTGGGCTTCACCGATGTGTACCACACCTGGTGGTTCACCAGCCTTCTCGGGCTCCTCTGTGTCAACTCGCTGACATGTTTCTACAAACGCTTTCCGGCCGTGTGGCGATCGATGAAGCAGGACAAGGTCAGCGTGTCGCTCAGCTTCGTCAAAGGGATGAAGCAGCAGGCCGAAGTCACCGTGCCCGGCAGCAAGGAATCCGTGGCTCAGCGGTTGGCGCAGTATTACGTCGGGAAGGGCTATCGCGTCTTGGCCAAGAATGAGGACGGAGAAGTGACGCTGTACGCCACGAAGGGTGTGATGGGGCGGGTCGGCGCGCATATGGCGCACTTGAGCGCAACCGTCATCGTCCTCGGTGGATTGCTCGGCAGCTATTATGGATTTCAGGAGTTCGGCGTCTGTCTGGAAGGGCAGACCTATCACATCCCCCGCGGAAACTTCGATTTGAAGGTCGACAAATTCTGGATCGACTATCACGAAAATGGGGCGGTCAAGAGCTACAACAGCACGCTGACAGTCCTCGAGGGCGGCGACGTGAAGATGACGAAGACGATCACCGTCAACGATCCACTGGTGTACAAGGGAATCTGGTTTTACCAATCCAGTTATGGCGACGCATGGGATCAGGTCGAAGTCGCGCGCATCAACATCAAGGACAAGCAAACCGAGAAGATCGTGAAGACGATCGACCTGGAATGGCAAAAGGAACAAACCCTGTCGGATTTAAACTTGAAATTGGCCATGACTGACTTTGTGGCGGATTTTGCATTCAATTCAACAGAGAAAAAGGTCTATTCGAAGACGATCGAGCATGCCAACCCGGCGATCAAGTTGACCGTCAACGAGCGGAGTACCGTGCAGGCGACCCCGTGGATTTTCTACCAGTTCCCGGACTTGTTCGAAATCAAGGACTCGAAGTATCAATTTGAACTGATCGGGTACAAGCCGAAGAAGTATACCGGACTTCAGATTGCCAAGAATCCCGGCATTAATATCGTGTGGATCGGCTCGACGATGATCGTGGTCGGCATCACGCTGTCTTCGTTCATCTACCATCGCCGCCTCTGGACAAAGATTATCCCGGGAGCCGACGGTGTCACTGTGCATGTCGGAGGGACGACGCATAAGAGCCAGATCGATTTCCAAAAGGAGTTCCGGAAGCTGACCCAAACCCTGCGGTCGTTTCAGGCGTAGCTCAGGGCTCTCCAGTGGCTAAAAGGCACTGGTCTTGGGTATGATAGACAGGTTCGACGGTATGTGGGATCGACGGAGGATATGATGGCTCGATCACTGTTCCTGTTCGACATGACGTTCTGGCTCTACCTTGCTTCGCTGACCCTGTACATTGCCTACCTGTTCGCCCGCCGCCCCGCCATGGCGTTGGCGCCGGCCGGACATCCGGTCGAGGACTATGATGAACGGGACGGGGCCTGGGCCGCGCAGTTGGGCCAGGTGGCCACGCTGGTCACGGTGTTCGGTTGGATGGTCAATACGGCGGCTTTGCTGACCCGTGCGTTTGAGCGTCTGGAGCACTCAGGGACGTTCGCCCCCTGGTCAAATCAATTCGAAGCGATGGCGTACGTCTCGTGGGCGATTATTCTCGGGTACGTTTTGCTGGAGTTCCGATATAAGATCAAGGCGATCGGCGCGTTTGTCGTCGGGATCGGGTTCATCGCCATGGGCGCCGCCTCGCTTCTGCCATACCGGTATCAGACGGCAGAACCATTGGTGCCTGCCCTCAACAGCTATTGGATCTACATTCACGTCTCGGTCACGTTGACCAGCTACGCCGCCTTTGCGATGGCCGGTGGCTTGGGACTCATGTACCTCTTCAAGGAACGAGCCGAGCAGCGGGGCAGCACCTCGCGGTTCTATGCCGCGTTCCCCGATCTCGAGACGATCGATGAACTGGGATACAAGGCCATCATGATCGGGTTTCCATTGCTCGCCTTCGGGATCATCCTCGGCGCCATGTGGGCGAATTACGCCTGGGGCGGCTACTGGAGCTGGGATCCCAAGGAAACCTGGTCGCTGATCGTGTGGTTGATCTACGGCGCATACATTCATGCGCGGATGACCAGAG
>Ga0070664_100004385_pt1 | contig 11336 bp, 11 predicted proteins | sample KBSC73metaG_FD_65863 | JGI IMG/M metagenome (GOLD analysis project Ga0070664, IMG submission 65863) | Corn rhizosphere microbial communities from Kellogg Biological Station, Michigan, USA - KBS C7-3 metaG | ecosystem: Host-associated > Plants > Roots > Rhizosphere > Soil ... | reverse complement strand
CTCGGCGCCGCGTGGAGCATTCGACTTGCGTGGCGCCAGGCCGCCGATCTCGTGTCCTGGCGGTGCGTCGCGAGCACGGCCGCATTCACGATGGCCGTCGGCGTCGTCGTCGCGAGCTGGATCCTGGTCTACGGCGTCTGGGCGTAGGCCCCTGCCAGGCAGTCGAAGTCACGGGCGCCCGCTCGCGAACGTGCCGAGCTTGTACAAGGCCAGGCCGAGAAGGCGCGAGTGGCCCATCCTCGGTATACGTCCGTCGATCAGCATGCGGCCGCGGCCTCCGAGCTCAAGCGGCCAGCTGCGGATTGAGCCGCTGTACGTTGCCGTGCAGCCGGTTCAGCGCGTTGAGATACGCCTTCGCCGAAGCCACGATGATGTCGGTGTCCGCGCCGTTGCCGTTGACGATGCGCCCGTCCTTCTCCAGGCGCACCGTCACCTCGCCCTGCGCGTCGGTTCCGGTCGTGATGGCGTTGACCGAATACAGCAGCAGCGTCGCATTGGACTTGGCCATGCGCTCGATCGCCTTGAACGTGGCGTCCACGGGGCCGTCGCCCGCGACTTCCGCCACTACCTCGGTTTCGCCGACGCCCATCACGACGCGCGCGTGCGGCACGGTGCCCGTCTCCGAGGTCACCTTGAGCGCCGCCAGCCGGTAGTACTCGAACTCGGGGGTCACGTTCTCGTCCGACACCAGCGCCTGCAAGTCCTCGTCGAACACCTCGCCCTTCTTGTCGGCCAGCTCCTTGAATCGCGCGAACGCGATGTTGAGATGCTCCTCGCTGGCAAGCTCGATGCCGAGCTCCGTGAGGCGCGTCTTGAAGGCATTGCGCCCCGACAGCTTGCCCAGCACCAGCTTGTTGGCGTTCCAGCCCACGTCCTCGGCGCGCATGATCTCGTAGGTCTCGCGGTGCTTCAGCACGCCGTCCTGATGGATGCCCGACTCGTGCGCGAAGGCGTTCGCGCCGACGATGGCCTTGTTCGGCTGGACCGGAAAGCCGGTGATGCCCGAGACCAGCTTGGACGCCGGGACGATCTGCGTGGCGTCGATGCGCGTCGTGCACGGGAACACGTCCTTGCGCGTGCGCACGGCCATGACGATCTCCTCGAGCGACGCATTGCCCGCCCGTTCGCCGAGGCCGTTGATCGTGCATTCGACCTGGCGCGCGCCGTTCATCACCGCGGACAACGAGTTCGCGACCGCGAGACCCAGATCGTTGTGGCAGTGCACCGACCAGACGGCCTTGTCCGCGTTCGGGATGCGCTCGCGCAGATCCTTGATCAGCGCGCCGAACTGCCAGGGCATCGTGTAGCCGACCGTGTCGGGGATGTTCACCGTCGTCGCGCCTGCAGCGATCGCCGCTTCGAGCAGGCGGCACAGGAAATCCGGCTCCGACCGTCCCGCGTCCTCGGGCGAGAACTCGACGTCGTCGGTGTACTCGCACGCCCAGCGCACGGCCTTCACGGCCTGCTCGAGCACCTGATCGGGGGTCATGCGCAGCTTCATCTTCATGTGGATCGGCGAGCTGGCGATGAATGTGTGGATGCGCATGGAGCGCGCCGGCTTGAGCGCGTCGCCCGCGCGCCGGATGTCGTTCTCGTTGGCGCGCGCGAGGCCGCACACGGTGCTGTCGCGGATCGCCCGCGCGATGTCGTTGACCGCCTGCCAGTCGCCGTTCGAGGACGCCGGGAATCCCGCTTCGATGATGTCCACCCGCAGGCGCTCGAGCTGGCGTGCGATGCGCAGCTTCTCGTCCTTGGTCATCGACGCACCCGGGCTCTGCTCGCCGTCGCGCAGCGTCGTGTCGAAGATCTTCAGCGGGTCGGTCATGGCCGGCTCCTTGGTCGACAGGTTCAGGCAACGGCGGCGCGCCGCGCCTCTGGCATTTCCAGCATGTCGCGCGCGAGCGCGCGGTTCACCGCGGACAGCACGGCACGCAAGGTCGCCGTGACGATATTCGGATCGAGGCCCACCCCGTAGACGGTCTGCCCCCCGCCGACGCGCAGCTGCACGTAAGCGACGGCCGTGGCGTCCTCGCCGGCGCCCACGCCGTGCTCGTGGTAATTGAGCACGTGCACGTCGAAACCGGCGCCCTCGCGCAGCGCATGCACGAACGCATCGACCGGTCCGTTGCCGGCGCCGCTCAGCAGCGTCTCCACGCCGTCGATCGAAAGCCGCGCCACCAGCTGCTCGACGGCGCCGTGCGCCGCATGCTGTGCGCGATGGTCCACGTAGCGCACGGGCTCGGTCGCGGCGACGTACTCGCGCTCGAACTCGGCGCGGATGTCGCCGGACGCCACCTCCTTGCCCGTCGCATCCGTGATGCGCTGGATCACCTGGCTGAATTCGATCTGCAGCAGGCGCGGCAGCGAGAAGCCGTGATCGCGCTCGAGCAGGAACGCGATGCCGCCCTTGCCCGACTGGCTGTTGACGCGAATGACGGCCTCGTAGGTGCGGCCCACGTCCGCGGGATCGATCGGCAGGTAGGGCACCTCCCAGTGCACGTCGCCGCGCGCCTGCGCCTCTTCCTGCGCGGCGAGGCCCTTCTTGATCGCATCCTGGTGCGACCCCGAGAACGCGGTGAACACGAGCTCGCCTGCGTACGGATGGCGCGGATGCACCGGCAGATCCGTGCAGTACTCGGCGGTGCGGATGATGCGGCCCATGTCGGAGAAGTCGAGCCCCGGATCGACGCCCTGCGAATACAGGTTCATGCCCAGGGTGACGAGACACACGTTGCCCGTGCGCTCGCCGTTGCCGAACAGGCACCCTTCCACGCGGTCGGCGCCCGCCATGACGCCGAGCTCCGCGGCGGCGACGCCGGTCCCGCGGTCGTTGTGCGGATGCAGGCTCAGCACGACGCTGTCGCGGCGCGATAGATGCACATGCATCCATTCGATCTGATCGGCGTACACGTTGGGTGTGGCGACCTCTACCGTGGCGGGCAGGTTGAGGATCACCGGCCTCTGCGGCGTCGGCTGCCAGACGTCCATGACGGCTTCGCAGATGTCCTTCGCGAACGGCAGCTCCGTCATCGTGAACGTCTCGGGCGAGTATTCGAAGCGCCAGTCGGTTTGCGGCTGCTCCGCGGCACATTCGGCGAACCAGCGCGCACCCTGCACGGCGATGTCGATGATGCCGGTCTTGTCCTTGCCGTAGACCACGCGGCGGAACAGCGGCGCCGTCGGGTTGTACAGATGCACGATCGCGCGCTTCACACCCCGCAGCGACTCGAACGTGCGGCGGATGAGCTCCTCGCGTGACTGCGTCAGCACCTGGACCGTCACGTCGTCGGGGATCAGGTCGCGCTCGACGAGCGTACGCACGAAGTCGTAGTCGGTCTGCGACGCCGAAGGGAACGCGACCTCGATCTCCTTGAAGCCGATGCGCACGAGCTCCCGGAACATGCGCAGCTTGCGCTCCCCGTCCATCGGATCGATCAGCGCCTGGTTGCCGTCGCGCAGATCGGTCGAGAGCCAGATCGGCGCGCGCGTGATGGTGCGGCCGGGCCACTGCCGCGCGGGCAGGGCAATCGGAGGAAACGGTCGGTATTTGTGCGACGGATCGATTTTCATGTCAGTGGCAGCGCGATGGGGCCACGGGGGCCGTACACGATCGGATCACCGTCCTGGCTTCGGACGGCGCGGGCACTACTCGAATTGGGGGTGTGAGTTATGTGCGCGCGAGGCGCAGCAGGAGCAGCAGGCCCAGGATGAGCGCCAGCGCGGACGTCGAAACCGTCCGGGCGCCGAGGGCGAGGGAGGATGCGCTGCTCATCGGGCGAACATAGCGGATTTGGTTGAAAGGCGCAAGCAGCGCTCCTCACCCGTCCCCCTCCCCGCGGCGGGGAGAGGGTGCCCGAAGGGCGGGTGAGGCGCGATATGCGAAACTCGGCCGCCTTTTCCCGCCCCGTAGCCCGTGCAAGATTTCGCGACGCCACCGATCGACCCCCGACCGTGGGGGCGAACCGCAGCCCTCATCCTGGTCGCCTTGCTCGTCGTGCACGCGGGGCTGATCGTCGCGACGCTCGTCACGATGCCGCCGGAGAATTCCTACAACCCGGTGGAGACGGTGGTCCTGCGCCAGCTGGTCACGCTCGGCGTGGTCGTGTTCCTCGCGATCGCCTTCCTCGAGCGCCAGCGCCCCGGCATCGCCGTTGCGCTCGGCGTGCTGGCCGTTGCGGTGGCGCTGTTCGGGCCCGCCACGGTGCTGACGGTGCTGCTCATCGTGCTCGACGCATGGCTCGTCGGCGAAGCCGTCCTGCGCGCCGTCGCGCGCCGCGCGGGCGAGCGCGCGCCGATCGACGCGAGCGCCGCGACGGTGGGCGGCTTCGCCATCGCGATCGGCCTTGCCGCGGTCAGCGGTCGCTTGGACGTGCACTACTCCATCGCGTACGCGGGACTGCTGATGCTGCCGATCTTGCTCTCGGCGCGCCGGCTGCCGGAATTGCTCGGGCACGCGGCCGCGCTGCTGGTCGCGCGCACGCCCCGCACGACGAGCGAGCGCATCTGGCTCGCGCTGCTCGCGGCCGTCATCGTCATGCACCTGTTCATCGTGGTGAAGCCGGAGGTCGGCTTCGATGCGCAAACGATGCACCTGCAGTTCGCGCACCTGATCGCCGCGCATCACGCCTGGCCGCACGACGTGACGCGCTGGGCGTGGGCGGTCATGCCGCTCGGGGCGGACTGGATGTTCGCGCTCGGCTATCTGCTCGACGGCGAAGCGGGGGCGCGCCTGCTCAATCTGGCGTTCGGCGTGCTCGCCGGCCGATTGCTGTATCAGCTGATCCGAAGCGGAGCCGGACCGCTGCCGGCGCTCGTCGGGGTCACGCTGTTCGCCTCGGCGCCGCTCGCGTATCTGGTGACGGGCTCGCTCTTCAGCGAGACGCTGTGGTGCGCCTTTCTGCTCGCAACGCTCACCTGTGCGCTCGCGTGGCTGCGTACGCGCTCGCCGGTCGCGCTCGCCGCGCTGTATCTCGCCGCGGCCGGCGCGCTCCAGACCAAGGCGATCTCGCTTCTGTGGCTTGCGCCGCTGGGCGTGTGGCTGCTCATCGCAGCGCGCGGTGCCGCGCTGCGCTGGCCGACGTGGCCGTTGCGCCTTACGGTGATCGGCGCGCTCGTCATCGGCGTCTGGCCTTACGCCAACGCAGCGTGGACGACGGGCAATCCACTGTTCCCTTTCTTCAACAGCGTGTTCCGGTCGCCGCTGTTCGAGACGTCGGCGTCGTTCGAGAACATCGCCTATCGGGTCCCGCTCATGCCGTGGACGCCCTGGGCGCTGGTGATGGACAGCGGGACCTATCTCGAGGGCGCGCCGGGTGCAGCGGGTCTGCAGTGGCTGCTGCTGATCCCGATCATCGCCGTGGCATTCGTCCTGCGCCGCCGCCGGCCGCTGCAGTGGGCATGCATCGCGCTTGCCGCGGCGTTCTTCGTGCTGGTGTTCGTGCAGCAGGCGTATTTGCGCTACCTGTTGCCGGCCCTGCTCGTTGCGGCCGCGGCCGGCGGCTGGGCCCTGCAGGACCTGCCGGACCGGCGTGCGGTGCGCATGGCGGTCACGCTCGCGGGCGCGCTGCTGATCGCGGTCAACCTGCGTCTCATGTACACCGCCAGCTGGGTCAACGCGCAGGTATGCCGCCGCTGCGCGTTCGACGAGCAGGCACGCCGGCAGTACGTCGCGCAATACGCGCCGCTGCGCATCGTCAGCGAGTGGCTCAACGCCAACGTGCCGAATGGACGGGTGGGCTTCTTCCTGCTCGATCCCAGTCCCGCAGGCTATGTCGGCTATTCGCGCGCGTGGAGCTGGCACGACACCGCCGCGTTCAAGCCGCTTACGGAGGCGCGCGACGCGGACGACATCCTGGCGGTGGCACGCCGGTTCGGCCTGACCCACGTGGTCGTCAAGGTCCGGACGGAGCCGTACGAGGCGACGATCGCCGCGTTTCGCGACCGCGACACGCGGCCGGTGTGGCGGTTCGAGAACTACCTCGTCGCCGTCGTCACGCCGGCTGAAGCGCGCGCACCCGTGGATGCGGCCTCGCGCTGAGGCGCGGCGCCGGCCGGCTCGCGGCGAAAGAGCTGCAACGTGATGTCGGACGGCAACCGCCGCAGCAGCGGCGCGGCGACGGATACGCCGGTCCACGTGACGGCGCACGACAGCCACGATGCGCGCGCGTCGTAGCGCAGGCGCTGCCACAGGCCCTCGCGCGCCAGCGAAGGCAATGCTTGCCGCTCGAGCTCGCTGAATCCGGCGCTGCGCGCCAAACGTGCGAGCGCCTCGGGATGAAAATAGCTCAGGTGGGGCGATGGAAACCCGGCCTGCCACAGGCGGTCGTGCGGCGCGCGCCATCCGCAGCGGCGCAGCGCTTCGGCGATGCGATAGAAGGCGCCGCGGCTGCTCGGCAGGTTGATCGCCAGCACTCCGCCTTCACGCAACACGCCGTGCACCGCGCCCAGCGCAGCGCGCGGATCCGGCAGGTGCTCGAAGACGTCGTTGAACGCGACGACGTCGAACTTCGCGCCGTCAGGCAACGCGTCGGGAAAGAATCCGAGGGCGACCGCATGTCCGCGCGCGACGGCCTGCGCGCCGATGGCGCGATCCGGCTCCACGCCCTGCACCGCATAGCCGCGGCGGTGCGCGGCGTCGAGGAACCAGCCGTGCGCGCAGCCCACTTCCAGGAGACGTGCCGGCGGCGGCGCGCACAGCGCGAGCCGATCGAGCACCGTCTCGAAATTGCGCCGGCGCAACGGCGCCAGCGCCGCCTCGCGGTCGTCCTCGCGCAGCGCGGCGCCCGTCGGGGCATCGGCGATCGCGACCGACAATGCCGCGCGCGCATACCCGCACTGCGGGCAGTCGTAGCGAAAGCCCGCGACCGGCCCGCGCATCGGCGCGCCGCACACCGGACAGCCGGAGCTCATGCGGCTCCCGCACGCGCGCGCTGCAGGGGCTCGCGCGGCACGCTCGCGATGTCGTAGTTGAGCGCCGCGATCAGGAGCTGCGCACCGACGATGATGGGTAGCGCCGCGATCATGACCTGGCCCGACGTGGTCGGCACGCCTGCGACGGCGGAGCGCACCCAGTACGCGATCCCGATCGCCACACCCGCCAATGCGATCAGGGCGCCCAGGACAAATTGCAGCGTCCCCGCGTTGAAGTCCCGCAGGAAGTACGCGTAGAACAAGCGCTTCAGCGTGTTGCGCGCGTACTTGAGCGGAAACACCGCGGCGACCCTGCCGATGCGCAGGCTGGACGGCTCGCCGGCATAACGCGCCGGCATGGGGACGTCGCGGACCACCGCGCGCACCGTGTACAGGCGGAACAGCATGTCCGATTCGAAGAAGTACCCGCGGTCGATCTTGTCCAGCGGCAGCAGCGCGAGCGCGTCGCGATGCACGGCGGTGAACCCGTTGGTCGGGTCCATCACGTCCCAGTATCCGCTCGCGAGTTTCGACACGAGCGACAGCATCGAATTGCCGAACAGCCGCACGCGCGGCATGTCGCGCAGCATCTCGAGCTCGTGGAAGCGGTTGCCTTTGGTGTAATCCGCGCGCCCTTGCGCGATGGGCGCGATCAGGCGCTCGATCTCGGCCGGGTCCATCTGGCCGTCGCCGTCGAGCTTGACCACGATGTCGGCGCCGTCGGCCAGGGCCGCACGGTAGCCCGTCACCATCGCGCCGCCGACGCCCTGGTTCGCCGCATGGCGCAGCACGCGCACCCGCGGATCGCTGCAGTCGCGCGCGAGACGATCGCCGGTGTGCTCGGGACACGCGTCGTCGACCGCGTAGACGGCCGCGACGCCGGGACCGATGCGCGCAATGACGCCGGGCACCTGCGCCGCGACCCGATAGCAGGGAATCACGACCGCGACGCGAGGTGCCTGCATCAGCGAACGGCGATCGCGACGCCGGCGATGATGACGAGACCGCCAATGAGTGTGTTCGCCGAAAGCGGCTCGCCGGCGACGAAGTGCGCCAGCACGGGCACGAGCAGGAACGTGAGCGCATACAGCGGAAACGCCGCCGCCAATGGGACGGTGCGCAGCGCGTACACCCACAACAGCGTCGCAAGCCCGTAGATCACCAGCGCCGCGATGAACGCCGGCGACAGCAGGCTGCGCACGGCGACCCACGCGCCGGCGTCGAGGCGCCATTGCGCCGCAGCCGCCTTGAACAGCAGCTGACCGCCGCCGATGAGCGCGACGCAGGCCAGCACGAGCCAAACGCCTCTCGACGACATCATGTTGAGCGCCCCTCACCCCATCCCGAGGGGCGGGGTGAGAGGCGGATCAAGACGGCGCCGGCCGTTGCCGGCGCTTCAGCGCCGAATACGCCGCGATCACGTAGCCCGAGAGCGCATAGCACACGAACCCCGCGAAGAGCACCATCGGCGGCTGATACGACAGCAGCCCGATCACGACCGCGATGACGATCACGGCCACGAACGGCACGCTTTTCTTGAGGTTGATCGACTTGAAGCTCCAATAGCGGACGTTGCTGACCATCGTGAGGCCGGCGAACACCGTCACGCTCCACGCGAGCCAGCGCAGCGGCTCGGGATCATAGCCGAGATCGTCCACCACCCACACCAGCCCCGCGACCAGCGCCGCCGCCGACGGGCTCGGCAGGCCGAGAAACCAGCGCTTGTCCGCGACCTCGAGCAGCGTGTTGAAGCGCGCCAGGCGCAACGCCGCGCCGGCGACGTACAGGAACGCCGCGAACCAGCCGAGCTTGCCCAGGTCGCGCAGCACCCACTCGTACATCACGAGCGCCGGCGCCGCGCCGAAGCTCACCATGTCGGCGAGGCTGTCGAACTCGGCGCCGAACGCGCTTTGCGTGCGCGTCAGGCGCGCGACGCGGCCGTCGAGGCCGTCGAGCACCATCGCGACGAAAACCGCCACCGCGGCCTGGTCGAAGTTGACGTTCATCGCCTGCACGATCGCGTAGAAGCCCGCGAACAGCGCGCCGGTCGTGAACAGATTCGGAAGAAGATAGATGCCGCGGCGGCGCACGCGGTTCTTGGCCAGGACGCGCTCCTGCTGCAGGTCGTCCATGCTCACGGCCCGGGAGGGCGTGACGCCGGGAGATCGGCGAGCACCGTCGTCGTGGCGCTCACCTTGTCGCCCACGGCGGCGCGCGGTTGCGCATCCGGCGGCAGGTACACATCGACGCGCGAGCCGAAGCGGATGAAGCCATAGCGCTCGCCGCGGCGCAGCCGCGCGCCCGGCTCGACATAGCACAGGATGCGCCGCGCGATGAGGCCCGCCACCTGGACGCAGGTCACGTCGGCGCCCTCCGGCGTGCGCAGATGCAGCGCGTTGCGCTCGTTCTCCAGCGAGGCCTTGTCGAGCGCGGCGTTCACGAAGCTGCCCGCGTGATACCAGCGCGCCTTCACGTCCCCATCCACGGGGCTGCGGTTGGAGTGCACATTGAACACGTTCATGAACACGCTCATGACGAGCGCGTCGCGTCCGAGGTACGGATCGCGCACCCGCTCGACGCGCACCACGCGCCCGTCCGCAGGCGACAGGACCGCGTGCGGCTCAGCGGGAACGGCGCGCGGCGGATCGCGGAAGAACTGCAGGATGAAGAAGAACAGCAGCCACGCGATGAACGCGGCGATGCCCCACCCGAGCCAGGTGAAGACGAGCGCAACGACGAGAACGATGGCCAGGTACGGCCAGCCTTCGCGCGCAATGAGCGGATGAGGGTAGGTCGACACGACGAGCGTCGCAGGGGTGCGACGATTCTAGCATCGCGCGGATGCGCGCCCGCGGCGTGCCAGGGCCTACTGACGCGGCTTGGCCGGCGCCGCCTTGCCGACGGCCTGGGCTTCCGCGCGGTCGAGACGCGACGCTTCCGGGCTGAACGCCAGCATCGACATGCGCACGATGATGACGATGAACGCGACGACGACCGCCGCGAGGCCGAGCCGGTACCACCATTTGGGGTCCACGGTGTCGGCGGCCTGCGGCGCGAGCCTCAGCGCGTCGCGTCGTCGATGCGCGCGCCGTTCTCGCGCGCCTGCTGCTGCACCTGCTTTTCGAGCGCGCGGGCGCGCTCCATGGGCGCGGCGACGGATGGGGCGGCGTGCTCGACCTGCGTGCTGCCGGGCTTCGCCACCGCAGCCGGCGGCTCCGCGAACAGGCCCATTTGCTTGAGGAGCGTGCGTCCCAGCAGCACGACGATCACCAAGGCGAGCAGCAGGCCGATCAACCCGGCCCAGCCGCTCTGGCGTGCGCGTGTTCTCATGACGGCCTCCCTCGCTGGGGCCGCAGTATCGCGCGGACGGGCGGCGCGGCCAACGCCGCCCGGCGGGTACGGTCGGTTCGCGCGGCGGGCGCGCGCGCGGACTAGTTCCGGGTCTGGTCGACCAGCTTGTTCTTCTTGATCCAGGGCATCATCGAGCGCAGCTTCTCGCCGACCTGCTCGATGGAGTGCTCGGCGGTGAGGCGGCGGCGCGCGTTGAGCGTCGGCGCCCCGGCGCGGTTCTCGATGATGAAGTCGCGCGCGTACTCGCCGGTCTGGATGCGGCGCAGCGCCTCGCGCATCGCCTCCTTGGTCTGCGGCGTGACGATCTTGGGACCGGTGACGTACTCGCCGTACTCGGCGTTGTTGCTGATCGAATAGTTCATGTTGCCGATTCCGCCCTCGTAGATCAGGTCGACGATCAGCTTCACCTCGTGCAGGCACTCGAAGTACGCCATCTCGGGAGCGTAGCCCGCCTCGATCAGGGTCTCGTACCCGGCCTTGATGAGCTCCACCAGGCCGCCGCACAGCACGGTCTGCTCGCCGAAGAGGTCGGTCTCGGTCTCCTCGCGGAAGTTCGTCTCGATCACGCCCGCACGCGCGCCGCCGATCGCAGCGGCGTACGACAGCGCCACGTCGCGCGCCTTTTTCGAGGCGTCCTGGTGGACCGCGATCAGCATCGGCACGCCGCCGCCGGCGGCGTAGGTCGAGCGCACCGTATGGCCCGGCGCCTTGGGCGCGACCATCACGACGTCGAGATCCGGGCGCGGCACCACCTGCCCGTAGTGGATGTTGAAGCCATGCGCGAACGCGAGCGTGGCGCCCTTCTTGATGTTCGGCTCGACATCGCTCTTGTAGACCGCGGCGATGTGCTCGTCGGGCATGAGCATCATGACGACATCGGCATTCTTCACGGCCTCCGCCACTTCGGCCACCTTGAGGCCCGCCTTCTTCGCCTTGTCCCACGACGCGCCGCCCTTGCGCAGCCCGACCGTCACCTTCACGCCGGAATCGTCGAGGTTCTGCGCGTGCGCATGGCCCTGCGAGCCGTAGCCGACGATGGTGACCTTCTTGCCCTTGATGAGCGAGAGGTCGGCGTC